>FWPV01000295.1_pt1 | contig 168247 bp, 138 predicted proteins | sample 2228371 | NCBI WGS metagenome assembly FWPV01 (sample SAMEA103939776, study PRJEB20133) | metagenome
TTCGGGAGATCACCCTGACGGTCATCCGGGAACCTTCCCAAACTCATCGCCATCTTACCCCGCTCTCCGAGGTGCAGCAGCGCATTCTGGCATTGTTGGGCTTCTCTACAGACATCTATACCAGGCTCTGCGTTGATTCTGCTAAACCACCCTAAAAATAAGCGAACCATGGGTTTGTTTCTCCTAGTATAATAAAACTTGCGGGTTAGGGCGATTTGCGATACAGTCGGGGTGGGCCACAGCGCCGATCACAAAGGGGCACAGCCCCGTGGTCATAGCTGCAAGGAGCCAGGGTAGCCTCGTTGTTTCTCCCGTGGATCCGCCACGTTCGAAAGACTGAGGCCTCGCCCTGCTAGGCCGGACTCGGATAAAGGACGATGCTCCAGGCACCGTATCTGCCACTAGGCTGCGTCGCCGGCAGTTGCGAGGGGACGACTCATTCGAGTTCGTCGTTGACTGTCCCCTGGCTCCAGGCCCACCCATTCACACTTTTCAGGAGGTGCAATATGTATCGCGAACTGCAACCCTTCCGTGAGGCCCTCAGCCATGAGCTGAAGGCCAGCCTCTTCCCTGCCGTGGCAGGGGTAGATGCCAACAAACTGCTCGAAACCTATCTGGACCGGTTGACCATGTACACCGGTGTTGACGTGGCGGATCAAACCTTTACGGCTCTTGCCCTCGATGCCGGCCGCGAGATCCTCGGCTCGCTCGAAGGATGCCCCAACGAGCCGGCCGGCTTTGAGCGCTTCATGGCCTGGGCTCGGGACCTGCGTGACCGGCATGGCTTGCACATCATCGCCGTCGCCGGCGAGACCACCGGCATCTACTACTGGGCCTTGTGGGACTTTCTGGGTGAACAGGCTGACGTGGCCAGGGTGCTCTACAACCCGCGCACGACCGAGCACATGGGCGAAGTCCTGTCCAAGAAGGTCCGCAATGAGCTGGTTGATGCTTTGTTGCTCGCCGAGCAGCTTCGCCTGGGTAGCACACCCGAGGTCATCTGCTCAGACGACGCCGATCTTCTGACGGCCCGTTACTACTCCCGTGCCGCTCGCGACCTGGCGCAGCAGATCAATCGCAACAAGAACCAGTTGCGTGCTCTGCTCCGGGCCTACTGCCCACCCGTGTGTAAGGTCTTCCCCGGCGAGAAGCTGCATCACCCTGCCGTGTATGCCTTGCTCCAGGAGTATGTCTTCCCTGCCGAGTTCATCCAGGCTGGCCCCGAGACACTGACCGCCATCCTGTCCGCTCATTGTCGCGACACCTTTGGCTCGACCGAAGCTGAGCAACTGCTCGCCGCCTCGCGACAGGCCATCACCCGTCCAATCGACCAGGAGGCCATCTCCTCCTTGGTGCGCGCTCACATCCAAGACATTACCACGTTCCAAGAGCGCAAGGCCCTCTACCTCAAGGCCGGCTATGCCCTCATCCAGGACCGCCAGGAAACCAAGCTACTCCGCACCGTCAAGGGCGCCGGTGTCAGCAACACCCTGGCTCTCGTCAGTGAGGTCGGTGATGTCGCCCGCTTCTCGAGCGGTGAACACCTGGCCAGCTTCCTGGGCCTGACGACCAGCAAACACATCTCCGGGGCCACCCTCTTCCAGTCGAAGCATATCACCAAGCAGGGCTCGCCTAACGGCCGCTATGCTGCCGTCAATGTGGCCTACCATCTCGCTCGCTGGGTGCCCCGCTACCACGACATGTACCAGCGCATCAAAGACCGCAAGCCACCGCGTCAAGGCCACTTTATTGCTCTGGTCGCCGTCGCCCGTGACTTTGTCAGCAACGTGCTGTACGACATGTGGCACAACCAGCGACCTTTTTTCGTCGAGGTCAGTGACTATCGCGCTTATCGCCAGAAGCTTTTGCACTCGAATGACTAAAGCCTGCCCCTGACCCGATCCGCTGGGCCATCGGTAATCTCCTAACCCGGACAAGCCGGAACCAAACAGGGTTTGATTTGACATCTACGCCAAATTCCAGGATACTTGCTCAATCTGAATCATTTTTTGAGGTACTGGACATTGGCGAAAATCGCTTTAACAACATAAAAACTGGTCGTTTGTTGACCGGCTGAAGGCGTGCGAAAACGACCAGGGCTCGACATCGGTTTGAACCCCGGCGATGCACAGATTGGCAGATCATCAGGGATTAAGCTGGCTATCCTTCCAGGCGTAAGAAACGCCGGAGAACCCGTTGGGGATCGCCAGTTTCGATGGCCATCTGGATGGCTCCTTCCAGCCAGTCGATGGCATGCTCGTCCCGATGCTGCCGGATGATGTCGCCGTACGTCCTGACCTGGGCGGAACGTTCCTGAGCGAACCGTTGTTCCACATAGGCCCAGGCCAAATGGACGACGACCATGTATTTGTCCACCGCCTCGTAGGACTGGACGCGAAAGTCTTCCAGTCCTGCCTGGGTTTTCAGGTAAAAGTTGACGGTTTCGCACGACCAACGCCAAGCGTACCCTTGCAAGGCCTGCTTGGCCGAGCAAGCGAGATCCGTACATCCAATGTACGCCGGGGATTTCTCCCTGGGGTGCCTTTTCGAGAGGTAGACGCGGACATCGTAGGGGACTTCGGCTAAACGGCCATCCTGCCGTCGCACATAGTAGGTTTGTTCGTCCCCGTCCGCAGTGGTCACGCGGACTGGCGTGTACCACCGGTGCCTGAGCGCCTGGGCGTGGGTGTCGAGGCGTTGACCGTCTAGTGTGCGGTTACCTTTGAGACCACAGGTGACATGCCACCCTTGGCGGCGGACAAACTTGATTAAACGTCGGGAAGCGTACCAACTGTCGAATTGGACATATACCGGCCATCCTTTGGGCAGAAGGGGAGACAATTCGAGCAGGATTTGGCGGGCGATGCGGTACTTGCTGCGAAAGGGAAGGCGCTGTCCTCTGGGCCGCTTACGGTTGAGCCGACGCACCGTCTTTTCCCGCAGATAGAACCGCAGGTCGAGGGTCGCCACGTTGGGGCCGACCCGCATGGTACAGACCAGATAGCAGAAGCCGTTCTTGTAGCGGGGTTTGGTTTGGGTGCTTTCACTGTGGTCGAAGAACCAATCGACCGGTTCCAGATGGCGGGTGTCCTTGTCTTTCTCGCCGAGGGAATCGTCGAGGTTGATGTAGATGACTTTGGGTGCACCGATGCGCTCCGCCTCGGCAATGAGCCAGGCCACTTGATGAGCCCGCAGGGCCGCCCGCACCTCGCTGGCTTGCCAAGGGCTGATACGCAAAAAATCGGCCATGTTGGAAGCATCGGGCGCTTCGACAAGCTGCCGTTGTAAGGCCGCCAGGGTCTTCTTGCCCTCGCAGACCAAAAGCGCATCGGCCATGTTCAGAATGTGGCGGCGTTGAGGTTGACTGAGTTCGATGTCGAGCCGGTCGAGAAATGTGCATAGTTTGTCAGAAGGGTGTAAAATCCGGGTGAGCATGAGCTGACCTCCTGTTAGAATCGGTAGAATGGCTTTTTGCCTATTCTACTCAGGAAGCGTCCCGTGTTCAAGTTACATTTTCGCCAGAGTCCAGTAGGACAACTGTAACACCCAAGCGAAATTCTTGCACCTGGATTTACCACAGTGTATTTTCAGAGCAGTTCAACATGCCCTTTCGGGCACCATAAAGCATGAAAAAGTAGGACAACTGCTAGCAGTTGTCCTACTTTACCGCAGGGTATTTTCATAGCAGAGGCACAGAGGACGCGGAGAATCTGGCAAAAGGCTCCCCCGCTGCTTCGGCCCCAAGTCAGGGCCTTTTGACAGTTCATGGCGGGTGTGTTATAATGGATTCACAGGAGGAAAAAATGATTCAATGCCCCAAGTGCGGCGCTCAGAACCCCGCATACGCCCGTGAGTGCGTTTACTGCAACACAGCCCTGGTCCGCCCTGAGCTAACTGGCGCAACAGCGGCCCTGCGCGACCAGTTGCTTGGCATGAGCCTGGGAGCAGAGGATTTCAACACCATCTGCTTTGCCCTGGACATAGACTGGCACCCCTTTGCCGAGATGGAAGATGAAGCGGGCAAAGTGGAGATGATGGTCCGGCAACTGGAAGACCAAGGCCGTGTGACCGAGGCGGCACGCTTTCTCTATGACTTTCGCTTCCCACAGGGCTATCCACCCCTGCCCCAGCCGCCGGCCGACAACCTGTACCTGACCTACGTCTACGCCTGCCAGAACGTGCAGAGCCTGGACCAGCTCCAGAAGCTGGTTGAGCAGATCGGTATCAACGATGCGACCCAGTTGCCTGGCGCAGCGGTGCCGCACAAGATCCGCGAAGCGATATGGGTGGCTCGGCGGGCCAACGCTCTGCCGCAGGTCCACGACTGGCTGCGGACTCTCAAACCCGACCAGCCGTTGCAGCGTCCCAACATCCGGGAGCGACGTTCGCGGGTGCAAACACCTCCGTCCTTGAACCAACAGGAAGATCTTTTTGGAGCACAGAACCTATGAAAACCGGACGAATACGTCAAAAAGAAGAGGCACCCGCACAAGAGCCGGATACCGGCGTGGCGGCCCCCGCCGCCCGACCCGGCCTGCCTTTCCCGATCATCGGCATTCTCATCGGCGTCTTTGTCTGTATCGTGATCGTGCTCCTGCTGACCCTATCCCGGGGCGGCGCCAAAGAGTGGGTCAAGGTGACACGGGCCGATGGCGAATGGACGGCCACGATGACGGTGTTTGGCCCGCAGGTCAAGATCGAAGAGCGTTGGCAGAACGATTGCACGAACGATCCGGCCTGCCAAGTGCGGGCCGATTCTTGCATCCTGAAAGATAGTACCACCTACAACGACAAAAAGGTAGACGAATACGACGAGTATGCCTACAACCTCTATTATGAGGAAACGTATCAGAAGGTGTATGAGGCCCGGGGCACCGAGTTCACCGTCACAGAGCTCAAGTCTGACGACTGGTGGAAAGAGAATTTCCACTATGTCCGCGTGGAGGAGCTGGACAGGGATAGCTGCACGCTCACCAACTATACCGTCTGGGTGGACGATCCGCAGAACAAGAGCCAGGAGGTCGAGGTCTACCTGTCAGATTGCGAGGTGTGGGACCACATTACCGTGTACGAGCGGGTGTATGACCAGAAGCCGTGGTGCCAGTGCGAGGTGACGGTCCTGGCCCAGATGGGTCAGCAGACGGCACAGGGCACCGGCCTCGACGTTCGCTGGCCCAATCCGGCTGTGCCCAGCGGCGGCCGCAGTGAGCAGTCGTTTGAAGGCAAGGTCACCTTTTTAGGCGGCGACTATACCTTCACTACCACAACCAGGGATTTGAGCCAATATCAGGATTATTTGACCGGCCAATACTATATTGGCCTGAAAGATGGCCGGCCGGTGACGGTGAGAAAAAACCCCAAGCCGTAAAGATGCACAGAGGAAGAACTTTTCTGGGCCTGCGGCCTGGGGGTTGCACAGCATCAAAGCCGGCAGGTGGAGGGGAAGCATATGTATGACAGTGGCGTTGCGCAGCGCGTCACCGATCTAGAAGCCATGATGGCCCAGGTGTGGCGCACCATAGATCGGGTAGATCGCCAGATCGAAAACACCCAGCGCCAGATCGAAAACACCCAGCGCCAGATCGAAAACACCCAGCGCCAGATCGAAAACACCCAGCGCCAGATCGAAAACACCCAGCGCCATCTTGACCAGCTGTCGTGGGAGATGCACGAATTCAAGGAGGAGATGCGCGCCTTCAAAGATGAGATGGGCAGGTTCAAGGTCGAGATGAACAGAAAATGGGGCGAGCTGGCCAACAGGATGGGGACTATGGCCGAAGACCTGGTCGCGCCCAGCGTGCCCCGCATCTTGCGCGAGACCGTTGGCTGCCCCGATGACCACGTGGAAAGCACGGCGATGCGCGTGCGCCGCTTGCATCCCACCGACCGGAGCCAGGAGCGGGAATTCGACGTCGTTGCAGTTTGTGGTGAGTATCTCCTGATCAACGAGACCAGAAGCCGCCTATCGCCACAACTGGTAGAAGATTTTGTGCAACGGCTGCCGCAAGCTCGTGAGTTCTTTCCCGAATATGCTGACAAAAAGTTGATTGGGGCCATCGCCTCCCTGTATGTGGACGAAAGTGTCGTGCGAACTGGTGAGAAGCTGGGAGTGATCGTCTTGGGCTTTGGTCAGGATGTGATGGAGGTGTTGAATGCGCCGGGCTTTGTCCCCAAGACCTTTTGAGGGACCCCGGCTCATTTAGCAGGTTCTATAAGCCATCTGGGCTCAGGGGCGGGCCGCCTGTCGCGGCTCGCCCCTTTGTCATCCAAAACGTGGAACCATGTCGCCATCCGTTGCGTCTTAGGTGTGACTCTGGAACGTGTAAAGGAGGAGTGTGACCATGAACGACAGGCTGCTGAGAATCGTGATCGGAGCCGTGGCGCTTCTGACCCAGGTGCTCATCCCGGCGGCCCCGGCCCTGGCCGACGGGTTCATCATCCCTGAACCGCCGCCCGACCGGCCCATCGTGGACGTACCTTACCTGACGGTCAAGTATCACCGCGTGACGGTAACCATCGAAAATCAGGTGGCGACGACCCATGTGGACCAGGTGTTCGTCAACGAGGCCAAATACGAAGTAGAAGGGACCTACATCTTTCCCCTGCCCGAAGGGGCGACCATCAGCGAGTTCGCCATGTGGGTAGATGGCCAAAAGCTGGAGGGGCAGATCCTGGAGCGGGGCGAGGCGCGCCGCATCTACGAGGACATTGTGCGGCGGCGGCGCGACCCGGCCCTGCTGGAGTATGTGGGCCGCAACGCCTTTCAGGCCAGCATTTACCCCATTCCACCCCAAGGGGAGCGGCGCATCGAGATCGAGTACAGCCAGGTGCTTGCGGTGGACAATGGGCTGGTGGAATATGTCTACCCGCTCAACACCGAAAAGTTCTCCCCCCGGCCCCTGGAAGAGGTAACGGTCAACGTCACGGTGCACAGCAACGAACCGCTCAAGGCCATCTACAGCCCCAGCCATAAAGTAGATGTCGAGCGGCGTGGTGATCACAACGCCACAATTGGCTACGAGGAGTACAAGGTCAGGCCCGACCGCGATTTCGTGCTGTACTATACCGTCTCGGCGGAAGATGTGGGGGTTAACCTGCTCAGCTACAAGCCTGATGGCCGCAGCGATGGCTTTTTCCTGCTTCTGGCCGCGCCCAAGGTCGAAATTGACACACAACAGGTGGTGGCCAAGGATGTGATCCTGGTGCTCGACGTCTCCGGCTCGATGCGCGGCCAAAAGATCGAGCAGGCCAAGGCGGCGCTTCGCTTTGTGTTGGATAACCTGAACGACCGGGACCGCTTTAACATCCTGGCCTTTAGCACCAGTACGCGCCCCTATGCCCGCGGCCTGGTGCCGGCTGACGAGAGGCGCGAGGCAGGCGACTTTGTATCCCGCCTGGAGGCCAACGGCTCGACCGATATCAACCGTGCCCTGCTGGAAGCGTTGGAGATGGCCGACGAGCAGCGGCCCACCATTCTCATCTTTCTGACCGATGGGCTGCCCACCACCGGCGAGGTGGACATTCAGCGCATCATTGACAACGTGGGCAACGCCGCGCCCAAGAATGTGCGCATCTTTCCCTTTGGCGTGGGCTATGATGTGAACACCACATTGCTTGACACCATCGCCCAAAACCACCGAGGAGCCAGCGGCTACGTCCGCCCCGAGGAAGCGATTGACGAAAAGGTGTCGGCCTTTTATGCCAAGGTCAGCACGCCGCTGCTTTCGGACCTAAAGATTGACTTTGGGCAGATTTCTGTAGATGATGTCTACCCCTACCCCCTGCCCGACCTGTTCGCCGGGACACAGTTGATAGTTGTGGGCCGCTACCGCAACGGCGGCGAGACGGCCATCACCCTGCGCGGCGAGGTCAACGGCCGGCCGCAGTCCTTCCGCTACGACGGGGTACGCTTCCAGCAAGTGGGCGGCGAGGAGTTCATCGCCCGGCTGTGGGCCACGCGCAAGATCGGCTACCTGTTGCAGCAGGTCCGGCTTCACGGCGAGGAGAAAGAGCTGATTGATGAGATCGTGGGTCTGTCGATCCGCTACGGCATCATCACCCCCTACACCTCCTTCCTGGTAGAGGAGACCGACCAGGCGCTGCGCGAGGAGGGCCGCCAGGAGATTGCCCAAGAGGTGCAGGCCACGGCCAAACCGGCCCCCGCTTCTGGCCAGGGGGCCGTGGACCGCAGTGCCGGGGAAAAGGCGCTGTCAGGGGCCGAAGCACCGGCCGTGCCCAGCTTGCCGTCAGGGCTGGGCGGTGGCGAAACCGACCAGGATGGCAACCCGATCAGCCCGGTGCGATATGTGGGCGACAAAACCTTCATCCTGCACAACGGCGTGTGGACCGATACCACCTTTGACCCAGACAAGATGACCCCCGTGCCGCTGGGCTTTGGCACCGACGAGTACTTTGCCCTGATCGCTGCCCACCCCGACTGGGGCCGCTACTTTGCCCTGGGCGACCACGTCCTTGTCGTGCTAGAGGGCACAGCCTATGAGGTGCACGAGGGCGAGACCCTATCGCCGGAGGTGCCGAACGTCGAGGCAACGCCCCCTGTCGAAGGGGCGCCTTCCGGCCCCAACAACCTGTTTGAGGTGGTCATCCAGGCCATCTTGGACCTGGTGCAAAAGATCGTGGAGCATTTCACCAATTGACCGGCAAGGGCGGGGCCATCCCGCCCTTGCCAGCTTTCTGAAGTACCTGCCTACCGTACACTCGATCGCAGCCCGCCGGCGGCCCTCAGGTCCGCTGCGCGGGCTTTTGCCAATGGCCGGCTGTCCCGGTGGGGCGGCAGGTGGCAGGCCGGCGATTCAGGCCAGCAGGCAGGCCACCTCGTGGCCGGGCGCTACCGGGCGCAGGGGAGGATCGGTTTCCCGGCACTCAGGCGCGGCGGCCGGGCAGCGGGGGTGGAAGCGGCAACCGGGCGGAATTTCGATGGGGTTGGGAATTTCGCCCCGCAAGATCGTCCGCCTGCGGCGGCAGCGTGGATTGGGTACGGGTACGACAGAGATGAGTGCCTGGGTGTAGGGGTGGCGCGGTGCGGCGAGTACCTGGGTCGTTGGGCCCAGTTCGACGATGCGGCCCAGGTACATGACCGCCATGCGGTCGGTAAAAAAGCCGGCAGTGGCCAGGTCGTGGGTGGTGTACAGAATGGTGATGCCTCGCTGACGGCGCAGCTCATGCAACAGATTGAGGATCTCGGCCCGGATCGAAACGTCGAGCATCGAGACCGGTTCGTCGGCCACAAGTAGCTCTGGCTCCAACACCAACGCCCCGGCGATGACCACCCGTTGCCGTTGCCCGCCCGACAGCTCGGCCGGGTAACGCCCCGAAAAGTGGTCGGCTGGAACCAGGCCGCAGGTCTCCAAGGCGGTGTAGACCCGCGCCTTGGCCTCTTTACGGCTATGGGTCAGCTTGTGGATGGCCAGCGGCTCGGCCACGATGTCAAAAATCGTCTGACGAGGGTTTAGCGCCTCGTAAGGGTCTTGGAAGATCATCTGTGCCCGCTCGCGCAACCGCATGACGCGGCGGCGGCGGCTCAAAGCGGCCAAAGAGCTGCTTGCTTCCAGCGACGGTCCGTAGCCCCGCGCCCACTCGGCCACATCCAGGCCATCGAAAAGAACACGCCCCTGGGTGGGCAGTTGCAGCCCCAAGAGGTTCATGCCCACCGTTGTCTTACCTGACCCCGACTCGCCCACCAGAGCCAAAATATCACCCTTGTGCAGTGAAAAGCTCACCCCATCCACGGCACGGACGTAGCGGTGGGGCCGGCGGCACAACGTCCCCACGACCCCCCGCGCCAGGGGAAAGTATTTGTGCAGGTTTTCGACTTGCAGCAGCGGCGGTCCTTCGGTCATGATTGGGCCTCGACGAAATGGCAAGCTGCCCAATGGCCGGCCGCAATCTGGACGGCTGGCGGCGACACAGTCGCACAGATCTCACTCCGGCGGTGACAGCGCGGCTCGAAGCGACAGCCCGGTGGCAGGTCATCCAGACGCGGTGGATTGCCGGGGATAGAAGCCAGCGTCGAGCCAGGCTTTTCCACGTCAGGAAAGGCTTCCAACAGGCGCTGGGTGTAGGGGTGGCGGGAGGCGTTAAAGATCCTGTCGCTACTGGCATACTCGACGGCTACACCGCCATACATGACAAGCACATCGTCGCAGGCCTCGGCTACAATGCCCAGATCGTGGGTAACGAGCACCAGCGCCAGGTTCAGCTCCCGTTGCAGGCTCTCCAGCAACTCCAGAATCTGGGCCTGGATCATCACATCGAGCGCCGTTGTTGGCTCGTCGGCGATGAGCACGCGCGGTTTGCAGGCCAGAGCCATGGCGATGCCTGCTCGTTGGCGCATCCCGCCACTGTACTGGTGGGGGTACTGTCTGCCCCGGTGCGCCGGGATGCCCACTAGCTCCAGCAGATCACCGGCGCGTTGCCGGGCTGCACGCACTGAATCGGCTACGCCGTGGAGCGTAAGCGCCTCTACGATCTGGCTCTCCACGGTGCGCACCGGGTTGAGGGCGTTCATCGCTCCTTGGAAAACCATGGCCATCCGGCGCCAGCGAACGCGGCGCATCTGTGCCTCGCTGATCTGCAGCAGGTCTTGCCCGTCGAGCAGCACCTGGCCGCGGACGATACGCCCTTCCTGGGGCAACAGGCGCAGCAGGGCCATCATCACCGTCGTCTTGCCACAGCCGCTCTCACCCACCACCCCTAGCGACCGCCCCTGTTCCAACTCAAAGCTCACCCCCTCCACGGCATGCAGGGTCGAGCCCCCCTCCGTCAGATAGTCCACCGCCAAATCCCGCACTTCTAACAGCGCCATTCTCTAATACCAATCTTTATTCGTCACTTGATATTGGATATTGGATACTAACCATCCGCCGCGCATCGAACAGGTGGTGTGTTCGCAGTCGGGGGTTAACAATCTGATCGAGAGTGTTGCCGATGAGGATCAGTGACAGGCTAACCCAGACGATGGCAAAGCCGGGTGGCAAGAGGAACCACCATGCCTGGGCGCTGATGGCGCGTTCGAAGGCGAAATTGAGCATCGAGCCCCAACTGACCAGCGTCGGGTCACCCAGGCCCAGGAAGGCCAGCGACGACTCTTCCAAAATGGCTACCGAGACGTCGAGCACAGCCTGGGCGATGATCAAGGGCAGCACCTGGGGAAAGATGTGGCGCAGGATGATGCGGGCGCTGCTGGCGCCGATGGCCCGTGCCCGCAGCACAAAGTGCCGCTCCTTGACACTCAGCACCTGCGAGCGCACCAGCCGGGCGGTGTAGGTCCAGCCTAGCAGGCCGATGACCAGGATGATGTTCAACAGCCCACGGCCCATCACGGCAATGATGACCAGCATCAGCGGCAGGTCGGGGATGACCATGAGAAAGTCCACAAAGCGCATCAGGGCGTTGCCAACCCGCCCGCCAAAATAGCCGGCCACCAGGCCCACCGTCGTCCCGATGAGCATGGACATGAACGAGGCGGTAAAACCGACGATCAGCGACACCCGCGCGCCGTAGAGAAGCTGGCTGAGCACATCCTTGCCAGCGTCATCGCGGCCCAGCAGGTGGTGGGCATCGGGCGGGGCCAGCACGTCGGCCGGGGTCACCTCGACGCGGGCTTTGGGGTCGTAGGGGGCCAGCCACGGGGCAAAGATGGCGATGAACACCACCACCAGGAGCATCAGTGCCCCGACGACACCCATCGGATTCCGCACAAATTTCTTGAGGGCCTCCATTTATCCGTGTCCTATTCCATTTTGACGCGGGGGTCGAGGACAGAGTAGAGCAGGTCGGCCAGCAGGTTGGCCAGGATCACGCTCACGGCCAGCAGCAAAAAGGCGCCTTGCAACACCGGATAGTCGCGCTTTTGCACTGCCTCGTACATCAGTCGCCCCAGGCCCGGCCAGGAAAAAACCGTCTCCACCTGAATTGCCCCGCCGACAGTATAGCCAAAGGTCAGGGCAATGATGGTCACCATCGGTAGCATTGCGTTTGTCAGGGCGTGGTCGCGCAAGATGCGCAGCGTGCTCAGCCCCTTGGCCTTGGCGGTGAGAATGTAATCTTCGGCCAGGACCTCCATCACGCTGCTGCGCATGATGAGGATGTACTCACTGGTATAGACAATGGCCATGGTCAGGGTCGGCAGGATGAGATGCTTCCCCACGTCGAGCCAGTACTTCAGCCCGTCCTCGGGCTTGAGGCCCGGTGTGGCCATCCCACCGACGGGCAGGTAGCCACGGGCCAGAATGAGCAGAATGATGCCCAGGAAAAAGGTCGGCAGCGCCCAGGTAAAGAGCGCGCCCAGCAGGATGCCAGCGTCGAGCCGCGTGCCGCGCCGCCAGGCAGCCAGAAGCCCCACGATCATACCCAGGATGATGGCCAGCACATCGCCGCCGAGGACCAGCACCACCGTGCGCCATACCCGCTCCTTCAGAAGGTCGGACACGTCCTGACGGGTGGCGAAAGAGATGCCCAGATCGCCGCGCAGCAGGTTGCGCAGGTAAGCGGTGAACTGGGTGTCGAAAGCACCCAGCACGTCGCCCTGCCGCAGCCGCTCGCCATTGAACCAGATCGGCTTGTCCAGGCCAAAGGAGGCGCGGACACGCTCTTGAGCCTCGCGGGTCATGCGCGGGCTGTGGATGATCAGTTTTACCGGGTCGCCGGGCAGGATGCGAAAGAGCAAAAAGTTAAAGACAATCACCGTCGCCAGCGTGGCCGCCGAGAAAACAACCTTGCGCAGAACATAGTTGCCGCGTTCCATGAATCCCCACCCAAAGGTAGAAGGCTGTCGGAGTGTGGAGGTGCGTTATGGCACCGGCCTGGCCGCCAGAAAGGCCGACTTCCACAAGATGTCGCCAGCTTGCAGGCCAAAGCCGGTAAAGCGGTCGCTGCGATAGGCCTGGACCGTCTTGGCATAGGTCAGGACGATGTAGGGCCGCTCGTTGAACAGCTTTTCCTGCATTTGCCAGATGAGCCGGCGGCGTGCTTCGCGATCAACCGTGGCCGCCTGCCGCCGGTACATCTCGTCGAACTCGGGGTTGCAATAGCCGCTATCGTTCCAGCCGCCCGCCCGCCGTTGCTCGCAGGTGAAAATGAGCATGGCAAAGTCGGGGTCGGGGTCCAGCCCCCAGCCCCAGTAGATCAGGTCAAAGTCGAAATCGGGATAGAGGCCGATCAAGCTGTCCTCATCCATAGGTGTGGGCGGAGCCGAAATGCCGATCTGGGCCAGTCCATCGGAGATGATCTCCAGGATGCGGACCGGCGTGGCATCCTCGTTACCATAGAGGCGGTATTGCAGCGGGTTGCCCTCCTTATCCTCGCGGATGCCGTCGCCGTTGCTGTCCTTGTACCCGGCCTCCTCCAGGATGCGCGCTCCCTCTGCCGGGTTGAAGGGGATATCTTGAATATCGCTGTTATGCCAGTCGCCCATTGCGAGGGGGATGATCACACTGGCCGGTTCGGCATAGCCCAGGTAGGCGACATTGACGATCTGTTTCTTGTCAATGGCGTAGGCGATGGCCAGGCGCACCGCCGGGTCGTTGAGGCTGGCCGGCTGCGTCCCGTTCTCGTGGGAATTGATGATCAGTTCGTCAATGCTTGTAGAGTCCATGATCGGCACCTCAATGTTCGCAGCCACCTTCAATGTCTGGATTGCCGTCGCAGGGATTGTGTCGCCAGCGAGGAGATCGATCTCGCCGGCCAGCATTGCCTGGACGGCAGCATCTTCGGTAGCGAACTCTTGCCAGATGACGCGGTCAATGGCCGGCGCCCCACGCCAATAGTCCTGGTTGGCCTCCAGGATCAGATATTCCCCCTCGACCCAATCCACCAGCTTGTACGGCCCTGTGCCGATGCCGGCCCGCAGATCTTCAAACTCCAAAATCTGGTCCGGGGTCATGCCCTCCCACACACTCCGGGGCAGGATCCAGACATACATCAGCAGATATTCCATGTTGCCTACCGGCTCCGACAGGGTGATCTGCAAGGTAGTGGGGTCCAAGGCGACAATCTTGGCAAAGTTTTTCAGATAGAAGGCAAAGGTCTCGATCTCGTTCTCGATGGTCCAGTTCAGGCTCCAGGCCACGTCCTCAGCGGTGCAGGGCGTGCCATCGTGGAACTTGACGCCCTCGCGGATCTTGAAGGTCCACACCAGCCCATCGTCGGACATCTTCCAACTTTCAGCCAGGCCGGGGATAAAGTTGGCGATGCCGGCCTCCTCCACCAGGGTGTCGTAAATCATGTAGCGCAGGGTATAGTTGTACCAGCCGATGGTCGGGTTGGCCGTATCCCAAATGTAGGTGGTGCCGATACGCAAGGTTACCGGTTTTTTTGCTTGGGCAGTGGGCTCAACTGCTTTCGTCGGGCCGGCTGCTGTGGTAGGCCCTGCTACTTGGGTCGGTTCAGACGCAGGGCCACAGGCCATCAATTCCGCGCTCAGGAGGGTCAGGACGACCAGCGTTGCCAGAAGGCTCCACGATTTGTTCCTCACAATCTCCTCCCCATTCTAGATTTCGACAGGACTGGTTGAATCCGGCCCGTCAAGATGGGATCATTTTAACACAGAACCCGGCAGCGCGCAAACCATCTCTCGGTAGCTCAGCCCTCCAGCCCTCCTCGCCCCTCCTGGTACGAGCTGGGGGATTGACTTGCATCCCCTTCCATCTGTGCTAGAATAGAGCCATGAGCAGGAGCCTACGGGAACCGTTGCAGGAAAAACTGGATGCCCTGCCGACCAGGCCGGGTGTCTACCTGATGAAAGATGCCGGCGGGACCATCCTGTATGTGGGCAAGGCGGTGAACCTCCGCGCCCGGGTGCGGTCCTACTTTCACGCTGCAGCCGAGCACAGCCCCAAGATCGGACGGTTGGTGGCCGCTATCGCCGACCTCGATTTTATCGTCACCGCCTCGGAGCTGGAGGCGCTGATCCTGGAAAGCAACCTGATCAAGCAGCACAAGCCCCGCTACAACGTCCGGCTGAAAGATGACAAACGCTATCCATACATCAAGGTCACCTGGCAGGATGATTTCCCCCAGGTGCTCATTGTGCGGCGCATGGAGCGCGACGGGGCCCGTTACTTTGGCCCCTTTACCGCCGCCTGGGCCGTGCAGCAGACCCTACAGACGCTGCGCCGTGTCTTCCCCTACCTGACCTGCAATCGGATCATCACCGGTCACGACGAGCGGGCCTGCCTTTACTACGACATCGGCCTGTGCCTGGGGCCATGCATCGGCGCGGCCAGCCGGGAGGAGTATCGGGCCATGATTGACCGCCTGTGCCACTTCTTGGAGGGCAAGGCGGATGAGATCATAGCGGACCTGGAGTCCAAAATGCAGGCCGCTGCGGAGCAGTGGCAGTTTGAGCAGGCGGCAGCCTACCGCGACCAACTGGCTGCCATCCGGCGCGTTATTGAGCGGCAAAAGATCGTCTCCACGAGCATGGCCGACCAGGATGTCATCGCCTTTGCCCGTGCCAACGGCAATGCCTGTGTGCAGGTCTTTTTCATCCGCCGCGGACGGCTCATCGGCCGGGAGTATTTTGTGCTCGACGGCACGGCAGAGGAAGCCGATCCCGAGGTAATCGCCTCTTTTGTTAAGCAGTTCTATGACGAGGCGGCCTACGTGCCCCCCGAGATCTTGCTGCCCCACGAGATTGACGAGGCGTTGATCATCCAGGAATGGCTGCGCAGCCGGCGGGGAGATAAGGTTGTGCTCAAGGTTCCGCGCCGGGGTCACAAGCGCGAGCTGGTGGAGATGGCCGCCGAAAACGCCATTGAGACGCTAAACCACCTCCGCGCCCAGTGGCTGACCGACGAAGGCAAACAGGCCCGCGCTCTGGCCGACCTGCAGGAGCATCTGGGGTTAGAGTCGCCGCCCAACCGCATCGAGTGCTACGACATCTCGACTATCCAGGGCACGGCCACCACCGGCTCTATGGTTGTCTTTGTCAAAGGGGTGCCACGCAAAAACGACTATCGGCACTTCAAGATCCGCACGGTGGAAGGAAGCGACGACTATGCCAGCATGCGAGAGATGCTCCGCCGCCGCTTCCGCCATGCCACCGAACCGCCCCCCTCTGACCTCTCCCCCGGCTCCCAAGGGGATCGCCGAGCGGGCTGGAATCTGCTGCCCGACCTGCTGGTGGTGGATGGCGGTCGGGGGCAGCTCAACGTGGCACTAGAAGTATTGAACGAGTATGGCTTGCGCGATCAGGTGCCGGCGATAAGCCTGGCCAAACAGGAAGAGGAGATTTATCTACCTGACCGGCCAGAACCTTTGCACCTGCCGCGCACCTCAGAGGGGTTATATCTCCTGCAACGCATTCGCGACGAGGCCCACCGCTTCGCCATAGCTTATCATCGCCAGGTACGGGGCAAACAGACAATCGTCTCCCAATTGGACGAGGTGCCGGGCATCGGTCCCCGGCGGCGATCGGCGCTGCTCAAGCATTTTGGCTCGCTGGAGGCCATCCGTGCCGCCAGTGTGGAGGAGCTGGCCGCTGTGCCGGGCATGACACGCAAAGCAGCAGAGCAGATCAAGGCAACCTTGTGACGGCCAATGCCATGCCCTTATATCACCCTGCCACAAAAGTCTAATAGTACTCTAACGATCCTCCAACGTTTATCTAACACACAACCGCTACAATACGGCTGCAATCCAAAAAGGAAACTTGGGAGAGGAGGTGGAAAAATGGCAGGTTTGGTACGTTGGGAACCGTTCCGCGATATGCTGTCGCTGCGGGACATGATGGACCGGATGTTTGAGGAGAGGTTCTTCCGTCCGATGATGCCTCTTGCACCGTGGGTCGAAGGCGGGTTGGCCGTGGACATCTACGAGACCGATGATAGCGTTGTGGTCAAAACCGCCATCCCCGGGGTCAAGGCCGAGGACATTGACGTGTCGGTCACCGGCGACACCCTGACCATCAAAGCCGAGACCAAGGAAGAGGAAGAGGTCAAGCGCGAGAACTATTTACGGCGCGAGCGCCGCTTTGGCTCCTATTGCCGCTCGGTGACCCTGCCCGGTGGCCTGGAGACCGACAAGGCGAAAGCCAGCTATGTCAACGGCGTCCTGACCCTGACCTTCCCCAAGGCGGAAGAAGTGAAACCGAAGAGCATCAAGATTTCAACCAAGTAATCTGGCAGGTTGGGAGCCGGGCAGTGGCCTGGCTCCCAGCCTTAACTCAAATTGAGCAGGAGGAACTCACTATGGGACGGCGAAGAATCTGGGGGCCACTGGCCGAGTTGAACGCTATGCAGCAAGCGATGGACCGCATCTTTGATGATGTTTGGGGCCGGCGTGAGATGGGCTGGCATCGGGGCGATTATGTGGACCTGTTGCCTGTAGATGTATATTCCACGGCGAATGAGCTGGTCATTCAGGCGTCGGTGCCGGGAGTGAACCCTGATGATGTCGAGATCACCATTGAGGGTGACACGCTGACTATCAAGGGAGAAACCAAGGCTCCGCTGGATAACGTGGACTATCACATCCAGGAGCGGCGCTTTGGCCCCTTTGCCCGGACGCTTACCCTGAACGTGCCGGTTCAGGCCGATCAGGCCGAAGCGGTCTTTGACAAGGGCGTGCTTACCTTGACCCTCCCCAAGGCCGAGGAAGTTCGGCCCAAGGTCATCAAGGTTCAGAGCAAGTAGCCAGGAATTGATGGAACTGGGGGAGGTTATTCCCCCAGTTCCTTTGTTTTTGGGCGAATGCCCGCCCTCCGGCAGACCCGGTGGAGGGGAGGTTGCTGAAAAAGTCCTGGAGCTTCACCGCAGAGGCACAGAGGACGCGGAGAATCTGATAGAAATTGCCTTAAAAACTCCGTCTCTGCGGTGGAAACATGGTTTTTTAGCACCCCAAGGGGGTGTGGTATACTGGCTGGTAGGCGACCACCTGGGCACGACGAGCGTAGTGCTGACCGGAGCCGGGACCCAGGTGGTGGCTGAGAGCCGGCACCATCCCTACGGAACCGAGCGGTGGCGCAGTGGCACCTTTCCAACCGACTATCGCTACACCGGACAGCGCCAGGAGGAGGGCCTGGGGCTGTACCTGATGGGCGCGCGGTGATATGACCCGGCGCTGGGGCGGTGGCTGAGTGCGGATGCCATATTACAACCGGTGCCACAACTCGAAGGGTGCCCACCGCTCAGGTGACGATAAATGTCCCACACCCAAAATGTGTCTGCCGGCCAACGTGCAAGATGGAAGCCAGTTCCAGGTAGGGGAGAATAGACGGCGGGATAAAGGGGAAATGCTCCGAACCCAGCCAACGCCCCGGCCAGTTTTTGGGGGCAGGCCGGAGCCGATGATTTTGCACAGGAATGCGGTCTGCTTCCTCCATTGCCACCTGGAGGAGGTTCCGCTCCTCTGCGCTCAGGCTGGCCCACACATCTTCGGCAGTGCGATGTTTTCCCGGCAGAAAGAGGGCCAGGCGCTGGACCAGATGCTCCAGAATAGTTTTCAGAGTCGGCACTTCGCCGGGCAAGATCTCGCCTTTTTTGCTCTCTGTCAGCGCAAAATCGAATGGAGTCAGCCAGGTCAGGCGGTCAAACAAGCGATTCGACCTGGCCGACTTCGGCCTTTCGGCCCACTGGGTGGGAGTGGCAGTATAGCGCAGGTTTAACCTCCCCTCCTGTACAAACGGTTCCCAGCGATTCCCCCGGGCAGCATAGACGGTATGGAGGTCAAACCGACCCCACAGGCTGTTTTGTCGGTGCCAGCGACCGTCGGTCATCGTGGCCGCCTCTTCCATTGCCGGCAGAATCACTTCCAGAAAAAGGCCATGATCGGCGCCTTCGCCCAGGAGCTTGAGCTCCCACACGATCAGCTCCCCCTGGCCCCAGGTTCGTTTGCCCGGATAGACCAAGAGCACTGTCTCGACAGGCCAGGCCGTCTCCGGCAGGGGACAACGCCCTTCTTTTCCCTGGTACTCTTCCAACGGAGCCAGTGCCTTGCGCCACGGACCCGCCTCGCGGGTCGGCAGGCGGTTGGCGATGAGCGTGCCCAACACCTGCGAAATTTCGAGCGGCAAGCAGATCGGCAACCATACCAGCGGGCTGTTCACCCGCCAGACAATCAGGTAGCGGATGAGGTCAAGCCTGTTGATAAAAGGAAACATACTCAACCAGCTCATATAACAACCGAACCCGCTCCTTGGGCCATTGGCGGATGCGCCAGGCGTGAAGCATGTCCTTGGCCTCTGGGCTAAGGTAGCTCAGGAATCGCCCCCAATAGAACTGCTCTTCACCGACATCGCTGAGATTTAAAAGCTCATGAAGTACCTGCTGGGCCTCAGGACGCAGCAGGGTGCGAAAGACGGCCGCCATCTCCAACAGGCTGATAAAGTCCGAAACCTCGAATGTGAGCAGGCCGCGCTTGTCGCGTTCGTGGGCGGCCAGAATCTGGTGGGGCGCGGAAAAGAAACGCACCCGCAAACGATCCAGGGCAAAGCGGCCCTCATGGTGGTGAGCCCGGCAGAGAATATCGGCCATGCCAATCCCTCTCACGGCGCAGGTGGTGGGCAAAACCTGCAGCAACCCTTTCAGCGCCGTCCCATGGTAGAGGACCAGCTCCTGAAGCCACGGTTTCAATTCCTGGCGGTACATCATGAGCAAAAAGTGGTCCGGCTGATGGACATACGCGCCGAGAATCCGGCTGTCGGAAAAGCCCCGGCCGCCTTGTAGCTGCTTCGGCAACTGGTTGACCAGCCCCCAAATGGCAATGGACCGCCGCGAAACGTGATCGAGCAGGCTGGCTTCGTGCAAGATGGCGCGGCAAGCCTGACAGTAGCGCAGTTTACCCCGCCGGGAGGGGGCGCGGGGGTAAATCCAACACCGTTGGCAAGGGCCATCGAAGGCAGAATGAGGAGGCCCGATCTCCTCAAAGTCAAAGAGATCGGGCTGCTCCTCAAGAGTTCGGATGGTGGCCAGCAGTTCGGCACCGGTCTGGCAGCGGCGCAACCAATCAAAGCTGCTCAGCACGCAGCGCCCTCCTCAGGTCGGCATAATGTTCTATGACGGCAACCTGAGTCCAGGCCGGCACCGGCAGTCGCCACTGCTCTTCCGGCTCGCCAGCATAGCGCATGGCCCAATCAATCAGGTAGCTTTCCGGCAAGATGCGCAGGCGGAGGCTCCCCATGCCCAGATAGCGATGCTTTCCCAGCTTGTGGGCCAGCCCTTCCTCCAGGGCGACACACCATAGCAGCCGTTGCAGCTCCTCTTCTTCCAGGTTCCAGAAGCGAATGGTGAACCGGGCGCGGGTGCCGGGCAAGATGGCCCGGAAGTAACTGGCCTGGGCCGTGTCGGGCCGGAAATCATCCACCTGCTGGACAATAGGAGCCAGCGGGGTGTGAAGGAAAAGCCGCCAGGCCTTGGCGATCTGCACCTGGGTGGCCGGGCTGCCGGGCGCCTGCTCCCACCGCCCTGCCCTGTATTGCCAGTGGCCGTACGGATAGGGCACTTTGAACCAGGCCAGTTCTGGATCCTGGAACAGGGCAAAACTGAACGACAATCGGCCGGTCAAGGCCTGATTAGGCCCCTGGCCCACCCACCCAAACAGCCGGTCGGCCGGGTTCAGACGGCCAATGTCGGAGCTGGGCTCGCGGGAATCGCTGGCGATGGTGTAGATGTGACGGATCATGCCCTTGAGGCTGCGGCTGGGCAGGGCGTAGAGGCGCTGGTCGGCGCGGTGGGCAGCCTCGGGCGGCGACATGGAGAAAAAGTCCCAGCCGTTCACCGGCCCGTCGGCCAGCTTGGCCCGCTGCGAGGGTTCGCCACTCTCGCGCACATGGAGGGGGGTCAATACTTCGGCCTCCACCAGCAGCTTGCCGCAGTAGCCGCCAAAGGCCCGGTGCGAGACAAAGCCGGCCTCGGCCCGAGGGGGTGTCGCCGCCACACGGGCCTTGGGCGGGACGAGTGGGCGGATGAATTCCAGAGCATCTCTGGCCGCTTCCCCCTCCAGGTCTAGCCGCTGCCACAGGCCATCCTGCACCAGGAATCGCTCGCCGAACAGCATTTCGCTCACGCCGGCCGGATCGGCGGTCAGCCAGGTGAGGCTGTTGGCCGTTGCCTGCACCCAGCCAAAGCCACTGGTCTTTTCGCCACCCAGCGGGATGTCGCCGCGTTGAAAGTCATGAAGCAGGTGCGTCAGCAGCGATATGGCTTCCTGATCCCGTGGGTGGATGTCCTGAAGATCGAGCTGCAACTGGAACGTCAAATGGGTGCCGTACGCAAAGAGGTAATCGCGCTTGGCAGCTTCCAGAGGCCGACCGGTTTGGGGGTCCATCCGTACCCCATCCATCGAGCACCAGGCGCGTTCCGGGTCGTAGGGGTCGGTCAGGTAAGCATCGGAAAAGAGAACCAGGCCCCGCTGCCCTTGCGTGCCAAACAGCCGGTCCAACACCTCCTCGGTCTCCTTGGTTTCCCCCCACACTGTGCGCAGCACCTGAGTAGCCCGTTTGCGGAACGCACCTTTGATCGTGCTGCCGGGTATATAAATTTCCCACGTCCCCTGTTCCTGCGAAGAGGGTGCCCAGGATAACATACGCATAAACATCGTGTCATAGGGCTTGCCATATTTGCGCGAGACTTCGCGGTTGAACGGACCGCCGGCCCGGAAATCAATATGGTACGGCTGGGCCAGCTCCTGGCGGACCCGTTCGCGATAGGTCTTGAGGAAGGCGATAAAGTTTTGATCGTTGACAATGCTTTTGTGCAGGTTGCCAGGGTGGATCATGTGTTGATAGCGCACACGACGGTGATCGTTGACGAAATCGCGCCACACCGCCCGGCTGATCCCCTCCGGCACCCGGTTCGGGTCCCCCCACTGCTCCTCCGAGATCCGGCCTTCCAGCAGCATGGTCTTGATGCGCAGATGCTCTTCACGGGTGGCCAGCTCCACGTCCACCCACGAGTCACTGCGGATTAGGGTAATCTGCTGATCCACCTGCTGGAAAAGTCCAGGCAGGATTCTCTGACAAGCGGGGGCCAGGATGGCGACCAGGGCTGCTTCGTCTTGGATCCGCTCCGCCAGCGGCTCGGCCAGGGCCTGGTCCAGCCCCAGGCTATCGGCTACCTCTCGCCAGGCATCCCGATTGAGCGCCTGGCGCCCCTGCTTTTCGTGGACCATTACCTCCAGAACCCGTTTGGCCATGTTGGCCTTTTTCCCCAACGCCTCCTTGAGTGCGGTTTCAGCGGCCTGCTGGCTGGGGAACGGTTTTTCAACAAGGGGTTGGATGTCATCCAGGATGCTCTTCGACAGAGCATATTTCCCCTTGCTCAGTTTGGCCAAGCCGGCTGCCGGCAATCGCCAGGTCTCGACCTCGCCGGCCGACTGCTCCATGAGCCAGATGGCGATGGTGCGCGGCAAGAGCTGGGCAAAGCGAGCCTTCCAGTCCTCCGGGCTGAGGATCGGCCCGGCCAATCCCAACTCTAGCCGCTGGCGGATGGGCTCGGGAAGGGTACGCATGGCTTGCACCAAGACCTGGCCCTCCACGGCAGCAAAGGAGGGAACCTCGGGGTCCACTTTGCCCCAGTTCCAACCCACCAGGACGGGGTTGAGGGCATTGAAGGCCAGGGTCAGGCGCAGGTGGTTGGCAGCAGGATTCACGGCAGGAGGCTTTTCGGGCTGAGGGAAGGGCATCTCCATTTCCAGGCGGACACGGCCCAGTCCTTTGCTCTTGCCCGCACCAAACCAGAAACGGCCTTCTTGCAGCTCTCGCAGCAAATAGTAGAGCCGCGCCTGGTTGTCATTCTGCTGCAAGAGCGAGTCGTTGACCGACAGAACCAGGTCGAAAACCGAGTGCCGGTACACAGTTTCCATCTTGTAATTGGCGTTGGCCTCGGCAGCCCACCGATCCTCATCCAGCTTGAGGCCCATGCGCAGGTCAAAAAGGTTGCCGCGTGGGTAGGACTCCTGCCGCAGCTTGCACTCGACACGGGTGATGAGCTTATCCGGCAGCGGCACGCCATACAGCCGCAGCCACAGTCGGTTCAACAGGCCGATGTTCCGACCGTCGCGCGACTGACCGATGAAAGCATCCATCAGCGATTGGGCCGTGCCGCTGATCTCTCCGGCCAGTGAGATCAGACGATGAGTACCATCCTCGTCTCGCGTAAAGAGCGTCTTCCGAGCATTGCCACGATAGAGCGGGGTTTCGGCAACCAGCTTACCTCTCAGAATCATGTCCTCCTCCTCTTTGTGTTTGCCAACCTGAAACGGTATAGAGCAGATCGGCAACCCATCTTGGGCCCGGCAGACAACGGGCAGAAGCATCGTCCGGGCAACTCGATAATAGTATACTATGAAATCGGCAAACAGTCAACTGCCCCCGGTTCGTGATGCCGAGCCCCACAGATCTGCAGAGCTCGCTTTGACAGGACCCATCCCCTGCGTTATAATGGACAACACTTCGCCCAATGGATTTCTTTTTTGGGGGGTAAGAAATGAAACCACCGGTTCCGACTCATTCGAGCTGAGGTGCTGAAAATGAAACCGAGATTCAAGGCCAAGATTCACAAAATTTTGTTCAAAGACTATTTCAGCTTTATACTTCTGCTATTCTGCATCGCTTTAACCATAACGATCGTCGGTATACCTCTCCTCATCATTTTGCTGCCATTGCTCATCTGGCGCGTCAGGCTCATCAAAAAGGTCATTGAAGAGGGCGAGGTTGTCCTTGGTATAATTGCCATCAAGAGCTATTTTAGAGAATGGTCTGTCTGGTATGTCTTTCAGCTTGGTGACCAGATCTACAAGGTGCGAAACTTTTTGGTGGCCTTCAAATTGCCATTTAACGAAAAAGATGTGCTTGAAGTGGCCTATGACCCGCAGAAACCTCAGAGAGCTTTTTTGCCAATTCTCTATGCCTAGCAATCGGCTGAAGCGCGAGAATCACACGCGCCACGGTGTTTGCCCAAACGATCTGCTGTTGCAGGGCTGCTGGACCGATGGGGTTACTCATCCATCGCTGAAGTGCAAAGAGCACTGATTTTACACAGATTTTTTCCTGTTTCTATGCTGTTGAAAAAGTAGGCATGATTCTTTCCACAGGACAGTTAGCAAAGCTGTTCGCATTCTCCTAAAGTGGTATCATTTCACCGGGAGAACAGACCATGCACATCGGGGTTTGCACCATTGAACTGCGGCTGCCGGGCAACGGCTCGCTCAAAGGTAAGCGCAGTGTCGTCAAGTCTATTGTCAGCCGTGTGAGCCGCGAGTTCAACGTCTCCATTGCCGAAGTGGACGCCCAGAACCTATGGCAGCGGGCCGTACTGGGGGTCGCCTGTGTATCGGCCAGCGCCGATTATGCTCACGGCCAGCTGGAGCGGGTGGTACACTGGATCGAGACCACCCGCCCCGATGTCGAACTGGTGGACTATCAGATCGAATTGCTCTGATTGTCTGACATGTGATGAAGGAGGGGAGAGGATGGCCTGGCCGACTTTCGGCCCATCGTCGAGGTGCTGGCCCCGGTTGGCGCTCAATGTCAGCGGCGGCGCGGCCAAGTAGGGCCTGGATATTGGGAACCCGAGACGTTAGTGGGACGTCTGAACTCTGGTGGCTTGAAAAAGGAGGGATTGCTGCCTGAGGGTCTTTTGCCTGGGGTCGGGCACCCCGTCGCACGCTGCGCCGGCCCAGCGCAGCGAACCGTTTTGCCTGTATTGACGAGAAGGAGGAGAAAATGCCGAAAAATCGCCTGTTTCCAGCTTTGTCTTTGCTGGTTGTACTCACACTCCTGGCGGCCTGTGGCGCTACTGCAGAACCACAGGTAATCATTGGCAGAACAGTCGTCGAGACCGCAGCCGTCGAGAAATATGCGGAAGCGACCAAAATCGTCCCACCTGGAGAGATGACACCGGCGCTCATGCCAACAGCGGCCTCCGGCGGCCCCGGCCTGGCCGCGCCCACCATCCCCCGCGTGGAGCGGATGATCATCAAAAATGCCGAGATGGAATTGCTGGTGACCGACACCGACGTCGCCCTCGACAGCATTACCCTGCTTGCCGCCGACTATGGCGGCTACATCGTCAGCACCCACACCTGGTTCGAGGGGGAGTTCAAGTTCGCCACCGTCCGCCTGGGTGTGCCGGTGCAAGAGTTCGAGAACGTCCTCCGCCGGCTGCGGGGGCTGTCCATCCGAGTGCTCAACGAGGTGGTCTCGGGCGAGGACGTGACCGACCAGTATGTGGACCTCCAATCGCGGCTGACCAACCTTCAGGCCACCCAGGCCCGCATTCGTGAGTTCCTGAACAAGGCCCAGACGGTGGAGGAGGCGCTAAAAGTGAATGCTCAACTCAGCCAGGTGGAGGCCCAGATCGAAGAGATCCAAGGCCGGATGAACTACCTGAAGGACCGGGCCGCTTACTCGACCATCAACGTGCAGCTCGATCCGCAACGACCCACCCCCACCCCAACCCCGACCCCCACGCCTACCCCGACCCCCACACCGGTTGCCTGGCGGCCGGGGGAGACGTTCAACGCCGCCGCCGACGTGCTGACCGACATCCTGAAAGGCCTGGTAGACTTGGCCATCTGGTTGGTGGTGCTGTTGGGACCGTTCCTCATCCCGTTGGGCTTGATCATCTGGTTGATTATCTGGCTGCGGCGGCGCAAGAGGCGGCAGGCTCCACCGCCTGATCTGCCGCCAAGCGGCCAATAGCCAAAACCGCCGAGGTCTGTCCAGACCTCGGCGGCCTTTTGTTGGGCGGACATCAACCCTCTCAAACGGGATAGTGGCGCAGGTAGCCCAAGGCCTGGCTCCTTTCGCCATCCATGATCACTTCCAACAGCCGCCCATCAGCCACCGCCGGTACATCAATGACCCGCACATAGTCGGCATAGCCGGCATATTCGGGCAGGAGATCGGCCAGAACGTTAGGCGATTCACGGAAAAAGCGCCAATCAAAGATCGCCTCGCTCCGGTCGGGGAAAAGGGCCAGGGGAAAGATGCCCGCCTCGACCAGATCCTGGAAAAAGTGGGTGCCATAGGATACCTCCGGTGCGGAGCCGTCATCCGACAGGCCGATCTCGATCAGCATTGCGGTATTATAGATGTCGGCATAGGTGACCTTGACCCCCAGTTGGGGATTGTTGCTGCCCCACCGCCCTGGTCCCATCAGAATAAACCGCTTGGCCTCCAGCATCTGGTTCAACCGTCCGATCACCCGCGCCAGTTGCAAGCGGGTGGTTTCGTCGGGGAGGCAGGCATAGGCCTCTGGGTCCACAAAGACGACATAGCAGATGCGCTGCACCCGTCCATGAGGCACCAGCCGGTCGGCAGTAAAGAGGGTATCGGCCTCGGCGACGGCAGCCGGTATCTCTACAGCATGGAGCAGCTCTTGGCTGGCCTGGGGCCGACACTGGAGCAGATGTACCACAAAGTCGGGCTGGGGCCAGCCGGGCACAATGTCGGCGGTGAACTCGACATCCACGTGACGGCCAAAGCGCCTCTCCAGCACCTTGAGCATAGTCTTCATCAGGGGCACGAACGACGTCCTGGTCAGCAGATTCTCGAAGGTCAGCACCAGGTTGCGGGGCTCGATGTTGGGATCGTAGGCCAGGGGAGGCTGGAGCATCCCCTCCCGGTCCACCGAGACGAGAAACCGTGCTGATGGAAAGTCCATGCTCAGCAGATCGGCAATGGGCCGTGTTTGAAAGCTGTTCTGGGACAGATTGATGACATCTACAAAGTGCTGGGAATAGCGCCGTATCTCCTCGGCACCCACTTCGGGCCGGAGGTGGGGGTGGCTGAGGGCCACCATGCGCGGATAATCGTTGGCCACCCGTTCTACAGCGCGGGTGCCCAGGCCCCATACCAACCGCAGAAAGCCATCCTCACGGCGGATCTTGGCCGTCCAGCGGAAGGGGTTGTAGCTGAATGCCACCCCCGCCAGGGTGGGGAAAAAGTAATCGCCATGGCGGTCGCCTTGCACCTCCTGCAACAGAATGGCCATCCGCTCATCATAATCCAGCAGCTTCATCTGCTGCCGATAGAACAAGGCATCGGGGCTAAAGACACTGGCATACACCTGGCTGATGGCACACAACAGCGCCTTCAGGTTCTCTTCAGGTGTGCCCTGGTTGGGGCAGAAATAGCTATCATATTTTCCGGCAAAGGAGGTGCCAAAGTTGTCCTCCAGCAGGCTGGAGGAGCGCACGATCAGAGGCCGGTTGCCGACCCGTTCCAGCACCTGCCGCAGCCCCTGCACGATATCGTCGGGAAAGCGCCCACCGCTGAACGCCTGGCGGACGTGGGGATAGTCGGCCTCGATCTCCTGACGGGATTTGTATTTTTGGTCATTCAGGTAATACAGGTTGTTCAGTGCGATAAAATCATAGAATACGTCAGCGCCGATGAAATAGGACTCGGGGATGACCAGTCGGCTGCGAAGGTCCATCTCCTGGTTCGACTCGTCCAGGCTGAGGATCTTGTAGGCCAACATCATGCCGGCTGCCTTGCCGCCGATCTTGCCCCGACCGATGCGCCGACGGCGGATGGCCTGCAGATCGGCGATGGTGAACAGGTCCTTGGCAATGCCCACGAAGGCCAGTTGGTCGCTGATGAGGCCCTTGAGCAGGACGACAATGATCTCACACAGATGATGCCTGACCTTGGCCCGCTGCTCAGGCGGAAGGCTCTCATACTCCTCGCCCCGAGCAAAGAGTAAGGACCAGGGGGCCAGCTCCGGGTTAAAGGTCAAGATCACCTCGTTGGGGGGCATCCGGCGGGCGAGCACGTCGCGGACGATCTTTTCAAACTGGGCATGCGGCAGGTTGTGGGCAAAATAAAAGTCGGTCAGATTATCGCGGATCTGGGCCAACCGTCGCTGCCAGACATCCTCCGCCTCTTCCACCAAGGGGTCCCGCAGACCCTCTCGTTGTTGAGAAGCGATGGCCTTGTTCTTGACCTCCTGCTCAAAATCGCTAGGGGAGATCACGCCGCGTGCGAAGAGTTCGCCGCGCATCCGCTGGCGGATGGTGGGCGCCAGGATGGGGTACTGGCTGATCTCCAGGTAGATTTGCAGGACCTTGGGCAATGCCTCTGCATCGAAGGTGATCATCGTCAGCCTCCTGGGCGCAATCGCCGGGTGGTGGGCATGTGAACAAAAAAGCACCCGCAGCGACGGTGCTTTCTGCTTCTGTTGGTAGCGGATACGGGATTCGAACCCGTGTCTCTGCCTTGAGAGGGCAGTATCCTAGGCCCCTAGACGAATCCGCCCTGCCCGCAACGACACCGCTATTGTACCAGCAGGGGGGGGAAATGTCAAACGCCAAGGCGCTGAGTGTTGTAGCAGGTTTCTGCCCTCCCTTTGCTCCGATGGTTGCTGAAAACGCACCGCCCAGCTTCACCGCAAAGGCGCCGAGAATGCACAGAATCTGATAGCAAATCCATTAAAAAAAACCTGAACCTCTGCGTCTCTGGGGTTGGAACGTACCTGCTCGCCTATAGCGACCAAGGTCGCGCCCCAAGGGCCGTTGGCCGGGCGCCCTCTTGCGACGACGCCCCAACCGACGGCGCAGGTGGTCGGCCGACACGGTAAGGATACCCCTCGCGGGTATCCAAATACCCTCGCAGGTGCGATTCTAACCGCCTGGATGAGCAGTTATCCGGTTGAAAAGATTTCAATCGGTTTATCAGCCTGCGGGAGGGCAGGTTGACTGAGCTACAGCGCCTTATCTAGCAGCTCCCACAGGTCCAACACATCCACAAAATAGCCCAACTCGTTGGCCAGCCGACCTGCCGCCCGCAGCAGGGTGGGTTGGCAAGTAGGACAGGCGGTGATAATGGTGTTCACCCCCACCGCTACCGCATCGCGCACGCGGTTTTTGGCCACCTCAATGGCCAGATTGCGCTCCACGTCCAGCACGCCGCCGCCCCCGCCGCAGCAGGTGGAAAAGATGCCGTGGTGCTGCATCTCTACCACCTCGACGCCCAGGGCCCTGAGGATGCGCCGTGGTTCTTCGATCACCCCCAACATCCGCCCCAGATGGCAAGGGTCGTGGTAGGTCGCGCGCATGTTCAGCGGCTTCAGGTTCATTTCCTCAAGCTTTTCAGCCACGGCGACCAGGGCGTGTTTGGCCTTCAGGCCATACTCATCGCGCAGGGTGGCGGTGCAGGTGGGGCACACCGTTAGGATCTCGCCCTCCAGGTACGGGCCGTACACCTGTCGGAAGCGATCCTGGGCGCGCTCAAACTCCTCCTCAAAGCCGGTAGCCCCGATGATGTAGCTACAACACACCTCGTCCGAAACCAGCGGGTCCAGACCCACCTTTTCCAACACCGAAACGATGGTTTGCACCTCTTGAGGTTTGCTCTGGTAGGCGCACCCCAGGTACAAAGGCGTGGTGCCTGCCCGGCGGTAAGGCGTGGGGCGGTCGAACAGCGTGCCCTCCTCCAGGATGCGGGCGGCTGTTTTTTCATGTTGCGGCGAGACATAGCCGGCCTGCCGCAGTTCCTGGCGCACGGCGCTGAAAATATCCATGTTGCGCAGGGCACAGCGGGCCTGGCAGTAGCCGCACATCAGGCAGGCATCCATCACCGCCTGGATTTCCGGCGAGGGTTCCAAAATGCCCTCCAGCAGGCCACGGGCCACCAGCATCCGCCCTCGGCTGGCATAGGTTTCCAGTCGTTTCACACGGAAAACAGGGCATTCGACACTGCAAAAGCCGCAGCGGGTGCGGTTGCAGGTATAGATATCATCCACATACTCTTGTAGAGATGGATATTCAGCCATGATCATCCTCATTTCCAGGTTCTATTCCCAAAATAACCGGTGTCGTAGGGCAGGATGGTATCCTGCCCCCCAGTCGTAGGGCGGGATGGTATCCTGCCCCCCAGTCGTAGGGCGGGATGGTATCCTGCCCCACATTATTCACCCTTCAGCCGCAATCCACCGCGACTCGAACTTTTTACCCGGGTTCATGATCCCTTTCGGGTCGAACAGCGCCTTCAGCTCCTTCATGTACCGATAGCTCAGGCCATGTTCCAGCTCGTTGAACCCGCCCAGTCGGTCACCATCGCCAATGTAGGTGCTCATGGTGCCCTCCAGCTCCACCGCCTTCAGGCTCATGGCCCGCACGTAGCTGTAGAATTTGCGCACATTCTCCTCGGTCGAATCGTCCACAAAGACGGCAAAGCTGATGCTGGGGCTCACCTTGTTGGGCGACTCGTTATACACAGTCATACCCAGGATCTCCTGGTCGTATTTGGCCGAGAACTCCAGGAAGGCATGGTACATCTCTTCCAGGCGGCCCATCGGCACGCCCACATCGGCCGCGCCGAACTTTTTTTGGCGCTGGCTATCGGGCCACTTTTGTTTGAAGGGGATAAAGGCCAGCCGATGCTTGCTATCCCAATAGCCCTCGACCATCTCTTGCTCGCGCACCAATTCGGCCCCGAACTCTCCCTCCAGGATCCTTCGCGCCTTATCCAGGCTGAAATCTACCACATCCTCGTCGCCGGCAAAGGACAGGAACAGGATGGATTCGGCCCAATCGGGGATTTCCGGCTCTTTGCCATACTTTTGCCGGTAAGCGTGGGTGTAAAAGTGCAGCCGTCGCCGGCAGTTGAGGTGGGCGCTTTCTACACTCAGGCCGCTGGCCAGCGTCCGCTCCAGCGCCCGCGCCCCATCAATCAGCGTGCGGAACACCCAGGCCCGGATCTCCCGTGCTTTGGGCAGGGTAACCACCCGCAGCGTGGCCTCGGTGACCACCCCCAAAGTCCCCTCGCCGGCTACCAGCAGGTGCATCAGGTTATAGCCGGTGGACGAAAAGGAGGCCTTGCGATGCCCCAACCGTACCGCCTCTCCCCGGCCGGTGACCACCACAGCGTTGGTCAGGCAGTCCAGGATCTTGCCATAGCGCACACCAAAAGTCGAGTCGTTGTCCACGCCGATGGAGGCGCCGATGGTGCAGGCCCGCTTGCTCTCCGGCTGGTGGGGCAACCATAGCCCATACGGAGCCAGGTGCTCATTCAGCTCCCAGATGGTGATGCCGGCCTGGACCGTCACCGACATGTTGGCCGGGTCAATCTCCAGCACCCGGTTCATGCCTTTGGTTTCAATCGTAATGCCCCCCTTCCAGGCAACGGCGCTGCCGCCCATGCCGGTTCCCCCGGCAAAGGGGACCACCGGCAGCTCATATTTGAGGGCCACCTGGACAATCTTGACCACCTCGTCTGTATCATGCGGCACGACCACAATGTCCGGCAGGTCGGTCATATCCTTGTAGCGCGGGCTCCAGTCGCGGCTATAGGCCATGCGATGCATCGCCGCGCTGGTTGCTCGATCCCCCAGAAACGCTTGTAATTCGGCCAGCGCCGCTCCCACTTTTTCCTTATCGGTCATTCCTCCCTCCCATCAGGTATCGGATATTAGCCACCATACAAAAGCCGGTCGCAGACCGGGCAACAATGTATCCCCTCTCCGCGCTCCACGGCCCGCGCCATGCTGACCGGCACATCCACACCGCAGGCCTGGCAGATCCCCTTTTTGAGGAGCGCCACCGCAACGCCACCACACCGCTCGCGCAGCTCGTTGTATTCGGCCAGGTCTGCTGTTCCCAGCCGCGCCTGCATCTGCGCCCGCTCCTCCTCCAGTTCCCTCAGGCGCTGTTCGATCTGCCCTTGCTCGGCCAGCAAGCTCGCCTGTTCCTGGTGCCAGGTAGCCTCGATCTGGCGCAGCCGGGCCTGGCGCTCGGCCAATTCGGCTTCCTCCTCTTCGATGGCAATCATCAGCTCCAGTTGGCTGTCTTCCAATTCGGAACGGCGGCGACGGAGGGCCGCTGCCTCCTCCTGCAAACCGGCCAGCTCCTTCGGGTTGCGCACCTTGCCCCCGTAGAGCCGCTCTTGGTTCGCCTTCAGTTTGTCGTTGACCGCAGCGACATCTAGCTCGAGAGCACGCAACCGCTTTCGCTGTTGGGCCAGATGGTCCTCGGCCTCGGCCACGGACTCGCGGGCATGGATCAGGTCTGCCGATTCTCCCAGGCTGGCAGCCACCTCTGCCAACCGCTGGGTCCGCTCTTCTATCTCGCTGTCCACAAGCTGCAGCCGATATAGCTGCGCTATCACGCCCATCGCTGCCTCCTCCTCGCTGCCGCGCCCTGACGGCAAAAAAGGGCCTCATGCGCAATGCATCAGGCCCTCCGCTGCCATTTTGCAGGTTCAGGGGCAGGTCGCCACCCACCCCGGCGGTGCTTCATCTGTCCTATCCGATCCAACTTCGTCGTTGCCATCGTGTCGGCCTCTCTGTTCACCGGAGGCTATTATATCACACCCCGCGCCTCCGGCAAAATGCGCCCCGTTGCAGGACAAGATCGCCGCCCTGCACCGCACCCGGCATCGGCGACGAGATGGGGAGCTTTTTCGGCACCCGCCTATGGGGCGGTGGGTGTGGGTGGCGATTCGGTGGGTTCGACCTCCGGCGTTGGCGTCGGGCTGGAGGTAGGTTGGGGTGTGGCCGTGGGTTGGGTTGGCCTGACCGTCAGGGTTGGCGTCAGGGCGGAGGTGCTCTGGGGGGTAACCGTGGCTTCGGCTACCTGCTCGCCCACCTTCTCAAAGACGCGATCTACCACCTCGCCTCGCCCTCCCAGTTTGCCCAATCTCTGGCCGTTGACCGTGATCTCGACAGCGCCGGCATTGCCAATGCGCAGCTCGATCCGCTCCTCGCCATACCACGAGCGGTAGGTCCCGGCCCCCAGCTCCCCCTGGAATTGGCGCACGCCATCCACAGAAATCTGAATCCAGGAGGTGTCGGTAAAGACCAGCTCCAGAAAGATGCCGGTATAGATCGGCGGCGAGGGGGTGGGCGACGGGGAGGGGGTAAAGGTCGGCGTAAAGGTGGGGGTCAGGGAAGGGGTCGTTTGGGGTGAGGGAGATACAACCGGCACCAACGTCGCGGCAGCGGTGGCGGTGGCGGTGTGGGTAACGGTAGGCAATCTGGTTGGTTGCTGTGTGGGTTGTGAGGTAGGGACAGGCTGACTTTTGGCCAACCAGTCGGCGATATAGTCAGACAGATACGGATACCCCTGCCAGGCCGCCACGGCAACGGCTGCCAGCAGGATGATCGCCAACCCGGCAACCCACACCCACCGCGATCGCCGGGCCGGCATGGCGTGGAGCGGCACCGGGCGGAACGGCCCGGACGAAAAGGGCGAGGTTTCTTTATCAACGGTCGGCTCCGGCTGAGGTGGTGCGACCAGTTGCGAGTAACGGTCGGAGGCCTCTTTGGGATCCAGACCGAGATAGGCCGCATAGTTTCGCAAAAAGCCCCGCCCCACGACCGGGTCGGGCAACGCCTGGAACTCTTCCCTCTCCAGGGCTTCCAGATACCGGGCGCGAATGCGGGTCTCTGCTTCAGCCTGCTGCAAGCTGATACCCAGCTCTTCTCGACGTTGCCGCAACCATTCGCCCAAGGGGCGGGTGCTGTCCTCACTCATGGGCCACACTATACCCGCACAGAGCACAAATGTCAAATTTCTGGCTCTCTCAGTGCACCGGGTCAGGCGGTATAGATGCTCACCACATCGCGGAGCATTGCCGCAGCAGTGGGCAGCGGCGTCTCTTCGACGATGGCCGCCGACAAGATACCGCAGACGTCGGTGTGGTAGACGATGCCCATCTGTTTGGCCCCAAGCCGGGCCAACGGATGGCCGGCTTCCAGCCATACCGGCCCCACGCTGAGGCGGTAGCCATTGCCTTGCTGTTGAGCAGTCGCCACCAGCTTGATCCGTTTGCCCTCGGCGGCGGCCTGGGCCAGCATCTCGGTGGTAACGCCCAGGATCCCCTCGACGGTTACGTCGGCCAGAGTTGCCGGGAAGGCCAGCACGCTGTGGGCCAGGATGATCAGCTTGTTGGCCGCATCCCACCCCTCCACATCCAGGCGGGGGTCGGCCTCGGCGTGGCCGGCAGCCTGGGCTTCGGCCAGCGCCTCAGCATAGCTCAGGCCGTCGTCGGCCATGCGGGTGAGGATATAGTTGGCCGTCAGGTTGAGGATGCCCTCCAGCCGGTAAATGGTGGCGAACCCCAGGTCACGCCGGCCCAGGTTGACCGCCGGCAGGCCACCAGCCACCGTGGCATCAAAGCACAGGTGGACGCCGTGGGCGTGGGCCAGGGCCAGCAACCTGGGAAAGGCCAACACCAGCGGCGCCTTGTTGGCCGTGACAACGTGCATCCCCCTGGCCAGCGCCGTCTCGATGCAACCCAACCCCGGCTGGCCGTCTGTCAGATTCACCGGCGAGGCCTCCAGCAGCAGGTCGGCCGGTGCAGTCCGGATCATTTCCACAGCCGCGACGCCCGGTCGCCCCCACGGTGAAAGATCGGCCACCCCCCTGCCGGCCATCTTGAGGCTCACCACCTGCTGCACCTTAAGGCCGTCTGGGCAGACGGCCACACCAGACCGGTCAGCTATGCCGATCAACTTCAACTCCAGCCCCAGCCGGTGGCGCAAGAGATCGCCCTTGCGGTCAATCAGCTCCAGAAGGCGGCGACCTACGTTGCCCACGCCGACCAGCAGAAAAGGGATTTGTCGTACCTGGCAGGTCACCGAGGCCCCTCGCTGTTTTCTTGGCGGTCTGTGTGGGGAGTGCATCGCTCTTCGTCGTGAATGCGCCACAGCCGTTCCAGCCAGTCGGGCGCTGTGGCCTCGGGGATCAGGTCGCCCCGGCGCAGATAGGGTTTTATGTCGAGCACCGGCGTGTCCTGACAGGCATCCAGCCCCTTGACCCGCAGCCGTGCCCCTTGCCTTTCCAGCAGGCGGACGACAGTGAGGGCGATGGGGTTGGGCCGCTGCGGCGATCGGGTGGCCAGAACACCCACCAGCGGCATCTCTTCCCGCCGCTCGGGTCGGACGCGCAGCTCATTGGGCGGCCCCTTGGACCGGTCCAGCCACCACACCACCCAGATATGGGAAAACTCTTCGAGTCCATCCAGCGCCCCGGCCCAGGCGGGGTCAATCTCGATCTCGGCCTCGCCCTCTTCCCAGCGATCGTTGCCGGGCGGCCAGGGGCGGCCTTTTACTACCCGACCGATGGGCTGGAGTGTCAGGCTAGATTTCCCTTCCATTGCCCCTCCCCAGGTGGATGCGTTGCCCCCAATTGGAAACGGCCACCTGCCACTGACCGCCGCTTCCAGACACTGTTCCATCGTTCCAAAACGCACCGCCAGCCCGCTGTGAGATGGAGCATAAAAAGCCATCTTGGCCGAGTTGGTGGCCAGGGAATGAAAGCCAAGCTCCGCCACCGGGGCCACGACCAGGCAGGTATCGGCCACCACCCGGCCCCCGGCGGTCTCGATGCGTGCGACCAGGCCCGCTTGCTCCGCTGCCTGCCGCGTGGCCCGCGCCGTGGTAATCCACAGTGTCGCTTTCAGCCGCCGCCCGGTCAGGTAGTTGGCTACCGCCTCGATCTCTTCGATAGAGGCGTGGGGACAGCCGATGCTCACCAGGTCAATCTCCTCCGCCGGGCCGTTGAGGGCCGCGTAGCCGGGTGACAGGCTGTCTACAACCAGGGTTGGGGCGGCAGGGGCGAGGACGTTGCCGGCCCTGGCCTCCGGTGTCACCCCCTCGATGTGGTAGAGCGCCACCGCTCCGCTGGCCGCCATAGCTGCGCCCAACGTCTTTAGCAGCCGGGGATCAAGGGCCAAGGACGGATGGCGAAAGCGGAAGTAAGGGATGCCGTTCTTGACCTGCTGGCCAACCAGGTAACCCAGCGCCCCCAGGTCGGCTTCGGTCGCCACCGGGCAGCGCACCTCCACCATCACCGTCGCCCGGCGGTTTTCCTCCAGATGCAGGCCCCAGCGCCCCGTCCGGCCGGCAATGGCCGCTGCCAGGGCGCTGGGACCTCCCTCGCGGTTGGTGCGCGCCCCGAGCACCGAGTTGGCATAGCTCACCGCCGACGATTCGGCCCAGGCGACGTGCTGGCCCAAAGCCGGGGCGTGACCCACCAGGTAGGGGGTGCAGGTGCAGATCGGGACGACGCCCAAAGCCGCATAGGCGGCGATGACCCGCTGCTGTTGCCGGGCAAACTGCTCCGAAAAGCCCAGCTCGCGCCATGCCAACAGGTCCATGCCCGCCGGGTTGAGGGTAGCCGGCACCCGCGCCCGCGCCCCCTGAGCGGCCCATTCCTCCAGAAATGCGAGGCCGGCATCGCCCAGGTTCTTGTAGCTCACGCCGGAGACCTGGGCCCCTGCCACCGGCACCAGGTCAGCGGCGCCGTAGATCTGCCCCAGGGCGACGACGATCTCCATCGCCTTTTGCACGCCCGGCCCGGCCTCGCCGGCCAGCATGGCCTGTTCTTCGGGGGTCAATCGTAACCGGCTGTTCACTTGACCCACACCGGATCCCAATCGTTGTACGGGCTGTTGCTCACATTGACCGCTCCCGTGCCATCCAGGTTGATGATCCAGATTTGGCGGCGTCCTCCCTGGCGGTCCGACCAAAAGGCTATTCGCCTGCCATCGGGCGACCAGGTGGGATGTTTGTCGTAGCCATCGTAATAGGTCAGCCGCCGGTCGTTTTGGCCGTTGGCCTCCATGACAAAGATTTCATCGTTGCCAAAGCGGCCGGACACGAAGACGATCTGCCAGCCGTCAGGGGACCAGGCGGGGTCATAATCGGCGGCCCCGTTGCTCGTCACCTGCAGGTCGTCTCCCCCTCCCAGCCGCCAGATCTCGAAATTGCCCTGATGATTGCGCACCACCAGCCGCCACAGGCCGTTGGGGTGCACCGTCTCGGCGGCGGCTGCCTGGTCGTATAGCCGTCGGTCGGGCAGGCGCAGGACGCCGGTGCCGTCAGCCTTCATAGCAAAGGCGGCTGCCTTCCCTTCCCGATCGGATAGGAAAAGGATCCAGCCCCGCAGAGCAGTGAGTGTCCAGGGGGTTGCCGTTGCCGTAGGCTGGCGGGTGGCCCGCGGGGTCGCCCTGGCCGTGGGTGACGGTGTCGCCGTCGGCGTGGCGGGCGGCGGGGAAGCGGTTGGGGTGGCGGTGGCGGACGGCGATGGTACGGCGGTCTGGGTCGGCGTAGCCGTGGGCGGAGAGGTTGCCGTCGGTGGCGCAACGGTTGGGCTGGCGGTGGGGGTTGGACTGAGCGTAGCAGTAGATATGAATTCCGGTGTCAAGCTGGGCGTCGGGCTGGCCGTGGCCGAGAGAGCAGGGCTCGAAAGGCCGACGGCTGCCACCGACGTCACAGTCGCCGTCGGCGAGGCGATCCAATCAACGCCTTTCACCAGCCCTATCCAGCCCCCGGCACAAGCCAGGACCAGGAGCATAGCCAGCAGGAGCCAGGACCAGATCCGCGGCCTGGCCGATGGCCGCTTGACCTGAGGGGACTGAGGGCGAGCCTGTTGTTCGGCAATGTTCGGCAGGTCAAAGATGCGGCCTTCTGGCGCCCGCATAAACAATACCGGTGCGCCAAACTCCACCGATTCCGAAATGACGGCATAGAGGGTCTTGCGCGCCTCGGCCAGGGCTGCATCCACCGAATAGCCCAAAGCCAGGTGGAAATAGAACTCGCCCGACAGCACGCTGGCGGCCCGGTCGCTGATGGCAAACTGCATGGCGACGACCGCCGGCACACCACTGCGAACCAGAGCCGTGGCTACGTCGGCAAAAGGGTTGTCACTTTCGGCACGAGCGCCCTCGCAAGCATTGATCACCGCCAGCCGGACGGAGGGATGATCGCGGAGGAGGTTCCCCAGCTTTTCGCCGCTATAGGGTTCACTCAGCCCGGCCTCATTCTCCAGGAGCAGATAGCCGCTGCCAAGACCATCGCCCTGAGACAGGTATTGGCCGTGGCCGATGAAATGGAGGATGTGAAACGGGCGGCCAGCAGCATACGCCTCGCTTAGACAGTGGTGCAAAGCCTGATACGTCAGGGGCCGGTTGGAGTCCAAGCCCAGGAACTGGACCTCCACCATGTTGCCGATCTTGCCCAGCCCTTCCTCAATATTGCGGCGCTCGCTCTCTCCATCCAGGGGCGGCTGATCGCGGGGCGTGGCAATTGCTACCAGAACGCGCAGCGGCGGCTGGACCGTCAGGGGGCGGCATAACTGGCCGGGGTAAAGCTCCACATACCGGACCAGGGGGGTCCGGTTCGAGATGGCCAGAAAGGTCTCGCCATCGTGCAGGAATTCCCACGGCAACACGCGCAACAAGGGATCGCGCGTAATGAGCCGCAAGCGCAACCCCCGGTCCTCGTGAACCTGCATGATGCTTCTGGTCTGCTCGTAACAGGCGCGGATTTCAGCAGAAGCCAGAAGGGCATCAAAGAGCCCTCGCCCAAAGGCGACCAGGCGTTGGCGTTCGCCAGAACCTTGCCGCAGAATGCCGCCCGACTTGCTCAGCCGGGCATCTACCATGCCCAGGATGCGGCCGATCTCAAATGTCGAAAATGGCAGGACGAATTCACCGCGGGCTTCTCCGACCGCTTCACTGCTCATGCGGAGAGGGAAACGGTTCGGGCCAATTCGCTCTCCAATCTCGATTCTGAGGTCAATGTACTGTATCAACGATTTTCTCCCCTGAGTAACCGGTTCCCTTCTGGCCGATAACCATGAAGTTGCTCACTAAAATTCTAGCATCATCTCTTGGATTTGTAAAGTTCCATCCAGGTGCATGGCGCCCGGTACCTGGTACCCCACTGGTAGGACAACTCCGCAGGAGTTGTCCTATTTACAAGTCGTATAGTGGGACAGATCCACACGGTCATATTGCACTTGGCGGAATCCTTCCCGTTCGGCCTGGCTCAGGGGGCGGCCAGAGCGGTCGGTCCAAGGGATGGTGGCATCCAACCCCATCTTGGCCGAGCGGGCTTTTTGCCCTGGCACCAGCTTGGCCGAAGGGTCAAGGCTGCTGCTGGGCTGATCGGGAAAGACCAGCAGGTCGCGGTCGGCCTGGAAGCGGGTGGCGATGGCCCATTCCACTGCTGCCGGGTCGAAGGGGTTCACATCATCGTCCACCACCACCACATGCTTGAGCGAACTATGGCCGCGAAAAGCAGCCTCAACCGCCCGCCGTCCGTCGTCGGGGCTGTGTTTGGCGATCTGCACCACGGCATGGAGCCAGCTCATACCGCCGGGGGTGATGCTCACCGCCCGGCAGTCGGCCACCTCCGATACGGCCTGGAAGATGGTCGGCTCACGGGGCAGGCCCATCAACAGCTTGTGCTCCAGGCCACCGGGCAGCAGGGCGTGGTAGATCGGGTTGTGGCGGTGGGTGAGGCAGTCAACCTCGACGATCGGCTGCTGGCGGACGATGTCCCACGTCTCGGTCAGGTCAATAAACGGTCCCTCGTTGGCCAGGCGGCCGGTGATGCGCCCCTCTAGCACGACTTCGCACTCGGCCGGGACCTCCAGATCCACACTCAGACAGCGGACCAGGGGCGTGGGGGCCAGGGCGTGGGCAATGGCCAGCTCGTCCACCCCCTTGGCCGGACTCATGGCCGCTGCCAGCAGCACGTGGATCGGCGCGCCCAGGCAGATGGCCACTTCCAGTTCCTGGCCCTGGGCCAGCGCCTTGCGCCAGGCGGTATCGGTGCCCCGGCCCTCGACGATGCGGGCAGTAAAGCTTTGCGGGCCAACCTGCATCAACCGGTGAAAGCTGACGTTGCGCCCATAGTCGGGATCGCGGATGATGGCGATGCCGGCGGTGATGTACGGCCCACCGTCGCCCGGCAGATGCTTGAGGATCGGCAAGGCAGTCAGGTCAGGGGAACGATGCACCACTTCCTGGCAAGGAGCCTGGGTCAGCAGTGGCGGCTCGACCGGCTGGTTCAGCGCCTCCACCAGGCGGGGGACGATGCCTGAGGTGGAGGTGCTCAAGGCCCAGGCGAAATGCTCCCGGCGGGCACAGATGCCGCTCGCCACTCGCCAGCCGGGCCGCAGCGGATCGCTGAACAGCACCGGCCGGCCCTCCAGGGCGTGGATAACACGGGCCATCTCCAGATACGGGTCCACCGGCCGTTCAATGGTGATGAGGTGTCCCTGTTCTTTGACCCAGGACAAAAATTCTCTGTGATTCATGTTGCTTCTCCCCAGCGCCGATAGAGATCGTGCTCCAGCCCCAACAGGTCGAGCACCTTGCCCACAAAAAAGTCGGTTACCTCGTCTATGGTCTGAGGGTGCGGGTAGTAGGCCATGATCGGCGGCAAGAGGATGGCTCCGGCCAGCCTGACCAGGCGCATATTCTCGATGGCCGGCAGCGAAAGGGGGGTCTCGCGGGGCATGAGCACCAGCGGTCGGTTGAGGCGCAGCATCACCTCGGCCACGCGGACGATCAGATCGTTGGCGTAACCGTGGGCAATAGCCGCCAGCGTCTTCATCGAGCAGGGGGCGATGACCATTGCCTGCGGCGCACGAGAGGAGCTGGCGATGGGCGCCGTCCAGTCATTCGCTTCCCAGCGGTAGGCCGCCGGCAGGTGCACGTCCGGGCCGAGCTCATGGGCCATGACCTCCTGCCCGTTCCTGGACAGGATCAGATGCACCTGGTGCCCTCCCTGGGCAGCCAGGGCCTGTACCAGACGCACGCCGATCACCACCCCCGAAGCGCCGGTGATGGCCACTACGATCTCCATTGCCCCCTCCTTTACGGATAAAAAAAGGATCACGCCCCGACGGCTTGAACGTGATCCTCTATGTAGCCCGAGGCGGTCTTGGGTGGGCTAGTTTTCTTCCTGGGCCTCAGAAGGCGCAGCTTCGGCCTTTTCTGCCTCGGCCAGGATGGCCATACGGGTCGGCGCCAGGCTGACCACTACCTCATCCGGATCGGCCAGGATCGTCACCCCCGGCGGAACCTGGAGGTCGCGGACGTGAACCATGTCTTCCATCCGTGCCAGGCCCGAAACGTCCACGTGGATGGATCCGATCAGGTCGGTCGGCAGGCATTCCACTTCCAGGTGGCTCAGCGCCAGGTTGATAACCGCCATGCCGGTCTTGACCAGGGGGCTTTCGCCCACGATCTCTACGGCAGGGGTTGTTCTAATCTTTTCGTACAGCCGGACCTGGTAAAAGTCCACATGTTGCACGCGGCCGGTGAGGGTGTTCCGTTGTATGCTGCGGGCCAGGACCACGTATGGCTCTCGCCTTTCGTCCACCATCAGGTTGATCAGTGCCGATCCACCAACCTGCTGCAGGACCTTGTTCAGTTTCCGCTCCTCCACCTGAATCGTCCTGGAGGGGGTGTCGGGTCCATAGAGGGTGGCCGGGATCCAGCCTTGCTTTCGCAATTGCCGCACCTGTTTGCCGTGAACGGCCCGGCTTTGCGCTTGTAACTCTACACGTTCCATAATACGTCTCCCATCCGTTGCAAAATGCTACCGGCGCGGGTGTGCAGCCCGCGCAAACCGCTCTATTTTAATGCAGAACCGGCCAGCCGTCAAAAATGAGGGGCGCACTGACCAGGAGCGCCGCCACCCAAAGAGGCCATTGCCCGCCCGCCACCGCTTGTTTGCCTCGGCCCGGCTTTTCAGGTATAATGCAGCAGAAGATGTAGGGCGGGATGCCATCCTGTCCGAAGGGGGCCAGGCCCCCAGTATTTTTGTCAAAAGTGAGAACGGCAATGTTTTTGAATCGAAGTTTCCGCACATTTCTCGTCGTCGTGCTGGTGACAGGCTCTGTAATCGGCGCCTATGCAGCCGGCATCGGCACCGCCTGGCTGCTGATGCGCAACAAGATAGCCAGTGCGGAAGAGGCAACCGGCTTTCACGTCTTTTGGGAAGCGTGGCACCTGGTTGAGGACAGCTTTTATGGCGATCTGCCCGACATCCAGCACCTGGCCTGGGGCGCCATCCGGGGGGCGATAGCCACCCTCAACGACCCCTACACCTCCTTTCTCGAACCCCAACCCCGGCAACGGGAAAAGGAAGATCTGAGCGGCCGCTTTGGCGGCATCGGGGCCTATGTCTCTCAGGCCGAGGATGGCAGCATCATCCTGGACCCCATGCCCGGCCAACCGGCCGAACAAGCCGGCGTTCAAAAGGGGGACGTGGTGCTCAAGGTGGATGACACCGAAATCACCCTCCAGATGACGGTGGACGATGTGGTGAGCCTGGTCCGTGGCAAGGTGGGGACTGTCGTCCGCCTGACGTTGCGCCGCGAGGGCCTGGCCGAACCGTTCGTCGTCGAGATCGTGCGCCAGGAAATCCTCACCCCCAGCGTCGAGTGGAAAATGCTGGAAGGGGTTGACGGGGTTGGCTATGTGCGCATCACCATCTTTGGCGACCGGACTGCCGGGGAGCTGAGGCAGGCCCTCAAAGAGCTCAAGCAGCAGGGGATGGAACGATTGGTGCTCGACCTGCGGGGCAACGGTGGTGGCCTGCTCAACTCCGCCATAGATGTCGCCGGAGAGTTCCTGGACGGCGGTGTGGTGCTGTTCCAGATGGAAAAGGGGAACAAAGAGACGACGTTCAACGCCGGGGGGGGCGGCCAGTTTACCACCGGCCCGCTGGTCGTGCTGGTAGACGGCGGCACCGCCAGCGCCTCAGAGATCGTGGTCGGCGCGCTCCAGGATCGGGGCCGGGCTACCATCATCGGGCAAAAGACCTACGGCAAGGGATCGGTCCAGTCGGTGTTCGATCTGAGCGATGGCTCCTCGGTGCATGTCACCTCCGCCCAGTGGTTCACCCCCAACCGCCGTCAAATTAGCGGCGCGGGGCTGATGCCCGACGTGGAGGTAGCCATTAGCGACGAGGACCGCAGCCAGGGGCGCGACCCCCAGCTTGAGCGGGCTATCGAGGTCCTGACCACCGGCCAATGACCGGTATCTGCTATACAGGGTATAAAACCTAGATGGAGTTAGAATCATGTCGAATTCAGTAGGATGCAAAATTGCGATCACGGCTGTGATCGTGGCTATTATCATGGGAGGGTTGGGCTTTGCTACCGGCTTTCTGACGCATACCGTCATAGTTGCCGCCAGAACACCTGAGCCTCAGATCGTCTTTGTGCCGGTTACTGCTACGCCGACGCCAGACCTGCTGGCCCCGGTGATCAGTCCGACCCTGGCGCTGCCGGAGCCGACGCCGTTGTCCAGCCCCACCCCGCCATCGCCTGGCGGTGAAAACGCCTCCTTTGACCTGTTCTGGGAGGTGTGGGACCTGATCCAGGAGGAGTATTACGGCAATCTGCCTGACGATGAAAAGATGACCTATGGCGCCATTCGCGGCGCTTTGAACACCCTGGATGACCCCTTTACCGGCTTTCTCGAACCAAAGGTGGCAGCCATCAACCGTGAGGACGACAGCGGCTCTTTTGAGGGGATCGGTGCCTATGTGACGATGCGTGAGGGGCGGCTGGTGATCGTCAACACCTTCAAAGACCAGCCGGCCGAAAAGGCGGGCCTGCAGCGCGACGACATTGTGCTCAAGGTAGACGACACCCCCATCGAGAATATGAGCATCTACGAGGCGATCACCCTTATCCGAGGGCCGGCCGGCACCCAGGTCCGCCTGACCATCCTGCGCGGGGGAGAGGAGACGTTTGAAGTGACGATCACCCGCGCCCGCATTGACATTCCGGTGGTCGAAGCGGAGATGCGGGAGGATGGCATCGCCTACGTCAGCCTGTTCGAGTTTAGCAGCGACTCCAGCGCCAAGCTGGAGGATGCCATTCGGCAGTTGTTGGCCCAAAAACCCAAGGGCCTGATCCTCGACCTGCGGGGCAACCCCGGCGGCTGGTTGAACGAAGCGGTGCTGACCGCCGGCCTGTTCCTGCCCAGGAATGACCTGGTGCTCATCGAGCGCTTCAAAGATGGCACGCAGCAGCCCTATCGGACGACCAGAAAGCCGGTCGCGCCGGATATCCCTCTGGTGGTGCTGGTGGATGGCGGTTCGGCCAGCGCCTCAGAGATCGTGGCCGGGGCCTTGCAGGACCACGGCCGGGCGCTGTTGATCGGCGAAAAGACCTTTGGCAAAGGATCGGTGCAGTTTGCCCACGAGCTGAGCAACGGCGCCGAGCTGCGGGTGACGGTGGCCCGCTGGTTCACGCCCAACGACCGGGCCATCCACGGCCAGGGGTTGGAGCCCGATATTTCTGTCGAAATCACCCAAAAAGATGTCGAAGCCAACCTGGATCCACAGTTGGATCGAGCGGTTGAGTATCTGTTGACCGGGAAGTAGCGGCTATGGCCATCAAGGTCGTTGCCACCAACCGCAAGGCTTACCATGAATATTTCATTCAGGACACGGTCGAAGCCGGCCTGGTGTTGGTGGGCAGCGAGATCAAGTCGATCCGCGCCGGGCGGGTGAGCCTGCAGGAGGGGTTTGTCCTCTTTGAAAATGGCGAGGCGTGGCTGGTCAATGTCCACATTGCCCCGTACGACCCGGCCAGCCGCCAGAATCACGACCCCAAACGCAAGCGCAAACTTCTTCTCCACCGCCGCGAGATCGAGCGGCTGCAAGGCCGCGTCCAGGAAAAAGGCTACACCCTTGTGCCCACCCGTCTGTATCTAAAAGAGGGCCGGGCCAAGGTGGAACTGGGCCTGGCGCGGGGCAAAAAGCTGTACGACAAGCGCGAAGCCATCGCCCGGAAGGATTCCAAGCGCCAGATCGAACGCGCATTGAAGGAACGCTATGAGTGAACAGGTCGAACAGTTTGTAGTGGATGGAGTGCGGCTCTACTCCCTCCACCAGATCAACGATCTGCCAGAGCCGATCAAAGAGGGGATCTACCGCCATCTGCTGCCAACCCGGGTCCTGGAGGACTATGGGATTGACCCCACCACCCTGTGCGACGCTCAGGGTAACCGATTGGTGACCTTCAACTGCCCGCCCGGCAGTGGTGTGGTGGAAGTGGACGTCCGCCCCCAAATCAACTTTCCCGACCCCTTGCTTTACCTGGAGCTGGCCGACACACGCCTGAACCAGATCGAAATCATGCTCTTTGTGGTCAACGACCCCACTTCGGAGCGATTTGAGACCGATCGGGACTGGCGGGGGGAGCGGACCAAGTTCGGCACGATGCAGCGCAATATCCCGGAGGAGATCCGGGCCATGCAGGCCGGGCTGGCCCCTGGTCAGGTGCGGCGGGGGTTGCGCCTGACCCGCACCTTGATCCATCTATTCGAGCAGTTCGTCAGCCGCCTGGGCCACGACTATTACCTGATGGAGCCGCTGGGCTATCACAACGCCATCCTCTTTGAACGGCTGGGGTGCAACTATGTGCAGGGCCTGCGGCGAATGCAGTGGATCCACGCCGCCTTCCAGCCGGGCGGTTCTCTTTACGTAAAGCTCGATGGCTCCACGCCGTTCCGCTCGCCCGACGCCTGGCGCACCGTCCGTGGCCGGAGTTGGGCCATCCACGACGGCATCCTGGACGAACCGTGGCACGGCATCAGGATGTACAAGCAGGTGGGCAAACACGCCGGGGTGGATACTTTTCCCGATGGACCCTACTAAACCGGGCAGGGATACCGGCCTGCGATGGGTGAACTTCCCTTCCCACGCCTTGCCGGGTACCTGGCCTGCGATCTTGGTTTTTCTTACCAGCCTGCTCCTTTTGCCCGGCTGCCACGTCGGGCCAACGCCGGCAGCCGGCGGGACGGTTCAGGGGCTCGCCTCGGTCACGCCCTCCCCAACCGCCACGCCAACGGCGACGCTTCCCCCGCCCACTTTTACCGCCATGCCCACCTCTACCACTCCCCCTACGCCTACCCCCTCCCCCACTCTCACCCCTACCCCAACACCCACCGCCATTCCCGGTGCGGACCTCATCGCCTTCGAGACGACCCGCGACGGCAATGCCGAGATCTACCTGCTCAATACCGAAAGCGGCGAGCTGCTCAACCTCACCCGCCACCCGGCCGACGACCGTGCCCCCGCCTGGAGCCCCGATGGCGGGCGCATCGCCTTCGAGTCGCACCGCGACGGCAATTGGGAGATTTACATCCTGAGCCTGAGCGATGGGGCGCTGACGCGCCTGACCGATGACCAGGCCTACGATGGCGCTCCGGCCTGGAGCCCCGACGGCACCGAGCTGGCCTTTGAGAGCTACCGCGACGGCAACCTTGAAATCTATGTCGTGGCTGCAGCCGGGGGGCAGCCCCGCCGCCTGACCGAAAATAGCGCCGGCGACTATGGCCCGGCCTGGAGCCCCGATGGTCGCTTCATCGCTTTCACCTCCTGGCGCGATGGCAACAAAGAGATCTATGTCGTGTCGCCGTATGGCGGTGAGGCGCGCAACGTCACGCAAAATCCTGCCGACGATCAAGACCCGGCCTGGATGGCTGATGGCTCGCTGGCCTTTGTCTCGTGGCGGGATGTGGATAAAAAGACCGGCAACCGCAACGCCGAGATCTACCGGCTGGCCCTGGACGGCAGCGCCGCCGAGCGCCTGACCGACAATCCGTGGCCTGATCTCGACCCGGCCTGGGATGCCAAGGGGCGGTTGGTATGGGCCGCTTACGACCCCGGCCCACCCTTCGAGACCTATGACCCCTACCGCCCCGGCGACTATCACCTCTATCGGACAGGCGGGGCAGGGATGCCCCTTCCACTAACCGATGGCGACGGGGATGACCGCCACCCGGCCCCGGCCCCGGCCCGGGTTGTCTCTTTGGACCGATTGGCCGTGGTCTTGCCCCCGCTGCCGACGCCAACGCCTCAGCCCACACCGGCCCCTGGCACCCTGGCCCAGGTGGTCGAAGTGCCGGGCATTCTGGTCAGCGGTCAGCCGATCCTGGTCAATGAACAGGTTGTCCCCTCGCTGCTGGCCTGGAAGCAGGCTGTGCTTGACAGCAGCGGCTATGATTTGCTGCACAACACCCTCGGCTCGTGGCGCAACATTGACCAGGTACGCCGTAGAAAGCTGTACACCTATGACTATGGCTATCTGAGCTGGCACAAAGCCGGGCGGGCCCTGGACCTGCCCCTCGAATACAAGGTAGACGGCGTGGACCAGATGGTGCTGACCCGCGAGGACCTGGGCGAGGATGTTTTTTGGCGCATCTACCTGCGCACCGCCCAACAAGATGGCACCCAGGGAGAGCCGCTCAAAGACAACCCCTGGTTGTACTGGTGGCACATCGTCCCCACCGAAGAGCCAGAAGCCTATGCCGCCGGTGGCAAGCGCCTGCCCATCCCTGCCGGATACTATGCCGATGTGACAGCTTTGGCCAAACGCTACGGCTGGGAGCGGATCGCTTCGTACCGCATCCCGGGCGACTATCACTGGCACACCGACAGCAACGGCACCGAGTATTGGCACTACCAGCGCACCGATGGGCTGATCTGGTGGGACGCCATGCGCCAGATCTACCCCCTTGAAACGTTGGAGAAACATGTCGGCTGGCAGGCCGGGCTGAAGCACGCCCAGAGCGAATCCATGATGCGCAGCAAGGGAGTTCCCACCCCATAGGCGCGAACTTGAGGACCTTCGGCCGGCTGTCCGCCTGCGCGGACAGAGGCGTCTACACAGGTAGACGCCCGGCTAAAAGCCCCCAAGGTGCAACTTGAGTCGCTCAAGTGAGCACCGACGAGTTTCCATCCCCTCCCCTGGGCCATAAGGCCCGCCCGGGTGCAGGGCCTGGTCTCGCCGCAGTTAAACCGTCGGAGGGGGTTGGAGCTGGTAGCCGATCCCCCGGTCGGTGAGGATCAGCGCCGGATTTCGGGGGTCCGGCTCGATCTGGCGGCGAAGGTGGGAGATGTGCACGTCGAGGGCGCGCGTGCAATCCTCCTCATTGGTCTGCCATGCGCAGCGGAACAGTTCATCGCGGGGAACGGTATCGCCACAGCGTTGCATAAGCAGGGCCAGGATCTGGCAACCGAGGGGGCGCAACTGGTAGAGAACGCCGTTGATCTGAAGCCGGCGCGTCCTGGTATCGAGGGACATAGCCCCCGCCTGGATCGTATGGGGGGCCGCGGTCAGCAGGGTTGTCTGGATCAGCTCCACAAGTTGCCCGGTCTCAAAAGGACGATGCAGCACAGCATCGGCCTGGTTGGGGATGGAATGCCTGCCACGGGATATGGCCAGCAGTGGGGCGTGGAAGGCCGCCTTGAGCCAGACCACACTGCGCGCTCCTCCCGACGCCGGCAGGTCGAGGATCAGCAGGGAGGGAGCCTGGCGTAGCTCCAATGCCTGGGCAGTGTTAGGCACCCACCGGATCAGGTACTGCTCTGCGTCGAGAGCCCCTTTCAGGCGCTTAACCAGCGATTGAGTTCGGGCAATGACCAGCAGCGTGTATGGCTCCATCACTCGTAGACCAGGCCGAGCGACTGACAAAGGCTAAGGCGAGCCAGATTATTATAGCCAGGATCGGGGCGCTGTCAACCCGAATTGCCTCAGAATTGGCCGGCAGGGCGTTGGGCTATATGTTGAGCCATTCATTGAATCGTTCCCCAAGGGCTAGTGGCTCCCTGCTCCTCCTGGGATTGTTCTCGCCATGAACCAGGCAGCAAGGCGGGGTTATTTCCCCCCTGGTCGGAATTGTGCTATAATTTGAGCTATGTGGCATATTGTTCAGAGTGTAGCGTTCGCAAGCCTGATCCTGGGCTACCTGTTGCTACTGCTCCTGGCCATCCGCCACCGGGCCGGTCGTGGGCGGCTACACCATTTTCTCGAGGCGCAGCTGATCCTGACGTTGGCCTGGACCGCGGGCTTGGGGGTGATGCTTATCCTGGCCTGGGGTGGGTGGTGGGCCTTTGTGCAGCGCAGGCTGGCCCAGATCGGGTTGGTGGTTCTGGCAGCCCTGGCGGTTGAATTCAGCGACGCCTTTCTAGGGCGTTCTCCCCGCCGTTGGTTTCGCCTGAGCTTTGCCGCGCTGCTAACCGCAGCCGCCATCGTCTTGGACCTCCTGCCGGGCCACCTCGCCGCACGGCTTGCGCCCGGCCTGTTGGGCCGGATCGGCCCCGCTGAGTTGGGCAGCCTGCTGCTGGGAGGGGCCTGGCTCTTTTCCAGCGCAATAGCCTGGTGGACCTCTGCCGTGGCTTTGTATCGGACCACGGGGGCCAAGCATCGGAACCGGCTGCGCTATCTCCTGCTGGCGCTGCTCGCCTGGGGCATCGGCGATCTGTTGGTTCTCTTTGACGGCATGCCAGACCTCTATGTTGGCCTGGCTGCCCGCCTGTTGGGATTTTGCCTCGCCACCTTTGCCGTGCTCCGCTACTATTTGCCCGATGTCAAACGCCTGGGCCTGGCGGGGGTCCGCCTGCTGCTGCTCTGCGGCGTGACGGCCGCTGTGTACCTGACGGCGGTATCGCTCGGCGCCTATCTATCTGGCACGCTCCCGGCCTTGTTACAACCGGCCGCAGCGGGCTGGATCCTTGGCCTGGCCCTGCTGATCGGGGTCCTTGCCGACGTGACCCTCAGCCCTCACCTGCGGCGGCTTCTCGACCGCGTCTTCCTGGACCAGGAGCACGATATGCACAAGGCCCTGCGCGCCTATAGCCAGCAGGTCGGCTTGATCCTGGACGCGGAGCGGCTGGCCGACATCACGCTCGAATGGCTACAGAAGGCCATGCGGGTAAAACGTTCGGCCTTGATCCTGTTCACCCCCCAGGCTGATGGCCGGGTTGAGCTAAAGGCTTTGCGTGGGCGGGCCATGCCCTTGCCACCTGCCAGGCTGTTCAGCGCCAACAACCGGTTCATCGTCCACTTTCGCAATATCCGCCGGCCGTTGAGCCAGTACGATGTGGACATGCTGGCCTGGTTCCAGGCGATGTCCGCCGACGAACGGCAGTGGATCCGCGAATTGGCCGTGGACCTGTGGGTTCCCGTCCTGCTGGGCAACGAGCCGATGGCACTGCTGGCCCTTGGCTCCAAAGGCGGAGGGCAGCCCTATTCCGATGAGGACCTGGAGACGCTTACCATCCTGGCTGCTCAGGTGGGCACGGCGCTGCAAAACGCGCGGCTGGTGAACGACCTGCGGGGCGTGCAGGACGAGATCCACCGCCTCAACACCGAGCTGGGCGAGACCAACCGCCAGCTAAAGCGGCTGGAACAGACCAAGGCCGACTTTATCACCATCGCCTCTCACGAGTTGCGCACCCCGCTGTCGCAGATCTATGGCTACTCTGACATTCTGGCCAGCCTGCCCAGCGACGAATTGAGCGATGCCCAGGTGGTGCACCAGTTCGTCGAGGGTATTTCGCGGGGAGCCAGCCGTCTGAAGCGCGTAGTAGACGCTATGGTGGACATGTCGCTCATCGAAAGCGGCTCTCTGGTCCTTCGCCCGGTCAGTATGTCGTTGAAGGTCATTGTCCAAAATGCGGTGGGAACGGTCCAACCCGCTGCCGAGCGACGGCAGCAGACCATCACCGTCCATGATCTGTCCAGGCTGCCTTATGCCGAAGTAGACGGGCCGCGGATAGAACAGGTTTTCACCATCCTGCTGAGCAACGCCGTCAAATTCACCCCCGACGGTGGTCAGATCACCATCTCTGGCCGTGCCGGGTCCACACCCGGCGGCGAGGCCTATGTCGAGCTGCTGGTGGCCGACAACGGCATCGGCATTGACCCCGACCAGCAGGATCTGATCTTTGACAAGTTCTACCGGGCCGAGAACCCACTGCAGCACAGCACCGACGACGTTGGCTTCAAGGGGGCCGGCCCGGGCCTGGGCCTGGCCATTGCCAGGGGCATCGTCGAGGCCCACGGCGGCCGCATCTGGGTGGAAAGCCGGGGCCGCAACGAGGCAACCTGCCCAGGCAGCACATTTCATGTCCGCTTGCCGGTATCCGGCCCGAGCAAGCGACGGTCCGGTACGTAGCCGGGGGAAGCTATGAGCCACCGCTACACCGACTGCCGTCCTTGCCCCGGCGCTTCGCTGGACGACCTGGACCCGGACCAGATTGAAGCCTACCGCCAGGAATTGGACCGGCGGCGACCCGGCTCACCGCTGCTGCGCTTGCCCTCGGAAAAGCTGTTGGTCGAGGTGGGGGCGGCTGTGGATGATGAAGGCCACCGGCAACCCACCCTCTGTGGCATGCTCTTCTTTGGCCGCCAGCCCCAGCGCTTCTACCCGTCGTTCACCATCACCTTCCTACACTTTGCCGGCACCTCCCCGGCCCAGGCAGAGCCCGATCTCCCTCTCTACCTGGACAACCGCGAATTCCAGGGCACTCTGCCGGCGATGATCGAGGCGGTGCGGGCAGCCATCTTTGAAAAGCTGAGCAAGCAGGCGCTGGTCGTCGGCTTTGTGCGACAGGACGTGCCAGAATACCCTGAATTTGCGTACCGTGAAGCCATTGTCAACGCCGTAGGCCACCGCGACTATGCGCTGGAGGGCAGCTTTATCCAGGTGCGCCTCTTTGCCGACCGCTTGGAGGTGCAAAGCCCTGGCGGTCTGGGGGGCCACCTGACCGTGGATAACATCGCCTACGAGCAGTACACCCGCAACCCGCACATCATGCGCCTGCTAGAAGATTTCGGCTACGTCGAGCGGCGCGGCCTGGGCGTGGACCAGATGATCCGCGCCATGACCGGGGCCGGCCTGGAACCGCCCTTGTTTGAAAACCGAGGATCATCGTTCTGGGTGACGCTCAAAGGACGGCCACCGGCTCGCCCCCTGCCCGACCTGGCGCGTCTGGGTTTGGGCGACCGCCAGATCCGGGCGGTGGAATATCTGCGCCGCCACGGACGGCTCACCAACCGCGAGTATCAGCAGCTCTTTGGGGTGTCGGAGCGGACGGCGCTCTATGACCTGCAGGCGCTGGTGGAGATTGGCCTGGCTTTGCCGGTGAGCAGCGGCCGGGGGCGGTACTACATCCTGCGCGATTGAAAGGGGGCCGGGCACAACGACCCGCCCCCCATTGATTGAAAAAACTTTTGCTTGAGGCCCTCTAGAACATTTGTTCTGGTATTTCAGGCGATTTGCGGGTTTCATTGCGGGTTTTTGCGGATTTATTGCGGGATAGCGCCTTAGGCTACTCAAGTGTACCCGTTCAGGTTCCTGCCCGATTGAGGCACTATCCGCTCAATCCTCTCCAAAAACCTGCTGACAGCGTGCCCCACGGGAAAAAGCCGATGGCCGGTTACTCCAACCGGGTGGTGCAAAAGGCGCAGCGCTTGGCCTCCACCGGAATCTCGGACAGGCACTCGGGGCATTTTTTAGTCGTCGGCGCGGCGGGCGGGACCTCTTTTTTCTCAAACCTCTCTCTCATGCGGTTGACGGCCTGCACGACCAAGAATACGGCGAACGCGACGATGAGAAAGGTGATGATGTTGTTCAAAAACAGGCCATAGCGGATCGTCGCAGCGCCGGCCTCATTGGCCGCTGCCAGAGTATCGTAGCGGCCTGGTCCCAGGTTAATGAACAGGTTGGAAAAGTCCATCCCCCCCAGCAGCCGGCCGATGGGCGGCATCAGGATGTCGTCCACCAGCGACTTGACAACGGTGCCAAAGGCCGCGCCAATGATGATGCCTATTGCCATGTCGAGCACGTTGCCGCGCATGATAAACTTTTTGAACTCCTGCCACATGGTTTCCTTCCCTTTCAGATATTTGATTGCAGTTCGTCACAGGCTGAAATAGGATGGGCTGAGGGCGATGAGCAGTTGGCCGCCGTAGTACAGATACAGGCTTAGACGGTTCAGCGCAAAGGGACGGCGGAAGCGGTTGATGGCCAGCACCAGGTCTGAGAGCCAGAAAAGGACCGCGCCGCCGCTCAGCAGCCAGGCCTGGGTTGGGGTGAAAGCATCGCCGAAAAAGGTGGAAATGGCGCGGTTAACCATGAAACAGATGATGAGGATATAGAGGGCGACCGGGCCTTGCATCTTTCTCAGGCCGGGCCGCAGGTAGAGAAAGACGGCCACGGCTAACCCCAACAGTACCGCTGCTACGATCAGGTCCTGTGGCTGGAAGCCGTTGTAAAGCGTAAAACCGATGGCATAGACGATATGGGCCAGCAAAAAGAACACCAGGCCGATCAGAAAGGCGCGGTTCGATTCGAACATCAACGCTACATCGCCACCCAGCGATAGCACCAACCCGGCCGTGACCCACAGGGTGAAAGGCAATTGCACCGCCGGCGTAGCCAACGACAGCAGGGCTATGACAATGAGCAGCAGGGTCGAGTAGGGTTTGAACAGGTAGACATAGCGCCGGGCAGCCTTGAACTCGGCCCAAACCAACAGCGTCACAGTTATGGCCAGGAGCGGGATCGGAATCAAATGCATCATAGATTTCCTCCTTGTAATCGGCCTCGGTCTTTTGTCAACAACAGAGCCAATTCATGGCCGCGTGGAGCATAGTATACCATAAGCCGGTCAATTTGCCAAGCCCGGCATACAAGGCAAATTTGTTTGTCTGGTGTGGAGAAATGGGGTATAATACGCCGCGTTAAGCGACCAGACAGGAGAGGAAAAAACGACATGAAAGTTTCAACCGAACGGCTGGACAACTGCCAGGTAAACGTCATCATCGAGCTGGACGAAGCCGAGATAGACGCCCGGTTGCGTGATACCGCGCGCAAGGTCTCGCGCGAGTTTACCGTGCCGGGCTACCGACGCGGTAAAGCACCGTTCCAGGCCGTGATCCGCACCTTTGGCCGAGAGGCTATTCGGCAACAGACATTGGAAGAGTTTGGAAACGAGTGGTATGAGCAGGCCTTGGAAGAGATCGAGTACGAGCCGTATCAGCCCGGCATCCTAAAAGATGTGCAGTGGGACCCGTTCCGCATGACCGTGCTGCTGCCCATCAAGCCGGAGGTGGACCTGGGCGACTATCGTGCTGTGCGGGTTCCCCTCGAACCGGAGCCGGTCACCGACGAACAGATCGCAGAACGCCTGGCCGAATTTCAACGACAGCTTACTCAATGGGTGCCTGTAGACCGGCCGGCAGAGTTTGGCGACAAGGTGGTGATGGACCTGAAGGGCCAGGTGGGCGACAGCGTGTTCCTGGATGAGGAGGAAAAGGAGATCTTTTTGGAAGAGGGAGCCACCATCCCCCTGCCCGGTTTGCACGAGCAGGTGGTGGGCATGTCGCCCGGTGAAGAGAAGAGCCTGACCCTGGTTGTCCCGGAGAAGGGATACGGGGCAGGGTTGGCTGGCCAGGAAGCTCTCGTCACGGTGCATGTGCACACGGTGCATCAAAAAGATGTGCCGCCCCTGGACGATGATCTGGCGATGATGGTCGGCGACTATGACACGCTGGACGCGCTAAAGGCTGCCTTGCGGGAAGAAATGGAAACAAGCGCCCGTCAGCGCGCCCAAGCAGAGTATCCGGACAAAATCCTGGCGGCGATCATCGGCGCGGCCATCAAAATCGAGTATCCGCCCCAGGCCGTTGACCAAGAAACCGAACTGTCTCTGGAGCAATTCGAAGAACGCCTCAGTTCCTCCGGGCTAGACATGGACCGGTTCCTGGCCATGATCGGAAAAACCCGCGAGACATACAAACAAGAGTTCCGACCTTCGGCAGAGAATCGGTTGCGCCAGCGGCTGGTGTTAAAAGAGATCATCCGGCGGGAGGGGTTGACGGTCGAGGACGATGAGGTAGAAGCCGAGATCGCCCGTTTGATCGAGGGGGCCGGCGACGAGGCCGAACAGATACGGGCGGCACTCCAAAGCGATGATGGACGGACGATGGTAAAGAGCGATCTGCTGTTAGCCAAAGCCCAAGAGCGGCTGATCCAGATCGCCAAAGGAGAGGCCCCACCCCTGCCGCCAGCAGAGACCCAAGAGGAGCGGGCCGCCGACCAGCAGGTGGAAGCAGCAGGCGAAGCCGAAGCCGAACCGGTCGCTGCCCAGAGCGCAGCAGAACCGGTTCAGGTGGAGGGGGGTGATCTGCCTGAGGAAAGCGAGCCGGCTTGAGAGAGAGGCGGCGGGAAGGCATCTTACAGACGGCGGCCGCGTGTGGGTGTACACTCGTAGCGGCGGCTGGAGGCAGAGATCGGCCTGATCCGACCGGTTCCTTTAGCTGCCTGACATCTAGATCCAGGAGGCTTGACGATGGAAAACAGCTTGATCCCGATGGTAATCGAAACGACCGGGCGCGGCGAGCGGGCCTACGACATCTATTCGCTGCTGCTCAAGGAGCGGATCGTCTTCTTGGGCACCCCCATCAACGACCAGGTGGCTAACCTGGTGGTGGCCCAGTTGCTCTTTCTCGACCGGGAAAACCCGGATAAAGAGATCCAGCTCTACATCAACTGTCCGGGTGGGGAGATCTATCCCGGCCTGGCCATCTATGACACGATGCAGATGGTCCGAGCGCCGATTTCGACCATCGCCGTGGGCTGGACGGCCAGCCTGGGCACCGTGTTGTTGTCGGCAGGCCGTAAGGGAAGGCGCTTTGCGCTGCCCCATGCCACCATCCACATGCATCCGGCCGGCGGCGGCACGCGAGGGTACGCCCCTGATGTTGAGATCCAGTACAAGGAATTGAAGCGGATGCAGGACCTGCTGCACAATATCCTGTCCAGGCATACCGGCCAGCCGGTCGAAAAGATCGCCGATGACTTTGACCGAGACTATTTCATGGATGCGCACAAGGCCGTGGAATATGGCATCATAGATGAAGTACTCACCCCGGTCAGGGAAGAGGAAGAAAAAAAGGGATGAGGCGGAACGCCGGGAGAGGGGCACATGGGGCGGAAGGGGGCTAGCAAACAGGCCTGCTCTTTTTGTCGCAAGAGCGAAGAAGAGGTAAATCGGTTAATCGCCGGTGCCGACGGCGTCTATATCTGTGACGAGTGTGTGGGGCTGTGCGTCGAAATCCTGGAAGAGGAACGAAAAAAGGAGCGGGAAGCACATGCCCTCAGCAGCGCCCCCCGCCTGCCCTCCCCCCGCGAGATCTATCAACGTCTGGAAGAGTATGTCGTCGGCCAGGAACGGGCCAAGAAGGTCCTGTCGGTGGCAGTCTACAACCACTATAAGCGGATCTATGCCGGCCCGGCCACCGACGATGTGGAGCTGCAAAAGAGCAACATCCTGCTTGTCGGACCTACCGGCTGTGGCAAGACGCTGTTGGCCCAAACGCTGGCCCGCATCCTGGATGTGCCCTTTTCCATCGCCGATGCCACGGCCCTGACGGAGGCCGGCTATGTGGGCGAGGATGTAGAGACGATCCTGCTCGGCCTGATCCAGGCTGCCGACTATGATCTAAAGCGAGCCGAGAAGGGCATCATCTACATAGACGAGATTGACAAGACGGGGCGCAAGTCGGGCGACAACCCCAGCATCACCCGCGATGTGTCGGGCGAGGGGGTGCAGCAGGCGCTGCTCAAGATCGTTGAGGGGGCCGAAGTCCATGTGCCCCCCCACGGCGGGCGTAAACACCCCCAGCAGGAGTTCATCGAGATTGACACCACCAACATCCTGTTCATCTGCGGCGGCACCTTTGAAGGGCTGGACAAGATCGTCGCCCAGCGGATCGGCGCCAGAGGGCAGGTGGGCTTTGCCGCCGGGCGGGAGGGGCGGCAGCGCCGAGAGATGAGCGCCGCCGAGTTGCTCCGCGAGATCACCCCCGATGATCTGATGGCCTTTGGCCTGATCCCGGAGCTGGTGGGGCGATTGCCGGTTGTGGTCAGCGTCGAGCCGCTGGACAAGGCAGCCATGATCGCCATCTTGACCGAACCCAAAAACGCCCTGGTCCGGCAGTTCAAGCGCATGTTAGAACTGGACGGCGTGGAGCTGATCCTGACCGAGGATGCGCTAGAGGCCATTGCCGAAGAGGCGCTGAGCCGCAAGACGGGGGCACGGGGGCTGCGCACCATCCTGGAGGAGACGCTGCTGGAGGTCATGTACGAGGTTCCCTCCCGCTCCGATGTGGTCCGCTGTATAGTCAACGGCGAGACCATCCGCCGCAAGCTGCGGCCGCTGCTTCTGACCCGGTCGGAGAAGCCGGTGGTCTGGGGAGAAGAAGAGGGGCTGCGCGAGACGGCGTGAGGAAATGACCTGCCCCTGCGCCCAAAGCCACAACCAGCGGCAGAGCCGGTATGACCTGTACCAACCGCCTTTTCACCTGCTCAGCACCTGTCGCTGGAGGGCCAGTAGCCGGGCGATGCCCTGCTGCGCCAGGTCAAGTACGGCATCCACCACTTGCCGGGGGAAAGGTTCCCCCTCGGCTGTGCCCTGCACCTCCACCAGGCGGCCATTGCCGGTCATGACAACGTTAAAGTCGGCCGTGGCGGCCGAATCTTCGGCGTAACACAGGTCCAACAGTAGCTCGCCGTCCACTACCCCCAGACTGATGGCTGCCACCGGGGTGAGGAGAATATCTGGCCGGACGGCCCCCTGCTCCACCAGACGTTTCACCGCCAGCGCCAGGGCCACATAGCCGCCGGTGATGGCCGCCGTCCGGGTGCCGCCGTCAGCCTGGAGCACATCACAGTCGAGGATGATTGTCCGTTCCCCCAGCCTGGTCAGGTCCACAGCCGCCCGCAGGCTACGGCCGACAAGCCGTCGGATCTCCTGGGTGCGGCCGCCCAATCCCCACGTCTCCCGCTGGGTGCGCTGCTGAGTGGCGCGGGGCAGCATGGCATATTCGGCCGTCACCCAACCGGCCCCGCTGCCGGCACGCCAGCGCGGCACCGACTCTTCCACTGTGGCGTTGCACAGCACACGGGTGTTGCCCACCTCGATCAGCACCGACCCCTCGGCATAGTCCACAAAGCCCGGTGTCATCCGCACCGGCCGGATCTCGTCCCATCTGCGCCCATCGGCCCGCATTGCCAGCCTCCTCCTGTGGCGGTCTAGTACCAATGGTGTTTGGTTCGGCAACCGGTATTATACCATCTTCCCAGGCCTTGACAAGTGGCGCGTTGTTTGCTTCCCCTGCAGGAGTTGCAAGAATTCTCCATTGCTTGTATAATAAATCACAATCTGGATCGGAAGAACGGCAGACTGTGAGCCAGTTAGACACCCGGAGAATTACAACAGAAGAACGGCCGGTCAGTGTCCAACCAGAAGGGACACTGCCGCCCCATACCATCTTGCAGGAGCGGTACGAGATCCTGGCGGTGCAGGGTGTAGGGGGGATGGGGGCCGTCTATCGGGCGCGGGACTTGCGCTTTAGCGCGGTGACCAAAATCGTCGCCGTCAAGGAGATGAGCAACGTTGCGCCCGATCCACGCCTGCGCCGCATCAGCATCCAGAACTTTGAACGCGAGGCCAACATCCTGGCCAGCCTCTCCCATCCGGCCATCCCCAAGATCTTTGACTATTTTTCCGAGGGGAACCGCAGCTACCTGGTCCTGGAGTTTATCGAAGGCCATGCCCTGGACGACCTGCTGGAGGAACGTCGCCAGCCATACAGCCAGGAAGAGGTTGTGGATTGGGCGCTTCAGATCTGTGACGTCCTGGCCTATCTGCACAACCAGAAACCGCCGGTCATCTTTCGCGATATGAAACCGGGCAACCTGATGCTCCGCTACGATGGGCGCATCATGGTGATTGACTTTGGCATTGCCAAGGTGTTCGAGCATGGCCAGCGGGGGACGATGATCGGCACCGAGGGATATTCCCCGCCGGAACAGTACCGGGGGGTGGCCGAACCGCGAGGCGATCTGTACGCCCTGGCGGCCACGATGCACCACCTGCTCACCGCGCGTGACCCCCGCCTGGAGCCGCCATTTACCTTCCACGAGCGGCCGATCCGCCTGTTCAACCCCAACGTCTCCCCTGAGGTTGAGGCTGTCGTCTTGAAGGCGTTGGCTTACGACGTTCAGGATCGCTATGCGTCGGCGGTTGAGATGGCCCAGGCACTGAGCAACGCTCTACCCCGGCGCCGTGCTGCCACGGCCGGCCTGGCTACGGCCGGTTTGGGCGGAGCGACCTCTTTTATACCCCAGGATGTGACCCCCAAGTGGGTTTTTACCTGTGAAGACGAGGTACGCTCTTCGCCGCGCATCGCCGACGGGGTGTTGTACATCGGCTGTTACGACAACAACCTCTACGCCTTGGATGCCCGGGAGGGGACGTTTCTGTGGAAGTTTGCAACAGACGGGGGGATTGCCTCCACCCCTTGCATTTACGAGGATATGGTCTTGATCGGCTCAGAGGATGGGACGCTTTATGCCATCTCCCGGCGTTTGGGGCGCAAGACCTGGACTTGCACAACGGGGGGCTGTATCCGCTCTTCGCCACGGGTGGAGATGGGGCATGTATTTATCGGATCGGACGACGGTTGTCTGTATGCTGTTAATGTGCAGACGGGCCGGGTAGTCTGGAAATTTCAGTCGGCAGGGCCGATCCGTTCCACGCCCTACATCGCGCGCGAGATGGTCTTTTTCGGCTCTGACGATGGCTACGTCTATGCATTGGACATGCGCACCGGCGCTATCAAGTGGAAGTATGCCACCCATCGCCGTGTTACCTCTTCGGCAACGGTAGAAGACAACATGCTCTACATCGGCTCTGCCGATGGGCACCTCTACGGCCTGAATGTCGGGTCTGGCTGGCCGGTATGGCGCTTTCGCACCGGCGGGTATGTCCTCTCCTCGCCGGCCCTTGAGGGTGAAACGGTGTACGTGGGCTCCGCAGACCAATTCTTGTACGCTGTAGATGCCACAACAGGCCGGCAGCGGTGGAAATATGAGGCGGGAGGGCCTGTCACCTCCTCACCGACGGTGGTCAACGGTGTGGTCTATGTCGGGTCGAACGATGGGGCCATCCACGCCGTAGAGGCCAAACAAGGGCATGGCCTGTGGCGCTACGTGACCGGTGGGCCTGTGCCTTCCTCGCCGATCGTGGTGGATGGCATCCTCTACGTCGGCTCCATTGATCACCGTGTGTATGCGCTGCCGGCATAATGCTCTGAGGGAGGCGCTCATGATCCTGAATCGAACCATAGACACCATGCGGCAGTTGTTCAGGCGCCGGGGCGAACCGGGCACAGATGGCGAAAAGACGCCGGTTTTCGATGCGGGGGCCCAAGGTGAGACCTCCCGTCAGACCAAACCTGCCGGATTTCAAGTGGGGCTGGTGTCTGATCCGGGGTGTGTCCGGGATCACAACGAAGATGCAAGTCTGGCCTGGGAATGCCTCATCGCCCAGCAGGGGAAACCTCCTGAGCCGCTGGGCTTGTTTATCATCGCCGATGGTATGGGGGGGCACGCCCGTGGTGAGCAGGCCAGCGCCTTTGCGGTACGGCTTGTCGCCGGCCATATTATCCGCCACATTTGTCTGCCCTTACTGGATGATGAAGAAGGCCTGGCGGAGCGGGTGCCGATCAACGAGATCCTGGAAGACAGCATTCGCCTGGCGCACCAGACCGTAAGCCGCCGCCTGCCGGAAGCAGGCACAACGCTCACCATGGCCCTGGTGCTGAATGAGGGGGTGTACATCGCCCACGTGGGAGACAGCCGCGCCTACGTGGGTCAGAAGGGAAGCCTCTGTTGCCTGACCCAGGACCACTCGGTCGCGGCTCGGTTGGTGGAGATGGGTCAGGCCAGCCCGGAGGAAGCGGCCTTTCAGCGCAATATTTTGTACAAAGCCCTTGGCCAAGGGCCCCAGATCGAACCCGACATCCTCCATTACGATCTGAAAGAAGAACAGTATTTGCTGCTTTGTTGTGACGGTTTGTGGGGCAAGGTGCCTGAGGCAGAGATGGCTGCGATCATAGATGCGGCTCCAACCCCCGCTGTCGCCTGTCAGAATCTGGTCGCCAAGGCCAATCAAAACGGCGGCGAGGACAACATCTCGGTTATCCTGGTAGCCAAGAGCTGGCCGGTGGCAGCCCGTTAGGTGCGGCGCACCTTAAAGTAGGTGCATATATGGAGTTCCAGCACGATTATTACGCCATTTTGGGCATTCCAACCGATGCCGATGAGCGGATCATCAAACAGGCCTATCGCCAATTGGCCCGCCGCTTCCACCCCGACACCAGCACCGAGGAACAGGCTGTCGAGCGGTTCCGTGAGGTTCAGGAAGCGTACGAGTGCCTGATTGACCCGCAACAACGCGAGGTATACGACCATTGGCGACACCAGCAAGGGTGGGATCGGCCGCTTCCCCTCGTCGTGCGGATCACCGCCAGCCAGAGCAGGTTGGCTTGCCTGGGCGAACCGCAGCTCCTGTATGTCTTGGTGGAGCTTTCTGCCTCAGATCAGGTGGAAGGCAAACGGCTGCCTCTCAACCTGGGTCTGGTGCTGGATCGGAGCACCTCGATGAAGGGGGCCCGCCTCCAACAGGTCAAGGAAGCGGCGCAGTATATCCTGGACCAGATGGGGCCGGATGACATCCTATCACTGGTCGCCTTCAGCGACTATGCCGAGCTGATCCTGCCGGGACGGCGGGGGGTGGACAAGGCAGCCGCCCGATCGGCCATCAACAACCTCCGGGCCGGAGGCGGGACAGAGATTCTGCGTGGGCTGAAGCTGGGCCTCGACGAGGTGGAACGTTGGCATGCCGGCACCTCTGGCACCCAGATCAGCCACCTGATCCTGCTGACCGACGGCCAGACCTACGGCGATGAGGCCGGATGTCTGGAGCTGGCCAGGTATGCCGGTAAAAACTATATCCCTATCACAACGATGGGCATCGGCTCCGACTGGAACGAAAAGCTGCTGGATCAAATAGCCACTCTGAGCGGCTTGCCGGGTGGGTCCTTCTACATAGATTCGGCCGCCAAGATCGCCCGGGTATTCCACGACCGGATCCATGCCCTGGGCAGTACCTTTGCCCACGGCATAGCCCTGTCTGCCCATGTAGGAGATCGGGTTTCGATCAAGGAGGCATTCCTGGTTTCACCTCAGATCAACCCGCTGCATTTTACCGACGACAGAGTCCTTCTGGGATCGTTGGAGAAAAATTACCCTCAAGCAGTCGTGCTGGAACTGCTGATCGGCAGCCACAGCCCCGGCACCTACCGGCTGCTTCAGGTGGATGTAGAGGCTCAGGTACCTGCTGTAGGCTCCCAACCGGTGCGTGCCCGGCAGGAGCTGATACTGCCCTTTGACGCCAAATTGGACCGCAAGGAACCGGTCCCGCCCGATATTGTCTCGGCGATGGGCAAGCTGATCATTTTCAAGATGCAGGAACGGGCCATGGCCGAAATTGAGGTGGGCCTGATCGACTCGGCTGTGGACCGGCTCAAGACCATGGCCACCCGGTTGCTCAACCTGGGCGAGACAGAGTTGGCCCGGGCTGCTCTGCTGGAGGCCGGGCGTCTGGCCCATACCGGAACGTTGTCGTCGGAAGGACGAAAAAAGATTCACTATGGGACGCGGGGACTATCCATTTTGCCCAAGGAGGTGCACCGTGATTAAGTGTCCCTTCTGCAACAATGTTTATCCCGAAGGCACCCTTTTTTGCGAGGAATGCGGCTCATATCTTGCGCCAAGCAGAGCCCAGGCCACCGACCCTCTATCAGGTCAAACGGCCGGAGAGGCAGAACGAGGGCGAACCGGCAAGGTTAACTTTATCACACTGGTCCTGTCCATCGAAGGAGGGGGGACCATCGAGCTCCCTCTCTCGAAGGAGGTGGTTCTTGGCCGCCTCGATGCCAGCCGAGCCATCTTCCCCGACGTGGACTTGACGGCGGAGCAGGGCATCGAAAAAGGGATCTCCCGTCGCCACGCCCGCATCTCTCGCCGGGGAGATCAGGTGTTTGTCGAAGATCTGAACAGCCTGAACGGCACCTTCCTGAACGCCACGCGCCTGATCCCAGAGCTACCCTACCCGCTCAAGGATGGCGATCAGATCCAGCTCGGCAAGCTGATCATGTCTGTCAATTTGAAATAGCAAGCAACCGCTCACCCCTCCTCAGGCCCGGCGGCAGTTCAAACAGAAATCGAGTGGAATGCCGCGTTTTTATCAGCCTGCGGGAGGGTAGGCTGAACACAGACCTAGAAGGCAAACAGCATGGCAGTAGAAGTGGTAATCCATGTTCTCAACGAAGATCCCATCCTGGCCGAGGTCGAGGCGCTGCCCGATCCCAAGGACCAGGCCTTGATCATCACCAATCCACGCCGTCGCGATGGCCGGCCGCTGCACTATGTCACCGAGGGGGCAACGGCGTTCATCTTTCCCTGGACGCGCATCAGTTTCGTCGAGGTTATGGAGGCTGAAGAGGCCAAGGAAGTGGTCGAGTTCTTCCGGGAATAGGCTGTCTCCTCTCACCTGACCTGGGTGATAATGACCCGGACCGCGCCGGCCAGGCGCAGCAGCATATCTACCGAGCCTCGTGTCTCCTCTGTGATCAGGGCGATCATGTTGCCGCCCCATCCGGCCCCAGAGAGCTTGGCTCCCAAAGCTCCTGCCTGACGAGCGGCCGCCACCAGGCGGTCCAATTCGGGGCAACTGACCCCTATCTCCTGCAGCAGGGCGTGGTTTTCGTCCATCAGCCGGCCCAGCTCTGAGGTCTGCCCTTGGGCAATGGCCGAGCGGGCAGCCATGGCGATCTCTCCGATCCGGTCAAAGAGCGGCTCATAGCGGGTCGGATCGGCCTGGTAGCGGCGGCGCAGGTCGCCCACCACCTCCCTGGTCGGGCTGGCAATGCCCGTGTCGGCCACGGCCAGCAGAAACGGTCGCCCCACCCAAAAGACCTCCCGCGTCACCCCTTTGACAAAGTAGACCGGCTTCTCAAAGGCGATCACCGTATTGTCAATGCCCGACGGTGTGCCATGATAGAGCACCTCGGTCTGGTATACCAGGTCGGAAATCGCCTGCGAGGAGAGCCAGTGATCAAAATGCCTGGCCAGGGCCCGGACGATGGCTGTGGATACGGCCGTGCCACTGCCCATCCCCCGGGCGATGGGAATGGTGGATGTGACGGTGATGGTCAAGTCCGGGTCTTGCCCCTGGCCGATGGCCTTCAGCACCCCACGGACGATGTGGGCCAGGGGGTCATCGTCGGGTGCTGCGCGGACGACGACACGGCGGTCCAGGTCGGGGGCGATGACCAGGGCCCCCTGCCCCGCCGGCCCTGCCTCGACATAAGCCTGAGCCTGCACTTCGGTGACCGGTATGGCAATGGCCGGTCGGCCATAGACGACCGCATGTTCACCACAGAGGATCACTTTGCCACAAGCATGTGCCCATGTCATTTGTCACTCCTGGTGGGGAAGTGGGGTCATTGTACCACACCTGCTCAGATCGGTCCAATCCTGGCGGGCGGGCCTCTCGTGGGATAACTGTTGAAAGGGAGGGCAAGCCAGGGTCACCGGTTGGCTGCCGTAGGACAGATTTCCCGGCCTGAAGCAATTTGATCGGCACCTTGACAAATTGGGCATCCTTTGCTATACTTTTCTGTGCTTTGAACAGGTCCGGCGGCCCGCATAGACCACCTGCCCTGTGAGGGGCTGAGGCCAGGAACAGCACCTGTACAAGCGACAAGCAGTGCATCTTCGACCGACTGGACTCTCGGCAGAAAGGAGGTGAGGCGCATCAGATAAACGGTCAAGCCCGGGAACATGGTTTGAACATTCCAAATCACAAAGAATAGGAGGAGAGAAATGTCTGGCAAGCGTGCAGTATGGAGTATACTGCTGGTTGTGAGCCTGGTGGCGACTCTACTGGCCGCGTGCGGCCCCACGCCTGCGCCCACCACCGCTCCCCCAGTGGAACCTACTAAGGCACCGGAAAAGCCGACCGAAGCGGCCAAGCCTGCGGCGGACCTGTTAGACCAGGTCATGGCCGCCGGCAAACTGTTGGTGTCCACCGATCCCAACTATGCTCCCCAGAGCTTTTTGAACGAAAAGGGGGAGCTGGATGGCTTTGATGTGGACGTGGCCAAGGAAGTAGCCAAGCGACTGGGCGTCAAGGTCGAGTTCGTCACCCCCGACTGGGACATCATCACCGCCGGCAACTGGGGTGGCCGTTGGGACCTGAGCATCGGTTCCATGACCCCCACCGAGGACCGCGCCCAGGTGTTGTGGTTCACCGATCCCTACTACTACACCCCGGCCTCCTTTGCCGTTCACAAGGACAACACCACCATCAGGACCCCGAAAGACCTGGCGGGCAAGACGGTGGGCCTGGGGACGGCCACCACCTATGAGGCCTACCTGGGCGGCACGCTCAAGATGCTGGGGGGCGAGGTCATATACGACCCGCCTGCCGGGGTCAAGGTCAAGCCCTACACCACCGATGCCGAGGCGATCCAGGACCTGGCCCTGGGCGATGGTGTCCGCCTGGATGCGGTGATGTCGGCCCAGCCCACCATCCAGCAGGCGATAGACAGCGGCGTGCCGCTCAAATATGTAGGCACCCCGGCCTACTATGAGCCGCTGGCCTTTGCCCTGGACAAGAGCCGGGGGCCGTCGGACAAGATGCTCCAGAAGCTGAACGAGATCATCAAGGCCATGCACGAAGACGGCACCCTGACCACCCTGTCGCTCAAGTGGTACGGCATTGACCTGACGACGATCATCAGGCCGGGCGCCGGCGGCACCTTTATCTTTGGCCGTGGCGGCGACTCGGTGCAGCTCGACCCGGCCATCGTCACCGATGGCGAGTCCTTCCGCGTCACCGGCCAATGCCTGGAGCCGCTCTACCAATACGAGCCCGGCTCCACCACGCCGATCCCGGCCCTGGCCGAGGAGTGCACCCCCAACGAGGACGCAACCGAGTGGGTCTGCAAGCTGCGCAAGGGGGTCAAGTTCCACGACGGGACCGACTTTAACGCCGACGCCGTGGTCTTTAACTTTGAGCGGTGGCGCTTCACCACCAACCCCTACCATTACGCCAGCCAGGTGTTCGAGTACTATGAGGCCATGTGGGGTGGCTTTGACGATGATAGCCTGATCACCGCAGTGGAAAAGGTGGATGACTATACCGTCAAGTTCACCCTGAGCGCGCCGCTGGCCCCCTTCCTGGCCAACCTGGCCATGGACATGTTCGCCATCTCCAGCCCGGCAGCCATCGAAAAGTGTGGTGAACAGTATGGCCAGCCGGAGTGTGGCTGCGTGGGCACCGGGCCGTTCATCTTCAAGGAGTGGGTAGAGGGCGACCACATTACCGTAGTGGCCAACCCGGATTACTGGGGCGGCAAGCCGAGCATTGACCAGATCATCTGGAAGGTCATCCCCGACGACTCGGCCCGCTTCCTGGCCCTCAAGTCTGGCGACATCCACGCGACGGAACAGGCGACGGTCGAGGACCTGGCGATGGCCGAGGCCGATCCCAACCTGTACGTCATGGCCCGCCCGGCGCTGAACACCGCTTACCTGGCCTTCAACTACAAGATCAAGGAATTCCAGGACAAGCGGGTGCGCGAGGCGGTGGCCCACGCCATCAACAAGAAGGCCCTGGTCGAGAACTTTTACGGCAAGTACGGCCAGGTGGCCAAGACCTTCCTGCCGCCGCTGGTGTGGGGCTACAACGATGCCATCGAGGATTGGCAGTATGATCCGGAGCTGTCGAAAAAGCTCCTGGCCGAGGCCGGCTTCCCCAACGGCCTAAGCGAAGTGACCATTGCCGAGGACATCACCGACGCCGATGGCAACGTGACCTACAAGGCCGGGGACAAACTGCCGCTCCGCTTCTACTATATGCCGGTAACCCGCTTCTACTACCCCAGCCCCAAGGAGATCGGCGAGGCGATGGCCGCCGACCTGGCCAAGGCGGGCATCAACGCCACCATGGAGCTGGCCGGCGACTGGCCGACCTACCTGGGCCTGCGGCGCACGGGCCAGCTTGTTGGGCTATACATGCTCGGCTGGGGCGGCGACAACGGCGACCCGGATAACTTCCACGGCTACTTCTTTGGCGGCTTGAGCGCGGCCGGCGAGACCAAGAAGCCGGACAAGCGCGAGGGCTGGTACGCCAACCAGCAGGTAGCCGACCTGTGCTACCAGGCGCTGGTCACGCCGGGGCAGGACAAGCGCGAGCCGATGTACAAGCAGATTGAGCAACTGCTGCACGACGATGTGGCCCGCATCTGGATCGCCCACAACCAGACGCCGCTGATCTTTTCCAAGAAGGTGCAAGGCTACGTGCCGCAGCCGGTAGGTGCCGACTACTACGAGTGGGTCACGATCCAACCGTAGCCGGCAGGCACAGCCGTCTCACGGGTGATTGGCAACAATGTAGCCAAGTGTATGGGGGGTGCAGGCGTGCACTGCACCCCCCCCCACGTTCTCTTACAGGCCGAGGAGAGGAGGGCCTGGTGACCCGATACACTATCCGTCGGATCATTTCGCTGATACCCACATTATTGGGTGTGACGATCGTCGTCTTTTTCTTCCTGCGCCTGATCCCAGGCGATCCGGCCGTGGCCATGCTGGGGGAACATGCCGCCCAGGAGAACGTTGAGCGAATCCGCGAGCAGCTTGGGCTGAACCGGCCGGTATTCCTGGATATCGAGGCCCTGAAGCAGGGAGACATCAAGGGCTTTTTTGACAGCCAATATTTCCGTTTTCTGGACCGGTTGCTCCACGGGAACCTGGGCATCTCGATACACCGCCGTATCCCCATCGCCAACGAGTTAAAGCTGCGCTTTCCGGCCACAGTGGAGCTGGCCCTGTTCGCCATGATCATCGCCGTGCTGGTGGGCATCCCGGCCGGCATCATTTCGGCAGCGCGGCGCAATTCGATGTGGGATGGCATCAGCATGTTCGGCTCTCTGATCGGCGTCTCGATGCCCATCTTCTGGCTGGGCCTGATGGAGATCATGCTCTTTGCCGTGTTCCTGAAGTGGCTGCCCATCGGTGGCCGCCTGGAGGCCACCCGCGAACTGCAGACTACTACCAACTTTTATCTGCTCGACAGCCTGATCCACAGGGACACGGCGGCTTTGGTGGACGCCCTGAAGCACCTGGCCATGCCGGCTGTAGCTCTGGCCACGATCCCGATGGCCATCATCGCCCGCATGACCCGCTCCAGCATGCTGGAAGTGTTGCAGGAAGATTATATCCGAACGGCCCACGCCAAAGGGCTGCGCGAGCGGGTGGTCCTGCTGCGGCACGCCCTCAAAAACGCCTTCCTGCCGGTCATCACCATCATCGGCCTGCAAACCGGCAACCTGCTGGCCGGGGCGGTCATCACCGAGACGATCTTTGCCTGGCCGGGCATCGGCAAGTGGGTCTATGATGCCATCCTGGGGCGGGACTATCCGGTCGTCCAGGGGGGCACCTTGCTCATCGCCGTCATCTTTGTCGTTGTCAACCTGCTTGTTGACCTGTCCTATGCCTTTCTGGACCCGCGCATCCACTACGAGTGAGGGAGAGTATGGCCGATCAGATGATTCCAGAGGAAAAAAGAAGGAAACGGCCGCCCGCCCCCACCCGCCGGGAGGTCGTGGTCACCGATTTTGCCGTCCGGGAGCATCGTTCGCTGTGGGGCGACGCCTGGCGGCGGTTGGTCTCCAGCAACATGGCACGGCTGGGAATGACCATCGTCCTCCTTTTTCTTCTCTCCACGACGTTGGCCCATTTTTTCTGGGAATATAACCCCAAAACCGATTCCGATTATTCGCTCAAGTTAAAACCCCCCAATCTGAAGCCAACGGCAGAAATCCCGACGGTCCACCCGTTTGGCACCGATAAGGTGGGGCGGGATATTTTCCGGCGCGTGGTCCACGGCGGCTGGAACTCGCTGCGGGTAGGGATTGTGGCCGTGGGCATCTCGCTGACGATCGGCGGGGTACTGGGACTGTTGGCCGGCTTTTATGAGACAATGCCCCTCGGCTCGGTGGGGCGGGGGTTGATCTCGGGGATAATCGGGCTGTGTCTGGGAGCTTTGTCGGCCTGGATCGCCGGTCAGGCCGTGCAGGCGATCCTCTTTACGGCCCTGGGGGTCATGGCTGTGGTCCTGGAGAACCTGTGGGCCGGTAAGGTGGCCCGCATCGGCCTGTTCGCCGGGGCAGGCTTGCTGTTGGGTGGCCTGCCGGCGCTGCTGGTGAGCCCGTACATTGCGGGCGCCTGCGGGCTGTTGGGGCTGCTCACCGGGGCGATCGTGGCCTTGCCCCTGGGGGGCTCCCTGGTGTCAAACCTCATCATGCGGCTGATGGACATCATCCTGGCCTTCCCCAGCATCTTGCTGGCCATCGCCATCGTGGCCATGCTGGGGCCGGGCCTGGACAAAGGGATGATCGCCATCGGCTTTGTCGGCATCCCGGTGTACGCCCGATTGGTGCGCTCTACGGTGCTGGCGGTGGTGGAGAAGGAATATATCCTGGCTGCCCGGTCGGTGGGGGTGGGGCAGGCGCGCCTCCTTTTCCGCCACATTGTGCCCAACAGCCTGTCGCCGATCATCGTCCAGGCAACAATGGGCCTGGCCAACGCCATCCTGTGGGCGGGTGCCCTGGGCTTCTTGGGACTGGGGGCCATCCCTCCAGAACCGGAATGGGGGGCCATGCTGGGCGATAGCTATAAATATCTGGCCAGTGGGGCCTGGTGGGCAGTCACCTTTCCCGGCCTGGCGATCATGCTCAGCGTGTTGGGCTTTAACCTGCTGGGCGACGGCCTGCGCGACGCGCTAGACCCCCGGTTGCGGATTTAAGGGCAAGCGCATTGGCGCCTGAGGGCTGAGTAATTCGACGCTGCAAGCAGAACGGAGGGAAAAAGTGTCAACCGGTTTCCGTTCCCAACCCAAGGCGGTGAGGCTGTTCCTGATCCTTGTTGCCGTCACCGCCGCCCTAAGCCTGCTGTACGCGATCCAATACTATGCCGGCGGCCCTATCCGCTTGCCGGTGACCGTTGAGTGCAAAGCCCTGGCCCTCAGCCCCGATGGATCTTGGGTCGCGGCTGCGCTTCAAGATGGAACGATACGCCTGTGGAATACGCAGCAAAATTGGGCCAGACGCACCTTGACCGGTCACAGCGGCCCGGTCGTCGGCGTGGCCTTTCTCCCTGACAATTCGACCTTGATCTCGGCCAGCCGAGATGGAACGGTGCGGCTGTGGGATGCTTCGACCGGCCAGATCAGGTCGTCGCTGGATGCCAGGAGCGGGCCGCTGAACGGCCTCTCTCTGTCGGCCGACGGCACGCTGCTGGCGACGATTGGCGATGAGGGGGTTATCCGGCTGTGGGATCTGGCGACAGGGCAGGAGGTACGTTCCTTTGGCCCCGGCGAGGATACCACACACGCTGTGGCCCTCAGCCCCGATGGCACCCTTGTGGCGGCCGGCGACGGCCCCAACATCCAGATTTGGGATGCCCGCACCGGCGTGGTAGTCCATCGGCTGGAGGGCCGCTGGGAAGACGAGAAGGAAAAGACGTGGCTGGGCCATCGGCGACCGGTGCGCTCCCTGGCCTTTAGCCCCGATGGTCAGATCCTGGCCTCTGGGGCCGAAGATGCCACTTGTATCTTTTGGAATGTAGCACGGGGCGAGGTAGAATGGACGGCAGAGGGCCACTATGGGGGGGTGACCGGCCTGGCCTTCAACCCGGATGGCAAAAGCCTGCTTTCCGGCAGCGCCGATACGAAACTCCGCATCTGGCGGATCCCGGGCGGCAAGTTCACCTCTGTCTTTGAGGGACATCTGAGCGCCGTGACCGATGTGCTGTTCGGCGCCCAGGAAAACACCATCCTCTCAGCCGGAGATGACGGGACCGTCCGCGTGTGGGAGACGGCGAACCAAAAAATGACCCGCCTGGAGTGGACGAGGTATGGGTTCCTGCCCATCTGGGGCAAATCTTTTGCCGTTTGGATGGGGATCAGCGGGTTGCTAGGGCTGCTCTGTCTATGGGGGTTGTGGCGCGGCCAGACGTGGGGCCACCTGCTTGCTCTGACGCTTTTCCTGTTGGGGCCGATCGTTGTATTGGGCCTCCCGCTCCTGGAGGCTCTGAGCTACCCTGTTTCTTGGGCAGTTCGGCTTCAGGTCGCCTGGCCGGCGCTTGTGATCGCCGCGTGGTATGTGGCCCTGCTCGTCATTCTGACCCGTGAAGCGGTCGCCATCCACTACGAGGCGCCGGAGAAGCTGCCCTTAGCCCAGCGGCTAATGGCCAGCCGGCGAACGTTCCAGGCCCGCTTGGGGGTGTACGCCGCAGCCGTCTGGATCGGATTGCTGGTGGTCCTCTATTCGGTGTTGCGCCGTTTTAACCTCGACGTGGCGTTTATGGGCCACTTTTTCAATTTCATCATGAAAGGTGCCTGGACCACACTCTATATCTCGGCCCTCTCGATCTCCCTGGCCGTGGTGCTGGCCCTGTTGGGGGCATTGGGGCGGTTGTCCAGGAATCCGATTGCCAACGGCCTCTCCAGCTTTTACGTCTCCCTTATTCGGGGCACGCCCTTGCTGGTGCAGATCTATATCTGGTACCTGGGCCTGCCTCGCTTGAACGTCGTCTTGCCCGCCGAAATTGCCGGCATCCTGGCTTTGGGTGTCAACTATGGCGCATATATGACCGAGATCTTTCGCGCCGGCATCCAGGCCATCGGCAAGGGCCAGCATGAAGCGGCCCACGCGCTGGGCATGTCGTCAACGCAGACGTTGCGCCGTATCGTCTTGCCCCAGGCTTTCCGCATCGTCATCCCGCCCATCGGCAACGAGTTTATCGCCATGATGAAAGACTCGGCACTGGTGTCGGTGATGGCCGTCTGGGAGCTGAGCTACCGGGCCCAAAAGATCGGCCGTCAGTATTTCCGTGCGTTGGAAACCTTCCTCATCGCCGCTGCCTTCTATTGGGTTCTAACGGTTATTTTCCAGTTTCTGCAGGGTAAGCTGGAGACCTATATGGCCCGCAGTGAGAGGAGATAGACCTGTGACCGAACCGATTATCAAGGTAAAAGGGCTACACAAATATTTCGGTCCGCTGCACGTCATCAGAGGTGTGGACCTGGAGGTCATGCCGGGTGAAGTGGTGGTCATCATCGGGCCGTCGGGCGGGGGCAAGAGCACCTTTTTGCGCTGTCTGAACTATCTGGAACAGCCGTCGGCAGGCACCATCGAAATAGATAAGGTGGTGATTGATGCCCGTGGCCCAAGCCGTGAGCAGCGCCATCATATCCGCGAGCTGCGCCAAAAGGCAGGCATGGTCTTTCAGCAGTTCAACCTCTTTCCCCACATGACCGCTCTGGGCAACATCATCGAAGCGCCGATAACCGTCAAAAAGATGCCCAAAGAGGAGGCCATCGCCAAAGCGGAGGAGCTGCTGGCCTGGGTGGGCCTGTCGGACAAGCGGGATGAGTATCCCTCCCGCCTGTCGGGTGGGCAGCAGCAGCGGGTAGCCATCGCCCGGGCTCTGGCCATGGAACCCAAGATCATGCTTTTTGACGAGCCGACCTCGGCGCTGGACCCGGAGCTGATCGGCGAGGTGGTGGAGGTCATGGAGCGGCTGGCCAACCAGGGCATGACGATGGTCGTTGTCACCCACGAGCTACATTTTGCCCGCGACGTGGCCGACCGTGTCATTCTCATGGCCGATGGCGTGTGGGCTGAGATGGGGCCGCCGGGGGAGCTGTTCACCAACCCGAAAGAAGAGCGGACCCGGCAGTTCCTGGCGCACATTTTGTAGGCGGCCATTTCTGACCTGGTCGGGTTTCAAAGCCCTGCCAGGTCTTTTTGCGTTGTTGACCTTTCCTGGCGATCATAGTATAATCAGCCCACTTTCCCGGCCTACAGCGGCTGGGGATCGGGGTAGATGCAGGGATAGATGGACAAACAAAAGGTACTGGTGGTGGTTCCCACCTATAACGAGGCAGATAACCTCCCCACCCTGGCCGGGGAGCTGTTGGCCCTGGACGTGCCGGGCCTGGAGATCCTGGTCGTGGACGACAACTCGCCGGACGGGACAGGCCAGATCGCCGACGACCTGGCCAGGCGGTATCCTGGCCGGGTGCACGTCATGCACCGGACCGGCAAGCTGGGCCTGGGCACGGCCTACATCGCCGGCTTCCGTTATGCCCTGGATCATGGGGCCGACTATATTATCCAAATGGATGCCGATTTCTCCCACTCACCGGGTTATATCCCCCACTTCCTGGAAGCGATTGAGGGCTATGACGTGGTGATCGGCTCGCGCTATGTGGCCGGCGGTCAACTGGACGAACGGTGGGGCTGGTGGCGCTATTTTTTGAGCTGGTGGGCCAACAGTGTCTATACCCGGCTGATCCTGGGGCTGCGGGTCAAGGATGTCACCGCCGGTTTCAAATGCTGGCGACGGGCGACGCTAGAGGGCATTGGCCTGGAGCGGGTGCGATCCAACGGCTATGTTTTCCAGGTCGAGATGGCCTACCTGACCGAGAAGCTCGGCTATCGTTTCCGAGAGGTGCCCATCTACTTCGAGGACCGGCGTATTGGGCGTTCCAAGATGACAGTGCCGGTCAAGATTGAGGCGGCCCTGCGCACCTGGGAGATCCGCTGGCGGCATCGCGGGGCCAAGCGATTCGTGGTCGGCGGCCGGCAGGTAGCCGCTGAAAGCTGACTGATAGCCGCGAGGGGATTTCTTGCGATCGCCAAGATGGTTTCGGGACCTGGCGGCGTTGATCCTCCTGCTGGTCTTGCCGCTGATCCTGTTCTGGCCGGTCACGGTCGGTTCCCGGACCCTCATCCCGGCCGATAATCTCTACCAGTGGGAGCCGTACCGGACGTTTGCCGCCCGGCAAGGGGTGACCCTTCCGCCACACAACGAGCTCCTCAGCGACCTGGTGCTGGAGAACCTGGTGTGGAAGCGGTTTATCGTCCAATCACTCCAGGCCGGTGAGATACCGCTGTGGAACCCCTATCTATTCGCCGGTGTGCCGTTCCTGGCCGCCGGACAGCATTCGGCCCTTTATCCCTTCAGCATTCTGTTCTACATCCTGCCCCTAAGCCGCGCCTATGGCTGGTTTACGGTGTCGCAGCTCTGGTTGGCAGGAGCCTTTATGTACCTTTTGGCTCGGGTGGTGCGTCTGGGGCGCTTCCCGGCCCTGATCGCCGGCATCACCTACCAGCTCAGCGCCTTTTTTCTGGTAAGTGTCGTGTTTGCCATGATCATCGCGGCTGCTGCCTGGCTGCCGCTGCTGCTGGCGATCATCGAGGTCATAGTCCGCAAGCAGGAGGAAAAGGGCAACGGCCCCTTTGTGCCCATCGTCTACGTGGTCATCGGCGCCGTTGCGCTGGGCGTTCATGTCCTGGCCGGCCACCCGGAGATTTTGGTCTATACGCTGTTGGTGATGGCCTTTTACTCCCTGGCACGCCTGGCCTTGCTCTGGCGGCGGGTCGGTGCGTGGCGGCCGGTTGTGCGCCTGGCGGTGTGGTTGGCAGTCATGGCCGCCCTGGGCCTGGGTTTGGGTTCGGTGCAATTGATCCCGCTCCTGGAGCTGGTCACCCGCAGCTTCCGCGAAGGGTCGGTAACCTACAACGATGTGGTAGGCTGGGCTTATCCCACCCGGCAGATCATCACCTTCTTGGTGCCCGACTTTTTCGGCAATCCGGCTCACCACGGCTATTGGGACCTGGTTAGCCGCCAGTGGGTGGCGGCAGATCGCATCTTCTGGGGCATCAAAAATTACGTCGAGGCCGGCAGCTACGTGGGCATCCTGCCGCTGCTGTTGGCCGTTATGGCGGTGCTTGGTGCCGGCAGGCCCTCCGCGCACCGGCGTCACGTTTGGCTCTGGGCCACACTGGCGCTGGCATCGCTGCTGTTCGTCTTTGGTACGCCGCTTTACGCCATCCTGTATTATGGCCTGCCGGGCATCAAACAGCTTCACTCGCCCTTCCGCTGGGTCTTTCCCTACACGTTGAGTATTTCCGCCCTGGCTGGCTTGGGCAGCCAGTATCTGGCAGAGCGCCGACAGTCTGACGTCCAACGCCCAATGTCCCGGATCCAATCGCTCATAATCTGGGGGGCGATGGGAGGAGGGCTGGCGCTGGTAGCCGCGTTGCTCGCCCTGTTGATCGCGCCTGGAGCTTGGGTCCCGCTGGCCGACCGCGCTCTGGCCGCTGTGGAAAAGGCGCAGGAGGCGTTCAGCAGCGGTCGGATGCTCCTGTCCTATGAGTGGCGAAACCTGCTGGTCTTTGGCCTGATGCTGGCTGCCGGTGGGCTTGTCCTGCGCCTCAGCCGCTGTCCCATTTACCTGAAAATGCCAAAATGGGCGAACGGGCCAATGCCGGTGTGGCAACTGCTGGCCGTCGTGGTTGTCTCCCTGGATTTGCTGATCTTTGGCTGGGGGTTCAATCCTGCTGCCGATCCGGCCTGGCTGGAGTATACGCCGCCGGCCATCGAGTTCCTGAAGGGTAAGGCGGCCGATAGCCAGCCGTGGCGGCTGACGACCTACCAGATCGAAGGGGACACCAAGACGCTGAACGCCAACATTCCCTGGCTGCACGGCTTGCAGGACGTGCGCGGCTACGACTCGATCATCCCCCGCCAGTATGCCGACTATATGGGGGTCATCGAAAACCAGGGGGAGCTGCTCTACAACCGCATCGCCCCGATCTATGGCGTGGAGCACCTGAGCTCGCCCCTGCTGGACCTGCTCACCGTGCGCTATGTAGTGACCGAAGGAGAGATCGCCAATCCTGACTATCGGCTGGTCTACGACGGCGAGGTGCGCATCTATGAGAACACCGATGCCCTGCCCCGTGCCTTTGCCCTGCCCCGTGCCGAGGTCGTCAGCATCGGTGATCTGGCGCCTCGATTGCGGACTTGGGATCCCCGGCAGTTGGTCCTGCTCGACGATCAGATGGTCCACGCCGACGACACCCGTCTCCGATCGCCCGGTGACTGGCCGTTGCAGCCGGCTACCGTCGTCACCTACAGCCCCAACGCCGTCTTTGTTGACGTAGAGATGCCCGGTCCTGGCTGGCTGGTGCTGGCCGACAGCTATTTCTCGGGGTGGAAAGCCTACCGGTCAACGCCCAATGGCCAAATTCCAAACCCCAAGGATGAGCCGCCGGACGAGACAGAATTGGCAATCGTCCGCGCCGACGGCAACTTTCGGGCAGTATGGCTGGAGGCCGGGGCACACCGGGTGCGTTTCAAGTATACGCCGTTGAGCTTCAAGCTGGGGCTGTACGGCAGCTTTATGGCGGCGGTGGTCCTGTTCCTGCTGGCGCTCTACTGGCTGTGGACCCGCCTGTACCGCGAGAGCGATCAGGATTCTACCGTCAAGCGGGTGGCCAAAAACAGCCTGCTGCCCATCGGCCTGCAACTGGTCAACCGGCTGATTGACTTTGCCTTTGCCATGCTGATGCTGCGCATCCTGGCTCCAGAAATGGCCGGCCGCTACTACTTTGCCGTAAACTTTATCGGCTATTTCGATATTCTGGTGCGTTTTGGGCTGGGCACGCTGCTCACCCGCGAAGTGGCCAAAGATCGAAGCCAGGGCAACAGGTATTTGAGCATCGTTACCGTCCTGCGTGGGTTGCTGTGGTCTGCCTCCCTGCCGCTGATGGCCGTGGTCATTATGCTCTATGTTCGGTTCGGCGATATGACGCCCGATGTTGTGTGGGCTATCGCCCTGTTTGCCGTTGCTGTGCTCTTTAGCGTTCTGGCCGATGGCTTTAGCGCCCTGTTCTATGCCTATGAAAAGATGGAATATCCGGCCGCCATCTCGACGGTGACCGCCCTCACCCGGGTCAGTCTAGGGGTGCTGGTTCTGCTGTTGGGGTGGGGATTTGTCGGCTTGGCCGGAGTGGCCATCGTCGCCAACATTGTCAGCACCGCCATCCTGGGGATGTTGATGGTCCGCCATTGCTTTCGGCCCCGCGCCACGTGGGACCCTCAGACGGGCAAATGGATGATCAACACCTCCTTGCCGCTGATGATCAACCAGTTCCTGGCCACAGCCTTTTTCAACATAGATGTGTTGCTGCTCAAGCCGCTCAAGGGAGACGAGGTGGTCGGTTACTATCGGGCTGCCTACGCCTATCTAAACGGCTTGAACATCATTCCTGCCTACTTTACCCAGGCGATCTTTCCGCTGATGAGCCGTTATGCGGCCTCGGCCCGCGATTCGCTGCTGCGCGCCTATGTGCTCTCGTTGCGGCTGTTGCTCATCATCGCCGTGCCGATCACAGCCGGCACGCCCTTTATCGCCCGCGGCCTCATCCTGGTGCTGGGCGGCGGCGATTATCTGCCCGATTCGATGATCGCCTTGCAGATTTTGATCGGATTTCTCCCCCTTAGCTTTATCAACAGCGTGACCCAATATGTGCTCATCGCCCTGGACCAGCAGCGTTTTCTGACCAAGGCGTTCCTGATCGGGGTAAGCTTTAATGTCGTTGCCAATTTGGTTGCCATCCCTCTTTTCAGCTATAAAGGGGCAGCGGTGGTCACGATTCTCTCGGAGCTGGCGCTCCTCATCCCCTTTTACTATGCCGTGCGCAAACATCTGGGGGCGCTGCCGTGGCTCTCCCTCTTTTGGCAGCCAGTGGTGGCCGCGGCGGTCATGGCCGGGGTGCTGTGGCTGCTGCGGGGCATCCCCTGGCTGTTGCTCATCCCGGTAGGGGGGGGTGTTTACCTGGTTGTTCTGGCCTTGATCGGCGGTTTTCGCCAGCCCGATATGGACCTGCTGCGCCGCCTGATCCCGGCAGATCGCTTCGGGGCGCGGCTGTCCCGCCTCTGGCCGGAATCGTAGGACAACTGCCGGCAGTTGTCCTACATCCTGCGTTGTCGGATCATGACCGCCAGGGTAACCGACGCCAGCAGGATAAAGGCCCCCAGCAGTGTGATCTCGGCCACGCCTAACCAGACGACCATCGAGTCCGATAGCAGGGCCCTGGCCTCTCCCTCGCGCCCGGTTGCCACCGCCGGAGCGGGTTCCTCAGCCAGGGCAATGGCGGTGGGCGCAGCGGTGGCCAGGGGCTCTGCCGATGGCGCCGGCGGGTGTTCCTGGTATCCATACGCTTCGACGGTGGGGCCGGCAATGGCCTCGGCCTCGGTGGGGATGGCCGCTGCCAACATCCCAGCCGTTGCCGTTTCCGTTTCAGCCGTTAGCACCTCACTGCTTGTCGTTTCTGTCACGACTGTCAGGGCCCTGCTCGTCGCCGTTTCCGTCGGGGCCGCCGGCGCCTCACTTGTGGCCGTTTCTGTTACAGACGGCTCCGGGGCCGCCAGGCGAGCAGCGGTGGTCTCAACGCCTGTGATGACCACTGCTGCTTCGATATCTGCGCCTCCTCCCCCGATCTCCGTCTCGCCTTCCGATGTGCCTGAGGGCAGGGCGGCCGCCTTCTGCACCTCGCCTGGGAAGGGAGCAGGCAACGGCGTCTCTTCGGCAGAGGCATCCGCCTGTGCTTCCTCGGTTTGTGTCGCCTCGGGGAGGAGTGCAGCCTGTGGCTCTTCGGTAGGGGGCACGTTCGCTGCAGCGTCGGTCGGGGCGGCGCCTGGGGGTGCTGGGACCTCTGTCACGACAGCAGCCTTTTCCACAGGCACCGATTCCGCGACGACCACTGTGTCTCGTAGACCGGCATCCTGTGCGGCCTGGACGACGACGGTGGGCATGGGGGCCGCAGGCAGGGGTTGGTGGTAACTCACAGCGGTGCGGGGCGCGGCAGCCGGCAAAAAGCCGGTCAACACAAAGTCGCCGGTCACCACCACGACGAGCAACAGTGCCACCAGGACGGTGGCCCCTTGGAGCAGGGGCAGGCTCCAGCTCCGCTGTGGTGCTCGAACGGGCCGGGTGGCGACGGGGATGGTAAAGGCCCGGGGCACGGGGACGGCGGGCAGTTCGGCTACCCAGCGGACGGTCTGCCGAAGCGTGTTGAGGTTCCAACGGCAAGCCTGGCAGTGGGCCAGGTGCCGCTCCACCGCCGTCCGCTCCTGGGGTGTCAGTTCACCATCCAGGTAGGCTGAAAGCCTCTCCTCGACATATTGGTGTTCAGTTCTTGGATCGTTCTTCCGAAAACTCATCTTCCCAACCGACCATGCCCTTGGTTCTTATTCGGCATCCCTAAGACGGTAACGAGCGGGCAAAAGTTCCCGTCGGTCCAGCAAATAGTCCCGCAGCCTGGCCCGGCCCCGGCTCAAGCGTGACTTGACGGTGCCCAACGATAGGCCGGTGGCTTCTACGATCTCCTGGTAGCTCAACCCCTGGATGTCCGACAGGACCAGGACCACACGCTGTTCGGCAGGCAGCGTCAGAATGCCCGCTTGAATTGTCCGGTTCAATTCCTGCCGTTCGATGAACTCATCCGGCGATTCAGCTTCGGCGCCAAGGAAGCGCACATGATCTTCTTCCACCGGCAGGTCTTCCAGGGAGTTAGTGGGGCGGCGTTGCTTGCTTCGCAGTTGGTCGTAGCAGGCGTTAGTGACGATGCGCAATAGCCAGGCTTTGAACGACCCCCCCCGGAACTTGCGGATGGCCTGGAAAGCGGAAAAGAACGCCTCCTGCGTCGCATCGGCGGCAGCATCGGCATCGCTCAGAATGCGGTAGGCCAGGTTATAGACCATGCTCTGGTAGAGCAGGACCAGTTGGTTAAAGGCGCGGGCATCCCCTCGGCGCGCCGATGCAATCAGTGCCTGTTCATCCATGAACCAACTCCGCCAAGGACGTATCTGTGGTAGGCTATGCTTTCTTCCCTTGCCAGCATTCCTCTGTTTGCCGCCCGTTGGAAGATGCGGGCTGTCAGACTTGACGAAAACCTTTTTTTGCTCTATACTTAGAGTGCACGCCGAAGTGGCGGAACAGGCAGACGCGCGCGACTCAAACTCGCGTGAGGGTGACCTCTTGTGGGTTCGACTCCCACCTTCGGCACCTGGACGCTATTATACCAGGTTTCGTCATCTTGCGCCAACAGAGGAGAGGGGGAGAATTGGACAACTCCCCATATTTTTGCCAGCCGCGCCGTGAGGGCGGCTGAATTACGTTCAGAAGGGGGCAACAATGCATCAGCAACGAGGAAGCCGAACAGGTTTGAGCCTGACTGTGCTGCTAATCCTGGCTTTGACCGCCGGTCTGGGTTTGGGGCTATTTCTCGGTTGGGTCGTCTGGCCGGTAAAGTTTGTGAACACCTCCTTTGCCGACCTGGCTATCGAGCATCAGGAACAGTATATCGTCCTGGTGGGGGCAGCCTACGCCCGCGATCGTGACCTGGAAAAGGCCAAGGCACGGCTGGCGCAGCTGGATGCGGCCAACATCAACCTCTGGGTGGCCAACCTGGCCGACAGTTACATCTCCGAGGGGCGGGCAGAAGCCGACATCCAGGCGCTGGTGGAACTGGCCCACGGCCTGGGCGTGGATACGCCCAAGATGGTGGCCTACCTGGCCACGCCCACGCCGCTGCCCACTAATACACCGCTGCCCACCCCCACGCCGACGCCAACGTTGGTGCCCACCGAGACCCCTGTGCCAACCGAAACCCCGGTCCCGCCCACCGATACGCCTCCACCACCCACGCCGACGAACACGCCCCCACCAAAACCGAGCGCAACAGCTATCCCACCCACCAACACCCCCAAGCCCCAGCCCACCAACACCCCCCAACCCAAGCCGACAGCCACGCCGACCAAAAAGCCGGCCCCACCAACCCCGACCAACACCCCCAAGCCCAAGCCGCCGGCGGCCAAGTGGTCCATCGTCGAGCAGCGGCTGGTCAGGGTTGGGGAAGATGCCCAGACGTGTGAGGGGGGCAATCTGCAAATCCGGGTGATGGTTATCGGCCCCAATGGGAACCAACTGAGTGGGGTGTGGGTGCACGATATGTACTCCGGTCAGGATCAGGTGACGGGCAATGTAGAATCGCCGGACTGGGGGCCAGGGGAGACCAAGTTCGAGTATGGTCAGGGTGGCGGCGGCAAGCTGTGCATTACCACCGGCCAGGGTGGGCCTTGCGAAAGCCCCTATACCAGGGATATGCCCTGCTTCGACCCGCCGCCCTTTGAGGATATGTGGGCTGCCGGCTACTGCAACTGCTGCGGCAGCGAAGCGGCCAGCAACAAGGAGCTCTGCCGGCAGATCTACGACGCCCACAGCGAGTCCAACAAGTGCGTCGGTTGGTGGGGCCATTACTCGTGGCGCGTCGTGTTCAAGCGGAACTGGTGATCGAAAGCGGTGAAGCGCTCCACCCTCGCCCTGATGCTCCTGGCGATGGCTGCCGGGCTGGCGGGCGGGCTGCTCTATACCTGGGTCCTCGGCCCGGTTGAGTCCTACAAGCTCAGCCGGCATCTCTGCCCCAGATACTTGGCGTTGTGAGGAAAATGTGGCGACCAAAGAATTGATTAAAGAGGAAATTGACAGAATAAAAGAAGAATACCTGGATGAGCTATTTGAGATCGTCCGGCAGTTTTCTCAGGCAAAACAGGAGAAGCCCAGCCTCATGTCAAGATTGAAAGGCATCAAAATAGAGGCCCCTGAGGATTTTTCAGCCAATCACGATCAGTATGTGGCGAGAGGGCAACGTGTCGAATCGGATCTTTGTTGACACGGTATTCGTGATTGCCCTGATCAACATCCGAGACCGGTATCATCAACAAGCGACCGATCTGGCCGACAGGTTTGAAGGTCATCCGTTGCTTACCACCGATGCGGTGCTGTTGGAGATTGGCAACGCTTTGGCGCGCGGGTATAAACGAGAAGCCATCCAAGTCATCGAGCAATTCCTGACCTCCGAAGAGGTGGAGATTGTGAGGCTGACTCCTCCCCTGTTCGAGCGGTCATTTGCCTTGTACAAGCAACACAAGGACAAGGATTGGAGCCTGGTTGACTGTATCTCCTTCGTGACGATGCGTGAGGCTGGCATAAGGCAAGCTCTCACCTCTGATCGACACTTTGCACAAGCAGGGTTTGAAGCCTTGCTGGCTGGGGCATAAACGAGGTGAAGCGCTCCACCCTCGCCCTGATGCTCCTGGCGATGGCCGCCGGGCTGACGGGCGGGCTGCTCTATACCTGGGTCCTCGACCCCGTCAAAGAGTACAACGCCGCACCCGATTCGCTGGCCGTCGGGGAAAAGCTGGTCTACCTGGGGCTGATCGGCGACCTGTACGCCTACGAGGGCGATCTGGCGCGGGCCAAAGCCCGCCTGGCCGAGCTTGGCGTAAAAGCCGATGGCCCGATCCTGGCCGGTTTTGTGGAACAGTACCTCGATAGTGGGGGGCAGCCAGAAGAGGTGCGCAACCTGGCCGGGCTGGCCAGGGACCTGGGGGCCAGCGGCGGCGTCCTGTTGGTCTTTAGCTCTGGGCCCTCTCCTGCTTCCAGCCCTGTGGCCTCCCCATCCGCCTCGGCCCTGCCCATCCCCTCTCCTACCCTGATGCCAACCGCCACCCCGCTGCCGGCCTTCCGGCTCATCGCGCAAACCGCTGCCTGTGCCGCGCCTGGACAGCCAGGCCAGATCCGCGTCCTGGTCCAAGATGCCGAGGGAAAAGGGTTGCCGGGGATTGAAATTGTTGTTTCCTGGGCTGCAGCCCAGGACCGGTTCTTCACCGGCCTCCAACCGGATCAGGGCCTGGGCTACGCCGACTTTGAGATGGCTCCCCAAACCGAGTATGAAGTCACCCTGGCCGGATTCAGGGGCGACATGGCCTACCGGCTGAGTTCAGAGGTATCGCCCGGAGCCTGCCCAACCGGGACGGTAGCCCTGGACTGGCACCTTACGTTTCAACAGGTGCAGTAGAATGGGGGCTGGATTTTCTCCAAAACCAATTTGACACCATCCTACTATTTGGTATAATGTTGGATGCTCGCTAGGAGGTGGAAATCGTGAAATTGCGTTACGTCGGAAATGCGCCCTTTTTCTCCGCTCTGTCGGAGGAGGAGCAGGAGTGCGTTTCCCAACGGATGCACCTGGAGCGACGGAATAGCGGCGAGACACTGTTTCGCAAAGGGGACCTGTGTACCGCTCTGTATCTCATCAAATCGGGGTGGGTGCGTCTGACGGTCAATGGAGGGACGACCATTGCCAGCCAGGGGCCAGGTAGCCTGGTTGGTGAAACCGACCTTTTCCTGGACCAGCATCACACTATCGGGGCCACATTGGCTACAGACGCCGAATTATGGGTCCTATCCCGGCAAGATCTGATTGACCTGATCGCTGCAAACCCCTCGATTGGCCTCAAACTGACCCTGGCCTTTGGTGCCCGGCTGGCCCTGTTCGACCAATATCTGATCGAGCGCCGCCTGAAGCCGCTGCCTTTCCTGGCCGGCTTGAGGGATGAGGCGCTGGCGGCCATTGCCCGGCGGTTGGTCCCGCTGGAAAAGAAACAGGGGGAGTTTATCGTCGAAAGTGGGCAGTCGCCGGAGGCGCTCTTTATCATCGAGTCGGGCCGGGTCCATCTACACGGCTCTGAGGAGGGTGGGGACTTTGCCGAATTGACCGAAGGCGAGACCTTTGGCGAGATGGCCTTGCTGACCGGCAAGCCCCACGTGCGCTCGGCGCAGGCAGCGAGCGATGTGGTACTATGGGCTTTGCCCGTTACCGAGTTCGGCCCTTTGACCGAAGAATACCCGGAGGTGCGGCTGGCCCTCAGCAAAAGCATCCACGGGCCGCTGCTATCGCAGGACATGAGCCGGGCTGTGGAGCGGTTGACGGCCATGCCCCTCTTTGCCGGGCTGTCGGAGGAGGTTCTCTGGGCGGTGGCCCAGCGCCTGTTGCTGCGCCACGTCCCGGCCGGGGAGCAGATCTTTGCCGAAGGATCGCCGGGGGACGCGTTGTTCCTGATAGACAGCGGTCAAGTCGAGCTTATCTCCAGCACCAAAGCCGGCCGGGTTGTAGCGGCGCGGTTGGGGGCCGATGAGTTCTTTGGCGAGATGGCGTTGCTGACCGGCAAGCCCCGCTCCACAACCGCCAGAGCGGCTGCTCACACCAACCTGTGGGTGCTGTACCGCGCCGACTTTGACGACCTGGTCAACCGTTACCCCTCCATCAGCCTGGCCTTGAGCCGCGTGTTGAGCCAGCGGCTGGCCGAGCTGGACCGCCGCTTTACCGAGGGCCACCTGCGCGGCCTGCGACTCTTGGCCGGGTTGTCGCCCGGACAGTTGGAGGACATCAGCCGTCGGCTGCAGCCGGTGCGCTTCCGCCAGGGCGAAGTCATCGTCCGGGAAGGCGACGCGGGCGCGGAGATGTTCTTTATCGAGTCGGGGCGCGTCCGGGTAACCCGTGGGGAAGGTGCGCGCACTCTGCTCCTGGCCGAGCTGGAAGCGGGGGATCTGTTTGGCGAGATGGCGTTGCTCACCGGCTCCCCTCGATCGGCCACAGTGCTGGCCCTCAGTGACGTAGACCTGTGGGTCATGTCCAAGGCCGACTTTGATGACGTGGTGACCGCCTATCCCAACCTGGCCCTGGCCCTGAGCCGGTTGCTCAGCGAGCGGCTGCGCAACACCGATGCCCGGTTCCTAAAGCAGCCGACGGCCCCGGCCGCAGCGCCTGCCCGGCCCACGCCGCGGGCAGTGCCGACGGCGGAGCCCTGGTCGGTTCCCAAGGCCCGGCCCGCCCGACGAAGGCCAAGGCGCAACCTGGGTCAGGAATTGAGCGAGGCCTTTGAGAGCCTGGTCGTCTGGTTTGGCGGGCTCAGCGGGTGGGCCAAGGTGCGGCTGGTGCTGGTTGTGCTGTTGCTGGCCTATGTGCTGTGCGTGGCTGCTCCCTGGCTGGTAATCAAAACGTTGGCTGCCGACAATGTAACCAACCTGCAAGGGGCCATTGCCTTTGTACAGGTCGTTCCGCCTACCGTCGCGGCCATATCGCCGGCAGCCGGCATGGCTCCCTCGGCCAAAGCCCTGACCTTTGCCGGAGAGGCCCAACCTGCCCCGGTTAAGGCCCCCGCGCCGCCAGAAGCGACACCGCCGGCCCAGGCGTCGGCCGAGGTTCCCTCTCCCGAAGTGCCGACCGCCGATCCTGGGGATCCGGTTCAGGCCCCTCTAGAACCGAATCAGGAACCACCGACGCCAACGCCGTGGGTCATTGTCATCACCAACACCCCATTGCCACCGACCGATACCCCTACGCCAACAGAGACGCCCCTGCCGACCAACACACCGGCCGTGTTCAAGCCGGCGGCCAAACCGCTGTCGCCAACTGCCACGCCCGTTCCCGTGGAGAGACCACAGCCGCCGCGCAACCTGGACCCCCGGCTGGCATCGTTGCGGGTGGACATTGTGCCGGCCGGCGTCAGGCCGGGGCAGTTCTATTGGCGGCTGATCGAGGCTCGGTGGGCGAATCAGGCCGAGGCCGGCGGGGACCATACCATCTACATTCAGGTGCTGGATGAAAACGGCAACCGCCTCGTCGGCCAACCGGTCGAGATCCGCTGGGAGGGCGGCAGCCTGAATGTCTTTACCGAGGACAAGCCGCCGAACGAGTATGGAGCCAACTTTCCGATGTATAATACCCTCGGCTCCTATTCGGTGAGTGTGCCTGGTTTGCCCAGTGATACGATCGTGGGCCTGGGCATGGGGACCGCCGAACAGCCGGCCTTTACCGTCCACACCAACTTTTTCCTGACGTTCCAGCGGGTCAAACGCTGATCGGAATGGATAGCAACAGGGGCGGGTCTGCGGCCCGCCCCTGTTTTGTTTTCACCCTTTCTACCTTACCCTATGGGTGTCATTCCTCATCTTCTTCAAACTTGAAGCCACAGTGCGGGCAAATATCGGCATCGGGAGGCAGGTCCTGGCCGCATTCAGGGCAGGAAAAGATGAATTCAGCTCCGCAATAGGGGCAAACCTGGTCTTCGGGATCGAGGGGGTTGCCACAATCGGGGCACAGGTCTACGCCGCACGAGGGGCAGACTTCATCCTCCTCGCCAATCGGTTCGCCACAGGCAGCACAGTACTCGGCCCGCCGGAGAGAGGGCACCCCTTCATCCTCAAAGCCTTCCTCCAGCTCCGTCCCGCAATAGGGGCAAACGGTAGCATCGGCGGGGACCTCTTTATCGCACTGGGGGCAAAAGAAGCCAAATTCGGCCCCACATTCAGGGCAGACCACATCGTCTGCGCCCATGACAGCACCGCACTCGGGGCAGTGTATCTCGTTGTTCAACTCAGAATCGCTCCATCTCTCTGTGGCCATTGGTTCATCCCTGCCTATCTCGCACCCTGACTTTCTGGACGCGCCCACAAGCAGGCTGCTGCCAGATAGCAGCAGCCTTGTTCAGGCTCCTACGCCTGGGCTAATCCGATTTGACGGCAGCAAAAATAGCGCCGCCGATCGCCCCCAAAATGGCGGCCAGGATTAACCCGCCGATGCAGCAGATGCTGCCGCCAATCAGTGCCCCCCCGGGCCCGGCGAACTGCTCGAACACCTGGGGGTCTATGCCTGCCTGTTCCAACTGTTCAAGGGTTTCAGCCGGGATTTGAGACAGAACCCGGGCCGAATCTGTGGCAGCCATCTGAATGAGGAGAATTATCGTGTTGACGACGCCGCTGATGAGCCCCGCCAGGCCGGCGGCCAAGGCACCTTGCCCGGCTGCCGGGCCGGCCATCCGCACCGGTGGTAGCCAATAGGCCGCCAGAGCACCGATGCCAATGTAGGCCAGAAAACCCAGGATACAGGCAATCAGCCCCACACATGGGATCAGCCCCAGCAGGTCGAGCACAATAACTACACCTCCGCCGATCAGTCCTGCTCTAAGCCAAGGTGACATGATTTTCTCCTTTCTTCAAGCCCTCCAAGGGGCAATCCTTGACCGCTCTATTTATACCATAATTGGAATAGAAAAGCAATTCACCCTGTCCGTTGTTGACATCTGTGGGGATGTATGCTATTATGTATCGGCGTTAAACCATGGCGATTTCTCGAGAAAGGAGCTAGCAGAATCATGAGATCGCGTACAGAACAGATGACCGCTCGACTGCGAGATTTGCGAGTCAGTACCCCCGACATTGAGGCCTCGGCCCTGGTCAGCGTGGATGGTCTGATCATCGCCTCTGACCTGCCGGCGGACGTAGAAGAAGATCGCGTCTCGGCCATGAGTGCGGCCATGCTCAGCCTTGGCGAGCGGATCGCCGGTGAGTTGGGGCGGGGAATGCTGGATCAGGTGTATATCCGTGGGGATAACGGCTATGTTATCCTGATGTCCGTGGGAGAGGAGGCAGTGCTTACCGCTCTGGCGCGACAGGATGCCAAGCTCGGCCTGGTGTTCCTGGATATGCGCCGGGCGGCTTCTGATCTGGCCCGCTTGGTATAGGGGGCTTTGTGCTGCCGGAGCCCGGTCGGCCGCTTCAGGCCGAGCGGGTTGATTTGGCTTTTTAGTAGAGCACAGAGGGTCGCCGTTGTGGCGATCCTTTTTCAATTGTCCCAGATCCCATCTGCCTGGCCGGGCAGAGATGCGTTGACGCAAGACCGCCGATCTCCCAAGGTTTTGAGCGAGGGCCGACGGGCCTTTTCCACGAAGGAAAATGGCTCCAAGCCCTGCCCTGGAGGCGGTCGGCTCCTGCGGGCAGGGGGCAGCGAGCAAAAGTTTTAGCGGCTGGCAACTGCTCAGCCGGGCTGAGAGGGCGCATTCGCGCCGGCCGACCACCTGCGCGGTCGGTTGGAGCGTCCTCGTAGGAGGACGCCCGGCCAATGACCCTCGAGGCGCGACCTTGGTCGCTATAGATGAGCAGTTACCACCGGCTGAGGGTTAGAGATGGCAACCAGGTATATCTTTTGCACCGGTGGTGTGGTTTCTTCGGTGGGCAAGGGGGTCACCGCAGCCTCCATCGGGCGCATCCTCAAGAGCCGTGGCGTCAGGGTGTCCATTCAAAAGCTGGATCCTTACCTGAATGTGGACCCCGGCACCATGTCGCCCTACCAGCATGGCGAAGTCTTTGTGCTGGATGATGGGGCCGAGACCGACCTGGACCTGGGTCACTATGAGCGGTTCATTGACGAGAACCTGACCCGAGCCAGCAATGTCACTTCCGGGCAGGTGTACGCCGAGGTGATCGCCAAGGAGCGGCGGGGTGACTATTTGGGGGGCACCATCCAGGTTATCCCCCATGTGACCAACGAGATCAAACGGCGCATCGGCCTGGTGGGCCGCGAGAGCGGCGCGGAAGTGGTCATTGTGGAGATCGGCGGCACGGTAGGCGACATCGAGGGCCTGCCATTCCTGGAGGCTATCCGCCAGATGCGGGTGGATGTGGGCCGGGAAAATAGCGTCTACCTGCACGTCACGCTGTTGCCCTATATCTCCTCTACCGGCGAGATCAAGACCAAACCCACCCAGCACAGCGTCCGGGAGCTGCGGGGCATCGGCATCCAGCCGGACATCATCGTTGCCCGGTCTGACTATCCGGTTGACGACAGCGTGCGGGACAAGATCGCCCTGTTCTGCGACGTGGAAAAGCGGGCCGTCATCCCCCTGGTCACGACGCCGATCATCTACGAGGTGCCCCTGGTGCTGGAGGAGGCCGGGCTGGGCAGTTTTTTGGTGGAGCGCCTGGGACTGACCGATGTCCACCCACCGGACCTGGATGGTTGGCGGGCGGTGGTGGCCGACATCCGCCGCCCCAAGCCGCCGGTGCGGGTCGGTTTGGTGGGCAAATATGTCGAGCTGCGCGACGCTTATCTTAGTGTCCGGGAATCGCTGCACCACGCCGGCCTGCGCTACGGGGTGGCGGTAGAGATTGATTGGGTGGACGCCGAAGAGATCGAGCGGTATGGGGTGCAACGGCTGGTCGGGCTGGATGGCATCGTCGTGCCCGGCGGCTTTGGCTATCGGGGCATCGAGGGCAAAATAGCAACGGCACGCTTTGCCCGGGAAAACCAGGTGCCCTACCTGGGGCTGTGCCTGGGGTTGCAGGTCATGATCATCGAGCTGGCACGCCATACCCTGGGCAGTGATGAGCCCAACTCGACAGAATTCGATATCAAGACGCAATATCCGGTAATCGATCTGATGCCCGATCAGCGCGATCTGTCTGAAATGGGGGGAACCATGCGCCTGGGGTCGTACCCCTGCCAATTGCTGCCCGGCACCCGGGCGGCAGCGGCCTATGAGCAGTCTGCGCAGTTTCCACCGGGCCAGCTCCTGGTTTACGAGCGCCATCGCCACCGCTTCGAGGTGAACAACGCCTATCGCAACCTGCTGGCCTCGGCCGGCATGATCTTTTCCGGCCTGTCGCCCGATGGCCGTCTGGTGGAGATCGGCGAATTGGCCGACCATCCCTTCATGCTGGGTTGTCAATTCCATCCCGAGTTCAAGTCGCGGCCCAACCGCCCACATCCCCTGTTTCAGGCATTCCTCAGAGCTGTGGTGGAGTACCGACACGCCAGAGAATCATCAGATGGGGCCGGGGTTGGTGGCTGAGACTGCCCCGCCTGGCAAGGAATGGTATCATACAGCCCATGAAGTGGCTTGGTGACAATCCCCTGCATACCTTGTTGCTTCTCACCGAAAAGCCGGGCCGCTGGGCCATCTGGCAAGTTGTGCCCTTTTCCCCGGCGCTGGCGACCCTGGCAGGGTGGGTGTGGGCGCAGGCAACACGCCAACCTGCCCTGGGATGGGCGGTGGCTCTGGGTCTGCTGGCCCTGGCCCTGGCCGACTGGTCCCTGCTGACGAGCCTGCCGCGCCGGGGGCTGTCATTTGGCGCCGTCCAGCCGCCGTGGCTGGCTCTGGTCCTGGTCCGTGGGCTGGGCGCCCTGCTGGCCGCAGCCGTGGCCGGCCGCTGGCCGTGGCCGGCACTAGGGGGCCTGGGTCTGTTTCAGGTCTGCATCTGGGGGTTGCTGGCCTATGGGACCCTCCTGGAACCATTCCGGGTGCAGGTGAGCCGGGTGGAGGTGCCCAGCGCCAAATTTGCCAACCCCGGCACACCGCTGCGCATCGTTCAACTGGCCGACCTGCATGTGGAGCGCCTCACCCGCCGCGAGCGGGCCTTACCGGCCCTCATCGCCGGGCTGGCCCCCGACCTGATCCTCCTCACCGGCGACTATCTCAGCACTTCTTATAATCAGGACCCCCGTGCCCTGGCCGATCTGCGGTGGCTTCTGGAGCAATTGCGGGCACCAGGTGGGGTCTATGCGGTGTGGGGCACAGCAGAGGTGGACCGGCCGGACCTGCTGCGTCCCCTGTTTCTTGACTTGGGCATCACTGTGCTTGAAGATCAGGTGGTCGAGGTGACGGCCGGCGGCCACCGGCTGTGGCTGGTGGGCCTGTTGTGCCGCCGTGACCGGACCGCCGACGGTCAACGGCTCCGTGCCTTGCTGGACACCGTGCCGGCGGAAGAGTTTGCCCTGCTGCTGTACCACACCCCTGACCTGATGCCCCAGGCTGTCTCCCTTGGCGTGGACCTGTACCTGGCCGGCCACACCCACGGCGGGCAATGGCGGCTGCCCGGCTTTGGGGCGATCCTGACCAGTTCCCACTACTGGAAACGCTATGAGGCAGGTCATTATCAGCAAGGCCACACCCACCTGTATGTCAGCCGCGGGCTGGGCATGGAGGGCTTTGGCACACCCCGCGCTCGCCTCTTCTGCCCACCCGAAGTCGTGTTGGTCGAAATCTCCGGGCCGAGGAGGCGCTAGGCGCGGATGTTCGGCCCGTGGACGCCCCTGGTTGCCCTGGCGGCGACGCTCCTGCCCCTCCTGTGGGTTAAACGCTGGATCACGACCCACCTCCAGGAGCTGAGCCTGCGCTGGACCGGCGACCCCGATGTGGCGCTGATCCTCTACTTTGTCGTTGTGCTGCCCGGCGTGGTGATCCATGAGCTAAGCCATTGGCTGGTAGCCCTGGCCTTGGGCGTCCGCGTGCGCCGGCTATCGCTGGGGCCGGCCCGCAAAGGGCGGGGCGGGCGGGTATCGCTGGGTTCGGTGCAGGTAGGCGGAACCGATCCGGTGCGCGCCGGCCTCATCGGCCTGGCACCGCTGCTGGGGGGATCGGCGGTCATCCTGGGGATCGGGTATTGGATTTTGGGGGTTGGAGAGCTGGGGCCGATCTTTGCCGGGCAGGGAATGGCCGGGCTGTGGGCCGGAGTGCGGCAGATCGTCCAGGTGGCCGACTTTTGGCTGTGGCTCTATCTGATCTTTGCCATATCCAACGCCATGTTGCCCAGCGAGTCGGACGTGGCGGCCATCCGCCCGGTGCTCATCTTCCTTGCCATCGTTGCGGTGATATTGTTGGTTGTCAGCGGAGTGCCGGCGATTCCGGCCGGTGTGATGCGGGTGGCCAATGGGATTGCCGGCTATCTGGCTTCTGCTTTCGGCCTGACCCTGGCGGTGGATGCTCTATTTGTGCTCCTCATCGGCCTGTTGGCCCTGCTGACACGGTGGCTACAGCGCGACCGTCGCTTCCGCTGAAAGCCGACGGCAGTGCCGTCGGCTACCCGGGGGCCTACCTGGTTACCTGGATCGGCGTGTCGAGGAGGAGGGGCTGGCCCAGGCGGATGTTGGTGACCGGTTCGTAGAGGCCGATGTTCAGGCGATACTCACCGACCGGCAGGTCGGAGGGCAGTTGCAGGAGGTGGAGATCGGTCAGGTACTCGCCGGGCAGCCAGCCCAGCGTTGGGAGTTGGCCGTTGCCCGGTGGGCCGTCGTGCTGGGCCACAATCTTTCCCCCGGCATCGAGCAGGTGCACAAAGGCATGGTAGTTGCGGTCGGGCGTGGTCAGGGCGTGCCAGTGGAGGGTAATTGCAAGCGGAAGGTCGGGGGTCGGAAGCTGGAGGTCGTAGCCGACTAGCTCGACGCTGCTGCCGAACTGGGCAACCTGGGGGTGCTGGGGTTTTGTCGGCTGGAAGTGGTGGGCGCGGCTCTCCACAAGGCACTGGTCCAAATAGATCGCCCTCTGCCCCGGCTTGAATTCAATGGGTTGACCATCGGCAGCCCGGACCAGGCTCAAATAGAGGTCATATGCCCCCGGCGGCACCGTCGCGGGGATAGGCAGGGCATGGGGGTCGCGCACCAGCTCACCGGCTTTCCACCAGGCCGTGGGATAGGTCCCCGCCACCGGCTTTTCGGTCAGCTCGGCCAAGACCTTTTCGCCGTCCAAAAGCTGCAGCCGTGGCCAAAAATCTTCGCCCGGCCCCATCAATGCCTGCCAATACAGCTCGACATCTATCGTTTCGCCAGGATGGGCCGACTCGTTATGCACCATGTAACCGAGCAACCGCAGCTGCCCGGCGAAATCAGCGCGGTGCTGTACGTGGGCGGGCAACGCCTCTGTCGGCAGGGGTATCTGGGGGCGGACGATGCGCACCGTGCCGAGCGTCACCTCGCCGCCGCTGCCACCGGCGAAGGAGACCGGCAGCACGGTCACGTCCTGGCTGCGGTAGACGCGCAGCGTGACGCGGTACTCTCCCGGCGGTGTCCCCGCAGGCACCAGCAGGCCGTGGCGGTCAAGCTGGGGCCAGCCCACCGCCATCGTGGCGAAAGCCAGCCGTCCGCCGCCGGGGGGGACGTCGCGCTGCGCCCATACGTGCCCCGTCGGGCCGACCAGACGCAGGCCGATGGTATAATCGTCGCTAGGCTGCCCGGAAAGCTGCCAGGTCAGATCGGCAGCGACAATGCCCCAACCGGCCTCCAAAGGGCCGGAAGACAGGGCAGCGCCCTGGAGCGCCAGCCATTCGCCGAAATGGGCCGTAACCGGCTGCTCCACCGGCGCTCCCGTGACAAAGAAGGAAAGCAGGGTGTTCTTGCCCTGCCACTCGCTGAGGGTCGGGTAGGCGTGTTCGATCAGATACGCCTCGATAGGGTCTTCCAGCACGCGCCCCATAGTCTGGTGGGCGGGGAACCACAGCCGTCCATGCTTCGCCAGCAGTGCATCCAGGTCGGAAGCCATCAACACCGGGTCGTCGGCCCACAATTGGCGCTCGCTGGGCAGCACCTGGCGGGGGGTCAGGAACAGCGCCGGCCGCTCGCCGTCAGGGATGTACGACTCAAAGTAGCCAACTTGCCAGGGGTGGACGCAGATTATGGCATCGGTGGGCAGGCCCAGGGCGTGAATTCGTGCGGCAACAGGGCGATAATCGTCGTTGGGATAGCGGGGCAGGGTGTAGAAAATGGCCAGGGACGAAAGACAAAGGGCGAAAAAAGAGGCAACGGGCAGGAAAGCAAGGAAACGATGATGGCGCCACAGGGACAACACCACGGCGGTGAAGAGGAGCAGAAAAGCCGGCAGGGCCAGGAGCAGCAGCCGCTCGCTGCGGGGTGGATTGAATGGAAAGATGAGGTTGACCAGGTAGCCGCAGGCAAGCAGCAGGCAGCAGACAGCAAGCAGCAAACCGCAGGGCACAGGAGCCAACCCTCCGGCGTCCAATGCCCGAGGCTCACTATTCTTTTTCTGAAGGCGCTGCCGGACAAAGGGAAAGGCACAGCCGACGGCCAGGATGGCGAGGGGGAGGAGGCCCAACCACCAGCCGTTGGCCAGGGGGCCTTCGGCGTGGCCCCAGGTGAAGGCGGCCAGGTGGCGGCCCAGGTAGGTGGACAGGCCAAGAGGCACATCCTTTTCGACGCTGACCTTAAAGCGCACGTAGGTCAAAAGTTTATCGCTGGCGTACCACAGCCAGGGCAGGTAGAGAAGCGCCACGGTGGCCTGAGCAGCCAGCCAGGCCGGCAGGCTTCCTGGCCCCTTTGTGCTCTTTGGCCGGCGGAGCAGCATGATCAGGTTCAGCCCCAGCAGTAGAAACGCGGCGTAATACTGCGTGTACAGCGCCATTGTCGCCGTCAGCACGTACAATACCCAATGCCCAATGTCTGCCTTCTGGTGTCCGATGTTCCAGGTCCAGCGGAGCGCGCCGTAGAGAGCAGCCAGCCCCAACAGCGTCACCAGCCCGTACATGCGCACTTCTTGGGAATAGTAGATGTGAAAGGGAGAGACCGTCAGCAGGAACGCCGCCAACAGCCCGCCGTTGTGGCCCAGCAGACGCCGCCCGGCGAGATACAGGAGCGGGACGGTTGCCGTGCCGATGAGCACCGATAGCAGCCGCACCGCGACAACACTGGAGCCAAACAGGCCGATCCACAGGTGGAGCAACAGGTAGTAGAGGGGCGGATGGATATCCACGGCGGTCAGCCGCAGCATGTTGGGCACGTCGGTTGTGGCGAAATAGAGGCTCCAGCCCTCATCCCACCACAACGGTTGGAAGGTAAGGCAGATCAGCCGCAAACCCAATGCCAGGAGGGTCAGCGCCGCCAGGGCGAGGAACCGCCCCTTAGCCGGGGCCGGGGCGTTAGCCGGTGCCGTCGGCAATCCTCTTGGAGCGCACATAACCCACCTAGACCGCTTTGAGCCAGCAGCTTCAGTCGGAAAAACCTGGATCGTAGTCGCAGCGACCCCCATCCCGATGCGCCAGGTAGAACTCGATAGCCTGGCGGGTAGCGGTGGTCAGCGGCAGGGATAGGGCGGCTTCTGGGGCAAGCCATATCCCATCCCTCAACTCTTCTCCGTCAAGCTGCAGCTCCCCCGTCCACCGATCCACCAGGAAATCCAGGTAGATCAGATGGTGGGTACCATCCCTGTACAAGGGCGGGCGGATCCGCTCGCCAACGCGCAGCAGGTGGTAGCGGCGGGGCGTCAGCCCGGTTTCTTCGGCCAGCTCGCGGGCCAAAGCCTGGGCAATGGTCTCACCATATTCCACATGGCCGCCGGGGATGGCATACTGCCCGGCCATCTTGCTAAAGCGGGCGACGAATAGCTCGCCCTTTTCATTCAGCAGCAACGCGCCGACGACCAGCTCGGGATGACGATCCTGGATCATGGCAGCCACTCCAACAGATCTTCGATCTGCTCCAAGGTCAGGCAATCGGCTTCGGGGAAGAGGTGCCACGGGTCGAGCAGGACAGGGGTCACGCCCGCATTGCGAGCGCCCACTACATCGGCCCAATAGTTGTCGCCAACATAAAACGATTGCCCGGCAGTGGTCCCCAGCCGTTCCAGCGCGGCGTAAAAGATGCCGGGGTCTGGCTTGCGGACCCCGACCTCGCCGGAGGCCAGGACCAGATCGAAATAGGGCCAGAGCTCCATCTGCGCCAGCAGCTCGTGGAGACGTTCCACTTTCTCGCGGTTGGTGATCAGCCCCAGGCGGTACCCCCTGGCACGCAGCTCGGCCAGGGTCTGGCAGCCGGCAGGCGGGCAATAGTAGACCATCTCGATGTTGGCAAAATAGGCCATAACCTCATCGGCCAGGCGGTCCAGGTCGCCTTGAATGCCCAACACGGCCAACAGATTCCGGTTGAAATGCCGCCAGAACTCCTCGGCAGAGAGGCTGTTGACCTGCTCAACGATCGCCGGGGCCGCGAAATATTCGTGGCGCATCCGGCGGCCCCGGCGCTCGGCCTCGACGCTGAGAGGCTGGCCGATGTCGGCGCAAAAGGAGCGGATCACGTCCAAGCTATCTGGCTCGTGAAAGACCAGCGTGCCGTCAAAATCAAACAGTACAGATTGAGCAACGTGGTTCACCGTGAGTCCTTTGGCCAGGTGCAAGATTTTCCCTCGCCGGGGTGCAAAACGGTCCCGGCAGGTAAGGTATATTGTAGCACTGGCGGGGGGTGGTGTCAAAACCGGCTCTGCTACGGACCGGCCCCCCTCGAATGAGGCACTTTAAGCGGTTGAAACCGCGGCTGAGAGGGTATGGGATGCCCGTAGGGGGCATCCCTGCCGCGCCGGGCGACCGCCTGCGCGTTCGCCGGGACAGTGTCCACGGTGTAGGGCAACTCCGCAGGAGTTGCCCTACACTACGCTCTGCTACGGACCGGCCCCCCTCGTTCGTGGGATTCCATCACTTGCATCTTCCTGCTTGACAGCTAGCACACTTCGTGGTATGATGTGGGCAGGTGACCGTTAGCACTCAAGGTCAAAGAGTGCTAACGATCTGTCTAAATGGACCAAATCGTTTAGGGCTAGAATCTGGTTGTGAGGAGGAAATGGGCGATCTATCGCCACGGCAACAACTGATCCTGGGGCTGGTAGTCCGAGAATATATCGCGGCAGCGCAGCCGGTCGGGTCCAAGACCCTGGAGGCCTATGGCCTGGGGGTCAGCTCGGCTACCATCCGCAATGAAATGGCCGTGCTGGAAGAGCAGGGCTACCTGACCCATCCCCACACCTCGGCGGGACGGATACCCACCGAGCAGGGCTATCGCTATTTCGTCGAGCGCCTGATGAGCGAATCACAGTTGTCCCTGGACGAGCAACGGACCATCCGCCACCAGTTTCATCAGGTGGGTGTGGACCTGGAGCAATGGATGCGGCTGGCCGCTTCTGTGCTGGCCCGCACCGCTCAATCGGCCGCCGTGGTCACCGGCCCGCGCACCGAGCAGTGTTACCTCCGCCATGTGGAATTGATCTCTATCCACGACACCATGGCTCTGCTCATCGTCGTGCTGGAGGGAGGCGTCGTCCGCCAGCGGATGCTCACGCTGGAGGAACCGCTGAGCCAGGATGCCCTCACGCAGATAGCCAACCGTTTGAACGACCTGTGTGTTGGCGGCTCTGCCCAACGTGTGGCTGCCTGCCGCCACAAGCTGGGGGCGCTGGAGCAACAGATCCTCGATGTTGTCGTGGAGATCATGAAGCGGGTGGATGACCAGGCGAGTCTGGACCTGTACCGCGATGGGCTGATCAACATCCTGCACCAACCCGAATTCAGCGGGCCGGAGAGCGCCCGACAGGTGATCCGCGTATTGGAGGACAAGACACTGCTGGAGGATCTGTTGACCGAGATGCTGGAGATCGGGGGCTTGCAGGTGATCATCGGCGGTGAAGGGCGATGGAACGAACTAAAGGATTGCAGCCTGGTGGTCTCGCCCTACGGCGTTACAGGGGTAACCGGGGCCTTGGGCGTGATGGGGCCGATGCGCATGCCCTACAGCCGCGCCATCTCGACGGTGCGCTATGTGGCCGGGTTGCTGACCGATCTGTTCCGTGACCTGTACGGCATTGCCGAGGAACCGTAGACCAATGATGGCTGAGGAATGTTGTAGATCAACATCACAGATGGAGGAGCGGAAACGTGACTGACGAACAGGACCGCAATGTAGAAGAGGTGGCTGGGCCTGAACCCGAACTCCCGGCAGAAGCGACGGCGGAGGCTGCCGCACCAGAAGAGGAGGCGGTTGACGAGCTGGCAGCCCTGAAGCAGCAGTTGGAGGAAACGCGGGCCAGAGAGGCAGAGTATCTGGATGGCTGGCGGCGGGCCAGAGCCGAGCTGGCCAACGCTCGCAGGCGGTTCGAACGGGAGCAGGAACAGGCCTACACCAACGCCAAGTCTTACCTGCTGGCCCGCTTGCTGCCCATCGTAGACGATTTTGAGCGGGCCTTTGCGACGCTACCCCACAACCTGTCGGGCCTGACCTGGGTTGGGGGAGTGCTCTTGATCCAGCGCAAGCTGCAACTGCTGCTGGAACAGGAGGGGGTGGTGCCTATCGAAGCGGAGGGCCAGGCCTTTGACCCGCTGCTGCATCAGGCCGTCACCCATGAACCTTCCGATAGTATGCCCGAGGGCCATATTATCGGTGAGCTGCAACGAGGCTACCGCTTGGGCGACCAGGTGCTGCGCCCCTCTATGGTTCGGGTCTCGTCCGGGCCGCCCCCTGCACCCGCCGCCGAGGCGGAACCAGTGGCCGGTGAACCAACAGATGCCTAATCTTTTATCTTATCTATCCAGAAGGAGAAGAACTCATGGCAAGAATCGTGGGCATTGATCTGGGCACAACCAACTCGGTATGTGCTGTCATGGAGGGTGGTGAGCCGACGATCATCCCCAGTTCTGAGGGGGGGCGGCTGTTCCCCTCGGTGGTGGCGGTGAACCCCAAGACGAACGAGCGGATGGTAGGCCAGGTAGCCCGCCGCCAGGCTATCACCAACCCCGACAATACGATCTTTTCTATCAAGCGGCTGATGGGCCGCAAGTACAACGACCCGGAGGTGGTCAAGGCGCGCAAGGTGCTGCCCTACAAGATCCTGGAGCAGCCCAACGGCGACGCCTGGGTGGAGATGGGCGGCAGGACCTATTCGCCGCCCGAAATCTCGGCCATGATCCTGCAAAAGATCAAGCAGGATGCGGAGGCCTATTTGGGCGAGCCGGTGGTCGAGGCGGTCATCACCGTGCCCGCGTACTTTAACGACAGCCAACGGCAGGCGACCAAGGATGCCGGCAAGATCGCCGGGTTGAACGTGTTGCGTATCATCAATGAGCCAACGGCCTCGGCCCTGGCCTACGGCCTGGGCAAGAAGGTGGATCAAAAGATCGCCGTCTACGACCTGGGTGGCGGCACCTTTGACATCAGCATCCTGGATGTGGGCGACGAGGTGTTCGAGGTGCTTTCGACCAACGGCGATACCTTTTTGGGCGGCGACGACTTTGACCAGCGGATCATCAACTGGGTGGCCGACGAGTTCAAGAAGGAGCAAGGGATTGATCTGCGGCAGGATCGGATGGCGCTGCAACGCCTGAAGGAAGCGGCAGAAAAGGCCAAGATCGAGCTGTCATCGGTGTTGGAAACCGAGATCAACCTGCCCTTTATCACCGCCGACGCCAGCGGTCCCAAGCACCTGCAGATAAAGCTCACCCGAGCCAAACTGGAGCAGTTGGTGGAGGACCTGGTGCAAAAGACCATCGGCCCCTGCCAGCAGGCGTTGAAAGATGCCAAATTGACCCAGGCCGATATTGACGAGGTGATCCTGGTAGGCGGCATGACCCGTATGCCGGCCGTCCAGGAGGCGGTGCGCAGGTTCTTTGGCAAGGAGCCCCACAAGGGCGTCAACCCCGACGAGGTGGTGGCCCTGGGCGCGGCCATCCAGGCCGGCGTCCTGAAGGGCGAGGTGAAGGATGTGCTCCTGCTGGACGTGACACCGCTGACGTTGAGCATCGAGACGTTGGGCGGCGTGGCCACCCCCCTGATCGAGCGCAACACCACCATCCCCACCAAAAAGAGCCAGATCTTTTCCACCGCCAGCGACGGCCAGACCCAGGTGGAAATCCACGTCCTGCAGGGTGAGCGCCCCATGGCCGCCGACAATAAAACGTTGGGCCGCTTTATCCTGGACGGCATCCCACCGGCGCCGCGCGGCATCCCGCAGATCGAAGTGACCTTTGACATTGACGCCGACGGCATCCTGCACGTTTCGGCCCAGGACAAGGCCACCGGCCGGGCTCAGTCCATCACCATCACTGCCTCCAGCGGGCTGAGCAAGGAGGAGGTGGAACGGATGGTCAAAGAGGCCGAGCGCCACCGACAGGAGGATCAAAAACGGCGGGAGGAGGTCGAGCTGCGCAACAACGCCGATTCCCTCATCTACCAGGCCGAAAAGCTGATGCGGGAACAAGGCGACAAGGTGCCGGGCAACCTCAAGGACGAAGTGGAGGGCAAGATCGCTGCCTGCCGCTCGGCCCTGCAAGGCCAGGACGCCACCTACCTTCGGCGGACGGTGCAGGAACTTTCTGAATCGCTGCAAAAGGTCGGCGCAGCATTGTACGGACAACCCGGCTCACCTCCACCTGGCGGTGGCGGCTACGGCCCCCCACCCGGCGGCGACGAAGACGTGGTCGAAGGCGAGTATACCGAGGCGTAAGGCAGGGGATAGGGCAAGAGGGATAAGGAGCAAGGGACAAGGGATGCGGCAGGCATCCGAGCCTTATCCCTCATACTTTCCCTAGGGACAGGGAATATGAGCGCCAAACGTGACTATTACGACGTCCTGGGGGTCAGCCGGCAGGCGACGGAAGAGGAGATCAAAAAAGCCTTCCGTCGCCTGGCCCGCCAGTACCATCCCGATGTAAATAAAAGCCCCGACGCTGAGGCCCGGTTCAAAGAGATCAACGAAGCTTACGAGGTCCTTTCGGACCGGGAAAAGCGGGCCATGTATGACCGCTTTGGCCACGCCGGGCCCCAGGCAGGCTTTGGGGGCTTTGACTTTGGCTTTGGCGGGATCGAGGATATTTTCGAGAGCTTTTTCGGCGGGATGAGGGCCGGGGCAGCGGCTCGCCAGGGACCCACCCGGGGGGCGGACCTGCGCTACGACCTGACGGTCGAATTCGCCGAAGCGGTCTTTGGCTGCGAAAAAGAGATCGTCGTCCCGCGCCACGAAACCTGCCCCCAATGCCAGGGCAGCGGCGCCGAACCGGGCACCCAACCGATCCGCTGTCCGCAATGCAACGGCACCGGCGAGGTCCGCCGCCAGCAACAGACCTTCTTGGGCTCCTTCGTCCAGGTAACCCCCTGCCCCCGCTGCCATGGCGAGCGCGAGATCGTCACCACCCCCTGCACCCTGTGCCGAGGCCAGAAGGTGATCGAGGTCGAACGGCCCATCCTAGTCAAGATCCCGGCCGGCGTGGACGAGAACACCCGCATCCGGCTGGCAGGCGAGGGGGAACCGGGGACACGGGGCGGCCCGGCCGGCAACCTGTATGTCGTCATCCATGTCAAGCCCCATCCCTATTTCCGCCGCGAAGAGAACAACATCCTGATGGAAGTGGGCATCAACGTCGCCCAGGCCGCCCTCGGCGATCGGATCCGGATCCCCACCCTCGATGGCGATGAGGAACTGTCTATCCCGGCCGGAACCCAGACCGGCGAGGTGTTCCGCCTGCGAGGCAAGGGCGTGCCCTACCTGCGGCGTAACGGACGCGGCGACCAGTTGGTCGTGGTCCGCGTCCTGACCCCCACCAAGCTGACGCAAAAACAAAAGGATCTGCTGCGTGAGCTGGGCAAGACGCTGAGCAAAGAAGTCATCCAGGAACCGGAAAAGAACTTTTTTGACAGGGTCAAAGAGGCGTTGGGGGTGTGAGAGCCGGTCTGAAAACCGCCTGGGACACCAACATTTTCAAACACTCCTTCTTGGCCTGATGGTAAACGTTTCAGACAAACTGTGAGACAAGGGGCTATAGCCATGCGCGAGGAATCAGCTGGCTGGTGGCAACAGGCCGTAGAGGATCTACACACGGCTGAGATGCTGGCCAATGCCGAACGGCACTACGCCTGTGCCTTTTTCTGTCAGCAGGCAGCGGAGAAGGCGTTGAAAGCCCTGCTCATTGAAAGCCTGCGCCAACCAGTACCGCCAACCCATACCTTGCCGACGTTGGGACAAGCTTTGGGGGTACCATCCTCTCTTATGTCTGCCTTGCGGCGGCTGAACCTGGCCTATATCACTACCCGTTATCCAGATGCAGCTAACGGCATCCCGGCCCAGATGTATGATGAAGAAACGAGTGCTGTGCATCTGGCCGATGCGCGAAAGGTAGTGGCCTGGATCAGGGAGCGCCTGGGGCCAGGGGCTACATGAAGGCAAATCGGCCGCCAGTTGACCCCATCGTGGTCGGGTTTGCGCAACGGCTAAGCCAGGTACTCCGCCTGGAAAAGCTGATCCTGTTCGGTTCGCGGGCGAGGGGCGATCACCTGGTTACCAGCGATTATGATTTCATCGTCGTTTCACCCGATTTCGAGGGCAAACCGTTCATCCAACGAGGGCTTGTCCTCTATGATCTCTGGACTGCCGCCGAAGGTTTTGACGCGCTGTGCTATACGCCTCAGGAATTTGAAAGGAAGCGACGTCAACTGTGCATTGTGCAGACCGCCGTCAACGAGGGGATTGAGATTGAACTGGCTTGAAATCAGTGTAGAGGCAGATGGCGAGGCGGCCGAGGCGGTGGCCGAACTCTTTGGCCGGATTGGCCGAGGGGGAGTGGTCGTCGAACGGCTGGTGGATTGCTTTGAACAGGATCTGCCGGCGCTGCCCCCACCCGACATGGTGATCGTCAAGACCTACCTGCCCCTGGACGGCACAGCCGACGAGCTGCGCCGCCGGCTGGAGGAAGGGCTGTGGCATCTGGGGCAGATCTATCCCCTTCCCGAACCGGTTATCCGGCCCCTTCAAGAAGAGGATTGGGCTGAGGCCTGGAAGCGACAGTACCACTTGCAGCGCATCGGGCAGCGCACCGTCATCGTACCGGCCTGGGAGGAGTATGTGCCGCTCCCCGGCGAGGTAACTATCCGGCTGGAACCGGGAATGGCCTTTGGCACAGGGCTTCACCCCACCACACGGCTCTGCCTGCAGGCGCTGGAGGCACATCTGGTGCCGGGCAGCAGCGTGCTCGACGTGGGAACCGGGTCTGGTGTGCTGGCCATCGCTGCCGCCAAACAAGGGGCGCGTTCTGTGCTGGCCCTGGACGCCGATCCCATAGCCATCGGGGTGGCCAGGGAAAATGTGATCCGGAACGGTGTGGATGGCATTGTCACCGTACAACACGGTTCGCTGCCGGGCGGGGAAGATGTGCCCGTGCATTTCGTGATGGAGCAGCCGCTGAGTCTGCTGGAAGCGGGCCAGTTCGACCTGGTGCTGGTCAACATCCTGGCCCCGGTGATCGTTGGCATGGCTCCCGCCCTGGCGGCCAGGCTCTCGCCCGGTGGGCGGGTCATCGCCGCCGGGTTGATCGAGAGCCAGGAGAGGGATGTGGTCCAGGCACTCCAGGCGCAGAACCTGCAGATCATCGAGCGGGCCCAGGAGAAGGACTGGGTCCTGTTGGTAGCACAGCCGTGCCAGGCGCCATCACCCGACACTGCAAGGGAGAGCGGCAATGCATCGTTTCTTTGTTCCAGCCGATTGGATTAAGGGCAATTCTGTGACCATCACCGGCCCACAGGCCCATCAGATGGCCCGCGTGCTGCGCCTGTGCCCCGGCGACAATGTGATTGTACTCGACAATTCAGGGTGGGAGATCGAAGTGCGGCTGGTAACCGTGGAGCGACACACCGTGACCGGTGAGGTGCTGCGCCGTCGGCTGTCCAGCGGTGAGCCGCGAACCAAGATCAGCCTCTACCAGGGTGTGCTCAAAAGCAACCGCTTCGAGTTTGTCCTGCAAAAGGGCACCGAGCTGGGAGTGGTGGAATTTGTGCCGGTGATTGCCGAGCGATGCGTGATGTCGGACCTGGAAGCGGTGGAAAACAAGCGCCGCCGCTGGGAATGGATCATCCAGGAGGCAGCGGAACAATCCCACCGGGGGCGGAAGCCGGTGCTGCGGTCTGCGGCGCTCTTTCCTCAGGCGTGCGAGCGGGCCAGGCGGGCCGGGGGGTTGGCCCTTATTCCCTGGGAAGAGGAGAAACGGACCAACCTGCGCGACCTGCTGCGCACCCCGTCACCCGACCGCAAACAAAGCTGGCCGCCATTCACCATCCACCTGTTCATCGGGCCGGAAGGGGGCTTTAGCCGGGATGAGGTGGCCCTGGCCCAACGCTATGGCCTGATACCGCTGACGCTAGGGCAGCGGATTCTCCGTGCCGAAACAGCCGGACCGGTCGCTGCAGCGGCCATCCTGTACGAGCTGGGCGACCTGGGCTGAGCCGGGGGCGGTATGGCGCTGCGCCGCACAGCGGCTATTGTGCGCAAGGAGGTGCTGCACATTGTCCGCGATCCACGCAACCTTTTCCTGGTCACCGTTTCGCCAGCCTTCTTGCTCTTTATGCTTTCCAACATCTTTTCCTTTGAATCGCACCAGTTCAACCTGGCCGTGCTGGATCAAGACCGCAGTCCCCTCTCCCGTCGCTACCTTTCCACCCTGACCGGCGACCGCGACCTGGTGCTGGTCTGCACCGTAGACCGGTATGACGCCATCTTGCCCTTGCTGGTGGGCGGCCAGGCCGATGCGGCGCTGGTTATCCCCGCCGGTTTTGCCGACACTATCCAACGTGGGCTGCCGGCCCAGGTGCAGGCCATCGTGGATGGCACCGATCCCTTTTCCGCCAGACAGGCCCTCAGCGCCCTGAGCGCCCGGTCGGCGGTATTTGTGGCCGGTTCCTCCGGCTCTCTATCGGGGGGGCAACCGGTCGAGATACGCACCCTGGTGTGGTACAACGCCGGCCTGGAATCGTTGTTGAGCATGGTTCCGGGCCTGCTGGCCATCGTGCTCATCATGCCCACCCTGGCCCTGGCTCTGGCTTTGGCCCGGGAAAAGGAGAGCAGCACCCTGGAGGGCCTGATGGCCACGCCGGTAACGGGGCTGGAGTATATCGTCGGCAAGCTGTTGGCTTACATCGGCACCGGCCTGCTGAGCACCATCCTGGCCTCACTGGTGGCCGTATCGTGGTTCAAGGTGCCCTTCCGCGGCAACTTTGTGGTTTATCTGCTGTTGACCGGGGTCTATTTTCTGGCGTGCATGGGCATCACCGTGGTCATTGCCACTTTTGTCAAAAGCCAGCAGACAGCCATGTTTATCGTGCTCATCATCTTTATCGTACCCAGCTTTTTCCTGGCCGGGCTGATCAGCCCGGTGAGCACCGAATCATTGGGGTCCCTGCTCACCTCCTATGTCCTGCCCAGCACCCACTTTGTCCAAATCAGCCGCGCCCTGTTTCTGAAGGGGCTGGGGCTGGCCGATGTGGCCCAGCCGGCTCTCATCCTGCTGGGCATGGGGGCGAGTGCGCTGCTTGTCGGCCTGCGCCTGTTCAAGAAAAAGGTGTCCTGAGCAAGAAAGGAGCTTGCTGCGCCATGCTCATCCGCATCGGCAACCTGATCGTCAAGGAGCTGATCCAGTTCGGGCGCGATTGGGTGCTAACCCTGTTCATCCTGCTGGCTCCGGTTTTGCAGCTCCTCTTGCTGGCTCAGGCTATTGAGCGGGGCGTCCACGAGCAGCCCGTGGCCATCCTCGACCTGGATCGCAGTCGCCTGAGCCGGCAGTTGATCCTGGCCCTGGACAATACCCAGGAGCTGCGGGTGCGCTTTTATGTTCAGGATATGGAAGAGGTGCGCTCACTGCTGGACCGGGGACAGGCTCGCTTGGCGGTGATCATTCCCGCCGGCTTTGGGCGCGGGCTGAGCAGCGCGAGGGGCGCGCAGCACGTCCAGATCATCGCCGACGGGACCAACACCATCGCCGCCTCGGTTGTCCTGAGCACCGCTGTCGGCGTGGTGAACCGCTTTTCCTCCGATCTGGCAGCCGGCTATGGACTGGTAGTGCCGGAGCTTGTAGATTTTCGCAGCGACGTGCGTTTTAACCCGACCATGAACGTCCGCGATTTTTCCATCCCTGCCCAATTGGGCTTTATCACCTACCAGGTCACGTTGGCGGTGGCCTCGCTGGGGCTGGCTCGCGAGCGCGAACTGGGCACCCTGGAACAGTTGCTGGTCACGCCGCTGCGCCGCTTTGAGCTGGCGGTGGGCAAAGGCATCCCGGCCATGGCCATCGGCGGGCTAAACTTTGCTGCCATGTGGCTCGTCAGCCTGGCTGTGTTCCGGGTGCCGATGAACGGATCGCCGCTGTTGCTGGCCGCGCTGACGTTGCTATTCATCATAGCCGAGGTCAACTGGGGTGTAGTCATCTCGGCCATCTCCCGCACCCAGCAGCAGGCCATCCTCTTTGTCTTTATCCAGGCGATGGTGGACATTACCTTATCCGGCTTTATGGTGCCGGTAAAGAACATGCCTACCCTGTTGCAGGTCATCTCCCGTTTTGTGCCGCTCCAACATTATCTGACGATTATCCGCAGCATCATGCTCAAGGGGGCGGGGTTGGGTGAGCTGTGGCCGCAGGCAGCGGCGTTGGCGGCATTGAGCCTGGGGGGGGCGCTGCTGGCCCTGCGCACCGTAGCCCGGCGGGTGGAATAAGAGATGGAGGATGGGGAACGAATTCCAAGTGCCTGGCACCTTTAGTGGATCAACCCAGGCAGCTCCCATCCTGTATCTTGTGCTATCGGCAGGGTAAAGTAAAAGGTGCTCCCCTGCCCCCTTTGACTCTCGACCCAGATCCGCCCGCCATGTGCCTCTACGGCCAGCTTGCAAAAGTGCAGGCCGATGCCCATCCCCCTGCGGCAGCCCCCGGCCCCATCGAGGCGACGGAACTTGTCGAAAATCACCTCTTGTGCTTCCTGGGCAATGCCCAGGCCGGTGTCGGCCACCGAACACAGAATAGCCGACCCCTCCGGGCCGCTCGTCGGCACCGCCCGCAGCTCAATCTGCCCACCGGCCGGCGTGTACTTGAGGGCGTTGTCCACCAAGTTGCTGAATACGCGGCTGATCACCTCGGCGTCAATCATCGCCAGGGGCAGCTCCTCGTCCAGGTCGGCTCGCAGGCTCAGCTTTCCCATCGTGGCCAGAGGCCGGTATTCGTCTACCACCGGCAATACCACCCGGGCAAGTGGCACAGCATTGAGGCTAAGGGGCATCTCCCGGTCTTCCAGGCGTCGAATCCACAGCAACGACTCGACTCGGCTGTACAGGTTGCGCCCCCCTTCCAGGGCAATGCGCAGCAGCTCACGGGCGGTGGGCTGGTCCATCTGCTCTTCCTCGCGGAGCATTTCCAGACTGCTGATCAGCGCCGCCAGCGGCCCTTGCAGATTATGGACCATCATGCTGATCAGGTCTTCGCGGAACTGTTCCATTTCCTGCTGGTGGGTCACATCCCGCAGGACCGCGATCCGGCCAATCACCTCGCCTGAAGCTCCGAACACTGGGGAAGCGGTTCCTTCTGCATAACGCCGTTGGCCGTCTCTCTGAAAACTGAAGGAAAGGTTGACCACCTCTTCTGGCCGTTGCTGTATGCGGCGGATCGCCTGGGCCAGATGGTTGGGGTTCAGGTCGGTGGATTGGAGCAAAGGGGTGCTTACTACACCATTTACATCCAACACGTTAATCGTCCGCAGCCACTTTTCAAGCTCCGGGCCGAACATCTCCCGCACCCGGGGGTTGGTCAGGATCACCCGGCCGGCTGTGTCGAACACGATAACCGCCTCGTATGTAGAGTCGAGGATGGCCTGCAGCTGCTCGCGGCCGGCTATCACCTCCTGGAACAATCGGGCGTTGTGGATGCCGATGGCAGCATGATCGGCCAGGAGCTGGATGAAGCGGACATGCTCCTCGGTAAAGGCCGCCGGCCGGTCGCTTTCCAGGGTGATGACGCCGATGACACGGCCCTCGTGAATGATGGGCATGCTGAGCTGAGAGCGGCTGAGGGGAGACACGGCGGCATAATCGGGGTCTTGGGCTACATCAGGCACCAGCGCCGGGGTGCCGGTGCGTGCCACTCGGCCGGTGATGCCCTGGTCGGCCGGCCACGGTTCTGTCATATAGCGATCTGCTTGAGGAGGGTAGCCCCGTTGGGCCAAAAGGCGCAGGAAGCGGGGGTCTTGATCGCAAATCGCAATGATCCCCCGGTCCGCCAAAGTTGCCTGCAAAGCCCGCTCTACAACCAGGTCCATCACCCGTTTATAATCCAGGGTGGCGGTCAATTGGCGGCCGATCTCCTCGATAAAGGTCAATTCTTCCACCCGGCGGGCCAGGGTGGCGTCGGTCTGTTCATAGAGCCGCCTGGCCCGGTCCCGCTCGTGGGCCACAGCCGCATACAGGCGGGCATTTTCGATGGCAATCGCGGCGTGGTTGGCAAAGGTGGTCAACATCTCCATTTCGCCAACGGAGGGGGTATGGATGCGGGCAAAGTAGACGCTCAAAACGCCGAGCAGGCCCTCACGGCCAGAAAGAGGCACGTCAATCACCGCCTGGTAGCCTTCCTCTTTGGCCATTTTGGCCAGCTCTCTCAGGTTGGGCTCAACCGAGACGTCGGGCACGATCATCGGTCGTCCGGTCGCTAAGGCCAGCGCCCGGTTATCCTGCCCCACCACCAGATGCTGCGAACGCTGCACATAGGCCGGGCTCAGCCCCTTGGCAGTCCGCAACCGGAGCTCGCGGCCATCTTCGCTCAGCTCAAAGATGGCCGACTTGTCGCAGCCGACGACCTGGACCACCGACTCGACGATGGTCTGCAGCACCTCCTCCAGGTCGAGGGAACAAGAGATGGCCGACGACACCATAGACACGACGGCCAGCTCGGTGGCCCGCTGTTGCATTTCGGTGTATAGGCGGGCGTTCTCCAGCGCCACGCACGATTGATCGGCCAGCGCACTCAGGAACTCGAGGTCGGCCCGCGTATAGGGCAATTCAGAGGCCCGAGAGCCAAGGGTGAACCAACCGATCAGGTTGCCCCTCAGGCACATTGGGATGAAGAGGTGACTGCCTGAGGCCTGGAGGGCCAGCCATTCCTGCTGCTGCTCCTTGGGCAAGTCGTCAATGTGCCAGGGCAAGTAGAAAGGTCGTTTGCAGGCCATCAACTGAGAAGGGATCAGGTGATCACAGCCAAAGCGTGCCCCCTCCTTCCACATTTTTTCTGCTGCCAGCCGGCCACGGCTCAGCGCCACCCGGTATTCTTCCTCATTCTCTGAGAGCACAATCGCCAGACCGGAAGGATGGAACACCTCTTCCACCTGTTCGGCCATCCTGAACAGCAGCCGGGGAATGGAAAGCAGGGTGGTCAACATCCGCGAATAGTCCTGGAGCAGCCGGCGATAGCTCACCCGACGGCGATAGAACAGCCGGTCGGCCACGCGTTGGATGCCATCGCGCAGCGGCAGGGCGATCATGACGGTGAGCAATGTGGTCAGGAGAGCAATAGAAGACAGCCTTTCTCCCGCTGAAAAAAACTGAAACAAGCTGTTCAGCGCCACGGCCAGGGCCAGGTAAAGCACGGTGATCAGCACCATCAGGGCCGAGTAGACCATACTGCGGTTGACGACCGCGGCCACGTCCAGGAAGCGGTGGCGCTGCATGGAGAAGGCAAAAGCTCCCAGCAAGATCAAGATCGGCAGCTGGCGCAAGCCAGGCATAAAACTCACCGGCGGCGGGCGGCCAAGCAAGCTGGGCAGATAGTCGGTCAGCAGGATCATGCCCCCACCCACTGCCAGCCCCCAAAAGATCCAAACCACCTGCTGGCGGACCAGGGGGGTAGTGTGAGAGAAATAGATGACCAGCAGCCGGAGCAGGGCCGCGCTAACGATCAGAATGACAAACAGCAATTGGGGGCCATCGTTGCCGAGCCCCAACCTGTCCAATCCCCAAAAGGAGGCGTAGGCTTCACTCCCCAGGACCAGATGGCTCAACGTCATGGCAGCCAGAAACCCACCCGGCAGGTAAAAGAGCAATGGACTCCACCGCCAGGCACGGATCAGCCGGCTTTCGGTAGGAAAAATCACAAACAGGTGCAAGGTCAGACAGGCGAACAAGACCACGGTTGCGATGTCCAGCGGCCAGGCAGTGGCAAAGGCATCGGCCACCCGTTCGGCGCCAGCCGGGGAAAACAGCCAAACAAGGAGGATGGTCAGATTTCCGAGCAGATAGTGCAGCTGGGGGATCGCCAGCAGGATGACCATGCCCAGGAACAGGCGCGCCGCCTGGTCCCGGCGGCGATAGACCTGCCATGCCAGCAAGATGGACACGATAAGGGACACTGCCCACAGAAACCCGTTGAACAACAAAAGCCAGGGCATGGTCAATCCCGATCCTCAAACAGCGTTAACCACCACTCCACCTCTTGGGGCGTGGGCGGGGTTTCCTTCGGCTGCGATGGCATATCGCACCGGCTCCCTAGCTCCGCTGCGAACTCTTGGGCGCTGCACACCCTGCCCCCCTGTCGCACCACCACCTCTGCCAGCTCCCGATCGGAGGTGACGACCAGCCATTCGCGCGGATTGCGGCTGCGGGCCACACGCCGGGCGATGAGGGCATCGGCGCTGCTGCCGTGAGGTGCAAAAACGATTTCGATCCCACCCGATCGCTGCGCCCGCGGCAAATGAAAAGCCCCACCGGGATCGAACACAACGGTAATTGCCTTGCCTGTCCGCGCCCGATAGGACTTGAGCACTCTGACCAGCCACTCCTCATCGTCCGCTTCCTGAAGCGAAAGCGGCGTCAAGTAGCCGATCAGATTATGGCCATCTATCAGGATCGGCACATCTTTGTTCCTTTCACACAGCATCGCAGATGTTGTGCCCGTCTTTGATTATACCGCATCGCCCTCAGGCTGACAATCACCCAGTGGTACTACCGTGATGCTGCCGTAAGGGAGTGAAGGCTTTAAAAAATCAACTGAAAGCTTTCACTTCTGCGGCTGCTCTGCCAGGGCAAGCGATCTCTTGTCCACCTGGCAAGGCTTGCCGGCACATCCTCCCATGTTACTCCAGCTCCGCGAGACGATTCTCCAGGACCTGGTTGGGGGAAAAGCCGTGCAGCTGCAAGTAGAACTGGGCGCTGTCCAACAGGGCCTGGGCCGGCAACAGCCCAACCACCTCACAGCGGGTCACACTGAGGCCGTAGCGGGCAGCTTCGGCCCGGATCATCTCCACCACACGATGGATCGGGGTGTGGCGATAGTCGGTCAGGTTCATCGAAACTTGAGCCTGCCCCTCGACGAGCAGCCCCAGGGCTTTGACATAGCGCAGGCCGCCGCTGGAATGGCGCACGGCCCTGGCAATGGCCTGGGCAGGGCCTACGTCGGCGGTGTTGAGGTAGACGTTAAGGGCGATCAGCGGTGGCCGAGCGCCGATGGCTGTGGCCCCGGCGCTGCCCATGATCGCCGGGCCGAAATCGGGCGCCCGGTCCGGGTTGGTGCCGATCTCCTGCTTCAGGCCTTCATATTCCCCGCGCCGCACATCGGCTAGGTTGCAGCGGTCGGGCCGGGTGGCAGCGGCTTCATAGAGATAGACAGGGATGCCCAATTCGCTACCCACCCGCTCGCCAAGCTTTCTGGCCAGGGCCACGCAATCGTCCATGGTCACGCCCCGCACCGGCACAAAAGGCACCACGTCGGTCGCGCCCATGCGTGGATGGCCGCCCCGATGATGGTTCATGTCAATCAACTCGGCAGCCCGGCTTATCCCCTGAAACGCCGCTTCGACCATCGGCAGGGGCTCACCCACGAGCGTGACAACCGAGCGGTTGTGGTCCACATCCGCCTGCACATCCAGCACCCGCACGCCGGATACCTGGCCCATCGCTGCCACGATCCGGTCAATCACCTCTCGCCGGCGGCCTTCGCTGAAATTGGGGACGCACTCGACAATCTGTCTCACCCTTTCCTCCTGACCAACCTATCTGACAGGATCATTGTAGCATTTTCACTGTAGGTTGTCAACGTTGATATAACGCTTGCCCACTCCCCCCTTTTGTGATAGAATAGCCACCGTGCCGCCCGCCTGTCTGGTGCGACCGAGGGCGGCAACTCTTTGCGACGGGAAAATTATGCTCAACTCGATCCCGGTTGCCTGGCGGGCCATACTCTGGCCCCTGCTGGGAGCGGCTGTGGTGCTGACAGTAGGCCAGTTCCTGCCCAACTGGCTCCGCCGCTTGCTGGCTGCTGTGGCGGCTGCGGCAACAGTGGCGATGCTGTGGTCACTGTCCAATAGAATACCGGATAGCGCCGGATGGCCGTGGGAGCCGATCACCTTTTTCCGCATGGGGCCTGATCTCCAACCCCAGCCTTTGTCGTTGTTTGTTGGGGTTGCCCTGGCCGGGACCACGGTCGCCGTGCTGCTGGGCATCCGGGGGAGCACTGGCGGCGCCTGGCACGGGCTGATGCTGGTTGCGCTGGCCGGCTGCCTGGCCACAACAATGGCCACTAACCTGCTGACTGTGGCGTTGGGCAGCGCCTTGCTGGACCTGGCTCTGCTGGCGATGGCCGCATCGGCCGCAGGTGATGCGGACCGCATTGCCTGGCGGATGGCCGTGCCCGGCGTGGCCTCCACGCTGCTGCTCTTTTTTAGTGCAGTGCAGATGAACACCCAGGTGGGCACGGCCTTGCTTTCGGCGCACACCTTTCCGCTGGGGGTGCTCCTGCCGATGGGCCTGGCCGGGTTGTTGCGCCTGATGGCCTTTCCGCTGCACCCCAGAGGGTTTGGCGCGGCTGAAAATACAGCAACCCTTGTGCTGCCGACCGGTGTGGGAGCCTACCTGCTGGCCCGTGTGCAATCTCTGGCCCCTGTCCTGGCCGACCAACCGTGGACACTGGCCGTGGGGGGCGCGGCATTGTTGGCCGGAGGGGTTCTGGCCTGGAGCGAAGGGGCGCGTATCATGGAGCGATCCGGTTCCGGGGCTACGACAGCTCCCGGCGCAGGTCTCTGGTTCGGCGCAGCCGTCCACCAGGCAGGATTGACCCTCGTCTTTACCACGCTTCTGGACAGGGTGGCCCCCTGGCCGCTGGTGAGCCTGGCGCCGGCCCTGGGGATAGTTGCCCTCTGGTGGGATAGCAGGCTGGCCCAAGAGGCCCCCCCCTGGCCCGACCGGCTACAGGCATCTGTCAAATGGCTCGTGGACCGGGGAAGGCGGGTGGGCGCCTACCTGGCCAAGGCCATACCTGCGCTGGAGAGAGGGTGGAGTTTGCGCCTGGTCCGACGTGTGCAGACCCTTCTCCTGCGCTTGCCTCGCCTGCACCTGGAATGGGTGGAACGGGTGCTGTTGCCGGCCGTCGCTTTGGCTTCGCTGGCCGGAGCGCCGTTCACGGCGGGCGCTATAGGCCGATGGCCTTTGTACGGCAAGCTGCTCATGCAGGAAAAGGCCGTCTTGCTGCTTGCCTTGTTGCTGGCCGATACCCTGCTGATCGCCGGCTTGTGGGCTGCATTGCGCGCTTTTCTTCACCGGCCGGCCGAGCGTCGTTTCAACCCGACCGCCACCCTGGCCATGCTCGCTCTGGTTGTGGGAATAGCAACGGTCGGGATGGCGCCCGGACGACTGAGCAGCCATCTGGCGTTGGAGCTACCGGCCAAGCCCCACGCCTCGGTTTGGGGATTGGGGCTGCTCTATGGATTGCCCTGGCTCTTGGGTCTGTGGCTGGCCTACGTCGGCGGCAGGCTGGGGCGTTCCCTTGATCTGGTCAGGAGTGTCGTCAACCTCGACTGGTTCTATCGTGCTGCTGCCTGGGCCGGGCAGCGGCTGGTTGACGGCCTCTACTGGCTGGGCCAGGTGGGCGAGGGCAGCGGCTGGTGGGGCTGGGCGCTCATCATCCTGGCCCTGGGCGCGATATTTTTGACTGCCCGCTGAGGTAGCCGATGGATGCTCTTTTCGATGTCTTGGCCTTCATAGTCGGTATCCCGGCCGTCACCGGCCTGGTCCTGGCTGCTACGACCATCTTTCTAACCTCAGACTGGCGGTTGTCGTTGACCGGGTTGCTGGTCCAGTATCTCTTGCTGGGGCTGACCCTCACCCGGTTCATCCAACCCGAAGTCGCCATCGCCAAAATCCTGGCCGGCATTCTGACGGTGTCCATCCTCTACTTGACTGCCCGGCACCTGCAGGATGTGAAGGGGCAGCCGGCGGTTGAAAGGGAGGGCTCATATTTTCTGGGGCTGCATATCGGCTGGGGGGCCGGGCCCTTGGGCTTGCCCTTGCGCTTGCTGGTGGTTTTGTTGGTAACCCTGGCCGTCACGCGCCTGTTTGGCTTCTATCACAGCCCGCTGCTACCTGCTGACATTGCCTTTGTGGCGCTTTGGCTGGGAGGGATGGGGATGGCAGGGCTGGTGATCGGCGACGAACCGCTGCGCGTTGCACCGGCGATCCTCACCCTTTTGGCCGGCTTTGACCTGGTGTATACCAGCCTGGAGCCCAGCCTGGCTGTCAGCGGCTTTCTGGGGGCGCTCACCCTGCTGGCTGCGCTGGCCTTTTCGTACCTGGCGACGGTCCATGGCCTGGGGGCCAGCCCTGTCGAGCCGGATGAGGAGATGGGGCAATGACCCCTATACCCGGTCCGATCATCCTCCTGGCGGTGCCTTTGCTGGCAGCCGTGATCACCTTCCTGGTGCGGCGTTGGGCCATCCTGGCTGCTCCCATTGCGGTTATAGTCACAGCTTCGCTTGCTTTCCTCTGCCTGCGCTTGCCCCTGGACCGCTCTGCTTTTGTGTTGGGCCAGGAGGTGGCGTTTGGCCGGCCGGTGGTCATCTTGGGGCGCAACCTGGTGCTCGATCCGGCAGGCCAGATGTGGCTGGCTTTTGTGTTTGCCCTGGCTGCCACCCTTTTGCTGGCCGCCTGGCGCCTGCCTCAAGGCCGGCTGTTCTGGCCTATCAGCCTGATTATCCTGAGTTTGTACACCCTTCTGGCCCTCCTCCAGACCTTTTTGTTAGCAGCCATCATCCTGGCCATCAGCGCCGCACTGGCCATGTTCATCGTCCAGGACGAGCTGCACACCTCGGTCCGGGGAGGGCAACGCTACCTGGTCGTCACGCTGCTGGCCGTGCCGTTCATCCTGGGTGCGTCGTGGCTTGTGGATCAGTCAACGCTTGGGCCAGAAAGCGCCGAGCTGATCCGCCCTGCGCTGCTGCTGGCAGCGTTTGGCTTTGGGTTGTTGTTCGGTGTTTTTCCGTTCGGCACCTGGCTGCCGGCTATGGCCGTCGATGCTCCTCCCCTGGCCACCGCCTTTGTCTTTACCACCGGGCAGGCCATGGCCCTCCTGTTGGCATCGGTCTTTTGGCAGAACACCCCCTTCGCCTGGTCAGAGCCGACCATATCGGATGTGCTGCGACTGGCCGGATTGGTGACGGCAGCCGCTGGTGGGGTGATGGCCGCCGTGCAGCGCGACTGGGGGCGCTTGTTCGGCTACGCTGCCCTGAGCGATCTGGGCTACCTTCTGCTGGCTATGCCGGCGGGCGGCAGCCAGGGCCTGAGTCTGACCCTGCTGCACCTGATCAACCGGTCCGTGGCCATTATCCTGCTGGCCACGGCGCTGGCCATCGTGCGGCAGCGGGTCGGCACCGACCGGTTTGCCCGACTCCGGGGCATCGCCCGGCGGCTGCCGGTCGCTACGATGGGCCTGGTGGTAGGCGCTCTATCGCTGGCCGGCTTTCCGCTCACCGCCGGATTCCCCACCCACTGGGCCATCAGCCGGGCGACCTGGAGCTGGACCCAGCCCTTCCTGGCAGCGCAGGGATCGGCCGAGGCGGTAGCGGGCCAGGAATGGGTCTGGATTCTCGCCTTGATCGGCTTGCTGACCTCCACAGCAGGCATCGTCATCGGGTCGCTGCGCGGCCTGAGCGCGATGCTCGGCACGAACTCGCGCTCCGACACGGTCCGTCAGCCGGTCATCGCCTCTCTGTTGGTGCTGGCCCTCAGCGCGTTGACGGTGATCTTGGGCCTCTACCCTCAGATTTGCCTGGGGCCGGTCCAGAGGGCGGCGCAGGCAATTGTGGGTGTTGGCTATTAGCTTGACACTGTTAGATGGACCGTGCGGTGCCTACCTCACCCATCCCCACCCCGTGAGGGAGGGGTTAGGAGAGGTCAAGAAGCCCGAATCTAACATTGTCGAGTCAGATTTAGAGGTTGGGGATTGAAGAGGTGAGAAGTGGAAAAGAGTTCGCGATTGCCTGGATTCTACGATCTGAGTGTTGAAGAACGCTCCGACCGGGTGGCCGAGTGGGCAGAGTTGGACGAGGCAGAGCGCAGCCTGCTCTCCGGAGCCGGGTTGAGTGTGGAACGGGCTGCCCAGATGATCGAAAATGTGGTGGGCACCCACGCCCTGCCGTTGGGCATCGCCCCCAATTTCGTCATCAACGGCCGCGAATGTCTGGTGCCGATGGCCATCGAGGAGCCGTCGGTGGTGGCCGCCGCCAGCTTTATGGCCCGCATTGTGCGCCAGGCAGGGGGGTTTGCGGCCGATGCCACCGAGTCGGTCATGATCGGCCAGATGCAGGTTCTCGACCTGCCCGACCCGTGGGCCGCTCGCTTTGAGCTGCTGCGCCACAAGCAACGCCTGCTCGATGCGGCGAACCAGACCGACCCGATGGTAGTCTCGCTGGGAGGTGGGGCGCGTGACGTGGAGGTCCGTCTTTTCCCCGACACTCCCCTGGGGCCGATGTTGGTGCTGCACCTGCTGTTCGATACCTGTGATGCGATGGGGGCCAACACGGTCAATACCGCCGTCGAGGCCCTGGCTCCGCTGGTAGAAGAGATCAGCGGGGGGCGGGTTCACCTGCGCATCCTGTCAAACCTGGCCGACCGGCGGCTGGCCCGTGCCCGGTGCCTCATCCCGCCGGACCTGCTGGCTTTTGATGAATTCAGCGGCGAACGGGTGGCACAGGGCATCGTTGAGGCCTATGTCTTTGCCGCTGTAGACCCCTACCGGGCAGCCACCCACAACAAGGGGATCATGAACGGCATAGATGCGGTGGCGCTGGCCTGCGGTCAAGACTGGCGGGCCATCGAGGCCGGGGCCCACGCCTATGCCGCCCGCAGTGGGCACTACACGTCGCTTTCCACCTGGACGCGGGACCGGGCAGGCAATCTGGTGGGCACGTTGGAGCTGCCGCTGGCGGTGGGCACCATCGGCGGGGCGACGCGGGTGCATCCGGGGGCCAGGGTTGCGCTCAAGATCCTGGGGGTGCAAAGTGCCCGTGAGCTGGCCGAGGTGATGGCCGCCGTGGGCCTGGCCCAGAACCTGGGGGCGCTACGGGCGCTTGCCACCGAGGGCATCCAACGGGGGCATATGGCCCTCCATGCCCGGCAGATCGCCATCGCCGCCGGGGCCAGGGGCGACCAGGTGCCGGCAATCGCCGCCCGGCTGGTGATGGAACGGACGATCCGGCTGGACCGGGCACAGGAGATTTTGGCCGAGATGCAGGCGCAGGGGCAGCAAAAAGGCTAGCGAAAAGCTAGCCTTTTGTTTCCAGCTCAAAACGGCCGGGGGACAAAACCTGGTGAATTCAGCACCTCCATGACATCTTCACCAAAGCCCAATACGATAAGCCCTTGCTTTTCTGCATAGCGGGCCACACTTTCATCCACGTACAGCGAAGCGATCGCTCCAATAAACTTCCGGCCTGCATATTCGGGAAAGAACTCGCGTGCCTCTGGCAAATGGTGCACAAAATCGTCCACATCTTTGGTAGACAGGCGGCTTTTGGTTTCGTTGATCAACACATATTCACCACACACCGCCATGGCATCGAACTCCCGCTCTCGACTCTCATCTGTAGGGTGCAGTCTGCGCACCCGCAAGGCCATACTTTCCACGCGGTTGTGAGGGCAGCCTACAGTCTGGCGCAGGATGCGGGGGATGCTAGGAGCTACCAGGTCTTCTACCATCGTGCCCATCTTGTTTGCCAGTTCCCCCCATCTGCGGTTCATTTCGATCCGGGAACGATGCATCTCGTCTTTGAACTCCCGCATCTCGTCCTTGAACTCCCGCATCTCGTCCTTAAACTCCTGCATCTCGTCCTTGAACTCCTGCAATTCACGCGACGTTTGTTCGATCTGAAGATCCACTCGCTCAATAATGCGCCAAACCTGGGTCATCGAGTCCTCCAGGTCGGCGACGCGCTGGGTTACACTCGTCTCGTACACCGGTACCTTACCTGTCCTTTTCAAACTCTGTTTATATTATACCACGCAACGATGCAGATTTCAAGCTCGCTGCTATTTCCACCCACTCTGCCAGGCTGAGGGTTTCGGCCCGGCGACGTGGATCCACACCGGCCTGGGCCAGCACTTCCGCCACCTGGGCCGGTGGCAACCCCAGCCCGGCGCTCAGAGCGTTGCGCAGCGTCTTGCGCTTTTGGCCGAACCCGGCCCGCACCACGCGAAAGAAATCGGCCTCGCTTACCCCCTGAGGCAAAGCAATGGCAGGCTGCCCGGCTACCTGAATTCGCACTACCGCCGAATCCACCTGGGGTGGCGGGTAAAAGGCCCCCGCCGGAATGCGGGCCACGATGTCCGGCCGGCCATAGAACTGGACACTTGTCGCCAACAAGCTCATATCAGGGGGTTGGGCGACGATCCGCTCGGCTACCTCCCGCTGCACGGTGACTACCATCAGCCGCGGGCGGGGATCACCCTCCAGGAAGTGGCGCAGCACCGCCGAGGTGATGTAGTAGGGCAGATTGCCGACCACCTTGTATCCCTGCTGTGAAAAGCCAAACTCCCGGATTTGGAGGATGTCGCCGTGGACGATCTCTACATTGGACAGGTCGGCCAGATGCTTGTGGAGGATGCCCACCAGCCGCTCGTCGAGCTCGACGGCCACGACACGCCCGGCTTTCTCAGCCAAGAGGCGGGTCAGCGTGCCCAGACCGGCCCCTACCTCCAGCACCGTGTCATCAGCTACCAGATCGGCAGCGGCGACGATGCGCTGCAAGGCAGCAGGGTCGGTCAAAAAGTTCTGGCCCAGGCTCTTTTTGGGGCGCAGGCCGTAGGCGCGAAGCAGGGCAGGGATGCCGGAGATCATGAACGGCCTCCTACCGCCAGGTATCAGGCTTGAGAGACCCGCTCGATCCGCGCTCCCAACGCCTGGAGCTTGGTCTCGATATGCTCATAGCCCCGATCAATCTGGCCGATGTTGTGGATGACGCTTTGCCCTTGGGCGCACAGGGCGGCCAGAAGCAGTGCCATCCCGGCGCGGATATCGGGGCTGTGGAGCGTTTCACCGTGCAGCCGCGACGGCCCGACAACTACCGCCCGATGCGGGTCGCACAGGATGATCCGTGCGCCCATCGCAATCAACCGATCTACAAAGTAGAGGCGGCTGTCGTACATCTTTTCATGGATGAGCACTGTGCCCCGCGCCTGAGTGGCTACCACCAGGGCAATGCTCATCAGGTCGGTAGGAAACCCAGGCCAGGGAGCGTCATCTATTTTGGGCACCGCACCGCCCAGGTCGTCTACGATGGTCAGCGGCTGGTCTGCCGGCACAAAGATGTCCTGCCCCTGCACCTCAAAACACACGCCCAGCCGCTTGAATACCGTGCGCACCATGCCCAGATGCTGGGGAGCTGCGTTCTTGATCCAGATCTCTCCCCCTGTCACGGCGGCTAAGCCGATAAAGCTGCCCACCTCCATGAAATCGGGGCCGATGGTACACTCGCCACCATCTAGACGGTCTCGCCCCTGAATGCGCAACACGTTGGAGCCGATGCCCTCGATTTGCGCTCCCAGCCTGTTGAGAAAATGGCACAGTTCCTGGACGTGGGGCTCCGAAGCGGCGTTGCGGATAACCGTTTCGCCCCGGGCCAGACAGGCAGCCATAATGGCGTTCTCCGTGCCGGTTACACTCGTCTCATCCAACCAGATGTCGGCTCCATGCAGGCGGCCGGCCCGCATCTCAAAGCGGTCATTCTGCTCGACTTCAGCCCCCAACGCCTCCAAGGCCAGCAAGTGGGTGTCGATCCGTCGCCGGCCGATCCGATCGCCGCCGGGCAAGGTGAGGGCGATCCGTCCGGCCCGGGCCAGCATGGGGCCCAGCAGGGTGATGGAACCCCGGATCTGGCTGAACAGCCCCGGATCGGGGCAGGTGGAGGAGATCTGGGCGGCATGGATCGTGGCGGTATGGTTGTTGTGACGCCAGACGCTCACGCCCAGCCCCTCCAGCAGTTCGAGCATGGTCCGCACATCGCCGATGTTGGGCAGGTTGTGCACGGTGACCGGCTTGTCGGTCAACAGGGTCGCGGCCAGGATGGGAAGGGCCGCATTTTTGTTACCACTAGGCACCACCGTGCCGGTGAGAGGGATCCCTCCCTCAATGACAAACCTTTCCATCCATTCCCTCCGAGGAGTAGGTTGGGCTTGCTGCCCGACTGACAAAGGCGGCTAATAAAGCCGCTCTACTGCTGACAGAGGCTTTTGCAGCGGTTTCGTCTGTCTCCTGATTGATCGGGCTTGTCTGGGTCAAATCTATCGCCCGCTGCCCTATCTTCCACTCACAAAGCTGGAGCATTTTCCCCCTCCGGCAGCCGATCGCTGACCGCCGACTCGATAAACTTTAACCCTTCGCGGAACCAATCGGCCATCTCCGGCTCGGCGATTGCGGCTGCGTCGGCAATCCGGCCGCAGATGGCGGCCCAGTCAGGCTCAAGGGTATAGATGTAGTGTTGGGGTCCTACCTCCCTGGCCTCTACGGCGGCCAGCCGGTTCTTGACCAGCAGGTCAATGGAGGCGTTCAAGATCTCCTCTTCACGGGGCTCGGCCGGGTCGAAGCGCAGCTCGCCGCAAGCCAGGTTGCGCCCGGCCAGATAGATGGCTGCTGTGTGGATGGCCAGCGCCTCGGCCAACGACTCTAACTGCGTGCGCTCCTTTTCCAGGCGGGCAATGGTCTCATTGAGCCGGACCAGTTGCGCTTGCCAACGGTTGGCCAGGCGTTCCAACAGGCGCTGTCCCCACCGGACATGGAACAGGCGGTCCACCAGCCCCAGGAACAGGCTCAGTAGCCTGAGCAGTAGTAGCTGCAGCCGATCCCAGAAGGTCAAAGGGGGTGCGTTCACGGCAACATCCTGACGTGCACCGGGTCGCCGACCCCCGCGCCGAGCCGGGCAGCGGCACTTCCCTCGCGCACAGCGATCTCCAGATAGCCGCTGCTGCCCACATAAGCCAGCAGCTCCCCTGGCGCCACATCCGAAAAGGTCTGCCTCAACCCGATAATCTGCTCCCCACCTACCAGCACGCCGATTCGGTCATGGATCGTTTGGTCATGGGCTATTGGGGATCGGATATTGGTGATCAAGTTGCCAAAACGGTCCACGTGAAGGACCTCGCCGCGCCAGGAACCATCGGGCTGGGACATGGGGTGGAGGCGTGGCAGGGTGACCAGGTCGGACACAGAAATCGGCTCGCCCATGTCATGAGGGTCCACGCCACAGGCCAGGTGAGCCGCTGCCGGCGCAAAGATGTCGCGCCCGTGGAACGTACTACTCACCTGGAGGCGGCGATAGCGGGTTTCGGTCAAATGAATGGCCAAGCGCGGAGGGTCTTGGAGCAGGGCCAGGCTCAGGACGCCGTTGTCAGGGGCGACGTAGATCGCCCTGGCGGTCTGCACGACGATGGGACGCCGCCGTCCGCCTACGCCTGGATCCACGACCACCAGATGGACCGTGCCCGGTGGAAAGTAGGGCGTGGCCGTATGCAGCACATAGGCCGCTTCCTGCACCGCTTGGGGGTGGATGTCGTGGGAAATATCCACCAGCGCCACCTCGGGGCAGATCCCCAGGATGACGCCCTTCATCGTGCCTACGTAGCCGTCGGCCTGACCAAAATCGGTGGTCAAGGTGATGACCGGTCGAGCCATAGATACCCTCTTGCCCATTGTACCCCAGACCGGGCAGGGCGTCAAGGCTGCCGGGCAACGTTTGCCCCACGCGATCCCCACCATCACCGGCGAGATGCGGCCATGCTGCCCTTGCTCGCTGTCACCCTTCGTCGCCTCGGCGCTCAGTAGCCAGCTCAGAGCGCCCCGGTCGTGCCGGGTGACAAGCAGCGATAGATAGGGTTGTCTCTTTCCCACACGAGGATACAGAGAGCACAAAGGGGAGATTGTGCCTTTGCGTGAGGCTTTTTCAGGTGAGCCGTGCTGGACTCGAACCAGCGACCCGCTGCTTAAAAGGCAGCTGCTCTTCCTGCCTGAGCTAACGGCCCATGTCAAGAGTCAGTAGTTATTTTACCATTGGCTCCGCTGTTTGGCAAATGGCAGGGGCGGTTGGACATTAGAGCTCAGGGGGTGGCTCGCCAGCATCCCGCTGTTCCCGCTTGAAATCCACAAACCGGTAGCCCACCCCCCGCTCGGTGAGGATGTAACGCGGATTGGCGGGATCGGGTTCGATCTTTTGCCGCAGGTAGGTGATATACAGCCGCAGCAGTCCGGCCTCATCGCGGTATTCGTAGCCCCACACCTTCGACAACAACATTTCGTGGGTCATCACCCAGCCGGCATTGTTCACCAGATGGTAGAGCAGGCGATACTCGGTGGGACGCAGATGGACAGGTTCCCCCTCTACGATCACCAGCCGCTGCCGAAAGTCAATCTCCAGGCGGTCATCAATGCGGATTGTCGTCTTGGACAGCGGCGAGGGCATCTCGGCCCGGCGCAGCACGGCCCGAATGCGGCTGGCCAACTCTCTGGGGCTGAACGGTTTGGTGACATAATCGTCGGCACCCAATTCCAACCCTCGGATACGATCCTCTTCATCGCTCTTGACGGTGAGCATGATGACCGGTACTGTCGAGACCTCCCGGATCCGCTTCAACGTCTCAAAGCCGTCCATCTCGGGCATCATCACATCCAGCAGCACCAGGTCGGGCAGGTCATCGCGTACCTTTTCCAACGCTTGCAGGCCGTTGTTTGCCTCGGTCACCGCAAAGCCTTCCAGCTCCAGATTCATCCGCACAAAGCGGATCATCCGCGCTTCGTCATCTACGACCAGGATCAGTTTGCCGGCAGCTGAAGACATTACCACCATTCTCCATTACGACAAAGGACGCATGACGCATGACGCATGACGCATGACGCATGACGCATGACGCATCACGTCCTTCCTCGGTTCTACTTCCTCGGCAGCGTAAACATGAAAATGGACCCCCGCCCCGGCGCACTTTCGACCCACACCCGCCCGCCGTGGGCTTCGACGATGGCCTTGACCAGGTACAGCCCCAGGCCGGTGCCCTCGGTGCGGCGGTGCAAGCCCGATTCCACCCGATGGAAGCGGTCGAAAATGCGGTCCTGCTCCTCCGGCGGGATGCCGATGCCCTGGTCGGCCACATAGATGGTCACCCCGGACTGGTCCACCCGACCGCCGATCCACACCGGGCCGCCGTTGGGCGAATATTTGACGGCATTGCTCACCAGGTTGGTCAGCACCTCGCGCAGCCGCTCTGGATCGCCCCACACCGGCGGAAAGTCGGGCGGAAAGTCTAGCTCGAAGGTGTGGATGCTGGTCTGGGTGCGAAAGCCATCCACTACCTTTTCAGCCAGGCGGGGCAGGTAGACGTCGGTCGGTTCGAGCCTGAGGCCACCGGCCTGGATGCGGCTGGCCTCCAGCAGGTTGTCAATCAGGTTGGTCAGGTGGTCGGCCTCTTCGGCAATGACAGCCAAGCTCTCCTGCACCGTAGCCCGGTCCCAGTCGGCGTCCTCCCGGCGCAATGTCTCGGCGTAGCCTTTGATCAGGGCTACCGGCGTCTTGAGCTCGTGCGACACCACCGAAACAAAGGTGGATTTTAGTTCCTCTGCCTGACGGAAACGGGTGATGTCTACGACGTTGAGGATGGTCTGTGCCAGGGCCCCCTCTTCGTCATAAAGGGGGGTTGCAGTGACGCCTACCGTAATCGGTGGGCCGCCCCGGCGCACCACGTCACCTTCAACGTAGGCCCGCGCTTCGGCAGCCGAGGTCTGCCGGGGCGGCAGGTCAGGCAGCGGGACCGGCTGGCCCTGGCGGTTGCGGAGGGCCAGGACCTCGGCGGCAGGGCGGCCCAGGGCCTCTTCTGCCCGCCAGCCGGTCATGCGCGCCAGAGCGCGGTTGAACACCCGAATCCGGCCTGCCGCATCGAGGATCATGATCCCTTCGGCGCTATTTTCGATGATGGCCGACAGCACCCGTCGCTCCTCGCTCACCTGCTGGTATAGGCCGGCGTTGCGCACGGCGATGGCTGCCTGGTCGGCAAAGGCGGCCAGCAAGGCCCGGTCGTTGGCAGAAAAGGCCCCACCGCTGATGCGAAAGATGTAGATGGCCCCGATCAGCTCCTCTTCGATGACCAACGGCAAGGCCACCACCTGGCTGAGGGCCAACCCGGCAGCGGCGGCCACCATCCCTAGCCGCATCTGCAGGTCGGGGATGCGCCAGCGGGAGAGGGGACCCTGCAGCTCCTGCACCCCCGGCAGGTCGGCCCACAGCGGCTGAAAAAAGCCGATCAGGCCGGTCGGCAAGCCATAGCTGGCCTGGACACGCAAGACGCCATCTCGTCCGCGCAGGACGATGAGGCCTGCCTGCCCGCGCAGCAGCTCCACCGCGCTGCGGAGCGTCAGTTCCAGCAGCGACGGCAGGTCCAGCCGGGAGGTCATGGCCCGGCTGATTTTCAGCAAATAGTCCCGTTGGCGAAGTTGATAATCTTGCATAGAGCCGTTGTTCTACCCCGCCCCGGCTGAGGCGCGGCAGACATAGAACGCCGGGCTGCGGAGCATCTGGCGCTCATAGAGCGTGCCGACCGTCTGGATAAAGGGACCCACAGCGTCGCGCTCGACCAGGGCTACGACGCAGCCGCCAAAGCCGGCCCCCGTCATCCGTGCCCCCCAGCAGCCGGGCTGTGATTGAGCCAGGGCAGCCATCAGGTCCAGCTCGTCGCAGCTTACCCCATACAGATCGCGCAGGCTGGTGTGCGAGGCATTCATCAGCCGGCCAAAGGCCAGCATGTCGCCCTGCCGCAGCGACTCGGCTGCGCGCTGCGTGCGGTCGTTCTCATACACCACATGGCGGCACCGTTTTTGCAATGAGGGCGGCAGCCAGGCAGCCTGAGACTCGAACGCTTCTACATCCAGGTCGCGCAGGGCGGTCACGCCCAGCCGTCGTGCTCCCTCCTCACATTGTGCCCGTCGCTCGTTATAAGCCGATTCGGCCAGGCCGCGCCGCTTGCCTGTGTCGCAGACCACGATGGCCACAGCAGGTGACAGCGGAATCGGTTCCCAGGTCAGGTAGCGGCAATCGAGCAGCAGGGCGTGGTCTTTTTGCCCCAGCAGGGCGACGAGTTGATCCATCAGGCCGCACCAGGTTCCGGCAAATTCGTGCTCTGCCTGCTGGCAAAGACGGGCCAGCTCCAGCGGGGATAGTTCCAGGCCGAACAGGCGGCAGGCGGCGATGGCCACGGCCACCTCCACCGCTGCCGAAGAGCCCAGGCCGGAACCGATGGGCACATCGCCGCCGTAAGCCAGGTCCAACCCACCCAGGCGGTATCCGGCCCGATCCAACAGGGCCAGCACCCCGCGTACATAGTTGGCCCAACGCATCTCCGGATCGGGCTGCAGGCCGTCGAGGCCAAACTCGGTTTTCCGCTCCAGAGTGCAGGCCAGCAGGCGGACCTGCCGATCCTGGCGCGGAGCGGCTGCTGCCCACACCATCCGGTCTATGGCCGCCGGCAGCACAAACCCGTCGTTATAGTCGGTATGTTCACCGATGAGATTGACCCGCCCTGGCGCATGAAACAGGCCCCAGGGCGGGTAGCCAAAGGCTTGTTGAAAGGCAGCCAGCACCGCCGATGCGGAGGTAAGCTCAGGCACCGTATTTGGTCAGGCGCAGGGCGTGGCCCATAGCCAGCGGCAGCTCGTCGCTGGCAGGAAAGACGCCCAGGCTACCCCGGCCACAGGCCCGCTCGCCGAACTGGGCAATGCCATCGGGCAGGCAGTACCGGCTCCACAACAAAGTGGGCACCGGATGCCAGGAGTGGCTTCTAAGGGCCGAGGGGGTGGAATGGTCGCCGGTGACGATCAACACGTCGGGGTCCAGGGCCAGGATGGCCGGTACGACGACCTCGTCCACGTGGGCGATCACGGCCGCTTTTCGTTCAAAATCCCCATCCTCACCGGCCGAGTCGGTCTTTTTGACATGGAAGAAGAAATAGTCGTACTCGGCCCAGTGAGCGCGCAAGGTCTCGACCTCATCCTCGACCGTCTCGCCGGCCACAGGCAACACGTCCATGCCGACCAGCCTGGCCACGCCTCTGTACATCGGGTAGGTGGCGATGGCCGCTGCCCGCAGGCCATAGACCGCCGGGAATTTGGGCAGGCCGGGGTCTTGGGCCACTCCCCGCAGGTTGAGCGAGTTGGCCGGAGGATGGGCCTTGAGGATTGTACGGGCGGCGGTGAGCCACTCGTTGAGCAGGGCGGCCGTCGGCACAGAAGCCTCGTCGGCAGCGCGGGCCGGCAGGGGCGGCACGCCGAGCTGTTGGGGGTCGGTGTCGTGGATGTTGGCGTGCAGCGTCTGGCCGGCGGTGGGGCGCAGCACCAGCACAAAACGGTACTCTTTGACCGTCTCGACAAAGGTCTGTACGCCGGGCAGCTTGATGTCGCGCAGCAGGGCCACCAGCTTCTGGTTGAGCTCAGTAGAGATGCGGCCGGCGCGCCGATCGGTGATCAGGCCATTTTCGTCCACGGAACAAAAGTTGCCCCGCGCTGCCACGTCCCCTGGCTGCAGGTCAAAGCCGATGCCCAGGGCCTCTAACACACCGCGGCCGATGTCGTAGGTCAGCGGGTCATAGCCAAAGAGGGCCAGGTGGGCTGGGCCGCTGCCGGGCGTGACGCCGGGCCGCACCGGTACCGCCAACCCCAGTTGCGATCGAGCGGCCAGGGCATCCAGGTTGGGCGTGGCAGCGGCCTCCAGCTCGGTCTTGCCGTCCAACTCACGGGGCAGACCGCCCAGTCCGTCCATCACTAACTGCACGATCTTGGTTTTTGCAGAGATCTGCAACGACTTGATCAGCTCAAAATCTGCCATTATTGCCTCTAAATGCACAATGCACAACTCCCCATGCACAAGGGCAGAGGAAATTGTGCATTGTACCTTGCCACTTGTGCCTGGTTAGCGGATCGCTCGCTCCGTCTCCCGGTCAAAGAGGTGGATGTTATCCATGTTCACGACAACGTCCATCTCCCGGCCAACGCGGGCCCGCGTCCGGGGGTCGGTGATGGCGATGAACTGCTTCTGACCGGTGAGCAGATAGACATAGATCTCCTTGCCCATTAGCTCGGTGACATCCACCTTGGCGGTCAGCGGCTCGGCGCGGATGCCGGGCGGGCAGAACTCACGGTCGTGAATGTCTTCCGGTCGGGCGCCAAAGATCACCTGCTTGCCGGCGTAGGGCCGGGCCACCTGTGCCTTCTCCGGCGGGAGCTTGAGGCGGAAAGTGCCGCCATCCACGTACAGATCGCCATCCTGCTCCACCAGGGTCACATCGAAAAAGTTCATGGCCGGGCTGCCGATAAAGCCGGCGACAAAGACATTGTCAGGTTTGTCGTACAGGTTCTGGGGTGTGTCAATCTGCTGCATGAGGCCGTCTTTGAGGACGCAGATGCGGGTCCCCATGGTCATGGCTTCGGTCTGGTCGTGGGTGACATAGATGAAGGTAGTCTCCAGGCGCTGGTGCAGCTTGGAGATTTCGGCACGGGTCTGGACGCGGAGCTTGGCATCCAGGTTCGACAGCGGCTCGTCCATCAGGAACACGGCCGGTTCGCGGACGATAGCCCGGCCCAGGGCCACACGCTGTCGCTGGCCGCCGGACAACTGCTTGGGCTTGCGGTCCAGCAGGTTCTCGATACCCAGGATGGCGGCCGCTTCCTTGACCCGCCGATCAATCTCGGCCTTGGGCGTCTTGCGCAGCTTCAGGCCAAAGGCCATGTTGTCATAGACCGACATGTGGGGATAGAGGGCATAGCTCTGGAACACCATGGCGATATTCCGGTCTTTGGGTGGCACGTCGTTCACCACCCGGTCCCCGATCAGGATCCTGCCCTCGCTGATCTCCTCCAGGCCGGCCAACATGCGCAGGCTGGTGGACTTGCCGCAGCCCGATGGCCCGACAAAAACCAGGAACTCTTTGTCCTCGATAAAGATGTCCAGGTCCTGCACGGCGACCACGTCGCCAAAGCGTTTCCAGACATGTTCGTAGGTAATGCTTGCCATTGACAGTTTACTCCTTATTAAAGATGGGCAAATCGAGACGAAGAGGACAGAACTTTTCGGTCACACCCGACTAAGAGAAGGGCGTGGGCTCAGGGCCAAAACCGCTCCTCGCCGTCTCTAAAACAATCGAACGAAACCAACCGCTGGGGTGTACAACGTTTCTCTCTTGCTCTCTCTCACCTCCTTTTGGGCCGGCCAGGAAGACACACCATATGCGGCCCCCGGGTCTTCCGTCCGGCGGTGGCTGCACAGGGGCCTGATCATCGCCGATGATTATACCCCATTTTGCCAGGGAGTGCAAATTGTTCGGGGTTGGCTTGGCACAAGACCAGCCAAGGGCAGTGCCCGGGTAGCCGAGGGCAGTGCCCTCGGCCACCCGGAAGATACACCGCCAGGGCAAGAGTCGCCATCAGAACAGATTTGTGGTATAATATGCCCACCTATCTAGCGAGGGAGGAGGGACAATGGAAGAGGAAAAACGCAAAATCTATACCGTTGTCGCCGTCGTCGTGGTGCTGGGGCTGGTGTTTAGCTGCCTTCTCGGCGCGTTAGCGGGGGGGGCGGCCGGCTATCTGACCGGGCAGCGCCGGGCCAAACAGGTGGCCGAGCAGGTGGTTGAGCGTGAGCAGGGCAAGCCTGAAATCCATGTGGAGATACCCACTCCCCAGTTGCCGGAATTGCTGACCCCTATAGTGCCGCAGCAGATACCACCTGAAATGACCGGCGCCCTCATCATGAGGGTTATCCCCCGTACACCGGCCGATCGGGCCGGCCTGCGGGCCGGCGATATTATCCTGGCCGTGGACCGGACCCGAGTGGATGCGGATCACCCCCTGGCCGAGGTGATCGCCAGGTACAAACCGGGCGACGTGGTGACGATCCGCTTCTGGCGGTCGGGGCGGGAAGATTCGGTCCGCGTGACGCTGGCAGAAAATCCCCAGGCAGAAGGGACCGCCTACCTGGGCATCCGCTTCCAGATGCTGCCCGGCGACTAGGCAAACTTGAGCCCATCCAGGAGCCCGGCATCGCAGGATCCGGGCTCCTGCTTTCTCCTGGCCGGCATCGTTTGCATTTCCCTGCTAAATGCGGTACAATCTCAACGGTGTGCCCCGAGGACTGGCAGCGTTATTTTACGCGGGGCGGGTGACAGGGACCTTTGCGGTGCGTGACAGGGTTGCGATGACAAAACAATACAAGATCCTGATGATAGCCCCGACCTCCTTCTTTTCTGACTATGGCTGCTCGGTGCGCATTTTGGAGGAAGCGCGGGTGCTGCAACGGTTGGGCCATCGGGTGACAATTTGTACTTATCGCAACGGCCAGGCCGTGCCCGGCCTGGTCATCCGCCGCACCCCCAGTATCCCGTTCCGCGAGCACTATGAGGTCGGTTCCTCGCTGCACAAGATCGGCTTTGATTTCTTGCTGTTTTGGACGGTCCTAACGACGGCGCTGCAGCACCGCCCCACCCTGCTCCACGGCCACATGCACGAAGGGGCGCTGATCGCTTTGACGGTGGGCAGGTTGCTGCGCCTGCCGATGATTTTTGACTTCCAGGGCAGCCTGACCGGCGAGATGATGGATCACAAGTTTCTGCATCGAGACAGCCCGTTCTACGGCCCTCTGCGCTGGCTGGAAAAGGCGATTGACCGTCTGTCGCCGGTCATCCTCACCAGCTCTCACAATGCCCGGCAATTGTTGCTGAGTGAGTTTGGCTGCCGACCGGATCAGGTCCAGGCTGTGACCGATTGTGTGGATGCGGAGGTGTTTTGTCCTTTAACTGAAGAGGAGCGAGCCGGCCTGCCGGCCCGCCGAGCTGCGCTGGGTATCCCGCCCGGACGGCAGGTGGTCGTCTATCTGGGGCTGCTGGCCGACTATCAGGGCACCGATCTCCTGCTCCAGGCAGCAGCGCACCTCTTGCAACAGCGGCAGGATGTGCACTTTTTGATCATGGGCTTTCCCGCCGTGGAGCGGTACATGGAGATGGCCCGGCATTTGGGGATCGCCGACCATACTACCTTTACCGGCAAGGTCCCCTATGCCCAAGCCCGCGACCTGTTGGCCCTGGGCGATGTGGCCGTTGCCCCTAAACTGTCGGCGACGGAGGGTAGCGGCAAGATCCTCAACTATATGGCGATGGGCCTGCCCACCGTGGCCTTTGACACGCCGGTCAGCCGCGAATATCTGGGCGATGAGGGCCTGTATGCGGTGCCGGGTGACCCACTCTCTCTGGCCGAGGCCCTGCTTCGGGGCCTGTCCGAGAGCGCCAACCAGCAACGGCGACAAACTCTGCGGCGCATGGCGGTGGAGGGCTATTCCTGGGAGCACGCGGCGGCCAGGATCTTGCGGGCCTACGACCTGGTCTGCCAGGCCCCTCCGGCAGCATCCTGATCCTGCGCCCGGCACTCTGACCTGGAACAATCAAGCGTATGATCCGTCGAATCGCAGAGCTAATTCAGTACCGTGAATTGATCAGGAACCTGGTTATCCGTAACCTGAAGGTGCGCTACAAGAACTCGGTCTTGGGGGTGTTGTGGTCGCTGCTGAACCCATTGCTTATGATGGTGGTCTTTACCATCGTCTTTACGCTCATGATCCCCAACCGGGACCTGCCCCACTATCCTGTCTTTTTTCTGTGTGGCTTCTTGCCCTGGAGTTTTTTCGCCTCATCTATGACGGGGGCCTCCGGTTCTATTGTGGACAACGCCTCTTTGATCAAAAAGGTGTACTTTCCGCGGGAGATCCTGCCCCTGGCAGAAGTAATGTCAAACCTGGTTAACTTTTTGTTAGCCCTGCTGGTGCTCTTTGCCATGCTCCTGGTCTTTAACATCAGGCTGACGCCAGCGGCCCTGATGTTGCCGTTGATCATTTTAACGCAGATGATGTTCACCCTGGGGATGGCCCTGCTCCTGGCAACGGCCAATGTCTTTTACCGGGATACAAAGCATATCCTGGAAATTGTGCTGCAAGCCTGGTTCTTTTTGACGCCGATCTTTTACCCGATCAACATCCTGCCCGATAGCAAAGCGATCCTGGGAGTTGTGGTGAATATCCAGATCTGGCTCCGCCGCCTGAATCCGATGGCCTCGCTGGTGGCTTCTTACCAGGATGCTTTGTACTATGGTCACGTAACGGGTCCGGATTTTTTTGCGCGGACCTTTGTAACCTGTCTAATTATCCTGGCGATCGGCTACTGGTTTTTTTGCCATTTCAGCCCACTTTTTGGTGAGGAGGCGTAACCTGATGAGCGAGCGAGAAGTCGGCCAGTTTGATCAAGAGATCGATCTGCGGCCGTACATCAACTTGATCCTGCGGCATTGGCGGTGGATTGTGCTGACAACGGTTGTTGCCGCGGCCGTGGCTGCAGGGCTGAGCTTTTTCGTCCTCCGCCCGACCTATGAGGCGACGGCCCTGGTGGCCATCACGCCGCCCAAGTACCTGATGCAGTTCAGCGCGGAGTTCGAGCCACTGACCCAAGAGCGATTCCAGGCTTCGATCTATGCTGCCTATCCAGAGCTGGCCGAGAGCGATGCGCTGTTGCAACAGGTCGCAGACGCTCTGGCGGCAACCTCCAAGCCACCCGCGCCAGGTCTGGGGGAGTTGCGCCGCCGGGTGTCGGCCCAGGCGACCAAAGATGTGGGCCTCATCCGCCTGAAGGCCAATGATAGCGACCCGCACCGGGCAGCAGCCATCGCCAATACCTGGGCCGATCTTTACGTAAAGATGCTCGGCCGCCTATACAACAGCGAGGGGGCGGAGTATCCTTTCTTTGTGGAGCAACTGTCCCTGGCGGAAAGCAATCGGGATGCTGCCCGGCAGGCGCTGGCCGAGTTCAAGGCCCGCGATCCATCGGCCCTGCTCAGCAGCGAGCTAAAAGCCAAAGTCGCAGCCATGGACGACCTTCTGGCAACCCAGAACTCGATCACAGTGCTCCAGGGGCAGATCGCCGACTGGCGGGCGCAGCTGATCGCCCAACCGGGCAGCCGCGCTCTATCGCCCGCTGACGAGATTACTTCTCTGTTGTTGCAATTGAAAGGGTACAATCTTTTGCAGGAGAGCCGCCAGCCGACGTTTCAGATCTCGTTGGATCAGACAACCCAGGGCCGGACCGTCGCCGAGCAGATTGCCTTTTTGGATAGCTTGCAGAGTTTGTTGCAGGCCCGCCTGACCGAGATCGAAGCTCAGATGGCTGCCTTGCAGCCGAAGATCTTGAAGGTGCAGGAGGACCTGCAGGCAGCGACCAATGAGAACGACCGCCTGACGCAGCAGGTCAAGATTACCGGCAGCTTGTACGAAAGCCTGGCGCGAAAGACGGAAGAAGCCCGCATCGCCTCTGAATCTCAGACGGGGGTCGGGCGGCTGGCCAGCCAGGCTGCCGTGCCCACAGACCCGGTGAAGCCCCGCAAGCTGGTCAACACTGTTCTGGGGGCCGGTGTGGGCCTGGTGATCGGCCTGGCGGTGGCTGTGTTTTTGGAAATGACCGGCGGACGACAAACAGCGTCCGGAGACGGCAGATCGGGCGATGGGCACTGAGTCAGAAGCAACGTCCCGCCTGCGCCGGTGCCGATGGGGGTGCTGGCTGGCTTGGGGCCTTGTTCTGTTGGCCGCCGGGGCGGTGCTGTTCCCTTGGGTGGCCAGCGCCTGCTTTGTAGAGCAGGCCGGGTGGGCGCTCGACCGGGACACTCTGGATGGGAGAGAGGCCGCCGAACGGGCGCTGCAGCGGGCGTTGCGCTGGGACCCCGGCAACGCCCAGGCCTATCGCCTTCTGGCCGTGGCTTATGAGCGCCAGGGGAATGCACCGGCAGCGGTCGAAGCCCTGGCCCGGTATGTGGCGCTGCGTCCCAGGAACCCGTTGGGGTACTGGCAACTGGCCTCCGCCTGTGAACGGTTGTCCGCTTCCGAGCTAAAGGGGATTGCCGGTCAGCCGTGCGGCAGCGACGAGGCAAGCCGCCAGGCAGCGTTGGTCCGCCTTTGGCAAGGGGCCGGGCAGTCGGCAGCAAGTTTTGTCCAGGCCGGCGAAAGGTGGCAGCGGCAGAAAGACCTGGCCCGAGCGGAGACCTTTTACCGGCGGGCGTTGCAGCTCGAGCCGACAATGGCGACGGCCTGGTATGGCTTGGGAGAGCTGTATCGGTCGAGCGGCGAAACGGACAAGGCGCTGGAAGCCTATGCCCAGGCTGCGGCCCTGAGCTCTGATGTCCAACTGGCCGCCTCGGCCTATGCCCAGCGGGGCAAACTGTTGGCCAACGCCGGGCGCTGGGCCGAGGCCAGTGCCGATCTGGCTCAGGCGGCAGCCCTGGTGCCGGAGGGAGGGCAGTACCATCTCGACTATGGTTGGTACCTCTTCAAGGCCGGGGGGCACGACCAGGAGGCAGAGGCGGAACTGCTGCGGGCAGCCGACCTGCTGCCAAACAGCCCCTGGCCCTCTCTGCGGCTGGCAGACCTGGCTTTGGCCCACGGGGACCATGCCCGGATGTTGGAGCTGGCCCAACATGCAATCGATCTGCAGCCTGGGCTGTTTTGGGCCTGGCTGGCACAGGGCCGGGCGCTGCGCCGCCTGGATCGCCTGGACGAGGCTGAACAGGCGCTGCGCCATGCGATCGAGCTGGATGCCAACCAGCCGGCAGCCCATGCCGAACTCGGCATCGTTTTGCGGAAACTGGGCCGCCTGGACGAAGCTATTCAGGCGCATGAACAGGCTGTTGCCCTGTCACCGAAAAATGTGTCCTATCTTTTGGCCCTGGCCGTGGCCTACCGGGATAACGGGCAAAGGGCACAGGCCCTCGAACTGTACCGGCATGTCCTGGAGCTGGACCCGGACAATTCCACCGCCAGGCAGGCCCTACAGAATCTGGAACCATAGAAAGTACTATCATGTATAAAGCGAACAAAATCATGATCATCGGCCTGGATGGGGTGCCCTTGGACCTTGTCCGGCGTTGGGCGGAGGGGGGGCACCTGCCCAACCTCCAACGGCTAATGGATACAGGCGTCGTGGGGCAGCTTCGTTCCACCATCCCACCGACCTCAGGACCGTCCTGGTCTTCCTTTGTGACCGGCATGAATCCGGGCAAAACCGGCATCTATGACTTTTTGTACCGCCGGGAGGGGACCTACCATTTTCCTCCGGTGAACGCCTCACTGCGCGGCGGGACGACGATCTGGCGCTATCTGAGCGATGCCGGCTACCGGGTGGGTGTGCTCAACATCCCCATGTCCTATCCTGTAGAACCGGTCAACGGCTTCATGGTCAGCGGGTGGATGACGCCCTACAACGCCACCGACTATATCCACCCACCCGAACTGGCCGCAGAGCTGGAGGCCGAGGTTGGCAACTATCGCATCTATCCCACCGAGACCTTTGCCGAACACCGCAAAGAGAGCTTCCTAAAGGCCACCTACGACCTGCTGGAGATGCGGACGCGGGCTGCTCTTTACCTGGCCCGCACCCGGCCTTGGGATGTGTTCATGGCAGTCTTTTTCGATACCGATCGCGTCCTGCACCAGTTGTGGCACTACTTGGACCCCGATCATCCGTGGCGGACCGACGACGAGGATAAGGAAGGGGTTGTCCGCGACTATTTCCACCAGGTAGACGCCAGCATCGGCCGCCTGCTGGAATACACCGATGAGGAAACGCTGGTCATCATCCTGTCGGACCACGGCATGGGGCGGGCTAACCGCTTTATCGTGCTGAACAACTGGCTGCTCGACATCGGCATGTTGCGCCTCAAGCGGGACCCCTGGACCCGCCTGAAGGAGTGGATGTTCCACCGTGGCTTTACGCTGCGCAATGTCCACCGCCTTCTCGACCGGGTGGGGCTGGCCCGGCAGGCCGAGTACGTGGCCGGCTATTTTGTGGACCACCTGCTCAAGCTGGCTTTTCTCTCCTTCCTGGACGTGGACTGGAGCGGCTCCAGGGCCTATTCCTTTGGCCGGCATCTGGGTTCTATCTATGTCAATCTGAAGGGGCGCGAACCGCAGGGCATCGTCCGGCCGGGCGCCGAGTACGAGGCGGTGCGGGACGAGATCGAGCGCCTGGCCTACGAGTTCCGCGATCCGCACACCGGTCAGTCGCTCATCGGCGAGGTGCTGCGCCGTGAGGAGGTTTACTCCGGCCCCTTCCTGGACCGTGCCCCTGACCTGATCCTGCGCCCCAGGGAACCTTCCGACATCTTTTTCGGGCTGGCCGACTTTGGCCACCGGCGGACGGTGGCCACCGTGTATCGCTATTCGGGGATGCATCGTGACTATGGGCTGCTGATCATGAACGGGCCAGGGGTGCGCCGGGGGGAAGAAATCGGTGGGGCGGCCATTCAGGACATTGCTCCTACTGTGCTGCACACCATGGGTTTGCCGGTGCCTTCGGACATGGACGGCCGGGTGCTGGCCGATGCCTTTGCCGATGGGTATATAGACACCTTTCCCCTCTACTTTGCCGAGCCGGCGGCGGTGGCCGAGCAGATGGCAATGGTGGACTATACCACAGAGGGGGAAAAAGAGATCATGGAACGGCTGCGGGGATTGGGGTACATGGGATGAAGGCACTGGTTATCGGACTTGATGGAGCAACCTTTGACCTGCTTGGCCCGTGGATCGAGGCCGGGGAACTGCCTACCCTGCGGCGGTTGATGCAAGAAGGAGCATGGGGTCGGCTGCGGACTACGCTGCCGCCCATCAGCTCCTCGTCGTGGAACTCGTTCATCACCGGGATGAACCCCGGCAAACATGGGGTGGTGGACTTTGTCTATCCCGGCAACGACAGCTACAAGGTGACGATGATCAACTCGACCAGCCGTCGGACACGGGCGCTGTGGCACTGGCTGAACGAGGCCGGGTACAAAGTGGGGCTGCTGGGCATCCCTGTCACCTATCCGCCGGAGCCGGTGGACGGCTTTATGATCAGCGGGTTCCTGGCCCCCGGCCCCGACAGCGAATGGGCCTATCCACCCCAGTTAAAGCAGGAACTGTTGGCCGAGATGGGCAAGTTTCTATTGGCGCCGGAAGAACGCTACCGCTCAACCCAGCGGCTGGACCGTTTTTTGGAGGATCTGACGGCCAGTGTCGAAAACCGCACCCAAGCGGCGCTGTACCTGATGCGGAACAAGGCGTGGGACCTGTTTACCGTCGTCTATTGGGATACCGACATGGTTCAGCACGAAACGTGGCGGCTCCTGGATACTGGCCATCCGCGTTACAACCCGGCTGAGGCAGCCGCGAATCGGGAGCGGATCCTCGCTTTTCACCGCAAGGTGGATGCCGATGTGGGCCGCCTGATAGCCGAGGCTGGCACCGACACGCTGGTGATGGTCATGTCGGACCATGGCTTTGGGCCGGTGCACAGCTTTTTCCTGACCAACAACTGGCTGGTCAGCTTGGGGCTGCTGCGGTTCAAGCGCAGCCCGTGGACGGCCTTCAAAAGGCTGCTGTTCCGGCTGGGCTACACCCCACTTCACATGTTCCGCCTGGCCAGGGCCATGGGCTTGGGTCATCTGCGCCAGAAGGTCCGCTTCCAGCAAAGGGCGAGCCTGATCAACCGCCTCTTCCTATCCTTTGATGATGTAGACTGGTCGCGGACCCGGGCCTTTAGCATTGGCAGCTTTGGCCAGGTGTACATCAACCTGGTCGGGGTGCGACCTCATGGCATTGTCCAACCGGGCCGGGAGTATGAAGAGCTGAAGGAGTGGATCGCCAGCCAGGCGCTGGCGCTGCGCGATCCGCGCACGGGCGAGCCGCTGGTGGAGCGAGTTTACCGCCGGGAGGAGATTTACAGCGGCCCCTACCTGGACCGCACCCCCGACCTGCTCGTCCAGCCACGCGGTTGGGAGTACATGGCCTTTGGCCACGCCGACTTTGGCTCCAACCGGCTGGTAGAGGGCATCACCGGGCTATCGGGCCATCACCGGCCGGAGGGGGTGTTGATCCTGGCCGGGGCGGGGGTCAGGCCGGGCATCCGACTGGAAGGTGCCAGCATCCTCGACCTGGCCCCCACCCTTCTCCACGCCCTGGGGGTGGCCGTGCCCCAGGAGTTGGATGGGCGGGTGCTGCGCGAGGCGTTCGAGGAGGGGTCAGCGGTGGCCCGGCCGGTGGTCTACAGCCCGGCGGACGTGTATAGAGAGAACGCGCTCGCTCCTGCCCTGTCGGAGGAGGAGATGGCCGAAGTGCAGGATAGGCTGCGGGGGTGGGGGTATGCGGGGTGATTCGGCATATCCTGTCACCTGCCAACTGAGAGAGTGGGGGAAACCAAACTTTTCTTCGCCACTATATCCGCGTTGTTGCGGTGAACATGGGAGCAAGCCCTCACCTACCGTGGGCTGGCGCTCACCTATGAGGCGCTGGGAGACACAGAGCAAGCCATTGCCATGTGGGAGCAGATGCTGGCGATGGACGTAGAGCAGAGATTTCGCCGTGAGGCGGAGGAACACCTGATCAAACTTTGTACCCCGGAGAAGCACTAAACCGAAAGTTCGAAGCCAGCGAGTGATGGATCCGATGGACGCGGCGAGCAGATCTCATGCTTGGCAAAGGGTGCTGACCCATCATACATTCCCCCAAGTTGCCGGTTTGGTGATCGCGGCCGCCGGTAGCCTGGCCGTGACTTACATTGCCTGGCGGGTGGGGGAGTGGTGGTCGGCATTTTCGGTGTTAGGCCTGCTGGGTGGTCTGGCCTTCCTCCTGGTCAAGAATAAGGAGCGCCTGCTGTTCATTGCCCTGGCCCTGTCTCTGTCGTGGCGGATTGACTATCGGCTGTTCCCTGCTCCACCACACACCGGGGGGATGCCGGCTACCGTCGTCGTCTCCCTGATGGACCTGCTGCTGGCGGCGCTGTTGTTGATCTGGGGGATGGAAATAGCCCTGGGGCGGCGGCCGATGCCCCAGGTCAACCGCATGGATCTCCTGCTGGCCGTCCTGATCTTGCTCAGCGGCATTTCTATCTTCAATGCCATGTATCCGGCGTTGACAGCCTTTGAGTTGCTACGCATGGTCAAGGGGTTGCTTCTGTTCTTCTACGTCCGGCATTATGTGTGGCAGGAGCGCAATGTGCGGGATGCGGTCATCTGCCTGCTGGTGGGGGTGCTGGTGCAGGGGTTGCTGGCCCTGATCCAACAGCAAATGAAGGGACTTCTCAGTATCCCTGTTCTAGGTGAAGCTCAAGAGGCAGAGATAGTAGTTCTGGAGGGTAAAGGGGTTTTCAGAGCCGGTGGCACATTGGGTGCTGCTAATACCTTGGCCCGCTACCTGGAATTACTGCTTCCCCTGGCTCTAACGCTCCTTCTTAGCCGATCGGGCCGCCTGTTCCGCGGACTGGGGGGCGCGGCGTTTGTCTTTGGCACCATTGCTATAATCATGACTTTCTCACGGGCTGGATGGGTGGCGCTGGGGTTAGGCATCGTGTTGGTGGTGGGGCAGAATGTGCAGTGGCGGGCCAGATGGCGATCCAAGGTCCTGGCACTGACAGTTCTGATTAGCATCTGTGGAGTGCTTTACCTGCTCTTTGGCGACCTGGTCGTCAGCCGGCTGCTTCGATCATCTCCGGCAGCAACAAAGTCTCGCCTTGCCCTACTTGCCGATGCCTGGGAGATGATCAAAGCCTATCCGGTGATCGGCATCGGCCTCAACAACTTTGTCGAACGGCTGCCCGAATTTGATGTGACCGGCATCTCCCGCCGGTGGATAGCGCCGGTGCACAACGAGTTCGTGCTGATGGCCGCTGAGACCGGGTTTTTGGGATTCATGGCCTTCATTGCGGTCATGGGCGCGGTGGTGTGGCGTGCCTGGCGCACCTGGCGTCTGGGCAGCGGGCTTCAGGCCCGGTTAGCGGGGGGATTGCTGGCCGGATTTGTGGCCTTCTTGGCCCACGGGATGTTAGGCTGGGCCTATCGCATTGACATCATCTACCAACTGTTCTGGTTTCTGGCTGGGATTCTGTGGGCTTTGCCGGCTGCTATCACACACCAGGCAGTATCCCCATCCTTCAACGAATGGCAAGCCGACAACAGCGGCCTGGCGGAGGAAAAACCATGAACCTCACCAAACGCATTGCAGCCAACACCATCGCTATGATCCTGGCCAAATTTGGCAGACAGTTTTTGTCCATGGCCTTTGTCGTTTTGGTAGCTCGCAAACTGGGCGTGGAGGATTTCGGCCGCTACGGTGTGGTCATGTCGTTGGTAACGGTCTTTGTCACCTTCTCAAATCTGGGGCTGCAAAACCTGTTAGTACGCGAGATCGCGCGTCATCCCGAGCGGGCCAACCGCTTTTTTTTCAGCGTCATCAGTCTGACCATCCCGGTATCGCTGATCGCCTGGGGAGGGCTGATCGGCACGGCCTACCTGTTGAACTATGACCAACGGACGACGCAGGCCGTCTACGTCGTGGGCTTGATGCTTGTTCCCTATTCGATCTCATTTGTGCAAGAAAGCCTGTTCCAGGCTATGGAACAGATGCGCTACATCAGCTATACAACTCTGATTGCCTACACCGCGCAATTAGGTCTTGGCCTGGGAGTTCTGCTCTGGAAGCCCGGCTTGCTAAGCGTTACCGGTGTGATCGTGGCAGTGGAATTTCTAGTTACCCTGATCTACCTCTATTTCGGCCACCGCTACCTGTCTGTCCCCGGTCGCTGGTCACGCACAAACGTAGATCTAAGGCTGGGATTATATCTGGCGCGCGAATCAATCAGCTTCATTCTGATCAGTTTTCTGAGTACTATCCTGCTGAACAGCGATATCATCCTTCTTTCCAAACTTCAAGATGAAACAGCAGTAGGGTTGTATCGAGCCGCTTCGCGGTTGGCCCAGTTTGGGCTGACTTTTATCTTCAGTTACGCCACAGCCATCTTTCCAGTGATGTCCAGCCTACCCACCGACGACCCACAGCACACCGTTCTGGAAACCTTGACAGCCAAATCGGTGCGGTATCTGGCCATCGCCATGTTGCCCATCGCTGTGTTGGGCACGGTGTTAGCTCAGCCGCTCGGCCAGATAGTGTTTGGCCACCAGTACGTCGGCGTGGGGCCGGCTCTGCGTATTCTGTTATGGGCTTTGGTACCGGTGGGCATCACCCAGGTGCTCAGCCGTTCAATTTTTGCGCGCAACCAGCAGCAGGTTATCCCATGGTTCTTGCTTATGGGCATTGCGGTCAACCTGGGATTGGGCTTCTGGTGGGTTCCCACGGGGAGCTACATCGCCACCAGTTGGGCCATGCTCCTGGCTCGGTCCCTGGTGGCGGTGTTGACCTTTGGCTGGTCCGTGCAATGTCATGCGGCTAACTGGGATACACTCCGTGCCCTGGTCAAACCGGCTTTCTGCGCAGCACTGTTGGCCGGATTTCTGTTTCTGTTCAGAGAGGCGAACTTTTATCTGTTGCTGGCTGCTGGTCTTGGCCTGTATGGAGTGCTGCTGTTCATGCTGCAGGCTCTACCCAAGGAAGACGTAGCCCTGCTGCAAAAAACTATGCGCGCCGTAACTTCCAGGATGGGCTAAGAAAGGTCGGAATAGTATGGAATCAACAGCCCAATCAGTCAGAAGTAAGGCACGTGCTCTGGTGATCGGCCTGGACGGATCTACCTGGGTCCTACTGCATCCCTGGGCGGAGGCGGGGTATCTGCCCCACTTGCAGACCTTGATGCAGAAGGGAGCATGGGGGGTCCTACGATCCACGATCCCACCCAGCACCCCACCGGCCTGGACCTCATTTGCGACGGGCAAGAACCCAGGCAAGCATGGTATTTTTGACTTTCACCAGTTCCAGGTAGAGGCTGCTCCTCCTACTCTCATTAGCTCCTACGCCGTCCGGGCGCCGACGCTGTGGCAGATTTTGAGCCGGCGTGGTCGGCGGGTTGGTTGTCTGAATATTCCGGTCACCTATCCACCCCAACCACTGAACGGCTTTCTGATCTCCGGGATGATGACCCCTAGCCTGGAATCAGACTGGGTCTACCCTCCGGAATTGGGTCGCCACTTGCTGGAAGCAATTGGTGGGTATATAATTGATGTTGAAGCTCAGCGGTATCCTATAGAGAATCGGGACGATGCCTTGCGTTTCTTGGACGATGTACTGCATGCTTTTCGTCAACGTCGGAATGCTCTGTATTTTTTGATGGATTATGAGCCGTGGGACTTGCTCATTGCCGTGTTCATCCTACCCGATCGTATCCAACACAAACTATGGAAATATCTTGATCCAGGCTGTGCCCACTATTCCAGACCAGAAGGTCAAGTTATCCGTGAAGCAGCGTTACGGTGCTACCGAGAGATGGACGAAATGCTGGGCACTCTTTGGGCCAGGTTAGGAGGCAACGACTATCTGTTCCTCATGTCCGACCATGGCTTTGGGCCATTGGACGGCCACTTTCACGTCAACACCTGGTTGGCCCAGCAGGGGTTCCTTCGCTTCAAGCGGTTGGAGGTCGGGCGTCTCAAAAGCCGACTGCGGCCCCTGCTACCCGAAACGGTCTTGCGCCGTTGGCGTCAGCACCGGACAGAGCGACGGTCTCTGTTTGCTCCCCGACGGCGTGATCACATTGATTGGGCCCGCACGTCAGCTTATTTCTCCAGCCCTCTGGAACAAGGCATCCGACTGCGGGCCGGGTCCGACCAGACAGTCCGGCAGGAACTTGTACTGCGCTTGACCGATGCCTTGTCCACTCTGCTCCACCCGGACGACGGACAACCGCTCATAGACCGGGTATACCAACGTGAAGAAATTTACCACGGCCCCTGGACAGGGTTGGCAGCTGACCTGTTGGTCAGTGCTCGGAACTACAGCTATTTGGGCATTGACGGTTCTGCTGCCAGAGGGCCGATTATCCATCGAGAAAATAGCGCCCAAGGCTTTCATCGGCCTGATGGTTTGTTCCTGGTCCAGGGACCGGGCATTCGCGCCGGATCGGTGACCAGGGCAGCATCTATCACCGACATGGCCCCTACTATCTTGTACACCTTGCAGGAAAAGATCCCTGACGACATGGATGGCCAGGTGATTCGCGACTGTTTTGACTCCGCTTACCTGGAGGCATTCCCGCCTCACTATCTCCGGGCCGAAACCTATGAGATCCAACAAGAAAGCGGCTCGGCCTATTCCGACGAGGATATGGCAGAAATCGTCAATCGCCTGGAAGGGTTGGGCTATCTCGACACACATTAGATAAGGACAGCTATGAGTTCGATGGCGCAGGGCAGCAGGCCCAGTGAGCGGGTTTTGGTGATCGGCCTGGATGGGGCTACCTTCCGGCTGATTGATCCCTGGGTAGCTGAGAGCCGTCTGCCGGTCTTGGATCGCCTGCTGCGGACCGGCGTGCGTGCCCGGCTCCGTTCCACCGTTCAGGCCGAGAGCGCTACTGCCTGGGCGACGATGATCACCGGAGTAAATCTGGCCAAACACGGGATCTATGCCTTTGTCCACCGGGAACGGGCTACCGGCCGCCTGCAGGTGATCAATGCCACTCACCTGCGGGCGGAGAGGATATGGGACATCCTGGGGCGACATGGCCGGCAAGTGGTCGTGATCAACGTACCGATCACTTACCCTCCATCTCAAGTCAATGGAATGTTGGTCAGCGGCATGTTGACGCCCGATTTGAACCGAACCTTCACCTATCCGCCAGAATTAGGGAAAGAACTGCTTGCTAAGGTACCAGGCTATACCATTACCGTCGATCGGGCTGCCTACCTGCCAGGCTCGAAAGGAGAAGACTTGTTTCTGACAGAACTGGCCCGGAGTATAGAAAAGAGGCAACTCTGTATCTGTTGCAAAAGCAAGCGTGGGACTTTGGAATGGTCGTTTTTACAGCCCCTGACCGGCTACAACACTTCTATTGGGCGGCTATGGATACCCGCCATCCCCTGCACAGCCAAAGCGACCCGCGTCTGCGTACATCTATCCTCCATCTCTACCAGCAGTTGGACAGGGCGATTGGAGAGATCCTTGATGTTGTCGGTCCCGATGTCCATGCCATTGTCCTCTCGGATCATGGCTTCACCGGCTGGGGCAAATACCTGTATCTGAATGATTGGCTGGTGGATCAGGGACTGCTCCATCTTCGCCGGCGCAGCCCTTCTCCTAGGAGGCGCCTTCGCCAGAATTTGGGGCGCGTCCGGGCGCTGCGACAAATGAAATCCCTGGCCACACGCCTGTCGCCGGGACTGGTGAATCGGTTGATTGGCCCTCGCTTATCAAGCCGTCAAGATCTCCTGTACTGGGAAATGGTGGACTGGTCGCGCACCAGGGCCTATGTAGACGCCGACCGCGGCCTGCACATCAATCTAAAAGGGCGTGAGAAGGAAGGGATCGTTCACCCTGGGGCGGAATATGAGGCCCTCCGCGACATGCTGATCGCTCGCCTATCCGAGTTGATCGATCCGGACACGGGCTATCGTGTGGTGCAGCGTGTGTACAGGCGCGAAGAACTGTATGAGGGGCCCTATTTTGAAGAAGCGCCAGACCTGATTGTAGAGCCGGTGCGGGATCGGGATGACTACTGGGGCAACTATGCCGAGCATGGGCTCAACCCGGCAGGCACCGGTCAGGTCTTTGTCCCAGCGTCGAGATTGACAGGCAACCACACCCGTGACGGCATTTTTATTGCTGCTGGACCCGTCTTCCAGTCAGGGATGGATCTGGGCATGGTTGACATCACCGACGTCGCGCCGACCGTGCTATACCTGCTAGGTATCCCTCTGCCCACCAACCTCGACGGCAAAGTGCTGGAGGAAGCGCTGATCGCCGACTTTAAAACAGAGCATCCCCTCCAATTCGAGGATCAGGGGGGAGAGCTGCTAGATCGAGATCAGATCCCCAGCGACATCTTTTCCGATGCTGAGGCGGAGGAGTTGACCAATCGGCTGCGCGGTCTGGGGTATCTGGGCTAGAACCGGGAACGATGCGCATCTTATTTGTGTCCGATCTGCTGCCCTATCCCACTGTGGACCATTCGGGCGGTACCGACCTGTTCCACTATATCGAGTGGCTGAGCCAGCGACACGAGGTATCGCTTATCTCCTTTGCCCGACCCGATGAGATGAAACAGGTGGAGGTTATGCGGCGCTACTGTGTGGATGTAAAAGTCGTCTCGTCGGCGCGCACCCTGAGCAGCAAGATAGCCCGCGCGCCGTTGTTGCTGTGCTACCCGCAGCGGATCGTCCGCTATCAGTCGCGGGAGTTCCGACACAAGCTAGATGCACTATTGCAACAGCGCACCTTTGACATCATCCATGCCGAGCGCATCTGGATGATGCATTATCTGCGCCAAGTTCGCGGCCCCAAACTTGTTCTAGATGAAGTAGATGTCTACTCATCTGTAGCCAGACAGCGCAGTCTCAGTCATGAGAGATTATGGGGCCGCCTTTTCTACTTTACAGAGTGGCTGCGCAGCCAAGCCTACGAAGGTGACTTGTACCGGCGCGTGGATCTGATCTTCACCCGTTCGGCCAAGGATCGGCGGGAGATCCTGACCCGTCACCCCGGCCTGCCGGTTGCCGTCCTGCCGCCCTGGTTCGAAGGGCTGGATACACTGGGAAACCTGGACTCGCCTCCATCGGAGCCCCACAGCCTGATCTTCTTGGGCACGATGCAGGCATGGCGTAACTATAGTGCCGTGCTCTATTTCCACCAGGAGATCTGGCCACTCATCCGCCAGCAGGTGCCGGATGTCAGTTTTTACATCGTCGGCAGCCAGCCACCGCCAAGCATCAGGGCATTGGATGGCGAGCCAGGCATTCACGTCCTTGGTTATGTGGAGGACCTAGTTCCCCACTTTGCCCGGTGCAGCGTGTTTGTAGCCCCTCTGTTGACAGCAGGGGGGATCATCGCCAAGGTGCTGAACGCCATGGCCGCTGGCAGGCCGGTGGTTACGACTTCGTTGGGCAACCAGACCCTCGGTGCCCAGCCGGAGCGAGACCTCCGCGTGGCCGACACCCCCGCCGAGTTTGCCAGAAAAACGGTGGAACTGTTGATAGATCAGAGCCTGTGGCAGCGGATCGCCGAAAACGGCCGGGCCTTTGTGCGCCAACATTATGACTGGGAGCAGGCTATGCGTTCCCTGGAAGCGACCTACTTGGGGTTACTGGCTGGCCGGTCGGGTAGAGGCAGGGAAAGCGGCCAGGGTGCAAATCCAAGGCCAGCGGTGTAGAGGAGGTCTATGGAGAAAACAGTTCGCCTGCCCAACACCGTCGTCATCGGCGCGCCCAAATCAGGGACCACCTCTCTCTATCACTACCTCCGGCAGCACCCCGAAGTCTTTTTACCTAGACAGAAGGAACTGCATTTCTTCAGCTACGATCTGCTGGCCCAAAATATACAGGGCCCTGGTGACGAAAATGCCCTGCACCCTGTCTGCCGCACGAAACAGGAATATCTCGCCCACTTCCAGGGCGTTGCCGACGAAAAGGTTGTAGCCGAGGTATCGCCCTCTTACCTCTATTTCTGCCAGGTTAGCGAACGCATCTTGGCCGAGCTGGGGCTGGTAAAGATCATTGCCATCTTACGTGATCCGGTCGAAAAGGCTTTCTCTCAATACATGCATCTCGTCCGGGCCAACCGTGAGACCCTACCGTTCTACGCGGCGCTTCAGGCGGAGGAGGAGAGACGTGCGGCAGGCTGGGGAGACATGTGGCGCTATGCTGAAAGTTCTCTGTACGCTGCCCGGCTCCGGAGATATATCGAGCTATTCGGCCGGCAGCAGGTCCAGATCATCCTGGCTGAGGAGTTTTTCGCGCAGCCAGCGAAAGTCATGCAAGACCTGTTCGACTTCCTGGGTGTTGACCCTACTTTTTCCCCCAAGATTTCAAAGGCTTATAACCGGTCGGGGGCGCCGCGTTCCAGATTCGTGGCCGATCTCTTTGTCCGGCAGAACCCCCTGCGGGCATTAGCTAGGAAGCTCCTGCCAGCGGCAATACGGCAAGCGTTGCACTCGACCGTAATGAACCTGAACGTCGGTCCCAAGGGAAAAATGGATGAAGAGGCAAGAGTTTATCTGCAAGACTACTTCCATCAGGACATCCTCGAGGTTGAAGAGATCATAGGCCGGAGAGATCGGAAGCTCAGATCGAGCGAGGGCAGGACATTCGAAGCAGAAGGCAAAGGAGGATCGCCAGCCCCTCCGCTTGTGTTGGATCGCCAGAGCCAGCGCCTCACCGGAGGGGATTCGACCATCCCCGCTGAGCGGAAATAATCCACTGGATCGATTTGCTTTGAATACCCGAGCGGGTCGGTTTCGGCTGGTAATAATCTATGACACAGGCCAACAATTTGGATCTTTCGATCATCATTGTCAGCTGGAATACGCGCGATTGTTTGCATGACTGCCTGGTCTCCATCTTTCAGGCTGCCGGCTCGCTCACCCTTGAGATCATCGTGGCAGACAACGCTTCAGAAGACAGCAGTGCAGAGATGGTGCAAAGAGATTTCCCCTCGGTCCGGCTGGTGCAAAACAAAGCGAATCTGGGATTCGCCGCGGCCTGCAACCAGGGTTTGGCCCTCTCTCAGGCTCACTATGTCATGCTGTTAAACCCCGATACCCTGATCGTGGACAACGCCCTCCAAGCCCTGGTGAGTTACATGGATACTCACCCCGATGTTGGCCTTGTTGCTCCTCAGATCTTGAACCAAGAGGGAGTTGTCCAACCATCCTGTTACGAATACCCTTCTCTGCTCAATACGTTCTTTGAGGCGACCCTTCTATTTCGCCTTTTCCCGCGCAGCTCGCTTTTCGGGCGCTACCGACTGGCAGGCTGGCCCCATGACAAGGAACGAGAGATAGATTGGGCGGCTGGATCTGCCCTTCTGGCCCGCCGGGAAGCCATAGAGCAGGTCGGCCCTCTCGACGAAGGGTATTTCATGTATGCGGAAGACATTGATTGGTGCTACCGCTTTCACCAACTCGGCTGGCAGGTCAGATTCTACCCGGGCGCCCAGGTGATCCATTTGGAAAACCGCTCCGCCAGCCAACAACCGGATGCCATGAAAACCGAGTGGGTTAGGAGTCGCATGCGCTATATGCGCATCCATCACGGCATCTTGCAGGCAGCCTTGACGCGGCTGATGCTGGCCTTCGGGTATTTGCTGCGTCTGGGCCTGTGGATCGGTGTGTGGCTAGTGACGCGAGGGGCGCGGCGAGAGCAAGCCGGGCAGCGGATCCGGCAGTGGGGGCCTGCCCTGCGCTGGTGCCTGGTGGGAGACCACACCTTTCCCAAAAGGGCGGGGTAGCGGATGAAAGTTGTCTTGCTTACTTTTCTCTTTGAACCAGAGATCGGCGGCGGGGCAGCGACCTCTGTCCGGCTCCTGGCACGTGGCCTGGCCGGGCAGGGCATCCAAGTCGTGGTCATTACCACCTGTCCTCGAGGTCAGGCCAGGGTAGAACGTGCCGAGGGGCTCACCATCTATCGCTTTTTCCCCCGGAACTTGTATTGGATCGGGGATAAGGACCGGCAACCCACCTGGAAACGAGTGTTGTGGCAGTTGATGGACATCTGGAGTCCGCACGCTTTCTGGGTTGTGAGACGTATCCTGGAACAGGAACGGCCTGACATTGTTCACGCGAACAAACTGCGTGGCCTATCCCCTTCCGTCTGGGCTGCGGCCGGCGGTATTCCACTGGTGCAGACCTGCCGAGATTATGAGTTGATGAGCCCAGAAGGGACATTGAATAGCCAGGTGGGCCACTGGGCCGAGCAGGGAACCTGGTTCCTCCGCCCCTACCAACGGTTGCGCGCCCGGCTCTCCCGGCAGATTGCCGGGGCCACGGCCCCCAGCCGGTACACATTGGAGATGCTCACCAGGCACGGCTTCTTTCCACAAGCCATGAAGCGCGTGGTGCCTAACTCCCATGGCTTGACCTTGGAGCAATTGGAACGACGACGACAGGAGGCAATGACCCAACCCAGTCGCCAGAACGGCCAGGTTCGTTTGCTCTATCTAGGTCGCCTGGAGATGGTGAAGGGGGTTGACCTACTTTGTACCGCCTTTGAACGCTGTGCGGCTCACTTTCCTCACTTGCACCTGGACATCGCCGGCTGGGGCACCCTGGAACCGGTTCTGCGGCAGAAATACGGCCAGCACCCGCAGATCACCTTCCACGGCCCTGTCTTTGGGAAAGTTAAGGACCGCCTGTTAGCCGCCATCGATCTACTGGTTGTACCTTCGGTCTGGCCCGAGGTCTTTGGCATTGTCATTGCTGAAGCATACACGTACGGCAAACCGGTTATCGCCACTTCGGCCGGCGGCATCCCAGAAATCGTTGAGGAGAATAGCACCGGTTTCCTGATCCCATCAGGAGATTTGGAGGCCCTCAAAGAAACGATCGGTCGCGTGGCCGGCAGCCCGGCCAGTTTGCGCGGCATGGCCCCGGCCTGCTTTGAGGCAGCCCGACTCTATTCGGTGGAACGAATGACAGACGAGTTTCGATCCATGTACACCGCAGTGACTCCAGGTTGTCGTATTTGAGGGATGGGTAATGCGCATTGGCAAGCAGGGGTTCTTTAGCCTCCAGCAAGCATCCAGGCAGAAAAAGTTCGAGACTTTTATGCGCTATTTTCAGCCAAAACCTGATGACTTGGTCATGGACCTGGGTGGTGGCAGCGGCCGATACTTGCGTTCAGTCTATCCATATCCTGAACGGCTGATCCTCGTAGACCTCAAGTGTGGTACCTCCCCAGGCCAACAGCGAGAAGGGCTGATCAGAGGGGATGGCCTGGCGTTGCCTTTCAAAGACAGCAGTTTGGATATTATCTGGTGTAACGCGATGATCGAGCATGTCGGCGGTCGTCAAGCCCAGCAACGCCTGGCCGACGAGATCCGGCGGGTAGGGCGCGGATACTTTGTAACAACGCCGTGGAAAGGTTTCCCGCTTGAACTACACTTCAAGGTGCCATTCTATCAGTTTGTACCCAAAGCCGTTCAGCGGTTTCTGAGCCGGCATGTGGCTATAGGTTGGTATCCCAAGGGAAAGTGGGAGAACATTGATTTGCTGTGGCAACGTCAATTGCAACAGCTTTTTCCCGATGCCCAAGTGATCAAACAGCGGGTTACAGTGTGGCCGGAAACATTGATCGCTTACAAATTGCCTGAGTGGGCTTTATGACAAACACCATAGTGCAAGACGGCAACGATCCGCCGAAAGTAAGAATACTAGACGTGGAGCTGGCTTGTCTTAGCGCCCAAGAAGCCGTTCAACGTATTGAACGCCTGATCCAGGAAGGCGGATCTCATCTAGTATTTTTTGCCAATGCTCACACCCTGTGCCTGGCTTGGGAGGATCCGGCCTACCGTTCTGTTCTCAACAGTGCCTCTCTGGTGCTCAACGATGGCACCGGTATCTCGTGGGCTGCCAGACGCCAGGGGGTCCGATTCCAAGAGAACCTGGTCGGCACAGATTTCATCCCCTTCCTGTGCCAGAATGTGCAAGATCGAGGCTATCGCTTTTTCCTGCTGGGTGCCCGTCCCGGCGTGGCCCAGGCGGCTGCTCAGGCGCTTCAGGAGCGATTTCCCCTTCTGAGCATAGCAGGCACCTATCACGGCTATTTCTCGACCGAGGAGAACGAGAACGTGCTGGCCCGCATCCGAGAGGCCCGGACCGATGTACTGTTGGTAGGGATGGGGAATCCGCTTCAAGAACGCTGGTTGCACGAGCATCTGGCAAGCACAGGAACAGCGGTAGGCATCGGCGTCGGCGCCTTGTTCGACTATTTGTCCGGCCGCCTAAAACGTGCTCCCCGTTGGATGTTGGATCGGGGCCTGGAATGGGTATGGCGCCTGGCTATGGAACCGCGACGCCTGTGGCGACGCTACCTGATCGGCAACTGGAAGTTCATCTGGTATGTCCTGCACGACCATCCAAAGGGCTAAAGCCCGAGATCGACACGTTCATGGCAGCCGGGGGTAGGTAGGCCATTTACCCCCGCCTACTCCCCATACATCCCCGACCAGCCCCACACCCCCTTGTTGCTGATGCTAAAAAACTCGTCCTCCAGGATGCGCTGGTGGATCGCTTCCTCCTGGGCGAGCTTTTTGAACATCTCCTGCCCGGCCGGATCGTCGGTTTCTTCGACCAGCAGCCGGTACCGCTCGCCAGCTGTCTTTTCATTGTCAATGGCCTTGCTGAGGATGCCGGCCACGTCTCGCAATTCGGCCAGCAACGTCCCCGTCGCCTCGCCGCCACCAACAACCGGGGCAAATTGGTCCATCGCCCGCGCTTCGTAGGCAATAAAACGGCCGGTGGTCTGGAGCGAATGGGCCAGCTCGGCCAGCTTTTGATAGTGATACTCCTCAAAGGCAGCCAGGCGGCCAAGCAAATCCTTGCCGTGCAGGTCCTGGACTTTCGCCGCCGCCTGGGCATAGAACGCCCGGGCCTTTAGCTCGGCATCCATGGCGATGCTCAGTGCTTCTTCTATTCCCAATTTTTGTCTCATACCAGTGCCTCCTGTTGATTCTAAAGGGTAAGCCAGACTTTCCGGCAGGAGCGGCCCCTTTAAAGCACGCCGCTGACCGCGAAAATTATACCCCAGCAATCGGGATCGGTCAAGCGGCGATGGCTGCGCTTGCTCTGCCACCGCTTTTCGGGTATAATGGAAGCAGCGGCAGGTACGTCGCCCGGCAAGCAGTTGCACGACCCATTGGGGCAAGCAGACGCAGGCCTCAGCCAGCCCAATCAGGAAAGGAGAGCACCGATGACAGCAACCAACGTCCGTATCGTCCCGGTCACCGCCCCACAACAGCGACAGGAGTTCGCCCGGTTCCCGTGGCGCCTCTATCGCAACAACCCCTACTGGGTTCCCCCCATCTTTGGAGATCGCCTGAAGCTGCTCGATCCGGAGAAACATCCCTTCTGGGAACACGCCGAGCAGCAGCTTTTCCTGGCCATGCGCGGCGCCGAGGTGGTGGGCACCATCAGCGCCCACATCAATCACCGCCACAACGAGGTCCACGGCGACAAGGTCGGCTTTTTCGGTTTCTTTGAGACGATCGAGGATGATGCCGTGGCCGGGGCGCTGTTCGACGCAGCAGCGGACTGGCTGCGGGCGCGGGGCATGGAGGCCATGCGCGGGCCGGAGAACCCCTCCCAGAATGAAGAGTGTGGCCTGCTGGTAGATGGCTTTGACCTGCCGCCGGTGGTGATGATGTCCTACAACCCGCGTTACTACCAGGGCTTGATCGAGCGGTCCGGCTTCCAAAAAGCCCAGGACCTGTATGCCTGGGACATCCGGACCGATATTTTTGACAATGATGTTCAAAAGCTGCCGGCCAAGTTCCTGCGCGTAGCCGAACAGGCCCGGCGCCGGGAGGGCCTGGTGGTGCGCAAGATTGACATGAAACACTTTGATCGAGAAGTAGAGATTGCCAAGCAGGTATACAACCTGGCCTGGGAGAAAAACTGGGGCTTTGTGCCCATGACCGATCACGAGATCGAGCACCTGGGTAACGAACTGAAATTCATCGTGGACCCCGATTTGGTGTACTTTGCCGAGGTGGACGGCAAGCCGGCGGGCATCTCGCTGGGAATCCCCGACGTCAACCAGGCGCTGCTCAAGGCCCGGCCCCAACCTAACACCTGGAGCTTTCCCCTAACGGTGATCAAGCTGCTGTGGCATCGGCGCAAGATCGACGCCTTTCGGCTGATGATCATGGGCGTGGTGCCCCAATACCGGGAGCTGGGCATTGATGCCCTGTTCTACGTCGAAACGGCGCAGGTGGCCTTTGCCAAAGGCTACAAACGGTGCGAGATGTCGTGGATCCTGGAGTCCAACGACATGATGAATCGCATCATCGAGCGGCTGGGGGGAAAGATTTATAAAACATATCGAATCTACGAAAAGCCACTGTAAGACGACTAGCCGATGACAAAGGATAAAACGGCTTGGTTCCAGCTCGTCCAGGTCAGGATCGAGTGAATGCCGAAAATTGGTCCACCGGGCAAAAGCTGGTATAATGGTCCGGGCCTGTGAACTGACCCATTCAGGCGCGGACCTTTTTATAGGAGTGGATTGAAGCGATGGAATCTACCAATCGGGCCTGGCATGCTTTGAGTGTGGACGAGGTTGCCGCTGCTCTGGGAACCGACCTGCAACACGGCCTGACAGAGGCCCAAGTCCACGAGCGCCAGGCACAGTTCGGCCTCAACGAGCTCCAGGAAGCACCTCGGCGTGGCTTCTGGCAGATGCTGTTGGACCAGTTCAATCAATTTCTCATCCTGATCCTGATCGCCGCAGCGATCATCTCGGCGCTCATCGGCTGGCGTGAGTTTAACCGCACTGGCAACGCCACCGAATTCATAGATGCGGCGGCCATCATGGCAATTGTTGTGCTCAACGCCATCCTGGGCGTGGTGCAGGAGGGGCGGGCCGAGCAGGCGTTGGCCACCCTGAAAAAGATGGCCGCCCCTAATGCCCGTGTGCTGCGCGATGGACATGTGATCACCATCCCGGCCCGCGAACTGGTGCCCGGCGATATGGTCATCCTGGAAACCGGCAACTATGTCCCTGCCGACGTGCGCCTGGTGGAAAGTGTAAACCTGCGTATCGAGGAGGCGTCGCTCACCGGCGAGTCGGTGCCGGTGAGCAAAGATGCCCGCGAACTGCTGCCGGCCGAAACGACCGTCGGCGATCGGCACAACCTGGCCTTCATGAGCACTCTGGTCACCTATGGGCGCGGCCAGGGGGTGGTTGTGGCGACCGGGATGAACACCGAAATCGGCAAAATCGCCACGATGCTGCAAGAATATAAAGAGGAGCCAACCCCCCTCCAGGTCAAGCTGGACCATCTGGGTCGGCTGCTGGGCATTGCCGCTCTGGTGATCTGCGGGTTGGTGGGCCTCATCGGTGTGATCCGCGACACACAGCTTGGGGTTCTGTTCACCGACGGATTCCGGGCCTACTTTGCCCTGGAGGATACGGTCCCCAAACTGGTCGAGATGTTTATGGTTGCCGTCAGCCTGGCCATCGCCGCCGTGCCAGAGGGCTTGCCGGCCGTAGTCACTATCTGCCTGGCCCTTGGCATGCAGGAGATGGTCAAGCGCCACGCCCTGATCCGCCGCCTGCCCGCCGTCGAAACGCTCGGCTCGGCCACGGCCATCTGCTCCGACAAGACCGGGACCCTCACCCAGAACGAGATGACGGCGGTGCAGATGTACGTAGACCGCACTCTGCTGACCATCACCGGTGAGGGCTACAGGCCGGAGGGTGAATTCCTGGACGAGGACCAACCGGTGAGCCTGGTCGGGTACCCAGGCATGAGGTTGCTGCTGCGAGCCGGCCTGCTGTGCAACGATGCTCGCCTGGAACAGATCAGCCACAACGGCTCGACAGCATGGCGTATCGCCGGCGACCCGACAGAGGGAGCATTCATCGTCGCCGCGGCCAAGGCCGGCTACTGGCAGGAGGAGTTGGGGCGGGAATACCCGCGCCTGGCCGAGATCCCGTTCGATTCGGAGCGGAAACGGATGACCACCTTCCATCCCGATCCGCGCTACGGCGACTATGTGGCTTACATGAAGGGCGCACCGGACATCGTCCTGGGGTTGTGCAACCACGTCCTGGAGGATGGAGTCATCCGGCCTCTGACCTGGGAACGCCGGCAGAACATCCTGGAGGAGAACGAGGCGCTGGCGGCCAACGCCCTGCGCGTCTTGGGCGTAGCCTTCCGCCCGCTGAAGCAGGTGCCTGACAACCCTCAGCCCGAAGAGGTGGAGCGCGACTTTGTGTTCATCGGCCTGTTGGGCATGATCGATCCGCCCCGCCCAGAGGTCAAGCCGGCTGTGCAAACTGCCCGGCGGGCCGGAATCGAATCGGTGATGATCACTGGCGACTATCTCAACACCGCCGTGGCCATCGGCAAAGAGATCGGCCTGCTGCGCGAAGGGGACAAGGCACTCACCGGCGCCGAGCTGGATGCCATGGATGAAGCCCAGTTCCAGGCCGTGGTCGAGGAGGTGGCGGTCTATGCCCGTGTTTCGCCGCAGCACAAGGTCAGGATCGTGGATGCGCTCAAGGCCAGGGGGCACATTGTGGCCATGACCGGCGATGGGGTGAACGATGCCCCGGCCCTCAAGCGGGCCAACATCGGTGTGGCGATGGGCATCACCGGCACCGATGTCTCCAAGGAGACGGCAGACATGGTGCTGACCGACGACAATTACGCCAGCATCGTCTCGGCCATTGAACAGGGGCGGATCATCTACTCGAACATCCGCAAGTTCGTCTACTACCTCCTCTCCTGCAACATGGCCGAGATCCTGATCCTCTTCCTGGCCATGATCCTCGGCTGGCCGTTGCCGCTGATTGCCATCCAATTGCTGGTGCTGAACCTGATCACCGATGGTGCGCCGGCGCTGGCCTTGGGGGTGGAAAAGGGAGACCCCGACATCATGGACCGCCCCCCCCGACCGACGGCTGAGCCGATCGTCAACCGTGACATGATCATCGGCATTGCCGTGCAGACGGTGGCCAAAACCGTCGCCGTCCTCGTTGCCTTCCGCATCGGCCTGGCCGGAAGTGAAACGCATGGTCGAACCATGGCTTTCGCCACCTTGGCCGTTTCCGAGTTGTTCCGGGCCTATACCGCCCGCTCGGAACGGTACTCCCTGTTCGCCTTGGGGGTTTTTTCCAACAAGTGGATGCAAGTCGCGGTGTTGACCTCGTTGATCATCCTCTTGAGCATCATCTATGTGCCTTTCCTAGACCCGGTGTTCGAGACCACCTTCCTGACCCTGCGCGATTGGATGGTGATGCTGCCCCTGATCCTGCTACCTGCGGTGGCGGATGAGGTTAACAAGTGGGTGCTGCGCCGGATGAGCGCGCGGGCGCAGCGGGCGCCGGCTTAGAACCGGCGTGCAATACGCAACCCGGAGGAACCGATGAACGACAAACAAGAAGCATTCCTGGACGAACTGATCGATCGGCTGTACGAGTCCGATCGCTACATTGACCTCGACCTGATGGCTACCATCATGGCCCAGGGCGAGGCGATCGTGGACCGGCTGATTGAGGTTGTAGAGACCGACGAAGGTTGGCCTTCGCTCCATGCCCTGCTGATGCTGATCGAGATGCGCGCCGAAAAAGCACTGCCGGTCATCGGCCAGGCCCTGTTGGCAGACCCCGAGCTGAATGAGTGGGTAGACACCAACGGTTTGGACAAATTCGGCCCGGTGGCGATTGACACGCTGGAGAGGATGGTCAAGGACGAAACCGCCGACTGGTACCCCCGCGCCATTGCTTCTGGTGCGCTGGTGCGCATCGCCGCCCGTTACCCGGAAACCTATGAGCGCATCACCGCCATCCTGCGCAGCATCTTGCCCGACCCGAAGGCTCTCCCAGAAGATAAAGGGCCCGACACCTGGAATTTCATTATTTCTGATCTATGTCAGCTGCGCGATCCCCAAGCCTATGACCAGATCGGCCAACTCTTTGCTGCCGGTCTTGTTGATCCATTCTGGATGAAGCGCGAGGATTACGAGCAAGAGTACGCTTCTACCGATCCCCTTTATGGTGTGGATCCGGAACCTACAGACCTGCTTTCCTCCCATCGGGCCATGCAGGAATCATGGCGGAGTTTAGAGGCCGGGGGACGATCGCCCTCCCGTGCGGACAGGGAGAAAAAGAAAAAGAGAAAAATGAGCGAGAAGAGCAAAAAGAGGAATCGGCCCAAGAAGAAGAAACGGCACTAGGCCCGATGATGGGAAACGTCTCGACGGCGGGAAAACCGGTCAAATTTGTTTTGCTTTTTATCGCCGTTTTTCTGCTATTACTGGGCGCAGACATGCACAAACCCCTGGACCACGACGAACACCAGTTCGTCGCCGGGGGAGTGCTGCTGGCCGACCGCTTCCTGTTGCCCTACAGAGACTACCCCTACTTTCACATGCCCAATCTGACCTTCATCTACGCTGCCCTGTTCGCCATCACCGACTATCACCTGTTGGCTGCCCGGCTCTTTTCCACGGTCTGCGCCTGGCTGACGGTGGGGGTTGTCTTTTTCCTGGCATTCCGCCTGTTTCCCCGTTTTCCTCCCTTGCCTCGCTTTCTCATCGCCGCCGGAGGGAGCGCGCTCCTGCTCACGAACCCGTTGTTCACCTACACCAGCGGCAAGGCGTGGAACCACGACCTGCCGGTGTTGCTCACCCTGCTGGCCTTTGCCCTCCACAGCTACGGCGCTCGGCAGGAAGATGGCAAAAAGTGGACCTTCCTCGGCGGCCTGTTGCTCGGCCTGGCCGCCGGAACGCGGTTGACCTTTGCTCTGACAGCCATCCCCTTCCTTGGCCTGTTTTTTTTGTATCCCACCGGTATCAGGCAGCGGCGGCCTGGCCTGTTGGGGCTGTTTGGCCTTGGGTTTTTCCTGGCCCTGTTGCCGTCGCTTGTCCTGGGGGCATTGGCCCCCCGGCAGTTCCTCTTTGGCAACCTGGAGTATGCGCGCTACAACACCCTCTACCGCCGCGAGATGGGCTTTGCCGAAGGGGATGTGAGCGCCATCGCCATGACCTTCGCCGGCAAGCTCAGCTACCTGGCCCGCTATGTTATCAGTGCGCCGGGCAACCTGCTGTTATTGCTCTCGTTTCTCTTCTTTGCCCTGACGATGAACATCCCCCATCGCTGGCAGGGCCCCCATCGCTTCGATCTGGCCTTGCTCCTGCTCCTGGTGCCATTCCTGCTCATCGGTTCCTTCGCCCCCACCCCTGCCTTTTTCCAATACTTTTATGCGCCGGTGCCGTTCCTTCTGCTGGGGGTTTTGTACGGCATTGCCAATCTCCAGGGGCAGGCCGCCAAGGTCAAGTGGAGCCTGGTGCTGCTGGCCCACGTTGTTGTCCTGACCGGCGCCTATGGGGTGAAAAGCTACGAAAGCGTCAAGAAGCTATTTGCGCCGCATGACTGGCTGCCGATCCAGGCCCACCAGACCGGCATCGAGGTCGCGGCTGCTGCAGGCCAGGGCCAGGTGCTGACCCTGGCCCCTCTGTTTCCCCTGGAGGGTGGGGGGCAGATCTATGAGCAATTTGCCACGGGGGCTTTTGCCTGGCGGGTGGCTCCCCTGGTGCCGGCGTCGGACCGGCAAAAGATGGGCATCGTCTCGCCCGACGAGCTGCCCAACCTGCTGCGCGCCCAACCGCCAGACGCTCTCCTGGTCGGTTACGAAGGAGATCTGGAACGGCCGTTTCTGGAATATGCCCAGGCCAATGGCTACCGGCAGAGGTTGCTGGCGAACGGCCGGGTTCTATGGTTGCCGTCGCGCTGATGGAGCAGCCATACCTTTCGCTTATTCCGCGCCATTTTGCGCCGAAAGCATCTTCTCCCTGGCCAGCCGCCGGGCAGCACAGGCCACAATGTCGGCATGGTCGAAGGCCAGCGGCGGCGGATGATGCAAGTCAAACCAACCCACCTCCTCGGCATCGCTGCCAGAGTGCGGCTGCCGGGCCTGCGCCTCGCCGCCGCTCAGCAACGCCAGATAGGCCACGCTGATCGTCCAGCCGCGCGGATCGCGCCCCGGATCGCCAAAGGTATAAAGCTGCTCCAGGTGGTCCGGTTCGATGCCTGTTTCTTCCTGCAGTTCACGGCGGGCAGCCACCTCCAGCGGTTCGCCCGGCTCCACAAACCCGCCGGGCAGCGCCCATCGGCCGGCAAATGGCGGCCTGGCGCGGCGGATCAGGAGCACCTGTGACCGCCCTTCCTGCTGCCTGACCACCACTATATCCACCGTCACCGCCGGCCGTTCCCGCTCGTTCCTCCCCATCCCTTCTGCCTCTTGCCCCCTGAATATAGCCCATCCCGCTTCCTCTGTCAAATTGCCGTCCGGCGACTTTTGAGTTATAATGCACCAGCCTGACATGGGCCACTGTGCCTGTTTGGGCTATCAGAACCGAATCTACGCGCACGAGGAGACCGAACGATGCAAGTGTTGTTGATCCAAGATGTCGAGCAGCTGGGCAAGGCCGGGGAGGTCAAACGGGTCAGTGATGGTTATGCCCGCAACTATCTCATCCCGCAGGGTCTGGCCGTGCCCGCCACGCCAGGGGCGGTCAAACAGGCCGAACAGCAACGGCAGGCAACCGCCCGCCGCCAGAGCAAAGCCCTGAGCAAGGCCCAGGCCCTGGCTCAACTTCTCGACGGCATGACCATCACCTTCAAAGCCCGTGCCGGTGAGTCGGACCGGCTGTATGGCTCCATCACCAACGCCAACATCGCCGAGGCTTTGTCAGAAAAGGTGGGCCAGGAAGTGGACCGGCGCAAGATCATCCTGGAGGAGCCGCTGAAAGAGCTGGGCACCCACGCCGTCACTATCCGCGTAGCGCCCGGCGCAGAGGCCAAAGTCACCGTTATCATCGAGCGCGAAGAGTAGACGGCTTTGGCCGAACCCCGGGTGAAAACCTTATGGACGCTCTAATCACCGCCGACGATTACCGCCATGCCCTGGCGGCCGGCGAGCACGAAGCGTTTTATTTCCTGTTCTCTACCCCGGATGGACAGGCCTTTGGATTCCTGCGAGCCCTCTTTGCCCGCGACACTGTTCTGGAGATGGTGGCCCTCCGTTTTGGCGGCCGCACCTGGCTGCACCGGCTCCGTTCGGCGCTCCCCGACGATCCACCCGACGTGGGCGACGCCTCTGGCCCAACCCTACGGCTGACCTGTCAGGAACCGTGGCAGACCTGGCGCTGCTCTTTCCGGTCGGCGGTGCGGGAGGTAGAGGGCAGGGAGATATGGCCGGCCGACCTGGACCTGACCTTCACGGCCCTCAACGCGCCGGGACATTACCGCTTTGGCCCCTACCGCCAGGCTCAGCAGGACGGTCGGCTGAGGGGTAGAATCCAGATCGGCGCTGAGGTCTGGAGCGGCGAACTGGTGTGTTACCGGGACCATAGTTGGGGGCAGCGGCCTATGGGGGCGGCAGCCGGCTGGACCATCGCCGGTGCACCCGGTTATTTCTACATCGTTATTGCCGAAACAGGACCACAGCCGGTGCATTGGGGACGGCTTGGCCTGGCCGGCGGCGAGCCCCGCCCTCCATCTGCTCCTCAGATTTCTGCTGCGGGCGAGGGCTGGCATCTTGAAGACCCGGCGGCGGGGATGGGAACCTGGCAGGTGCAGCGCCTGGCCCCGCCCCTGGTGGCCCACCTCGGACCGGCCGGCCAGGAAGCCATCCGTGATAGGATGGAACCGGGGGACCTGTATCGGGATGAGATCGGGCCGGCCCTTTTTACCTCTCCGCAAGGAGACAGCATTGTCGGGTTTCTGGAACAAGCAAGGAGGCTGTCATGACCGAATGGCTCTTGAGTGGACATAACACCCAAGAATCCACCGATGTTGCCCGGCCGGTGACCGTGACCATGACCGAGCACGGCCTGGACGCCCAGATCTCCTGGTTTCTGAGTCAGTTAGCCGGAGATACGTCCGACTTTGACCATACGATGAAACCAACAGAGGTCGTTCAGAACAGGTTGTACCTGAACATCAACTACTATGCCCGCAACATGGCAGCCGTGATGCCTTTCGACCCCGAGTCGGTAGGAGCCCCGGCAGGGTTGGTGAAAGCGGAGGTCAAATCGCCTCTGCGCCGCCAACTGTTGCTGCCCCTGCGCTTCTATCGCACCTACCGTTGGGCAGCTGATCACTACCGCCGCCTGCCTGCTCTGGACCGCAAGTTGAAAGACCTGTACTGGCGCTTGCGGGATGGCGTGGCCGACCCGTTGACCCTCATCTGGCCCCTCTTTGAACCAGAGCTCTACGCCCAGGTGCGGGATACCGACCGGGCCCATATTGTCATCGCCTTGACCATCACCGCCTTGGATGGCATCTTGCGTCAGCGCGCACCGCAGCTGCTCAGCCTCTTTGCCGGGCAGGCCACCGCCACCTCGCTCATCGGCCAGCGCATCTGGGAGCTGCGCCAGACGGCGGAAAAGTGCGGGCCAGAGGTGCGCCGCCTGTTAGCCGAGGGGGTAACCGACCTGGAAAGCTACCGGGCGCTGCCCGAAGCAGCCCCGTTTGTCGCCGGTGTCGAAGCCTTTTTACATGACTATGGCCATCGTGGCTTCCGCTTCGAGGCCGATTTCGAGACCGAACGCCTGGCAGACCGGCCTGAGCATGTCCTGCTGGCCGTCGCCGGTCAACTGCGCGAGAGCGAGCCACCCGAGATGCGGGTCGAGGCTGCCCGTCGGGCGGCACTTCAGGCTTTGGAGCGGTTGAACCCCATCCAGCGGGCCATCTGGCGGCGCGTCCTGCGGTGGGGACAGCAGCTCATCTCCTGGCGGGAAGATTCCAAGAGCAGCATCGCCCTGCGCCAGGCGGTTTACGGCCTGGCAGCACGCTATCTGGCCCGCCACTTTTATCCCGACCGCCCCGACGATGAGGTGATGTTTTACACCCTGGACGAATTTTTGGCTTTTGTCCACAGCCGGGGCGAGCAGCGGGTGGACCCGGAGACCCTCGCCCGCCGCCGTGCCGAGTTTGAACTGCACCAGACACAGTTCCCTCCCCCAGAGCTGATCTGGTATGAACCCTCCACCCGGCGCTGGCGACCGGCGCTGGAGCAAGAACAGGAGGCTGCCGGACCGGACGTCACCCGCCTGAAGGGTATCGCCGCCAGCATTGGCAGCGGCCCGGTGGAGGGGATCGCCATCGTGACCAACGATCCGCTAGAGGCCGCGCAGCGATTGCTCCAGATTGCAGAGCCGGTGGTGTTGGTTACCCGGCTGACCGATCCGGCCTGGTCCAGCCTCTTCCGCCGCTTGAGCGCCGTGGTCACCGAGCTGGGGGGGGTGATCTCCCACGCCGCCATCGTCGCCCGGGAGAATGGCCTGCCGGCTATCGTCGGCGTGCCCAATGTCACGCGGCTGGTGCTGGACGGGCAACGGCTGCGCGTGGACGGCGCGGCCGGCATCGTGGAGGTGCTGGAATGATCAAAACATTGTTCACCCCCAAAGATGGCGACAAACAGCCCCTTCCTCCGGTGGAGGCGGTGGGCGGCAAAGGACAGGGGCTCTACTGGCTGATGGCCCACAACTTCCCTGTCCCTCCCACTTGGGTGTTGAGCACGGCTGCCTTCGAGCAGGCGGTCAAGCGAGCCAAGCTGGCAGAACCTATCGCCGAGATTGAGCGAACGATTGCCGCCGTGCCCGACGATTGGGCCGAAATGCAGCGGACGATGGACGACCTGGAACCCCAGCGGACAGCCGTGGAGAAGGCTTTGGAGCAGGTAAAGATGACGGACCGGATAGGTGCGGCCCTGACCGACCTGCCGTTATCGGTGGAACAATGGGCCGTCCGTTCCTCGGCTACGGTGGAGGATAATCCCCAGTACAGCTTTGCCGGACAGTTCCGCTCCTGTCTGTCGGTGTCTAGAAAGGGCCTGTGGAGCGCAATTCGCCGGGTGTGGGCCTCGAACTATGGACGTGAGGCCCTCCTGTATTGTGCCCAGAATCGAGCGCCGATGCCGCGCATGGCCGTGCTCCTCCAACCGATGGAACCCCTTACCGCCCAGGACCGCTCCGGCGTGGCCATCAGCCACTCCCCGGTGCCCACGTTGCCGGGCGTGTTAATTCAAGCCTCTTTCGGCGCAGGGCATGTCGTGGTGGAGGGGCGTGGCGGCGACCTGTTCAGCGTGCAGGGCGAAAAGGTGCAGATCCAACCGCTGCCCCCCGACCAGATCCTGGTCACGGCACCGGAAGGGGACGTGATGCCGGCGCCTTCCCCACCGGGCCTGTCTCTCAGCGAGGACGAAGCCCGCGAGCTGGCCGACCTGGTGCTGGCGGTGGCCGACAAGTGGGGCCGTCCGGTGAACGTTGAATTCGTGTGGCGGGCGAACAAGCCCCCTACCCTGGTGCAGGTGCGCTCGGTAGCAATATCTGGACAAGTTGCCGGGCATTCCCCCTCTGCCTGACCCCCTGACCCCTAGGCCCCCTGCCCGTTTGACATCCCCGTCCGGCCGTGCTAAAATGAATCTATGAGCAATTGTTCATAGATTGGTTGCCGATGAGTGACAAGCACTGTACCGGGGATTCTGTCTATTCCGATCATCTTCAAGCAGCCTTGGCCCACCTGGTGGACGATGCCACTGCCGTGCGCCTGGCCGAAACCTTTAAAGCCCTGAGCGACCCGGCCCGGGTGCGCATCGTTTCGTTGTTGGCCGGATCGGAGCTGTGTGTCTGTGACCTGGCGACGGCGCTGGGCATGAGCCAGTCGGCGGTCTCTCACCAGCTGCGCACGCTGCGCGCCCTGCGGCTGGTCCGTTGGCGGCGCGAAGGCCGGCAGATCTTTTACACCCTGGACGACGAGCATGTCGCCGACCTGTTCCGGCGCAGCCTGGAACACGTGGCGCATGGCTGACGGATGACGAATGAGCGAAAAGACCAAAATCGAACTGAACTTGCTGCTGCCCCAGGGCAACGGCTGTGAACCCTGCCTGGCGCGCTTGCAGGAGCGGCTCAGGGCTTACCGGGGCATCACGGTGGCCCATGTGGACCGCGCGGACGAGACGCCTCGCCTCTGCATCCACTACGACCCGGAGCTGGTCAGCCTGGACTATGTGCGGGCGCTGGCCACAGAGGAGGGGGCCCATCTGGAATGGCGTTACCGCCACGAGACGCTGTCCGTGGCCGGGCTTGATTGCCCCGACTGCGCTCGGACCCTGGAAGGAGGCGTCGGACGGCTGGAGGGTGTGTTGTGGGCCTCGGCCAACTTTGCCACCGGCACCCTGGCCGTGGAATACGATGCCGAACGGGTGGACCGCCCGGCCATTGTGAGCCGTATCCACGCCCTGGGCTATGATGTGTCGGCTTTGCCCCGCGAGATGGCCTTCCGGGTGAATGGCCTGGACTGTGCCGATTGTGCTCTGCATCTGGAGGAGGCGCTGCGCCGCACTCCCGGTGTGGCCCAGGTGCGTGTGGATTTTTCCCTGGCCCGGCTGCAACTCGTGCCCCAAGACGGGGTTGAGGTCCGGACGGCGGTGCAGCGGGTGGCGGAGAGCATGGGCTACTCGCTGCAAGAAGAGGGGCAAGAGGGGCTCGAGGCAAAAGGGCAGGGTCGGCAGCAGTGGGCTCGTCGGCACCGCCGTGCTCTGACGACCTTGGGCTCTGGGGTGCTGATCGTTCTGGCGGCGGGCCTGCATCTGTTGGGCCTGCCGGAGGTGGTGTATGCCGGCCTGTACGTAGCGGCCATCTTGGTCGGCGGGTTAACCGTCGCCCGCGCCGGCTGGGCAGCCCTGCGTACTGCCCGCTCGCCGGACATGAACGCGCTGATGACCATCGCTGCCGTCGGCTCGATCCTGGTCGGCGAGTGGGCTGAAGGGGCGGTGGCCATGTTCCTGTTTTCCCTGGGCAATGCCCTGGAGGGCTACACGGTGGACCGTGCCCGCAACGCCATCCGCCGGCTGATGGACCTTTCCCCCCGGCGGGCGACGGTACTCCACGGCGACCGGGAGGAGCAGGTGCCGGTCGAGGAGCTGCGTGGCGGCGACCGCATTCTGGTGCGCCCCGGCGAACGGGTCCCTATGGACGGCGTGGTGTTGGCCGGCCGGTCGGCAGTGGACCAGGCACCCATCACCGGCGAGAGCGTGCCGGTGGAAAAAGCGCCAGGCGACGAGGTTTTTGCCGGGACGGTCAACGGCCAGGGGGCGCTGACGGTGCGCGTCACCCGCCTGGCCGCCGACACAACCCTGGCCCGCATCATCAAGATGGTGGAGGAGGCCCAGGCGCAGAAGGCCCCTTCCCAACGCTTCGTGGACCGTTTTGCCCGCGTCTACACCCCGGTGGTCATGGCCATCGCCTTGGGGGTGGCGGTGCTGCCGCCCCTGGCCGGCGCGCTGGCCGGGGTGGGGGCCTTTAGCGCCCTGTTCGGCGGGTGGTTCTACCGGGCGCTGGTGCTGCTGGTCATCGCCTGCCCCTGCGCCCTGGTCATCTCCACCCCGGTGAGCATCGTCAGCGCCATTGCCAGCGCGGCCCGGGCCGGGGTGCTGATCAAGGGGGGTGCTCACCTGGAGGCGCTGGGTTCGCTGAAGGTCATCGCCTTCGACAAGACCGGCACGCTGACCGTCGGCCGGCCGCAGGTGGTAGAGGTCCGCTGCCTGGATCACCCGGCGGATCTGGCCTGGGCCGACTGCCCGGCCTGCCGTCAGATGCTGGCCGATGCAGCCGCGGTCGAGCGCCGCTCGGAACACCCTCTGGCCCGCGCCGTGGTGCAGGCTGCCGAAGCGCATGGTCTTGGCGCTTGGCTGCCCGCTGCTGAAGCGGTTGAGGCGCTGACCGGGCAGGGGGTGCGTGGCCGGGTAAACGGCCACAGCCTGACGGTGGGCACCCACGCCTACATCCACCAAGACCATCCTGACCTGGCCGACGGTCCGCTGTGCCAGGCTGTCCATGCTGCCCAGGCCGCCGGCCAGACGGCTATGGTTGTCCGCGATGACTGCTGTGGCGTGCGCGGCTACATTGCCGTGGCCGATACCCTGCGGCCCGGCGTGGCGGCGGTGATGGGCGAGCTGGCTGCGGTGGGCATCGAGCAGACGGTCATGCTTACGGGCGACAATGAAGCGACCGCCCGGTCCATCGCCCAGGCCGCCGGGGTGGACGATGTGCATGCCGAGCTGCTGCCGGAGCAGAAGGTCGCGGCCATCGAGTCGCTGTTGGCGCGCTACGGCGCGGTGGCCATGGTCGGCGATGGGGTGAATGATGCTCCGGCCCTGGCGCGGGCCACCGTGGGCATCGCTATGGGTGCGGCCGGCACCGACACAGCCCTGGAGGTAGCCGATGTGGCCCTTATGGCCGACGATCTGGGCAAACTGCCCTTTGCCGTCCGTCTCAGCCGCCGGGCGCGGGCGATTATCCGCCAGAATGTGGCCCTTTCCCTGGGCATCAAAGCCGTCTTCCTGGCGCTGGCCCTGGCCGGCCTGGCGACGCTGTGGCTGGCCGTCTTTGCCGACATGGGGGCGTCGCTGCTCGTCACCTTCAACGGGATGCGGCTGCTGCGGCAGCGATAAAGACCAAGGGGCCAGGAACAAGGTCGTAGGTCCTTGTCCCTGGCCCCCCTCCCGCAGGCCGGCAAACCAAGGATCCGGATTCCGGGTTTGAAATCGTTCGCCGCCTTCGATACTCTAACCGATCTCTGCCCGAAACGATTGCCAAGCCGGAAGGGTGATTTCCCTCTTCTGTGAAGCCTCTACTCTGCCAGCCGAAGCTGGTCCATCTCCCTGTCAGGGGGATGGCAAAGGGAGTGGCAAGAGGTTCCCTTCAGTAAGGCTTTGCTTTTCCAGGCAACGTCGGCGTGTGGAGAAAGGACCTCCTAGATGCGGATGTACTCCTCATGAACGCGGTTGAACATTGATTCACCGCTCTGCTGAAACCTGAACCAGTCGTGGGTGAACTTGTCGCACCATTCCATGGCGCGGGCGATGATGCGCTCTTCGTCAAAGATGGTGAATTGGCCATCGCGTCGCAAGAAGCGGCCATCAACCATGGCGTCAGCCACCTCCGTGCCCGGCCCATTCACCGCCAGGAAGGTCAAAAGGGAGCCTACGTTTACCGGGAGAAGGCTGGTGTTGCGCCGCAGGTCGATAGTGACGATGTCGGCCCGCTTGCCTACCTCCAGGGTGCCGATCTTGTCTTCCAGGCGCAGGGCCCGGGCGCTGCCCACGGTGGCCAGTTCAAAGGGTGTCCAGGGCAAGACACCGCGCAGCGGCCGCGGCATGATGTTGTGCTGCTGCGAGACCGACAACATCACATTGAACAGGTTGTGGGTTGGCACGTCCGTCCCCAATCCGACCTTGACGCCGGCCTGCAGCATGTACGGCAGGTAGGCGCAGTTGCCCAGGATCGAGTTCGTCGCCGGGCAGTGGGCGATGGCCACGCCGGTCTCGGCAACCATGTCGATCTCGCGCTCGTTCAGCACCGCCCCGTGGAAGAAGAGCGTGCGCGGCTGCATCAGGCCTATGTTGCGCAGGTGCTGGATCTGGCCCCCCTCATCGGCCCAGGTCGCATCGGCCCGTTCTTTCTCATCCGGCGCTTCGGCGACATGGGTGGCGTACTGCACATCGTACTTTTCGGCCAGCTCCATGCCCTTGATCAGCATGTTCTGGGTGCAGTTGTAGGTCGCGCTGGGATGAACGCCAACCTGGATCAGGCCGTCCTCGGTATTATGATAGTCCCGGATCGCCCGCTCGGTCAGGGCCAGGTATTCCTGCTCGTTCTTGGCATCTGGCAGGTTGACGCTGGTGATCATCTGGACGTGGATCACCGTGCGCATTTTGGCATAGGCCGAGGCTCGATAGACGGCGTCGGGGAAGGGGAAGGCGTTGGCATAGGTGGTGGTGCCGTGCTTGAGCAGGTTCACCAGCCCGTAAAGCGTCAGATCGTAGACGCTCTCATCGGTCAGCCAGTTGTAGGCCGGCCAGAGCACCCGGATGGCCGTATCAACGATGCCGGTGAGCGGGCTGGTCAGCCAGCCAAAGATCAGGAACATGTGGGCCTCGCCGATGTGGTTATGGCAGTCCACCAGTCCTGGCATGACGAGCTTGTCGCGGGCATCAACGACTTCCAGCCCGGGCTCGTTGCCGTACTGCTGCTCGATTTCGGCCGAAGGGCCGATCGCCTTGATGAGTGGTCCCTCGACATAGACCGCCCCGTTTTCCAAGATGCCCCCGAAGGGAGTGGGTTTGGAGATCAGAAAACGGCAGTTGCGAAAGAGTACTTTGCTCATAGCGACACTCCTTGGTAGAATCACCTGCTGTGGCTCATTTTTCCGCCGTCGAAGCAATGGGCATACATCACCTCCTGACAATCTGCTATGCCATCTACTTGACGAAAGTTACACGGTTGATTTGGTAACTGCATTTTAGCAAAAAGAACACCCGAAGAATATAATTCGGTTGTCTTAACCGAGTTATCTCTCCGGAGATGCAAATAGCATCCTGGCTCTATTTTACCATCGGTGTACTCTTTTAGCAAGTTGTAGGCTTTTGCCTCTCCGCTTGGGTCGAGGGTTGGGCTGGGGCGCAGGCGCTCATCGCCAGAATAAGCAAGACAACAAACAGACAAATGGGACGACTGATTCGCATTTCGGCCTCCCTGTTAAGGCGTCTCAGAGTGAACGCTTGTTGGTTCTTGGTAACTGCCTACCCCCTATTTCGTCAGGCGATCGTAAAACCCAATTGGCGTTATGGCAGTACGACAACTGCTAGCAGTTGTCGTACCATGGTGGCACAGTCGGTATACCACATTTTCCCAGAAAAATCAAGTTTGGTCTATTTTGGGTCAAGATCGGGTCAATTCGCCTGCCGCACCCCCACCGGAGCCACCTCCCACCGGTAGCCCCCCCCCCCAACCGTCGTCAGATAGCAGGGCCTCTCCGGGTCGGGCTCGATCTTGCGCCGCAGCCGCTTGACACACACCCGCACCATCTCCGCATCCCCGCTGCCAGGCGGGCAGCCCCACACCCACTCCAGCAGCTCGTCAAACGTCACCACCTCCCCGCCCCGGCGCACCACGCAGGCCAGCAGCTCAAACTCCAGCCGTGTCAGGGGAACCTCCTGCTCGCCACGCCACACCCGCCGCCCCTGGAAAGAGAGGACCAACTCGCCACAACGGACCACCTCCGACGCTGACGAGGGCTGAAGGTGTTGTCGGATACGGGCCAGCAGGTCATGATGGTCGAACGGCTTGAGCACATAGTCATCGGCCCGCAGCCGCAAACCCTCGACGGCCGTTTCGACCGAGGGCCGGCCGGTCACCAGAAGCACCGGCAGGCTGGGGATCGCCTGACGCACATGCGCCAACAGCTCCAGGCCCGACAGCCCCGGCAACCCGATGTCGAGAAGCAGCAGGTCAAAGGGCGTCTGCCCCAGGGCAGTCAACGCTTCCTCACCGGTTCTGACCCCCGTGACCCGATACCCTTCCCCGGTCAGCAGGTCGGTCAGAAAGGCACGGCAATCGTTATCATCCTCGACGACCAGAAGGTGAAAGGGCGAAACATTCATCCTCACCTCCCACAGGGAGATTGGCCTGCCGGAAACAAGGCACCACCGCTACCGGTCAGTATAGCCTTTTGAGAAGGGGATGTCAGGTTGCGGGGCGGGCAAAACAACAGACAGCGCCCCATCCCCGTGCCTGGGGGACGGGGCGCTCGATCTGGTGGTCAGACAAGACAAGGGCTAGGGTGCAACCGTTCGCCGCGCGGTAATCTGCTCCAGCAAGGCTGATAACGTTGTGTCCCTCTCTGGCGTAGAGGCATTCAGGGCACGGTTGTCATCCGTGAGGGTGTACTTGCCCTGCGGTCCGCCGGCTAACATGATCTTTTCAACGGAGCCGCCTCGCCAGGCCAGTGGCACCCTCCTGAGGAAAAGGAGCACCTTCTCGCCCGCATGGAAAGAGATGCTGTCAGTCTGGGTGCGCTGAATGTCACGTGCATCCGCACCAGAATCAGCTTCGGCCAGGCCCGGACCAAGCACGGTGATGACAGGTTTGTCATCCAGGCCGATTCTGTCTACAACAGCCTCTGTCACTTCCAGGGTAACTTCGTAGTACTGAAGGCTAGCTATCTGTGAAGTCTCATCCTCCCAATACTCCCCGCTGTCCTGATTCCAGCGCGAGGGTGAAAGGGAAATGACTTGGCCAATGAGAATCGCCTCGGCCTCATCAATGACCTGCTCTATACTCATCCCACGGTAGCTGAGTAGCTGCTCTCTATGGATTTCCGGGGTCACAGGCCCAGAGTCCAGGGACGGAGAGGAACAAGCAGCCACCAACAGCCCGATTACGACCAGGACCAAGGAACCAATGGTCAAACCTCTCACGATCAAATACCTCCTTCCAGGGATTTCGGTGTCTATTTGACAGGGTATAGATACTTGATACCGTTCTTGTCATCCTGAGCAAGTGTGCGAGCCCACCAGGTGCCATAGGGTATTGGGTTGCACATGGTCGGTATCTGTCCATCGGGGCTTGTGCAGGAATGATCGAGAGACAGCCAATGGCCAAATTCATGAGCGGCAACACTCCAGGCATCTATCTTGTCACCGGGAACAGGCGAAGCTGTGGAGGTCCACCAATGTTCATCGTGGTCATAGGTGGTGTCTGCATCAACCATGATCCGCGTCGTTCCATCCCAGTACCAAGCCAGCGTGGTGGCTGCCAAGATAGGTCCTTCAAAACCGTCGACATGTCCGTATGCCCATACATGGCCTTCAGAGCATCTAAAGAACCTGAAATTGGCTCCACCTGCCCCACTCCACCTGCTGGCCGCGTTATTGGTTGGAGTCTTGAATGACGTAGGCAGGGAAGCGGAGAACTGGTAGCAAACTTCATGCGCATTCCACTCGGCGTATGGAACGTGGGCCCCTGCGGTTATGACTGTGACCAGCATGATACTGAAGGCAACCACCCCCATGCAAATTGGTTTTCGGAGTCTGTGCATTTCGAATCTCCTGTGGTTGATATACTCACCAGATCCCTGGCAGCATAACCAGTATACCACATTTTCCCAGAAAAATCAAGTTCAAGTTTGGTCTATTTTGGGTCAAGATCGGGTCAATTCGCCTGCCGCACCCCCACCGGAGCCACCTCCCACCGGTAGCCCACCCA
>FWPV01000296.1_pt1 | contig 168168 bp, 118 predicted proteins | sample 2228371 | NCBI WGS metagenome assembly FWPV01 (sample SAMEA103939776, study PRJEB20133) | metagenome
TAGCGCCACCTACACGCCCACCGCGTCCCGCACGCCATCCGCCACCGCCACAGCCACCGCCACGGCTACCGCCACACCTACCGGAACCTGGTACTCGCCGACGCCTAGCGCCACCTACACGCCCACCGCGTCCCGCACGCCATCCGCCACCGCCACAGCCACCGCCACGGCTACCGCCACACCTACCGGAACCTGGCACTCGCCGACGCCCAGCGCCAGCGCAACTCAGACGGGTTCGGCAACCCCAGCGGCGACCGAACGTGCAACCAGCACTCCGACTGCCCCGGCGAGCGCCACACCAGAACCGACAACTCGAACGCCAACCCCGGCAGGGCCGGTGCCGACGCCGCAGGTTGGTCCGACGCCCTGTCGGCCGTCAATTCGGGTGCACAAGTTCCAGGACCTGGACGAGGACGGCGTTTTCGATCCGGGAGAGCCCATGCTACCGGACATCCGCTTCGACGCCACAGCCGACGGCAGGGTCTATCCCGTCTTCACAGATCAGCAGGGGGAGTTCACCCTCAGCTTCACCGGGCCGGTGAGCGTCAGGCTTACCGAGCTTGCCCGACAGAGTGGTGGCCAATGGAGCCTCACCACTCCGCTTCTGGCCAGCTATGAGCTCCAGGACTGCAGGACGGTCGATGTGTGGGTCGGTAACGCGCCAGTCAAACCGCCGCAAACGGGGCGAGCACCGCTGGCATCCCGGACGCGTCCCGGCAGCGGCGGACCCAATCGCTGTTACTGAAGCCTTTCACCAGCTGGGGGCCACAGCGCCAGACAATCTCGAAGCGCAGGACCGCGCCCGGTCCTGGTCTACCCGGGTCTAGCCCGCAGGGCTGCAAGCAAGGCCTGGACAAGCATCTCGTCCTCGCCTGGCTGAACCGTCCTTGGATCCAGCAGCACCTGGTCCTCGCCGAGACGTGCAATGACCGGCGGTGTCCCTCGCCGGAGCGCCGACGCCAGCTGATCAGGAGCCGCCGCCGGGACGGCCAGGAGCGTCGTCGCCAGGCACTCACCAGGTAGTGAACCGCCGCCAACGGTCGATTCGCCCGGCAGCAACCTCGCCCTGAACCCGGCCCCGGAGACAGCCTTACACCAGGCAGCGGCACGATCGGCTAGCGCCTGCGGTGAGGCGGCGATCATCCGCCAGACCGGAATCACCTCTATGGCCTCGCTGCGGGCATAGTGCATGAGCGTCGCGTGTAAGCCGGCGATAACGTCCTTCCCGGGCCTGACAGCCCGTGCCAACGGATGACGCCTCAGACAGTCAACAAGTTCCTTCCGACCGACCACCAGACCGGCTTGTGGACCGCCCAGCAGCTTATCGCCGCTGAACGTTACCAAATCGGCACCTGCGGCCAGACTGTCAGCAACCAACGGCTCGTAGGCCAGGCCGAACTGTCGGGTGTCGATCAGGGCGCCGCTACCCAGATCGTCGACGAGCGGCAGGCCATGGCGATGCGCTAGTGATGCAAGCTCGACCAACGCAGGTTGGCAGGCAAATCCGACCACTCGATAGTTGCTCTGATGGACACGCAGAATGAGGCCAGTTGTTTCATCAATGGCCGCCTCGTAGTCCGCCACGTAGGTACGGTTGGTGGTGCCCACCTCGACCAGCTCGGCACCGCCCGCTTTCAGCACCTCCGGCAAGCGATAGGAGCCGCCAATCTCGATTAGCTGCCCCCTCGAGACGATCACCTTCCGTCCTGCTGCAAGAGCCGAGACCACCAGCAGCGTAGCGGCTGCGTTGTTGTTCACCGCGAGCGCCGCCTCCGCACCGGTGATCCGCCGCAACAACGGTTCGAGCTGGGCGTGCCGGCTGCCGCGGTGACCGGCTACCAGGTCGTACTCCAGATCGGAGTACGAGCTCGCGGTGCGGGCCATAGCCTCAGCAGCCGCCGCACTGACCGGCGCGCGGCCTAGATTCGTGTGCAGAATCACTCCCGTGGCATTAACCACCGGCTGCGGGCGAGACACGCACCACTCCGCCAGCTGTCGGGCCACCCGATCGCAGATCATGTCCTTCGTCGGCAGTGGGCCGCCCCCGCGCGCGGCCTGCCGGGCAGACCGCAGAGTCTCGCGCACTGCCGCAACGACCAGCTCGCGACCATATTCCAGCACGAGCGCCTTTACGGCCGGCTGTCGCAGCACCGCATCCACCGCCGGCAGGCGGCGCGACCCCAGTTCGTCCATTGCCGCTGTCACTCGATCATGGACCAAGCGCCCTGGTCAACCGATCATTCTGCCGCTGCCGCGGCCGTCGGCGCTGGCACGGCGATGACGATCGTCCGGTGGCTGTTGCCCCAAGGAGGGAAGCACGTGATGAGGGTCAGGCGCACGTCCGGGGTCGGGCCGATCCACATGGCGTTGGCACGACGCTGCTCAATCGACACTCCAGCCTCCTCGACAATGAAGTTTGCCGCGACAACGTAATCCAGGCGGCGCGTTCTGGTGTAAACAGAGATCCGGTCGCCGAGCTTGAGGCGATGAAGGTCTTTGAAGACTGCGCCCTCGATGTTGTTGTGGCCGGAGATGACCGTATTGCCGACCTCGCCGGGCAGCGCCGAGTTGCGGTGGTAACCGGCGGCGCCATCAGCCGTCTGCCATTCATTGCCGCGGAACTCGCCGTTCACGACCCGCGCCTCCCAACCTACGGCCACCACCGCCGTGTCGAGGGCAATACCGGGAATCACCAGGCGAATCGGCAGCTCGTCCGCCCCCACGAATGGATCTGGCGTCACGGTTGCTGCCGGGGGGTCCAACGTCACCGCAATCCCTTCTGGCGTCTGGATGCTGGCAGTAGAGTACGAGGATCTCTCCTGCACCGCCGCAGCGGCGCGACGCCTTGTCGTCTGCGATCCAGCGCGACCGGTCGCTCGGTCCGAGCTGTCCACCCGGCCGGAGGCCCAGCTAGTGGCCCCCAGGTAAGGTGTTGGCAGAAGCTCGGCCTCAAAAGGCGGCGCGTCCACCAGGCGTAAGGACGGCGGGGTGGAGGTCGGTCCAGCCAGGCCAACGGTCACTCCCAGCACCGACGTGGCGGCAGTGGTGAGGCCGCGAGCGTCGGTCGTCACTGGCACCAGGAGCCCCTCAAACGACGGCGCCCCCAGCACGGATTCTGCCCGCGTGACCTGGTGCTCGCGGGCCAGGCGCACCGCCAGGCCAACTATCACCAGCAGGGCCCCGAACGCCATGAGAAGAGCGCCCAAATGGTGCGAGAAAACGGTGACCAGTCTTCTAAGCAGATAATCCATTCAGCTCGACCAGATCTGTTCGTCCGCCGTTGGGATGAATGATACGCGAGGCTCGCATCAATCATCCAATGTTGGTGCACTCAGGCTACAGAGGTCGCTTGCGCGCCACGCCTGGCCGGCGAGGAAACTCTGCCGGCGTCGGCACGCACTTCCGCACCGCCACCAAGGAGCGTGGCGTCCTCAGTCCCGGCAGCTCATATGACCATAGCTTGGCTTCACCGGCCGCCAACCGCCCGATGGCCGTGCGGGCCTCCTGGAGCTCGGACAGCGGAGCGGCACCCTTGTGCACTACCATCCAGCCGCCTACAGCGACAAGAGGCAGAAGGTACTCCGCCAGAACCGGGAGTGGCGCCAGGGCGCGGGCTACGGCCAGGTCGTAGCTCTCGCGATGCCCACTCATGCGCCCCAGCTCCTCGGCCCGGGCCTGAATCACCTGCGCTTCTTCCAGGCCGAGCTCGTAGACCGCCTGGCGCAGAAAGGCGCACTTCTTGCCTGTTGTCTCCACAAGTGTGAGCCGCCAAGAGGGACACGCCAGACGCAGCACTATGCCTGGGAAACCGGCACCACTGCCCACATCTACGATGCGCTGCCGCGCCGGACCACAGGGCACGAGAGCTAAGACCGCGAGGGAGTCGGCGAAATGCTGTACGGCCATGCCCTGAGGATCGGTGATGCGGGTCAGATTCAGCCGCTGGTTCCCCTCGATCACCAGCCGGGCGAAAAGATCACACGCAGCCAGGCAGTCGTCAGCCAGGGAGAGGCCGAGACCGGCGACCGCTGTTCGTAGAAGCTCAGTGTCGAGGACCACGTCCCTGGCGCTAACTCCCTGGCAGTCCGCGGATGGCTGGATTACTTGGCGGCCGGCCTGTTGCTCGGCCGAACACCCTGAGCACCGCGGCCTAGTATGCTATACTTTCTGCCCGCGAGACCACCAGGACCTGCGTCACCGACTCGCTACGTTGGGGGACAGCCATGAGCTTGCCAACAGTCACGACACCCGCCATTGCCGAGCGCCTATCGCTGCCGCTTGACCAGGTGGACCCAGAGATCGCCGAGATCGTGCGCCGCGAGGAGCACCGGCAACGCTTCGGGTTGGAGCTCATTGCCAGTGAGAACTACTGCAGCCGGGCAGTGCGCGAGGCGACCGGCAGTGTCCTGACGAACAAGTACGCCGAAGGCTTGCCGCACAAGCGCTACTATGGCGGCTGTGAATGGGTCGATGCGGCGGAGGATCTGGCCCGCGAGCGAGCCAAGCAGCTGTTCGGCGCACAGCACGCCAACGTCCAGCCCCACTCTGGAACACAGGCCAACATGGCTGCGTACATGGCGCTATGCCAGCATGGCGACACTATCCTGGCCATGCGTCTCGACCAGGGCGGACACCTCAGTCACGGCAGTCCGGTGAACTTCAGCGGCAAATTCTATCAGGTTGTGGCCTACGGGGTAGATCAGGAGACCGAGCGGATTGACTTCGGGCAGCTAGCCGCACTGGCCCGTGAGCACAAGCCTCGGGTGATCGTGGCTGGCGCCACCGCCTATCCGCGGGCCCTGGATTTTGAGCGCTTCGCAGAGATTGCGCGTGAGGTGGGTGCGCGACTCATGGTTGATATGGCACATATTGCTGGGTTGGTCGCTGCCGACCTGCATCCCGATCCAGTACCCGTCAGCGATGTCGTCACCACGACCACCCACAAGACCCTGCGCGGTCCGCGGGGCGGCATGATCCTGTGCACAGAAGAGCTGCAGAAGGACATAGATCGCGCTGTATTTCCTACCAGTCAGGGTGGCCCCCTGGAACACGTCATCGCCGCCAAGGCCGTGGCGCTCTATGAGGCCATGCAACCGGAGTTTCGGGTATATCAGGAGAACATCATCGACAACGCCCGAACACTGGCCGACGCCCTGGCCGGGCACGGCTTCCGCATCGTATCCGGGGGTACCGACAACCACCTGCTGCTGGTCGATTTGCAGCCCAAGAACGTGACAGGCAAGGAAGCCGAGGCCGCTCTAGATCGAGCGGGGATCACCACCAACAAGAACATGATCCCATTTGACCCCCAGAAGCCCTTTGTGACCAGCGGCCTGCGACTGGGCACGCCCGCGGTCACGACACGCGGCCTGGGGCCTGATGAGATGCGGCTGATCGCCGCCTGGATCACCAGAGTGATCGAGAACATTAGCGATGAGGCCGTGATCCAGCGTGTCCGGCAGGAGGTAGCCGAGCTTTGCTCCAACTTCCCGGTTCCCGGCGCGGCGGCCATCTGAAGGGTAGGAAATCGACGAGGCAGCTGCCCGGTGGATTCACCGGGTTCGCCAACCCTGAATCACCGGTCTCACACACGGCTTGTCTCCGGCCAGGCTGGTGACTTTGGCGCGGCCCACAGGCTGGTGGTAGAATTTGCGTGCTCGGGCGGTTAGCTCAGTTGGCCAGAGCGCCACGTTGACATCGTGGAGGTCACAAGTTCAAGTCTTGTACCGCCCACTCACAAGCGCACAGCGACAGGCGACGACGAGGACGAGTAGACCGCTGCCGAGCGTCAGGGATGGGGCGCCACAGACTGCAAGCGCTCCTCGCCATCGGGCGGCCGAAAACCCCCTCCGAGCTGGCAGCCGAACGCCCGACCGAATGGCGGGCCTGTAGGCCTGCCCGGGTGGTGTCGTTACTCACCAAAGAAGGTCGCTGGCTTAGGCAGCGGCGAAGATGGGTGGAACCACGAGGCGGCTCTCGTCCTGTCAGGGACGAGGGCGTTTTGTTTGAGGGAGCTGGTCTCCAGACCGCTTGCCGGCTACTGGCATTGCACTCACAACAAGGATGAGTCCCAGCAACGTGAAGGAGATGGCGGTGAACGATCAAAGCAAACAACCGGAGTCGCAGGACGATCAGTTACACCGGCTGCGCCACTCCACCGCGCATGTGCTGGCTGAAGCGGTGCTGGAACTGTTCCCGGACGCGCTGATCGGTATTGGCCCGCCAATCGAAGATGGCTTCTACTACGACTTCGACTTGGGGCGAGGGGAGGACGGGCGACCACGGGTGTTCACGCCCGAGGACTTGATTCGGATCGAAGAGCGAATGCGCGAAAGCATCGCTGGCCACTGGCCCTTCGCAGTGCGCCAGGTGTCGTTGGATGAGGCACGCCAGATCTTCGCCCGCCAACCCTACAAGCTCGATCTAATCGCTGACCTGGCGGCCGGCAACGTCGACGAGTACGGTGAGCCGGTGGCCGATCCGGTGCCGATAACGGTCTACACTCACCACAACTTCACCGATCTGTGCCGTGGACCGCACGTGGCCAACACCAGCGAGATCAATCCCGAAGGCATCAAGCTGCTTTCAACGGCCGCTGCTTACTGGCGCGGGAGCGAGAAGAACCCCATGCTGCAGCGGATCTACGGCACGGTGTGGCCCGATGCGGAGAGCCTCCAAGCCTATCTGACGCGCCTGGAGGAGATAGCCAAGCGCGATCATCGGCGTCTGGGTGTCGACCTGGATCTGTTTAGCACCGCACCGGAGCAAGTGGGCGGCGGGCTGGTGCTGTGGCATCCGCGCGGGGCATTGGTGCGCCACCTGGTCGAGGAGTTCTGTCGTGCCCGGCACCTGGAAGCCGGCTATCAGTTGGTTTACTCGCCGCACATCGGTCGCTCCACTCTGTGGGAAACGAGCGGTCACCTCGACTTCTACCACGATAGTATGTTTGCCCCACTTGAGATCGAGGGTCAGGCCTACTATCTCAAACCTATGAACTGCCCGTTCCATATCATGATTTATCGGAGTCGTCGGCGGAGCTACCGCGATCTACCCATGCGTTTGGCGGAGTGGGGTACGGTCTACCGCTATGAACGCTCCGGCGTACTGCACGGCTTGATGCGCGTGCGCGGCTTTACTCAGGATGATGCCCACATCTTTGTCGGACCGACAGGGATCGAGAGCGAGATCCTGGGCGTGCTTAACTTCAGCCTGGATCTGCTCGAGTCCTTCGGCTTTCATGAGTTCGCGGTGAAGGTGGCAACGCGTCCCCCGAAGTCGGTGGGCAATCCGGCCGATTGGGACATCGCAACCGCCGCTCTGGTGCGGGCCGTGGAGGCGCGTGGCCTTCCGTACCAGATCAACGAGGGCGAAGGCGCATTCTACGGCCCCAAGATTGACATTGACATCGAGGATGCTCTCGGCCGCGCCTGGCAATGCACCACCATTCAGTTCGATTTCAACCTGCCGGAGAAGTTCGACCTGACCTTCGCTGACGCGGACGGCCAGAACCGGCGGCCATACATGGTGCACCGGGCACTGTTGGGTTCGATGGAGCGCTTCTTTGGCGTGCTCCTGGAGCACTACGGTGGCGCCTTCCCCGTTTGGCTGGCACCGGTGCAAGTGGCGGTGATACCAATTGCCAGCCGCCATCTTGGATACGCCGAGACGGTGGCCGACCGCCTGCGTGCCAGTGGATTGCGGACCACCGTTGATGCCCGTGACGATCGGATGAACGCCAAGATTCGCGATGCCCAGTTGCAGAAGGTGCCCTACATGCTCATCGTCGGTGATCGCGAGGCAGCGGCCGGCACAGTCGCGGTCCGGGTCCGCACCGAGGCGGATCTCGGCAGCATGGCCCTTGAGACGTTCCTGGACATGGCGCTCGCTGACGTGCGCGAGCGGCGCATGGCGCACGGCGAATGACGGTCGGCCTTCAACGCAAGAGACTGCGTAAGCCCAGCCACCAGCGATAGGCGTAAGCGAAGGGCAACCACACCGAGCGCCGGATGCCGTAACGCTCCCGCATGTAGTCTGGCGCTGGTAAGAGATGGCTCCACAGGAACAGCCAGCGCTCCCGCCAGCCGGGCAGCGATCGCAGGTCGCGCCAGAATCGCCGGCCGACAGTGGTGGAGCCCGAAGTCAGGCCTGCGTACAGCTTCTTCTCGACGCCTGAGGGCTCCAGGGCCTGTAGCTCCTGCAGCACGTCTTCCTCCAACTCGATGCGCCAATCGGCAGCCGTGGCCGGGATGATCTGGCAAACCGGCAGTACCAGCCCCTGGGCGCGCGCCTGGGTCTGGAGGACGTGCCAGTCAAGGGTTCCGGCATGCTGGTGGAGCAGAGCAGCGATATCGTGGCGCCATAGAAGTCCTTGGGCCCGATGGTGGAGGGCCAGGTGGCCGCACAAGTGCAGAAGTTGCGCCTCATGCCCGAAAACCAAGACCGAACGGCCATCTAGCGGCGCTCGCACCGCGGTCTGCCAGAACCAGTTGATGGAGACGTGCCGTTGAAGGCCCGGCGAGTCGAACAGGCTCCAGTGGACATCTAAGGCCGTAAGGATGACCTCGTCGCGGACCAAGGCGATAGCATTCTCGAACCGGAAAGTGGCGCCGGCCCGTGGCTCTGCCCGAGGACGGCGATAGCCGAGATCCAGCAGGGCTTGCACCGCCCGCGCTCGATGCGCGGGCCTCACCAACAGGTCGAGATCCGACATCGGGCGCGGGCCGGCCCAGCCATAGACGGTCGCGCAGAGGGCGGCGCCCTTCATGACGATGGCCGGTACTGCCGCTGCCTCAAGCGCCTGGATGGCTTCGTCCAGCCTGGGCCTCAGCAGGGCATTGTGTGCCACCGTTCGATAGCCCTCGCTGCGCCATAAGGTTTCGACGTCGGCGGGCACAATATCCGCGCCCGCCACAACGCGGTAGACCAGGGGGGCAACACGGTCGGCGACGGCCACGCGAGCAATCTGGCTCCAGTCCAGTTCGGCTGTGGCCACAAGCTCGCGGACCTCAGTCAGGCCATCGGGATTCAGACAAGTGCGCAAGCAGGCGAGCAGGAACTGCTCGGTCAAGCTCGAACCAACGGCTGTGGCCAGGTTAGGCTGGACTCGGTGCGGCATGTTGCCAGGCCAAGGTGCATCACGCAATAGCCTGACCCTCACAAGGCGGCAGGCCACGCGGCAAGGATACTCGAGCACTGAACGTGGGCAAGCAGGCAGAATCGGCCAGCTGTGGCTTGACGGAATGCAGCGCCACAGCTATACTAGCATTTCAGCGAGGCTCATAGGCATGAGAGCCTCGCGACTTTTCGCCGCTGTGCAGCGGCGCGGTGCGAGTGAGTCTGAGCGCTGCCGGCCAGCCAAACGAGGGAAGAACGACGCCAATGCCGCCATCCGTGAGGTGGGTCCATCACTAGGGACGATCGGCAACGCATCAACGAGCAGATCCGCGCGCCAGCGGTGCGGCTAATCGATAGTGATGGCCGGCAGGTAGGTATCGTCTCGCTTCGGGAGGCGCTGAATGCCGCTCGCGAGAAGGGCTTGGATCTGGTGGAGGTGGCTCCTAACGCCGAGCCCCCAGTGTGCAAGATACTGGACTACGGCAAGCACCTCTACACTCAGATGAAGCGCCAACGCGAGGCGCGGCGGTCGCAGAAGTCGGTAGAGGTAAAAGAGGTGCGGCTCCGCCCCAAGACGGACGAGTACCACGCGGCATTCAAGGTCAATCGGGCGCGCCAGTTCATCAAGGAAGGGATGAAAGTCAAGGTCCGGATTCAGTTCCGGGGCCGTGAGATCACACATCCGGAAATTGCACAGCAGCAGCTGACCGAATTCGCGCAAGCGCTCGAGGATGTTGCCAAGGTCGAGCAGATGCCAGACCTCGAGGGACGCTCGCTGGTCATGGTACTGGCGCCCAAGTGAGCGATAGGGCGGCCACCGGCCTCAGGCCTGGCGTCGCGGGCCGCGCAACCGGGTCGTCCGTGAGGCACTCACCGAGAGGCACGGTAGCTGCAAAGAGGACTAGAAAGAGGGCCGCAAGATGCCGAAGATGAAAACGCACAAGGCGACTGCCCGCCGCTTCAAGGTCACGGGCACCGGCAAGCTCATGCGCAGCCGGGTGGGCAAGAGCCACTTGCGCCGTCGTAAGGCTAAGCGCGTGCTTCGCCAGCTGGATAGCTACACCCTGGTGTCAGACGGTTACAACATCAAGCGGGTGCGCCGGCTGGCGCCGGGGCTATGGAAGCGCCGCTAGGAGGCTGACGATGAGGGTCAAGGGAGGACCGCAGACACGTAGGCGTCACAAGCGACTGCTCAGGCGCGCCAGCGGATTCGAGCAGGGCCGTCACCGGTTGTTTCGGACCGCCCGGCAGGCAGTCACCAAGGCACTTGCCAACTCCTACCGCGATCGGCGCACCCGTAAGCGCGACTTCCGCCGCCTGTGGATCGCTCGCATCAACGCCGCCGCCCGGCAGCACGGCCTCACGTACGGCGCTCTGATACATGGCCTGGCGGTGGCCGGCGTGGCAATCGACCGCAAGTCGCTCGCTGATCTGGCGGTACGGGACCCGGCGGGCTTCGCCGCCGTGGTCGATGCCGCACGGCGTCCCTCCGCGTAGTCAGGAGCCTGCCGGCGGGCCGTTGCGCATCACCAGCCCTCAGAATCCGAAGATCGCCTATGTCCGGCGGCTGGCACACCGCCGAGCACGGCAGCGCGAAGGCCGGTTGGTGGTCGAGGGCCAGCGGCTGCTCAACGAAGCCTTGGCGGCCGGCTCGAGGCCAGACTTTGTTCTGCTGAGCGAGGCGTTCCACGCCAGCCCGACCGGCGTGGAGCTGTTTGAGTGCTTGCGGCGGCAAGCAGTTGCGGTTTACGAGGTGGCCGATCGACTCTGGCCGTCGCTCGCCCGCACTGTCCACCCCCAGGGCGTCATAGCTGTAGTGCCAACACCCAGGCTACCAGAGCCAGCAACGCCTGATCTGGTGCTGGTGGCCGATGCCGTGCGAGATCCCGGTAACCTGGGCACCCTACTGCGCGCTGCCCTGGCCAGCGGCACACAGCTGGTCATCACCACTCCGGGAACGGTCGATCCGACGAATGACAAGGTGGTTCGCTCTGCCATGGGCGCCCACTTTCGGCTGCCGATAAGGGAGTTGTCGTATGACGCGGTCTGGCCGGCCATAGCCGGACTGGCCGTGTGGGTGGCCGACACCCATGCCAGCCTCCCCTATGACATGGTGGACTGGCGGCGGCCATCAGCACTGGTCATCGGTAGTGAGGCCGCCGGACCTTCAGCAGCCGCCCTAAGCCGCGGTCAGCCCATTGCCATCCCGATGGCCGCAGGGGTGGAATCACTGAATGCCGCCGTTGCTGGCGCCATCATTCTCTTCGAAGCCCGCCGCCAGAGAGCTGCTTTCCCCGGCAGAATCGGCTGAATGCTCGGGACTCGGGGAGCAGGCGGCGGTTTCGAGGCTTCCTTCCAGCACGCTGAAGTCCCGCAAGGCATCGCCTGATTCGCCGAGTGGCCGACCATCAACCTCGACCCAGGCATGCGCATGCAGCTCGTCGCCCGATCGTTGCACGCCTATGCGGAGCTGGGCATCGTGTCCCAGCTGCCGCAGCAGACGACGCAGGGCCAGGGAACGTGCCAGACATGAAACGCGCCACGGCTGGTGGCGGGCGGCAACGTCGACAGCCCTGGCGATGGCCGTGAGGGATGCATCCGTCCTCCCGGCCGCCGCCAGGCCGGTGGCGAGCAGTCGAGCGGTGCGCTGGAATCCGACCAGACGCAGACCTAGCGCCGCCACCATGACCCAGGCGTAAGCCGATGGCAGGAATCGCCACACCGATAGCGGCAGGTGCCTGGCGGCCCGCACTTTTCTGCCAAGGCGCTCCCAGGACCGATGGGGCCGCACCGCCAGCTTCCTCACTCGCCCCTCGCTGCCGGCGCTCGCTTTGAGGCCGACCGTCGACCAGCGCTGCCGGACCCCAGGCGTGGCAACAGTCTTGCCGCTACCCGCCTGCGCTCCGAACAGCACCAGGTTCTCACGGGACACTTCAGGGCTGACGTTGCCAGCGGTCCGCCGTCGCATCGTAGGCGTAAGGCAACCACACCTCACCGCGAGCCGTGCTCGCCGCCCCACCGCGGAAATCGACCAATGCCAGCTCCATAACCTGCGGTTCCGGAAACCGGATCTGATAGGCCGTGGTCCGGCCGTCATGAGCATCCTTGCTCAGGTCGACTTCCGGCCTCGGCTGGCCGACAAAGGACCCCCTTTGGTCCAGAGCCAGGCTCACCAGGCGGGGCTGGCGAGTCAAACCCAACAAGAGACGCTTGCCCTTGGCCGTCCGGTAGACAGCCACACCCGCGGCATCCAGGTTCTGATAGGTATCAGCGACCTCGCCGCGTCGCAGATCAATGCGGTAGATGCGGCCGACCTCCTCGCCAGCCGTCGAGCCGGCCAGAGAGGTAGCGTACAGGCTGTCGGTGTCGCAGTCATAGGCCAGGCCGACCACGCCAATCGGGCTCACCTCGTCTGGCGGTCGACCGGGTTCTAGCTCTACTAGCAGGCTGAGTTCCTGTCGGTCGGTGTCCACGCGGTACACCCGGCTCTGCTCGCCCGGCGGGTTGAGGGCGAAATCGCCGCGAGGAAAAGGCGCCAGGTACAGATTGCCAAACCGGTCGGTCACATGCGGCCCTAGATGACCAGCACTCGACCAGGAGGGATGCTGATACACCCAACCCCGGCCACCGTCAGCCGTCGGATCCACAATGGCCAGGCCGATTGTGCCTGCCCAACCCGTGGTGAACCCGGCTTGCTCGCCCAGCTGGAGCTGCCGCACGAAACGTGGCTGGGCGCGGCAGCCGTCAGCGGGACCAATCGGCCCGGACGCACCGCCGAGGCCTTCTTCCGAGCGCCGCCCCCGTCCGGCAGCCAACACCACCAGACTGACCAGGGCAATTCCACCCAGCACCGCCAGCCCGATCCGCCGCGCGTCCGCTGGCGGCGGAGCCGAAGCTCGTCCTTTGCTCGACCGCCGCCTGCTCGACGAGGCGCCCCCGGGCCACTTCGAGCCGGGTGTCCTGCTCCGAGGCATCACAACCTCCTCTGGCCGCGGCCTACCAGATCACTGGCCGCCCGCCAGCTGACGAGCCAGCTCGGCAGCCAGGCTCTGTGCCAGGGAAGAGGCAAGGGCGCGGTAGTACCCCGGCCTGGACACCAGGCCTGCGTTTTGGTAACGGCCATCGACCCGGATGCGAACCCTGGCTACAGGATCGGCACTGGCAGCGATCACGCCCTGGGGCTGCTCCAGCCAGTTAGGATCGCCGTCCGAAGAGTACGCGGCCTCCAGCTCGATCTGGGACCTTGCCAGCAGCGGCGTCCAGAAGCCGGCCGCCTGGTTCAGTCGCACATCCAGGAGCGCTACGCCCAGGCGCTCGGTGATCACGTCACTGACCGAGACCTCCTGACAGATGCCAGCCGCCAACAGCGCCCCGGTCACCTCGTGCCTTAGAGCTCCTGCAACCGGCCCCGATCCCGTCACCCGCAAACGAAGCGACCCGCCCCATTTCGGCCGTTCGCCCTGCCGCAGACCAACGAAGACCGGCTCGCCGCTAGCTGAGACCTCCTCCTGGGGATGCACATCGAGACTGATCAGCGCCAAAGCCAGCGTGATCAGGCCAGCCAGTAAGAGAGGCACCAGAATCGCGCCGGCTCGTGGCGAAAGGGAAATTCTCATGGGGTCACCTCGATCGGAATGCGGAATAGGCGCGGCACGCGCTCGGGACCCAAGAATAGCTCGCCCACATACGTTCCTGACGCCGCGGCAGGGAGCTCGTCGTAACAGAGCTGGAAGCGGATCGCCTCGCCAGGGGAATACGGACCGGGAGCCAGGTCGATCGCCCGAACCGCATCACCCTGCAACGCTAAGAGGTCGAGGTCGAAACGCGTCTCGCCGGCGCGTACTTTCCAGCCATGAACCGTGACCACGTAGGTGCCATCGACGGGCCACAGGTGAACGATTCGCTCATCCGCCTCGGGTGAAGTCGAGGAGGCCACTTGCTCCTCGGCCACCAGCTCGCCATCGCCGTTGCGGTCCAGGTACAGGAACAAATCCAGATCGTCATTCGGGCGACCAGCCAGCCGAATCTCAATGCGCGAGCCGCGTTGCACCTGGAACGCACGTCGCCAGCTGGCCGTCAGCACGTCATCCGCCTGATCCTGCCGGGCCGTCTGCTGGGCCAAGTGTATTGACGGGGACAAACCGTAGCCATTGGCTTGCAGCCTGGCCATACTAAAGGTGGCAGTGATCGAGATCGGCACACAAGTTGCGCCGGGGCGCCGACTCACCACTTGCGACGGCGTTATTCGGGCGCGGTCGAGAGACAGGCTGAAAGGCACGTCAAAGCGGTCGCCGGCGATCAGCGTATTCTGCGCTTGAATGACGTGCAACCCCGCCGTGATCGGTGCGGTTACCCACTCCTCGTAATCGCCAGTAGCTGTTTCGAAGAGCCAGATCCCGGCCCGCGTATTCTGATTTGTGGACCCGCCGACTAGCGCCGTGGTGTAGGGGCCGAAACGCAGCGGGTCTGCCAGATTGTGGACCGCGTTTTCGGGATGCCTCGGGTCGCTCCAGCGATCGGCCTCTGGTCCAAAGATACGCACATCGATGTCCGACCGCGGCACCAGCTCCCCGGCCTCGCTCCGCGCCAGGCCGTCGACCCATCGAGCGCGAAGCACGAACTGGCTGCCCGGCGGAGGGGGATCGATCACATCCACGAAGTAGTAGCGGATGTCGCCCGACTCGGGGCCGTAGTTCCAGCGATTGGCTGCGCGCACCAGGCCATTGGGATACGGCAGGACCTCATGATGAGCACCCTCGTCACTAACCTCAGGAACTAGAGTCACCGAGCCATTACCCAGCCGAGCGGCCACGTTCGCCAGCACCGGCACCATCAGTTGCCGCTGGCTGCCCGACCGCGGTGCGGTTGACACACTTGAGCTCGAGGCTGGAGCCAGAGACGGGCCAGCGTCGCCTCCTCGTACCGCCCGGTTATTCAGGTGAGGCAGGAAAAGCCGGGCTGGCCAGGCTGGCGGCCACACAACGGGCTCGGCCGCCAGCCAGTCATACTGCACGGCGATGTAGCCTTGCTGCAGCCCGAACGGCGCGTCCGGGGGAGGTACGAGGCGCGCCTCGACCGAAGTCGACCCCCGGGGAGGCACCCTGGCCGTTCCAGCCCCGAAACTCAGCCAGTCCCATGGCTCGTAGCGGTAGGCGTCGAGTCGGAACGTAAGCGTCGTGGTGGGCACAGTCGTGGGCCGCGTAGTATGTTGCAGCCCGATGTACAACCCGTCTGCCCAGCGCTGCCGGGGATGATGAACCCAAACCACGGCGTTGTTGTTGGGCCGCACGTCCTGGCCGAGGCGCGCGTACTCCCAGCGGTCGACCTCAGTCTGCGTCCAGTCGACGTCGGCGATGCCATCCAGCTGGCGGGAGGTGCCAAGCAGCCGCAGATCCACCACGCCATCGCCATCCCCGTCGTGCCACAACTGACCGTCGCCATCAATGTCGGTGTGCTGATACACCCGCAGAGCCCAGGCGTTGTCGTTGCCACCGTAGGTGTAGTCCAAGCCGACGTCGGAACGCTCTATGGGCAGCACCATGCGTACAGCTAGCAGCTCAGTGCCCTCGGGCAGCCACTGGGGGTCAATTGGGATCAGGTAGTCAGGTACCCCAGCAAAGGAAGCTGACTCCTGGCGCACTGGCTGCGATGACCAGGAGAAGGTCGTCGTGGCGATGCGTCGCGGAGCCACCGCGCGCATGGTCGCGGTGATCGGATGGTCGCTCGGATTGACCAGCATCAGTTCGACCGTCCGGGCTTCGTTGCGATGAACGAGCCGCGGAAATGCGGCATATGTCGTGCCGCGATAGTCGCCCGGCAGCACCGCTGGCGGAAGAGCATACAAGCCGTCAAGGCCAGCGGCGATCGAGGCGGATCGGCCGCCATCGATCACCCCGGCGCCCACCGTGAGCGGGTCGTAGCCGAGAGGGGAGGCACCGGCCATCAGGATGCTCCGCGCCTCTTCCGCGGTAGGCCACCGATTGTGGCGTGCCTCATAAGCTTGGTACACCAGAGCCAGGTTTCCGGCGGCCACCGGCGTCGAACGACTGGTGCCACCCCAGGTGACGATCGTGCGTCGACCGTCCAGGCGGCTGTTCAGGATTGTGGCACCACTGGCGTATGCGCCATCGGCAGCCACCAAAGGACCAATGGTGCCATCCGATGCGGGGCCACCCGAGCTGAACGAAGCTAGATCGCCCCAAACGATCTGATTAGTTTCTGTTATTGAGTCGTAGCCCGTGGATCCTGTTTGACTTGAAGCCGCTACTTTCAATGCGTTTTTAGGATTCGGCCCTCGAATACTTCCATAGCCGGGACCACCGTTCCCGCTGGAGAATACGTAGCTCAAAGTTGGATTGATGGTTGTAAGATAGTCAATGAGACGCGAAGTACTGTCCCAGCCCTCGTTGACCACTTCGTTGAAGCCGTAACTGTTCGAGAGAATCTGTAGCTCGTCCCCGTGCCGGTCTGGCTCGTGCCCATAGGCGGCATAGATGTAAGCCGACTCGGTCACCACCAGTCCGCCGCGATGAATGGCCACCAGGCGGGCTCCGGGGGCCGCTCCGATGTGAAACGGCTTCGGCTGCCCGTTGCCCGGTAGATCGCGGAACGCCAGCTGCACACCAGAAGGCACGGGCACCACTCCCTGGCCGACCACATTCGAGGCGCAATTTGTTCCATGCCCACCCGACCAGGGGCCAATGAACGCCAGCAGGCGGCCTTGCTGGGGCGTCGGCACCAGACCAGGCCACAAATACGCGCCCGGCGGCGGGGTCCGACCGTCGCTTATCCAGTACAGCAAGCCACCCGAAAGGTCGGGCCAGCCATCGCCATCCATATCCCGCAGCACCAGCGGATCGTCCCGGGTCACCGGCTTCTCATCGGTGAAGTCATGGTCGTTGTCCAGATCAACGTACACGGTGTCGTAGGAATTCGCTCTGGCTCGATCGACCAGCAACACGCCGGGTCGCTCGCGGTAGAGCGAGGCCAGGTCCGGGTCGGGATGCACAGCAAAACGGTACTGGCCGCTAGCGCTCTGCCAGGGCACCCGATAGTCACACGTGGGCGTCTGGTCAATCACGTTGCCGTAGAGCACACGCCGGAAACACGCCCTGCCGTATCCACCCCGCAAGCCATCGAAATCTCGGGTTGCGCCCGATTCCTGGGTAACGCTAACCAGTCCGCCAGCACCCAGAGCAGTGAACTGCGAACCCAGCTGGTGGTCCTGCACCAGCAAATACAATCCTTGCGCATCCAGTGCCTGCGGCCAACCGTAGTAAGGCGAAGCCCGATCTTCAATAGTCGCCCAGGTGCCGACGAGCTCTGGAGTGGCGAAATCGACGCCCGAATCGGCCACCCCGACCCGGACGCCCTCACCACGCCAGCCCAGCGCCCAGGCCTTGGCCGAGCCGTGCGCCACGGCCACATCATGCCAGGCGGTAGGCGAGTTGTCGGCGGCGCGCCGCTCCTTGGCCGGTCGGTCAGGTTCTGGAGGGCGCCCAAAGGCAAGAGGCGGAGCGGCACTATGCGGCACTTCAGCCGCGCGAAGGGCGGCCAGGCGCGCCAGAAGCCTGCGGCGGTCGGTGCGCGGGCTGATGCCCGGCGGCACGACCGCATCGTTGGTGATCTCGGGATGGACGGCATCTTCGATGATCTGCACACCGGGCAACTCTGCCAGCCTGGTCAAGCGATTGACCCGCACGCGGGCCAGAGGCACATGCTGGCCCAGGGGCAGGACCGTGCTGACCGCTTTCTCGGCCAGGCTTCCTAGATCTAGCTGTCCCTCACTCTTGATCAGTACATAGACTTCTCGCTCGCCGACCAGCCAGGGCGCAGCCCGTGCCAGCGACCGCAATCGACGGTCGAGCTTCAGTATCGACACCTCACCTGGAGGCGCCTCGCCTCCGGCCGCCCACGCCGGGCGGACCACCGGCAGCCCGGCGATGGCCAGGCCAGCCCCGGCCAGGAAGACGGCCGCAGCTACGCGTGGGCTATGTCGATCGGCCATGGCGATGGTCCTCCGCTATCGGGCGAGTCTAGGCCGGCTCACTCGGAGCGGGCATTTTACCACACGCCCACGGCCCGTCTCCGGCTGGGCCGAACCGGCGAACAAGGGCACCTTCACGCGGCAGTGTTTATAATAGCGCCTTCGGAGCACCCTCCTGAGGTGAGCAATGCGCATACTGATTACTGGCGGTGCCGGTTTCGTGGGATCGCATCTGGTGGATCGCTTCTTGTCCGCTGGCCACGAGGTTATCGCCGTTGACAACTTCGTGACCGGCAGTCGCCGCAACCTGGCTCACCTGGCCGAGGAAAAGCGCTTCCGACTCATTGAACACGACATCGCCGAGCCCCTGTTCCTCGATGAACCGCTCGATGCGGTGCTCCACTTTGCCTCGCCGGCCAGCCCCGTCGATTTCCTGCGCATGCCAATTCACATCTTGAAGGCTAACTCGCTGGGCACCTTCCATACGCTCGGCATGGCCCATAAGAAGCAGGCTCGCTATCTGCTGGCCTCAACCTCCGAGGTCTATGGCGATCCGGCGGCCCATCCCCAACCCGAGAGTTACAATGGCAACGTCAACCCGATCGGACCCCGTGGCGCCTACGATGAGGCCAAGCGATTCGCCGAGGCGGTCACCATGGCCTACCATCGCGTGCACGACGTTTCTACCCGGATCGTTCGCATCTTCAACACCTACGGCCCCCGCATGCGCCTGGACGATGGTCGTGTGGTGCCCAACTTCGTCCGCCAGGCTTTGCGCGGTGAGGCGCTGACGGTCTTCGGCGATGGCCGGCAAACGCGCTCCTTCACCTACATCAGTGATCTGGTGGAAGGCATCGTGCGACTTCTGGAGCGCGACATCACCGAGCCGGTGAACATCGGCAACCCCGACGAGATGACCGTACTTGCCTTTGCCGAGCGGATCAACGAGCTGACCAAGAATGACCGGGGGATCGAGTTCGTCGCCCTTCCCGAATCGCGAACCGGCGACCCAGCTCGCCGCTGCCCCGACATCTCGCGAGCCGAGGCGCTCCTCAAATGGCGGCCACAGGTGACCCTGGAGGAGGGCCTGGCCCGGACAATCGCCTGGTTTCGCGAAGAGTTTGGCAGTTGAACCGCGCCTCAAGTCTGGTGAGGCCAGGTTGGAGCCACCAAGTCGCGGTCATCGGCGTCTGGCTGGTCAGTGCCGCCTTACTAGCCATAGCCCCTGGCGGCGCGTTGCTCGCCGCCGGCATCGCCTTTCTCCTGGTGGCCATACTGCGCCTGCCGGTGCTGGGGCTGGCGCTAACTACCTGCGGTGTTCCGTTCGCTTCTCTATGGTCGGTTACACTCGGCGTGGGCGCCCTGAGGTGGCCGTCGCTGGTGCTCATGCTGACGGCCTTGGCCTGGCTGACGCGCGGTGGGCTTCGCCGATGCCGCCAGGTTGCCCGTTGGGCAAGCAGGCAGCCGGTTCTCTGGGCGCTCGCGATTTACGTGGCGGTGTCGCTGGTGTCAACCTGGAGAGCCGCCAGCCTGCCGGCAGCGCTGATCGAGCTCGGCCGCTGGCCGCTATGGGGGCTGGCCTGCGTGCTGAGTGCCGACCTGGGCCGGCGAGGCCGATCTCGTGACGCCATCCTGGCCAGTTTGCTGGTCGCCGGTGTCCTGGCCGCCGGGGTGGCGCTGATCACCCTGCCCCCTGGCCAGGCCTATCCCGTGTTCCTGGCCGCAGGCACGGCTTACGCTCGGGCCTACGGTACATTCGGCCAGCCCAACCCTTTCGCCGCCTTCATGAACATGGTATGGCCAGTCGGCGCAGCCCTGGCGCTGCTGCCAATCCTGGCGGCGGACCGTAAGCTGGTTCAGCGTGCCAGACCAATGTGGCAGCGGCCAGGCACTGTCAACGGGCGGCCCAGGTCTTGGGGCAACCTCCTGTGGGCTATGGTCGGCCTGGTCACCGCAACCGGGTGCGGCATCGGCCTGCTGCGCTCCTGGTCGCGCGGCGGCTGGCTCGCCGCGGCGGCCGCGGCGGCGGCCATGGTGGCCCTCTTCTTCTTGGGGTGCATTCGTCGCCCTTACTCGGGCAGGCGCCTGCTGGCCGCCTGGCTCAGCGTGTTGGCAATTCTCTTCGCTTGCCTGGCCCAGCCGTTCGGCCGTCTGCCGACCGCTATCAGCCAGCGCTGGGCCACCATAGCGGTCTCTCCGAAGCTGGCAACTGTCGGCGATGCCGAGGTCAATGATGCCAACTATGCCACCGTTGAGCGGCTGGCTCACTGGCAGGCAGCGCTCGCCATGTGGTCGGAGAAGCCATGGCTGGGCCAGGGCCCAGGCCAATACGAGCTGGCCTATGCCCGCTTCCGCCTGCCGCGCTGGCCCGAGCCCCTGGGTCATGCCCACAACTACTACCTTCACACGCTGGCCGAGACAGGACTCGTCGGCCTGGCGGCGTTTCTGGCGTTCCTGGGCTCTACCTTGTGGGCTGCTGGCCGGATCGCCTGGCGGAGTCCAACGCCAACAGCCAGGGCGGTCAGCCTTGGGGCCTTCGGCGTCCTGGTCGGCGTTGCGGTGCACAGTCTGGTTGACAACGTCTTCGTGCATGAGATGACCATCACCCTTGGCGTCCTCACCGGTCTCGTGCTGGCCAGGGCAGAATCATGACGGGGCCAGATCCCGAATCGATTGTCGCCGCTGAAGTGCCGCCGGGGCTGGGAAGTGGGCTCCTGAGCCGCCGGACGCTGCTCTCGTTCCTGGTGGCCTTTGGCTTGCTGGCACTTGTCTTCTACCGACTCGGGCCAGCGCGACTTTCGGCCGTGGCGGCCATGGTGCGCCGAACGGAGCTGCCCCTTTATGCACTGGCAGTTGCCACTTACTACACCGCGTTCCCGATCCGGGCAGCTCGCTGGCGACTGTTGCTCCGCAACGCCGGCGTCGGCCGGCAGCAACTGCCAGCCGTTGGTCCACTGGCCGGAATGATTTTCCTGTCGTGGTTCGCCAACAGCCTGGTTCCGGCGAAGCTGGGCGACGTCTACCGCGGCTACCTCGTAAAACGGCATGCCGGGGTCTCCTGGTCGCTGGCCATGGGCACCATCGTCGCCGAGCGCGTGCTGGACCTGATTGTCCTGGTTATGCTGATGCTCGTCACCGGCACGGTGACTTACGGCGACCGCCTTCGGGAAGCCCTCAGCGGGGGCCTAGGTGCCTGCTACCGGCCTGGCATTCGCCCGGATCGCGTAAGCTGCGCCCTTCTTGAGTTGCTGGAGGCAGGTGTCGGCGTCGTTCTTCTGGTTCTGGCGGCGTTGCTCATATTCGCGCGCTACCGTCATCACCTGGTCGAGCGGCTTCCGGAGCGTTTGGCCGGCATCTACCATCGCTTTGGGGCTGGCCTGATACTGTCCTTTGGCCACTTTCCAGCCCTGATCAGCCTGTCAGTTATGGGTTGGCTGGCCGAGGGGGCTGCCTTCTGGCTTGTCAGCCGTGCCCTCCACCAGGTCTTGCCTCTGCCGGTGGTGGTCTTCTTCAGCCTGCTTCAGGCCTTCATCACCGTCATTCCGGTGACGCCTGGCGGACTGGGATTCGAAGTGCTGCTGGCGGCAGCCCTGCAGCTGCGAGGCCTATCGGAAGCTGCAGCCTGGGCCCTCACCGCGCTCTACCGCTCGATCAGCTACGTCAGCCTGGTGTTGTTCGGTGCTCTGGCCTATCTGGCGCTCCAGATACTGCGCCGACCACGTCGTTAGGAGCAGGGACATGGGCGAACGGGCAGCCGCCTTGCCGCCCCGGGTAGTCATCGATGTCACAGCCGCGCTCCGCCAGCATGCCGGCATCGGCCGCTATTGCCGAGAACTAACGCGCGCGCTCGTCGCCCGGCAGCGCCTGCGCTATGTCCTGTTCGCCGCTCACCGAGCCACGCGGGAGCAGGTCTGCCAGGCCCTCGACCTGTCGACCGGCGCGCCCGAGAGCGTCCGCACCAGCTACCTGACCGAATGGAGCCACGCCGTCCTGTGGCATCGCCTGCGGCTGCCCTGCCCAGGCGAGCTATGGTTTGGCCGCGCCGACCTGTTCCACGCCACCGACTTCCTGGCGCCGCCGCTGTGGCGAACGCCTGCGGTCGTCACTATCCACGACCTTAGCTTCCTACGCCTCCCAGAGCGAACGGTGCCCAGCCTAGTTGAAGCGCTGACGCGCACCGTGCCGACAGTGGTGCGCCGGGCCCGTCACGTGGTAGCCGACTCGGACTTCACCCGTCGCGAGCTAGTGGCACTCCTGGGGATCAGCCCTGACCGGGTGAGCGTCGCCTACCCGGGTGTCAGCGAACGGTTTCACCCAATACAGGACCCCCTGCAGCGGCAACAAGTGGCCGACCGCTGGTCTCTGCCGGCCCGCTATGTGCTGGGCGTAGGCACACTGGAGCCACGCAAGGACTGGCCGGTGCTTTTCGAGGCCTTTGCCCGCCTCGGCCCACTGGTCTCTGATTGCCAGCTGCTTATCGCCGGCGGGCCGGGGTGGTTGATGGACGAAATCCTCGCGGCGGCGCGGCGCCAGCCGCGAGTTCGGCTGCTCGGCTTCGTGGCTGACGACGACCTGCCGGCGCTGTACAGTGGTGCGACGGCCTTTGTCTACCCCAGCGTCTACGAGGGCTTTGGCCTGCCGGCCCTCGAAGCCCTGGCCTGTGGCGCACCGGTAGTCGTGGCCGACTCCAGCAGTCTGCCCGAGGTAGTAGGCGAAGCGGCCCTGCGCTTTCCGCCGGGCAACCCGGGGGCGCTAGCGGCCGTTCTTGACCGACTGCTCACCGATGCCGCGCTGCGGCAAGAACTGGCGCACCGTGGTCCGCTCCAGGCAGCCCGATTCAGCTGGAGTCGCTGCGCAGCGGCCGTGGAAGAAGCCTACGACCTGGCGCTGCAGCCCCGCTAACCAGCCAGGTAAGCAGGAGTCAAGCACCAGTCTGGGCGACCTGCTGGGTCATAGCCCTAGCTCATCGCCTCCTAAGGATCCGCTCAGGCGCGCGCCATAAAGCGTATTGCAGCCGAACTGCCGTGCGGGCGGTGACATGGGCTCAGCATAAGGCCGTCAGGTAGCCCAGGTGCGCCAGGAAGGTAAGTTGGCAGCTCATAGCAGCATCTCGTACGAGAGCCTTGGGAACAGCCCGCCGGCGCGCCTATAATCGTTGGCAGCGCGCGAACAAGCGCCGTGGCAGGCTAGGGCTACGCACCTGCTGGTCTCGAGTTGGCCCAATACGCCGCTCTCGGCGTCACGGCTTGTTGGCGGCGCACCACGGTCCCCAGCGGAGGGGCCCGATCTATGGTCGAGCACATCCTCATTGTCGAAGATGATGCCCATATTGCCAACATGCTGCGCCGGGGCTTGATCTTTGAAGGTTACCGCGCCGAGGTTGCGGAAACAGGCACCAAAGCACTCGAGATGGCCCGCGACCAGATGCCGGATCTGGTGATCCTGGATCTCATGCTGCCCGAACTCGATGGCATGGAGGTGTGCCGACGGCTGCGCGCCGCTGGCGACGTGCCAATCCTCATCCTGACGGCTAAAGAATCGGTCCCCGACCGGGTGGCCGGCCTCGACGCAGGCGCCGACGACTATCTGGTGAAGCCCTTTGCCTTCGCCGAGCTGGTGGCCCGGGTGCGGGCCCTGCTGCGACGCCATCAGACGGCCGAGTCCCCGGCCACGCTGCGGTTTGAGGATTTGCTGCTCGATACCGGCACGCGGCAGGCCCGGCGGGGTAACCGGGTCATCGACCTCACGGCCAAAGAGTACGATCTGCTTTACCTTTTCATGCGTCATCCAAGGCAGGTCTTGACACGCGACCAGATCTTCGACCAGGTATGGGGCTACGACTTCGGAGGCGAGAGCAACATCATCGAGGTCTACGTGCGCTACCTTCGGACCAAGACCGAGGCGGGTGGTGAGCCGAGGTTGATTCACACTGCCCGTGGCGTCGGCTACGTGCTGCGAGAGCCAACATGAGCGGGATTCCGGCGGGCGCCGCACCCGCGGTCCCAGGCGCGCGGAGGGGTTTCGGCTGGCCTGGACCGCTGTCCATACGTTGGCGGCTAACTATCTGGTACACCAGCGTGCTGGCGATCACCCTGGCTGTCTTCAGCCTGCTTGTCTACTGGTACATGGGCATGCTGTTGGTCGCCAACATCGACCGGGACAGCGACCAGCGCTCGCGCCAGGTGGCAGATATGCTGGTGCGCCGCTACATAGAGACCAGTCCCGAGGCCAGCTTCCTGTTGCGGGAGTTGGGCCTGCTGGAGGAGTCGGTCGACCCCTTCAGCGATCCAGGAGTAGGGGTTCGCGTCTACGACTCGCGCGGTATACTGGTGGAGGGTAGCAACGACATCTTGCTCGACCCGCTGCGCATCCCTGACGACCGCGTGTTCATCATGGAGGCACATCACGGCCGCGTCTACCGCAGCATTCTGACGACCGCCAGCGGAACCTTCTACGCCTACAGTCGGCCGGTCTTCCTCCAGGACGGACGGCTGTGGGCTGTCGTCCAGATCCTCACGTCCCTGACCGGTTACAATAGCACCATGGCACTCTTGGCACGGCTGCTGGCCGGCGGCACCTTGCTGGCCTCAGCTGTGGCGGCGATTACCGGTGCGGCGATGGCCCATACAGCGCTGGCGCCGATCAGCGCCATTACCCGCACGGCCCAGCAGATCAATCGCACCGCCGACCTGGAGCGACGCATCGAGGTGCGGGGGCCCGCCGATGAGGTGGGGCACCTGGCAGCTACGGTGAACGAGATGTTGGAGCGCATCGAGCGCATGTTCGAGCAGCAACGACAGTTTCTGGCCGATGTCTCACACGAGCTGCGCACCCCCCTCACCACCATTCGGGGCGAGCTGGAGATAATGCAGCGCAGTGGGGCCATCGACCCTCAAGGCTTGCGTGCCATGGCCGATGAAGCCGAGCGTATGTCTCGCATGATAAGCGACCTCTTGTTTCTGGCCCGGTCCGATGCTCAGCAGCTGGAGCTGGCCAAGAACCCCGTGGAGGTCGATACCCTGTTGCTGGAAGTCTTTCGCCAGCTTCGGGCACTGGCGAACGATGGGCGCAGCATCACCCTGGGCCACGAAGACGCGGCCACCGTTCTGGGCGATCGCGATCATCTCAAGCAGCTGCTCCTTAACCTGGGCGCGAATGCCCTGATCCACACGCCCGCCGGCACGAGCGTGACGTTGTCGCTTCTGAACGATGGCGAGTTCGCCCGCATCACGGTGACGGATGACGGGCCGGGTATTTCGCCGGCCGACCAGGAGCACATCTTTGATCGCTTCTACCGCGCCGACCGATCGCGCAACCGGTCCAGCGGCAGCACCGGACTCGGCCTGGCCATTGCCCAGCGCATTGCCATAGCTCACGGCGGCGACATTCAGGTGAGCAGCGCCCCAGGCCACGGCACCACCTTTAGCGTCCGCCTGCCCCTGGCCAACAACCGGACTGGGAGGCAGCATGCGTAGTCGACTACTGGCTCTGTTGGCCCTTCTCGCGCTCCTGTTCCTGGCCGCCGTGGCCGGCGCCCTCGGCGGCGCTGGCGCCGCAATACTGCTCGCAGTGCGAAACGAGCGCTCAGCCGAGCCAACCCCGATGGCGGAAACGGCGAGCACCAACCCCAACAGCAGCAAGGTCGACTTGGGAGCCGATGAAGCCTTCCTGGATGCAGTGCGCGCCACACGCTCGGCAGTTGTCACGGTCCTGAACATCCAGACGAGAAGAACCGGTTTCTTTGCCCCGCCGCGGCTGGTAGTGGTTGGCTCCGGCTCGGGCGTGATCTTCGACCGCCGGGGCTACGTCGCCACCAATGCTCATGTCATCCAGGGCGCTCAGGCCGTTGAGGTCGTATTTCACGACGGCCGGATTGTCCCGGCCACGCTGGTCAAGGGTCATCTGGGGTATGACGTTGCCATCCTGCATGTCGATGGCGAGCTGCCTGGCGTGGCCGTGCTGGGTGACTCCTCGCGACTCGAGCCCGGCATGCCGGTGCTGGCCATCGGCAGCCCACTGGGGACCGAGTATCAGAATACCGTTACGGCGGGGATCGTTGCCGGGCTGGGACGGCGAGTTAAGGAACAGCGTTTTGACTGGAGTACGCTTGAGTACCAGGAGATGGACGTCGTCAAGGCGCCCCTAATCCAAACCGATGCCGCCATCAATAGCGGCAATTCCGGCGGTCCGCTCATCAACCGGCGTGGCGAAGTTATCGGGCTGAACACCCTGATCGTTCGCAGCGACGGCCGCACCATCGTCGAGGGTCTGGGGTTCGCCATACCCAGCAACATCGTTCGCACCCTGGCCAACGAGTGGATCGACGGCATCCCCAGGCCAAGCCTGGGCGTCGAGTTCGAGCCGTTGGACCCGATGACCGCCCGGGAGCGGGGGCTGGGTCAGGCCACTGGGGCTGTCATTACCGACATCCAGCGAGGCTCATCGGCCGACAAGGCCGGCTTGAAACCAGGCGATCTGGTGGTGGCGATCGACGGGGTCAGCCTCGACCTCGACCATTCACTTGTCGACTTGCTGTGGCGCTATCGCGCCGGCGACACCATCCGGCTGACCGTCCAACGCGACGGTGAGAGCCGTGAGATCGCCGTCCGCTTGGGCTCCTAGCGGTGGTTAGCACGTCAAGGTGGCAACCCAGCGGCCTACGCCCGGTGAGATTCGGGCGCGGCCGGCGCCGCTGCCGCATCGCGGCGGCACCTGACAGTGCAGGGCGGCACGCCAGTGCTTGAGGCAAAGTGTCCAGTGCCGGCTGCTGATCACCGCCCTGGCAGGTGCCAGATGCTGCTCTTAGAGCAGCCACCGGTTTGGCCAACGGGTCGTCCGGTCCGGATAGGTAGTGGAGGGAGCACAGTTGAACATGGACGAGAGACAACGAGCGCTCGAAACCACTGATGTGGTCCCGGCCGCTGCACCGTCGCCGGCCGCAACTGGCGCTGGCGCAATCCTGCTGGTTGTGGTTCTGGCTCTCGGATGCGGACTGCTGGGCGGGCTCATGGTCGGTGCAGCCGGCGGCTTCCTGGCCGGACGCTCGGCCGCCGAGGGCGAAGACATCGCCGGTTTCTTGCGGCGGCCATTCGGTCGGCCGGGTACCCGACCTCTCGTGCCAGGCAGGGGGCCAGCGGTGCCCGAAGAGCGTGCCGGCGGTGGCGACCGCGAACGGGGCGCGAGCCAGACGCCGGGGGCAACGGTCGAGTTACCGGGCGAATCAGGCCCGGGCGAGCCGGCGGCCAGACCCACCGAATCCCGGGTGCCTTACCTGGGAGTGTTTATCCAGACCATTCCCAGCCTTCGGCCTAAGGCGACGCCTGAGGCCGGCGATCTCCTCAGCGGTGGTGTGCTGGTCCTGGCCGTCGAGCCCGACTCGCCCGCCGAGCAGGCCGGGCTACAGCCCGGCGACCGCATCGTCGCGCTGGACGGTGAACCAGTTGCCAGTGCCGATGACCTCAAGGCGGCTATCGCCGCGGCCGGCATCGGCGGCCAACTGGGGCTACGGGTCGTTCGCGGTGGCGAGGAGCTCGACATACAAGTTGTCATTGGCAGCCGCGAGGCCGGCACTGAGCGGCGGGGGCTGCCGGACTTGCGGGTGCTGCCGCTGGACCCCGCCGATCCCGACCTGGGAGAGCTGCTGGAGTTGCTGCCACCCGAGCTGCGCGAGGAGCTCGAGAAGGCCCTGCGTTCTGGTCGCTGGCCACCCGTGAGGCCCGCAATTCCGGGGGCGGGCGAGGCCTAAAGGCATCACCGGGACGTGTCGAACTCGCTGCCGCGGTCGGTCCTCGCCAGCGGCGTCTTGTTGCTGATGGCGGCAGTGTGCCATGCCTGCCGGCAGGAAGAGCGGGCGGGTCACGTGGCGCTTGAATCCCCAACCCCCAGTCCGCCTTTGCAGGCGAGCCAGGCGCTGCCGGCAGTCCGGTTCCCAACCCCGAGCCAGCCACGCGATCCGACGATTCCCACGCCCGACCCGCTTCTGGCGGCCTTGCGTGCTGAGCCGCCCAGCCGCGACCCCATTGAACTGGTAAGACGCCTGGGGCCACGAACGCTGACCAGCACCACGGCACCGCCTATCGGCCACACTGGCCGCAACCAAGAGCTCTTCTGGCTCCATGACCTGCCCAACCAAAGGTACTTGCGCATTACGGCCAGCCTGGCCGTAGTCACCTCCCAGGCGTACTTCTGGGTTGAGTCGGGCCTGGCCTACGACGAGCCAATCCTCGAAGCAGCGGCCTGGCGTTTCAGCGACCACGTGCTGCCCACCGTGCGGGCTGTCTTTGGCCACGAACCCTCACCCGGAATCGACGGCGACCGCCGCTTGCACGTTCTTCATCATCGCGACATGACCGGTTTTGCCGGGTTCTTCTCTTCCAGCGACCTGGTGCCGGCCTACGCGGAGCCCCACTCGAACCAACGCGAGATGTTCTACATCAACATGGAGGCTGTCAGCCCCGGATCTGATCGCTACCTCGGGCTGTTGGCCCATGAGTTGCAGCACATGATCCACTGGGGCCAAGATCGTGATGAAGCTACGTGGCTTAACGAGGGTCTCTCTGACCTGGCGGCAAGCCTCGCCGGCTATCCGCAGCAGGACGGCTCAGCCTTCCTGGCCGCGACCGGCACGCCACTGTTGGAGTGGCAGCCACCGGGCGCCGACAACGCCGCCCATTACGCGGCCGCATACCTTTTCGTTCGCTATCTTCACCACCGCTTCGGTGAGTCCTTCATCCGCCACCTGGTTGCAGCGCCCGAGAACGGCCCTAACGGCGTCGAGGCTGCCCTGGCAGCCGTCGGCGCGCCGGCCAGTTTCGACGACATCTTCCTTGACTGGGTTGCAGCCAATGCTCTGGACGACTCTAGCCGGCCGGACACACGGTTGGCTTACAGCGGCACGGGCGGTTCAGTGCTGATCAGATCCTGGCCAGGGGCGCAGCTATCCGGGCAGGTTCAACCTTACGGCACCGACTACATCGACGTGACGCCAGCCGTGAGACAGGGCGAGCTGAATCTCCGCTTCCAGGGCGATTCGCTCGTCGGCTTGCTCGAGCCGCAGCCGCTCGAGCGCACCATCTGGTGGTCCGGCCGCGGCGACAACGGCGACAGCCGTTTGACCTGCCAGATCGACCTGGCGACCGCTGATCGGGCAGAGTTGCGCCTGGGCCTTTGGTATGACCTGGAAGAGCACTGGGACTACGGCTACCTCCGGCTCTCGAACGACGGGGGCCGCACCTGGGAGCCGCTCATCATCGCGGGCACCACCGATGCCAACCCCAACGGCACCAACTTCGGCGCCGGCCTCACCGGCTCCAGCGGCGGATGGCGCGAAGTGCGGCTGGACTTCACGCCCTACCATGGCCGTCGCCTGCAGCTGCGCTTCGAGGTCGTGACCGACGATGCGGTCAGCCTGGCCGGGATGGCCATCGCCAACCTGCAGCTGCACGTGCCGTCCAGAATTGGCAGCATCACCACCCGGTCCGCCCAAGCCCTGCGGCCAGCTCTCGACTGCCATGCTGAGGGTTGGCGGCAGGTGCCCTCCCTTCTGCCGCAGCGCTGGGGCCTGCAGCTAATCGTCCAGGCCGATGGCGAGGCGGACCTGCACCGCATACCCGTCGCCGCCGACGGCACCGCCACTCTCAGCTTCGCCGACATCGAGCCGGGGGCGCGTGTGGTGCTGGCATTCAACAGTCTGACGCCGGGAACAAAGAATCCCGCTCGCTACCAGCTGTTAGCCAGTGACTCGTAGGCAATCCCCTCGCGAATCCCGTACAAGCTGACGATGATCTCATCAGCGCCCGTCTGCGCCAGCAGCACGTCAAAGAGCTCCAACGCCGGCACAACGACATCGGCCCGATCCGGGGCCATCCCCGCCAACGCGATCCGCTCGGCAACAGTCCAAGACACCAGCCGGTTGGCCAGCGCCCGGTACTCAGCCGCCCCGATCACGTCGCCGTGCCGGAGTTCCCGGCCGTCAGCCGCCCGCAGCCGCGCCAGATCCCGCAGGGCGCCGCTTATGCCTACCAGTTGCTGGCCACAACCGGCCATCAGCCAGCTCGCCACCGGCGCCAAGCCAGCGACCAAGGCTTCTCGCAGCTCGGCAAGCTCGCCAGGCCCTGGCGGGTCACCCAGCGGCCGCCGCTCCACCATGCGAACCGCGCCGAGCGGCAGGCTGTCCCAGCGAACCAGGCGGCCCTCAGCCGCCGCAACCAGCTGCACCGAGCCGCCGCCCACTTCGACGATCAGACCGCAGCCCAGGCCCAGGCTGCGCGTCACCGCCAGGTAGGCGTAGAACGCCTCCTCGGCTGCCGTGAGAACCCGCAGCCGTAGACCGCTCGCCGTCTTAACCTGCCGCAGGAACTCGTCCTGGTTGGCGGCCTCCCGCACCGCGCTGGTCGTGACGGCCATTGGTTCCAACCCCAGCTCGCGGCTCAGCGTTGCCAGTTCCGCCAGCGCCGCAACCGCCCGCGCAGCCGGACCTGAGCCCAGCCGTCCTCCCCCGCGGTCGAGTCCCTCGATCAGCCGCACCGGGCGCCTTTCCCAGTGCGAAAGTAACAGGCTCTCGTCAGCCTGATGTTCGAACACGGCCAGGCGAACAGCGTTCGAACCCAGATCGATTACTGCCACCCGACGCATGGCACCCTGTCCACCGCAGGAGCAGCTCAGTCGAATAGTGTTAGCTGATCCGTCGCCGGATCGTCATCGCCCGGCAGAAGTGACGGATCGCCCCCAGCGTCGCTCGCCGCTCCTTCAGCCGCGGCGTTTTCCTCGCCCTCGGCTAGGACGTCTTCGTCGGTGACCGGCAAGCCTGGCTCGGCAACCGACCCACCGGACGCTCCAGACCGCGCCGAACCACGCGGCGCCAGATAGGCAACCGATGCCACAACATGGCCTTCGTCGAGCTTCATAACCCGCACGCCGCGCGTGGCGCGACCCAGGCGTGAGATGTCGCCCGTGGCTAAGCGCACCACCTTGCCGCGATTGGTGATTAGCGCTAGTTCGCGACCCTCCTCCACCACCCGCGCATCAGCCACCGGGCCGATCTCGCCCAAGCGGCGGACATCGATCGTCTGCACGCCTTGCGTGTTGCGGCTTTGCGTTCGGTACTCAGACAAGGGCGTGCGCTTGCCGAAGCCCCGCTCTGTCACCACCAGCAAATCCGCGCCCGGCCTGACAACTTCAACAGCCGCCACCCGATCACCCGGCCGCAGCCGGATAGCCGCCACTCCGGACGCCGCCCGGCCCATCGGTCTCACCTCTGACTCGTGGAACCGCAGCGCCAGACCGCGCCGCGTCACGAACATCAGCTCGTCGGAGCCGCTGGTCACCATTGCCCAGCCCAGACGATCGCCCTCCTCCAACACCAGGCCGATCAGGCCGCTGGGACGGACGCCCTCGTACTCGCCCAGAGCGGTGCGCTTCACCTTGCCCCGCTCGGTGGCCATGGTCAGGTACTGCCCGTGCTCGTATTGCCACCCAGACACAGCCAGCACTACCGTGACCCGCTCGTCGCTGCCGATCTGGACGAGATTCACCAGCGGCGTTCCAGCTGACTCACGACTGGAAGCCGGTACGAAGTGCGTCGGCAGCTGGAAGACCCGACCGCGATCAGTGAAAAACAGCAAGGTGTCACGGGTGTTGGCCAGCAGGTTGTGGCGCACTACATCGTCGCCCTTCGGCATAGCGCCGCGGACGCCGCGCCCGCCGCGTCGCTGGGTGCGATAGGTGTCCTCTGGAATCCGCTTGATATAGCCGCGGTCTGTCAGCGTCACCAGCACGTCCTCGGCGGCGACAAGATCCTCCTCGCGCAGCTCTGACACCGTGGCCGCCACGATGTTCGTCCGCCGCTCATCGCCGTACCTGGCCCTGAGTTCGGCCAGGTCAGCGCGGATGACCTGCAAGATCTTGCGCTCATCACCCAGCAGCTCCTCGAGGTAGGCTATTCGAGCCTTGACTTCGCGATGCTCATCCTCAATCTTCTGCCGCTCCAGGGCAGCCAGGCGTCGCAACTGGAGTTCCAGAATCGCCTGCGCCTGAGCCTCCGATAGCGAGAAACGGCTCATCAGGTTCTCGCGAGCCGTCGACGCATCCGGCGATCGCCGAATCGTCTCGATCACCTCGTCCAGGTTCGCCAGGGCAATCAGCAGCCCTTCCAGAATGTGCAGCCGCTGGCGCGCCTTCTCCAATTCGAAAGCTGACCGGCGACGCACCACCTCACGCCGATGATCAACGTGGGCTGCCAGGAGCCGCTTGAGCGGCAGCACCCGCGGCTCTCCATCCACCAAGGCCAGCATGTTCACGCCGAAGGTCGTCTGTAGCTGGCTGAACTTCAACAGCTGATTCAAGGTTGTTCTGCCATCGGCGCCCCGCTTCAGCTCGATGACAATTCGCATGCCGGCCCGGTCCGATTCATCGCGCAGGTCGTGGATGTTCTCCACCCGCCGCAGTCGCGCCAACTCGGCGATGCGCTCGATGAGCGTCGACTTGTTGAGCTGATACGGGATCTCCGTCACCACGATCGCCTGCCGGCCACTGCGCAACTCCTCAAAGTGCGTCTTGGCCCTTACCAGAAGGTGCCCCCGGCCGGTTGCGTAGGCGTTCCGTATGCCCTCCAGACCGATAATCGAGCCTCCGGTCGGAAAGTCAGGCCCCTGCACAAACCGCATCAGCTCATCGGGAGTTACGTCCTCGAGCTCGTCGTAGCGATCTATCACATAAGTCAGAGCGTCACATACCTCGCGCAGGTTGTGCGGCGGAACGTTGGTCGCCATGCCAACCGCTATCCCGCTCGCACCGTTAATCAGCAGGTTGGGCACCTTGGCGGGCAAGACGACCGGCTCCGTCCGAGAGTCGTCGAAGTTGGGCCGCATGTCAACGGTATCCATGTCGATGTCGGCCAGCATCTCCATCGCCAACGGGGCCGGGCGAGCCTCGGTATAGCGATGCGCCGCCGCCGGGTCGCCATCGATCGAGCCGAAGTTGCCCTGACCATCCACCAGTGGATAGCGCATCGAGAAGGGCTGGGCCAGACGAACCATCGCATCGTAAATGGGCAGATCGCCATGTGGATGATACTTTCCCATGCAATCGCCCACCGTAGCCGCGCTCTTCTTGTACGGCCTATCCGGGCGCAAGCCATTCTCATACATCGTATACAGAATGCGCCGCTGCACCGGCTTAAGGCCGTCGCGTACATCTGGTAATGCTCGGGCAGTGATCACGCTCATCGAGTAGTCGAGATAGGCTGACTGCATCTCGCGGTCAATATCGACTAGCTGAGTCGCATCGGTGTCCATATTATCATTTCACCTTTGGACTTAAACAGCGGGGAACTTGCCACAATGATACCACAAGAGGCCGAGGCTTCCCAGTGGCGACCGCCTCGAAGCCTTGACCCCGCCTGCAGTGAAGCCAGCAGAGTCGGTGTTCTACAAGACCTACCGCGCGGCCTGGTTGCCAAAGGGCAGGTAAGCGCGGTAACGCAGCTCTTGTGCCGATCGCGTGGCCGTCGGCACCGCTTCCACGCCACCGGCCCGGAAAGCCAGCGGCAGCAGCGCTCGCCCCCGCGCTCCCGGCACCGCTGTGGCTGACGGCCGCGGCGAGGGCGTCTTTGTGGCCGAAGGTCGCGGCGTTAGCGTCGGCTCCTCAGTTGGCGTCAGCGTAACCGTGGGCGATGGCGCATCGCTGGTCGCCGCGGGCGTGGGCGGCGCCTCGCCGGGCACGAACCGCGCCAGTCCCCAACCCTCGGTGGCAATCCAGATGTGCCCCTCCGGCGATACTGCCACCGCGCTGATATCGTTTGCTGGAAGCCCGGCCCCGGCCATGTCAAGGCGCTGCCATGACCCCTCGTCGTACACCATCAGGCCACCCCGCGCCCGATCACTTAGCCAGCGCTCGGGCGGCGCAGAATCCCACGCCGCGCCACCGCGCGAGGTCCCGACCCAGACTCGCGCCTCGGCATCTACGGCGATGTCGCTCACCCAGCCCGCCTCGCCGAATACCTGATGGGACCACTCACTGCCGTTCCATATGTTCACCACTGCCGGCCAATTGGGCTTACGGCTTACCAGTTCACCAGCCGTCATGCTGGTGGTGCCATAGCTCCCAACATACGCGCTCCCCGACAGACCTGCAGCTACCGCCTTCACTTCGGCCAGAACGGCGCCCGCTTTGAACGACTGCAGACCGTTTCGCGTGTCGTACCGGATCCAGGTGCCAGCGTCCAGATCGCGCACCGCCACACCACCGCCAACCCAGCTCCCGCCCGGAGAGCCGCCATTTGGGGCTGCCACGTGGTGCTCACTGCCGACGTATACCCGCCGCCCTTGGCAGTCTACCGCGATCGCGGTGGTGTTGTTCGAGGCCAGCTGGGCATAACTGTGGCTGGCCCAGCGGTCCTGACTCAGCACGTGTACCGAGCCGCCGGGCGTCAGCACGTCCACCCCGGCACCGGTCTCATCCCACGGATTGCCGGTCCCCACCCAGAGCTCGCCCTCACAGCCAACGGCCAGTGCCGACACGCTGCCGTGTCGCAAGCCACTGGCAGGAGCGCCGGTATTCTCCGGCGTCCGGGCCGTCCAGCTGGTGCCATCAAACACGGCCAGGCCGCCGTCATCATACTTGCCGCTGGTCCGATTCCAGGTGGCCTCGGTGCTGCCAAACCATACCCGATCGCCCTGCACCGCGACGGCGTGCACGTTGTCACCCCGCAACCCGGTCCACGGTGGCTTCTGGTCCGCATCGCTCGTCAGCGTTGTATGCCGCGTCCACACGTCATCGGCCGTAGACGTGGTACCCTTGGTGTCAAGGTCAACCACGCCGGCGCCGAACAGTCGCTCCGAGCGACTGCCCGTGGCAATCCAGACATGGCCCGCCCAACGACTCCCCGGTGCGCCGAAAGCCAGATCAGTGATGAAGTTCGTCGGCGGCGCATTGGTGGTGCGCCAGGCCGGTGCGACCTTCAGATCGCCTAGCGACAGCGGGCTAATGCCACCCCCGACCCCGCTCTGTGGCCCGGTACCGACATACAGCCGGTCTCCGACCAGCGCCAGGGCCTGCGTGCGGTCGCGAGCCAGTCCATCGGCGGTCGTAAAAGCGCTGCCACGCCCCAGATGTAGCTGGTCGTCCGCCTGGTTCCGCAGCGTGCCACGATGATCGATCACCGCCAGCCCCCGCGTTGTAGCCAGCCAGACCGTATTGGCCAGCACTGGCGTCTCGACCGGGCCGAAGGCGATCGACTGTACAAAGGCGCCCTCCAGGCCAAAGGGGTTGTAGATCCGCCACTGCTCGTCGGTAAACCGGCCTTGATCGCCAACGAAGGTCGTCACGCCCCGTCCGGCAATCGCTGCCCACACCCAGCCATGGCGATCCAAGGCCAGCGTCCGCACCGGGCACTTCACCGCGAACTGCATCTCGTCGCAGCTCATCGCCGTCCAGGAATCGTCGGCTGTGTCCGCCGTGCCCTTGGTCTCAAGATAACTGAGGCCCCCATGGACCTGAGTCCACCGCCGGGCCGCGTCAGGGTCAGCACTCCGCTCCAGACGCCAGTGCCTCGACGTGGCGATCCACAGATTGCCATTGGGCAGCAGGAGCAGGTCGTTGATGTTGTCCGACACCAGCCCTAAACGAACCGTGCCATCCAGCTGCTTGCGGTAGGTCGACTCGAAGGTCGCAACTGCGGCCCACACGTCATCCGACGTCTCCGGGGTGCCACGAGTGTCCAGCCTGCCCAGGCCACCTCCGGCCCACTCCTCCTTCGTCGGGTCCCAGCTCTGCACACCGCCCACCCACACCCGATCGCCGTCTACCACTACTGCCCGCACGTCGTCGCTGGGCAGGCCACCATGCGTGTTGGACCGCAGATATGTGCGCCACACATCGTCCGCCAGATCAGCCGTTCCCCGGTCGTCAAGAACGGTAAGGCCGCCGCTCGTGGCCAACCACTTCCGACCCCTGGCATCAATGGCAATGTCATAGACCGTGTTGCCGCCAAGCGGGTCCTGCGGCCGCAGATACTGGGTATAGCCGCCAGTCGTCGTGTCCCAGCGCACCAGACCCCCACCCCGTGTCCCGGCCCAGAGCGTGCCACTCTCCACGCCCAGGGCCAGCACATCATCGCCACTGGCAAACGTCCGCCACGCTCCGACCGGCAATGCCGCCGGTCCCGATGCCACCACGCCACCCCGCCGCCCCGGACGCCAGCCTGCCAGCACGACCACGGCGGCCAACGCCACGAACAGCCATGGCATGGCTGCCTGGCGCACTCTGGCTCCCCTTGGCGTGTGCTCCGCCATCCTTACCTCCCTCATTGACCACTTCGGCCAGTGCCCCAACGCGACCTGGGCCTCTTCAGCCAGCCTGTAACCTCCCGCCGTTTGCGCGCCGCCCTATCAACCGCCAGGGCCGCCCCAGGTGGGGCGGCCCTGCCTCCTCCCTCCACAGCCCGCAGCCTTCAGCTGCCGGCCAGATCATAGCCTGCCAAGAACTACAGCCTCCGCCTCAGCGGGGCGTCGGGGCCCAACCGAGCCGGGCCCCGGCGCCAGTCCAGATCGCCGTTACGGCTTCATCACTCCCGGAATCCCGGGGCAGTTGGGCCGATGCTCGGTCATGAAGAAGTTGAACACCGGCATGGCCTCGACGGCCTTCGATTCATCGCCTGGAACATCCGGGCCGCCCTTGGTGCCGCCGATCCGCTCAATGATCACCGCACCCAGCCCTACGACGTTCCGCTGGAACTGACCATCGCCGCTGAGCACATCATGCTCCCAGTAGATGGCGCTGATCACGGCGCTGCCCAGGAAGTTGCGGCTGATCCAGCCCCAGGTGTTCAGATCGATGTACTCGACCTGCTTCTCGTTCAGCTTCTCGCAGACCACGTCCAACAGACCGTTCTGGTCATAGACATAGATCGCGAAGTCGGTGAAGCCAGGCTTCGGCACCAGGTTGGTGATGGCCAGCTCGCTGGTTATGCCCCGGTTCTGCTTTGCCAGCAGCGGGATGGCAATCACCGCGCTGCCACTCTGGATGCCACCGCGGTGGGCGCCGATCTGCCAGTTGTACACGTCGCACTCGGTGGCGGCGTTGTACGCCACCGCCTCGCGCCGATCGCTCCGCGCCGGGTCGGCCCACTTCTCCAGGAGCACTACCGTCTGCAACCGCGGCGGATCGATCCGTGGGTCACCCGGCGTCCACCACTCCTGGCTCTCAACGCTGGCGCTGCCCACCCAGTTCCCCGGAATGGCGTCGATGACCGGCAGATAGAACGTCTGGCTGCCCCGCGGGCAGATCCAGTCGACCATGGTGTGGACCACCCCACCCGACTGATCCAGGAAGTAGACCTTCACCTTCGAGGCCACCGTCGAGCTCAGGTTCTGGACCAGGAGCGCGGTGTCCCAACCCTGATGCTGGTTGTAGATCAGGGGCGCGTAGTTCACCTGGGTGCCAAGGCTGAAGACATCCTCGGGATTCGTCGACCAGACATCGCCTGGCACGCCGTTGTAACTCGTGAAGTGGTTGGCGCCCACGGTGTCAATCACCATCGCCATCGGCTGGCTGGCCCGGATCCAGCCACTGCCCAGCCAATCCGGCCCAACCACCGTGCTCGGATCGAAGATCACCGACTCACCCGGTGCCAGTGACAGCACGTCACCCAGTACCGGTCGCAGGCAGTTCTCCTGATCCTTGAACCACAGCTCAAGGCTCGAGCACTCAATGCCCACGTTCTGGATGTACAGGAAGCTGGTCAGCCCGGCCTTGTTGGCAAAGACCATCGGCGCGTAGTACATCCAGCCGCCCATGTACGGGTCCGGAGCACCCTGCAGGTCCGTCGAGATGCCCTTGTACGCGGCGCTCCCGGTGATGTTCGGATTCGTCGGATCCGGGCAGGTGCGATTCACCATCACCGCCAGCGGCTCGCCCTGGTGGGCGCCGAAGTCCAGGGTCTTGAACATGCCGCCCAGCCGATACGCCTCATCAAAGGCCATCCAGGCGAAGTAGTCACCCACCAGGGTGTAGAACGCCTCGCGGCACACGACATCGGCGAAAGGCAACGGCTGCCCGTACTGGCTCGGCACCTTGTCCACCGCATTGAGGCTGTACACGATGCCGCTCCGCGCGCCTTGCGGCAGCATGCCTGGCGCGAAGCTCCAGGACGAACCTGGCCTGAGGAGCCCGGAGCACTCAACCTTCAGTGGCCCGGCCGCCTGCGGCGGGCACGCCCCAGCGGCGCCCCAAACCACGATCATGGCCTTCGTCGGCTGCTGGCCGACATTCTGGACCTGCACCCAGCTCTCGCACTGCACTGCCGGGGCGACTTCCTGCATCGTCCCCGCCGAGAGCGCCGTCGCCGCCTTCGGCAGGCCCAGCGTGGCCAGGGCCGGCAGCGCCAACCGCATATCCACACCGGCGCACGGGACGTTCACCCGCTGCCAGTCGCTATCCGTCACCACAGGCAGGCAGGGGTAGATCGTCCGGCCCGCATTGACTGGCACGGCCGTCACCGTCACGGTGTCAATCGCGATGCCACACTCGCAGTCTTCGCCGTGGCACAGATGTGGCAGAGTCACCTGCCGCTTGATGACCTCGCCCGGGGCCATCGGCAGGTTCGGATCCACTCCGAAGCGAATGGTGTCAGTGTAGACCACGCCCCGCCCCGTGCGTGTCTCGAACACGTCCTCGATGTAGATGTGGTCGAGATAGGTCGTCCCGCTGTTCGTGATCTCGAAGCAGAACGTAATTGGCTGCCCAGGCCTGTCGAACACCGCGTACTTCGCCCCGGGGCACTTACCGTCAAAGGAGATCGTCTTGTCGATCTCGATAGCCGGGCACTCTACCGTCGTACCCTCGGTCACCGCGTTGTTGCTCGGCACCGGGTCAAGCGTCGGTGTGCGCGGCCCACCACCGATCCCCGGGAAGGGCTCCTTGGTCACCGGCGGCCACAGGGAGTCGTTGCGGCGAGTCTCCACATTGGCGCTATTCACCAGCACACCGCCGCACGGAGCCGTCAGGGTGACGATCACTTCGATGTCGATCGTCGCACTCGAGCCCGTGTTCAGGCGCCCGAGTTGCGGCGCGTTCATGTTGTTGACGTCGTTGCCCAAGACCACGGTGATCCGGCCATCGTCGCGCACCTCAACCACCTGGCCGGCACTCACCGTCACCTTGACCTTCGCCGGATCCAGCACCACACCGGTCGTTGGCAGCGTATCAACCACATAGACCTGTGCGGCATCGGATGGACCTTTGTTCGTCACCTTCACGCGATAGCGGATCGTACCGCCTCGGCCGACCGGATCGCACTCCAGGAAGCCGTTGACAGGATCCGTGCCGAAGATGTCGGTCTTGGTGATCTCCAGATCGGCCTCGGCGATGATCAGCGTCTGCTCGCAGTCAGAGTTGTTCGCCGTCCGTACGTCGGTCGACGTCGTACTGATGGTGGCGCAGTTCTGGGCCAGGACATCGTCAGCATCGAGCACGTAGCCCGAGTCGACCTTAGTGATTAGCCAGAAACTGAAGCGCTCACCGGGGTTCAATCCACCAGGCAGAATCGTCTCGTTGCCCGACTTGAAGCCCGTCACGGTCACCAGGTTCGGCGCGGCGAAGGCGCACGTTACCTGATCACCGGGGTTCATGGGCTCGCAGCGGACGAAGGTCTCGCCCAGAATGCCAGCCTGCTTGTAATCCAGCTGGTCCTGGATGGTCACGTTCTCCGCCCGCGATGGGCCGTAATTCCCGAAAGTGATCAGGTAGCGATGCTCGGTGCCAGCTACCGCCAGATCGGGTTCGAATGGCTTGTCCAGCCGCAACTCGGCCGGGACGTCCACCTTGTCAATGTAGACATCCACTCGCGGCACCGCCGTGGGGCTGGTGCAGGCGCGGTTGTCCGCCGAATACGGATCCCAGATCAGCACCAACGTGGGCGGTACCCCCGCAACCGGCTCGGGCGGCCCGGGCGGCGACGTGTTCGACGGCGAGTACAGCACGTCAACGCAGTTGGTAAGCGCCGTGCCTGAGGCCACCGACGAGTCGACCCGGACGTAGACATCAAAGGTCTTGCGGTCACCAGCCGCCATATCGCCCAGCGAGCAGTACAGCACGTTATTCTGGACGTCGTCAGGCCGGCAATCGGCGCCATCGGCATACAGGTAGGTAACCTGAGTCGTCGGTGGCAGCGTGTCCTTCACCGTCACGTTGCGTGCCCGGCTCGGACCGTTGTTCTGGACGGTCACCTCGTAGCGCAGCAGCCTGCCGGGCGTCACCTGGCCGGCGGTGTCGGTAACCACTTCCTGGCGCAGCGTGGCGTTGTAGCTAACCACCTCGCCCATGGCCGACTTGACCACCGCCATGTCGGCTGCCGCCAGCACCGTGTTCTGGGTGTTGGCGTAGTTGTTGCCGTTCAGCGGATCGAAGATGTCCGAGGATACGTGGACATCGTTCTCCAGTACCGTCCCCGGCTGGAGTGACGAGTCGGTCACCACCTGGAAGCTTATGGTCTTGGAGCCACCGGGACCTATCGTGCCCAAGCCACACGTCATGCGGTCCAAGGGTTGGCCGGGGGTGCCGGGCTCGCAGTTGACCCCCGCCGGCGCTGTCAGGCTGCCCTGGTAGATCTGGACCCCTGCTGGCAGCCGATCCGACAACAGGACGTTTTCAGCCGTGGACGGGCCGTTGTTGCGAACCGTGATCGTGTACAGAATGCGCCGACCGGCCGTCACCCGGATCGAGCTGAAGTAGTTGGGCGAGGTCGGGAAGGCCTGGCCCGGAATGGCGTTGTTGAAGATCAGGCCGCGCTGGCCGGTCTGCTGCTCTTCGCCACTGGCCGACTTGGTCACCTGCAGATCGGCCACGTCGGTGATCTCGTGCATCACCTCGGCGTGGTTATTCGAGCGGTCAGGATCCCAGGCCACGTGGCTCACCACGTCAGCGATGTTGTTGATGTCCTGGGTTTCGGCCGCCCGGACCCGCATCGAGAGAATCCAGCGCCCGGTGTTGGGCGGGCCATCAGCCGCCAAGACTCCCAGCGTGCCCTCGTTCTCCGGCGTCTCTGGATCATCACCCTCGGTCAGCCGGACGTCCCACTGCAACCGCTGGTTGATGCCCGCAATACCGGTCGGCGGGTTCACCTGCCCAAGTGGCGGCAACGGCGGCCAGACCATCGGCCACTGCGTCGCCGGCAGCACTTGCGGGTTGCCACCACTGTGAGCCGGCACTGCCACGCTAACCGCCGGCCGGTCGCTAAACACATCAATCACCTCGAAACGCTCGCTGGACTGCAACAGGTCCTTGAGCGCCACATCGGTGGCGCAGCTTGGTCCGAGGTTGTCGATCATGATGGTGTAGGTCAGCACCTCGCCGGCCCGCACCTGGCCGTCCATCTTGCCAAACTTCACGATCCTGAGATCAGACTTCTGGAGCACCAGGTTCTTGGCGTCATCACAGTTGTCCGATGGATCGGGGTCGCCCAATGTGGTGTTGACACCCGGCTCCCAGGGCACGCAGGCCCAGTTGACGATCGTGGTGCCAGCCGGCAGGCATGGGTCCACCCGCACCCAAATCCAGAACTCAACCACCTGGCCCGCCTTGATGGTACCGAGACTGCAATCCAGGTCCTGGCCTGGGGTCTGGGGATCGTCCACCAGGACGCAATGGTCGGTGTCGGTTTCGTAAGTCACCCCCGGCGGCAGCACATCGCGCACCACCACGTTCTGGGCGTCAGCCGGCCCGTCATTGCCGACCCGGATGATGTACTTCTTCTGCTCACCAGCGTACACCTTCTGCGGCTCCGAGTCCTTGGTGAGCCACAGGTCGGCCATCGTCAGGGCTGTTGTCGTCCACTCGGTGACGTTGTTCTCGTAATCGCAATCGGGGGTGTACTCCTGACCCAGAAGCGTGCCGCTGAAGACGTACGCGTAGTTCGTCAGCGGTGTGCTGTCTTCGACGTCAGGCATGACGTACACATCGATGGCGATGTCGCGTTCCCCTTCCAGGCCCGGTGGCAAGTTGCCAAGATCGCAGGTCACGGCATTGGACGGGTTGTACTGGAGGTTGAATGGGTCGAAGCTGTACAAGTTGTGAATGACGCAAGCGTTACCCAGTACCCCGTTGGGATTCTGGCCGCCCATGACCGTAGCGCGCAGGATGCGCATCCCCGGCGGCACGACATCGGCCACCATCACGTTCTGAGCCACCGATGGCCCGTTGTTACCGATGTGCAGGTGGTAGGTCTCGGTTGTCCCGGCGGCATGCTCTGACGGCCCAGACTTGTCGATCCGCAGATCGGCGACTGGATAGGCCATCACCAGCGACGAGGCGAAGTTGTCACTGTTGTCGTCGTCGAACTGGTCGCTCATCACGACCACATCGTTCTCCAGGATGGCCCCGGCTGGGATCGCGGGATCCACGATGGCCGTGAACTCCAGCGTCACCGGCCCCCTGGGCGGCGATCCCGTACCGGTGGCCAGCGTGTCGATCCCGCAAACCAGCTGATCCAGCCACGAGCCCGCCGTCCCTAGGTTGCAGGACCCGCGCACATTGCCCAGCCCATCGGTCACGCTCCAGTCAGTGACGGTCACTCCAGCTGGCAGCCGGTCCTTGATGACCACGTTCTCCGCCCGCGAAGGCCCGTTGTTCGACACCGTCACCCGGTAGGTGATCTTGTTGCCCGGCGTGACGCCATCCTCCTGCTGCAGCAACTGACCACAGCCGCCGACCTCGCCCATGGCCGTCTTGGTGACGCTCAGGTCGGCCACCTCGGTGATCTCATGCGCCGTGCAGGTGGAGTTGTTGCTGAAGTCCGGGTCCATGGCCTCGCTGGAAACATCGGCGCAGTTGTTGATGCTGACCCCTTCGCGGGCCATCACCGCAATCTCGATGATCCAGCGGCCTTCGCCGGATCCGGTGTTCGTGCCGGTGTACGGCGGACCGAATACCGGCATCTCCCCCGTGCCCTGGTGATTCAGCTCGCACGTGATCGTCGCCCGCTGGTCCACACCCGGAGCGATTGGCTGGGCGCCTGGTACGTAGGGCACGCCCACCGGCAGGTTGGTGTAGATCGGGTTGATCGGCGCGCTCGACGTCGGGGCATCGATGACGCAGTTAGCGTTGAGGTCATACTGTCCCGTGGCGTCCGGCAGCAAGCCCATGATGTCGAACACGCCGCTGGCCCGCAGCTCGTCCGTTACGGTCACGGTAGGCGCGAAGCTCGGTCCCAGGTTGTCGACCATGATCGTGTAAGTCAGCAGCTTGCCAGCTCGCACCTCGCCATCCGGCTTGCCGAACTTGCGGATACGCAGGTCCGAGACCGGATCTGCCGGCACGACTTCGGCATCGCAGGCGCGGTGCGATGACTCGTCTCCCAGCAGCCAAGACACGCAAGCCCTATTCTCCAGTGTCGGTCCACCGTCCGAGGTCGTGCCCTCGTGCACGGCGGCGACGATCTCAAACTCCTTAGTCTGGCCGGGCTGAAGCGGCCCCAAGTCGCATGTCACAACGCCGCCTACGACGGCGCACGTAGCGGAAGTGCTGTAGCGGTAGGTCAGGTCCTGGTTCAATGGATCAGTGACCTGGGCATTGTAAACCGTCGATGGGCCGTTGTTGGTCACTTTGATGCGGTAGGTGATCGTTCCGCCACCAACGCCGACGATCGTCCCTTCACGGTCCGTATCCGGCAAGCGCACGCTGGAGCTGACCGCCGTCTTGCTGATCTCCACATCGGCGGCATAGCGCAGGTCCGCCCGCACGTAAGCGTTATTGTTTTCCGGATCTGGGTCCGGCGTGTCGCTAAGCACCACGTCGGCAAGATTGAAGATGTCCCCCACAGCGTCCGGCTTGATGCGAACATTCACAAAGACCAGGATCGGGCTGGCGCCGGTCGGCGGGATGTCGCCCAGCGGACAGAAGAGCGCGTTACTACCCACGGTCAGGGTGCAAGGCAGGGGCACAGTGCCCAGCCCACGCTCGTAGTCGACGCCGGCGCTCACGAACTCGACGCCAGCTGGCAAGAAGTCCCGCAAGGTAACATCCTCGGCCACCGAAGGCCCGCTGTTGGCGACCTGCATTTCGTAGTGCACCGTCGTGCCCGCAACCGGCGAGCCGACGAGGAACTTCCTCACCGAGAGGTCCGCCAAAGCAGAAACGGCAGCAAAGTCTGTTGCCCGGTTGTTATCGCCCTCTGGATCGAACTGATCGCTCGTCACCCAGGCGTCGTTGTCAACGTAGTTGGCGGCCTCAGTATTGGGCTGATTAGCCACGAAGGCCGGATCCACATCCCCACACACCTGGAAGCTGCGGCTTGCGCCAGCGTCCAAAGTGCCGAGGTTGCAGACCATCGGGTCGAGCGGGTTGCCCGGCGTGCCCAGCGTGCAACCCGGGCCAGAGGTAATCGAACCATCAACAATGTCCTTGGGCAGAACATCGACGACCTGAACGTTCTCCGCCCGGCTCGGACCGTTGTTCCGCACCTCCACCGTCCAGCAGGCAACCTCACCAGCATTGACCTCTTCAGTGTCCACACGCTTGGTGATCGCCAGGTCGGCACTGGCCTGCACGCCAATAGCGGCACAAGAGCGGTTGTTGGTCAGGTTCGGGTCCGGAGTGCTGCTCGTGCCACGGCCAAACACCTCGACGCAGTTGTTCACGTCGATGGCCTGGTTAGCCCGGGCAACGATCTGCATAACCCAGCGGCCGCCAGCAAACACGTCCCTCGGCTCCAGGGGCTCCAACAGATCAAACTCCATCGTTGTGCCGCCCGACGGTCCAGTCTGGAGATACGGCCCCTGATCATCGCGGTTGGGGTCGAGGTTGGTCTGGACAATGCTATAGGCACCGCTGGCCAGCATCTCATCCCGCAGCGAGACGCCGATGTTGCGGTCCCAGGCGCCCCGTGCCCAGCTGGGGCCCAGGTTCTCAACATAGATGGTGTAAGTGAACAGCTCGCCCGCCCGCACACGAGTGTCCGGCTTGACCAGCTTGAGAATCTGGAGGTCCGCCGCTTCCTGGATGAAAATCGGAGCGCGAGCCTCATTGTTGGCCGGGTTGATGTCGGGGCTCAGTGTCGCCACATTCTCGATGGCGATAGCGCCATCGGGCTCGTTGACCACGGCATCGGGGCGGGCCTGCAGCTTCAGATCAATCACCCGCGTCTGCCCGATCCCGAGACTAGCCACCGGGCAGGTAACGGTCTGCCCGGCAACGCTGCAGCCGCCCGTGTCCGCCAGATAGCGCAGCGCGCCTGGCAAGACGTCGGTGACTGTTCCGCTGCCACTGAAGGGGCCCAGATTGGTCACTGTAATCCGGCAGACCAGCTCCTCACCGGCGATCACTACATCCTCGGGCGTCATAAGTCGCCGACACGACTTGGTGATGGCCAGATCGGCGGGCAGCTGGGTGACGCCATGATCCGGTGGCTCGGGCTGGGCTAAGGCCGGCGCGGGAGGACGCACGCCGGACCCATCCGGCTGTGACGCCACAGCTGGTCCGCCGAACGTCGCCAGCAGAGCCAGGAGCAGCAACGCCAAGGGGATGGATGAACGGAGCCAGGAAAGCGAAGTCCAAAGCGACGTGCGGGATAGACAACTCGGGCGGCTCATCGTCCGCACTCTCCTCATCGTCGAATAAAATAGACGCAACGGCCCTTCCTGCCGGCAGGCACTCCTGGCCGACCGGGGGCAGAGCGACATCGTCGGATGCACTGACACCTCCTTTAACGCCTGGCCGCCCCAGTGGATACGGGTCGGCGCCAAATTGCCCGGCACTGGCCATCCTAGTAGGATTGGCGGCTCGTAGTCAAGCATGAGTAGCAAGGCCATCCCAGCTGTCCTCGACCTGCCGGAAGCCTCCTTTCGGCGCGCGCTGGTCGTGGTGGCCCATCCCGACGACCCCGAGTTCATGGCCGGCGGCACCATTGCCCTCTGGTCGGCCGCTGGAGTTGGCGTCGCGTACTGCATCGTGACCGACGGATCGAAGGGCAACCAGGACCGCAGCCTGACCGCCAGCCAGGTGGCTGAGCTCCGCCGTCGCGAGCAGGAGGCTGCCGCCCGCGTCCTTGGCGTTCAGCGCCTCGTTTACCTGGGTCACCCTGATAGCACGGTGTTCCCCGATCTGGCGCTGCGAATTGCCATCGCCCGTGAGATTCGCGCCTGGCGACCCGAGGTCGTCTTGACCCACGACCCATGTCGCTATTACTTCGATGACTACATCAATCATCCCGATCACCGGGCCGTGGGCGAGGCAGCCCTGCACGCCATATTCCCGACCGCCCGCGACCACTTGAGCGCCCCCCAACTGCTGGCTGAAGGACTGGAACCGCACAAGGTTCGGCGCGTGCTTCTGGCCGGCGCCGTCGAACCCGACGTCTGGGTCGACATCGGCCAGAACATCGAGCGCAAGATCGAGGCCTTGCGCTGTCACGCCAGCCAGATCGGCGATCCCGATGAGCTGGCTCAGCGCATCCGTTACCGCGCCGCCGAGCTTGGGAGAAGCCACGCCATGCCATACGCCGAGGCATTCAAGCGCATCGAGATCCGGAGGTAGGTGGAGCCATGCGACACCCATACCCCGCCCTGAGAGAGTCCCTTCTCGCAAGGGGCTCGGCCGCACGATGCGGCGCCGGTTCCCTGGTAGTGTGGCTGACGTTACTTCTGCTACCGGTAGCGGGCGGCTGTTCCGCACACCGCATCGCCGTTGTCCCTGAACCCGAGGGACCGGTGCTGGCCGCACCCCGCGAACCGACCTTCACCCCATTGCCGCCGGCGACCGCCACGCTGACACCATTGCCTACGGCGGTGGCCACCGAGCTGGCGCCGAGCCCCACGCCTGATCAGTTCGAGGCGGCCGGATTGCCAGTCAGGCTGGAGATCCCGGCCATCGGCGTCGATGCCGTCGTCGAGCACGTGGGTCGACAGCCAGCGGGTGAAATGGATGTGCCCCACGTGCCTTCGCACGTCGCCTGGTTCAACGAGAGCGCGTTGCCCGGCCAGTACTCGCACAAGACGGCCATCATCACGGGGCACCTCGACTCGCCAGCCGGACCAGCCGTGTTCTTCTCGCTGCGCAAGCTCGTCATCGGCGACGAGCTGGTGGTGACCTATGCCAACGGCGATCGTTATACGTTTGTGGTCATCGAGAAGGAACGCTACCAGCACGACCAACTGCCATCGCAGAAGCTCTTCGGCGACGGCGAGACGCGGGGCCGTAGGCTGAACCTGGTCACCTGTGATGGAGCCTGGGATCGCGGGCAGGCGAACTACAGCCAGCGGCTCGTGGTATACACCCGCCTGCGCGAGAGCATCCCCGCCGCGGTCACTGCCGCTCCGGGCAACCAGTCATAGCCGAGTCGTCCGCCTGCTGCCGCACCTACCGGCAGCGAGCGGCCTTAAGCGCCCGTGGCCGTTCGCATCTCGCAGTGTTATAATGCTTGGCGCTGCCTTATGTTCGACTGGGGGCGGTGCGCCGGCTTTGTCGCTCGGCCCCATGTGCCCGCGCCCGGTCACGTCCCTGTGCTGAGCGTCGCTCCGGCTGGTCGCTGCGCCAGGAGGCGGCCGTGAGCTGCTTTTGGCGGTGCACAGAGTGAGCGATACGGTACTGGCTTTCGCGACAAGTGATGCCTGCCGATGGCTCTCGCTCGGTCTGCTGACTGCAGCGGTGCTTGTTGGCAGCCTGGCCCAGCGGCGGTTGTCGGCCGACTGCTGTCACCACACTGTCGTTGTTGCCTCCATCTTCTTGGCCACCCACGCCATGGCTGTCCCCTTTGCCTGGCTGGCTGACGCTCGGGGCGTGCCGCCGGAGCTGTGGTCAGCCCCGTTCGAGCGCTTGCTCGCCACTGCTGCCCTGGTCCTGGCCGCCTGGGCGCTGTTACCCCGACCACCAAAGGCCCCCTATCCGGCACTCCTCATCGGCACGCTGGCGCTTGCCGCGGCCGCGTTCCTCCTTTCCGCCGCCACCGGCAAGCAGATTCCGGCAAGCTCAGGAAGCGGGATCTTGGGGCTGGGCGGCCTGGCTGACCTGGCCGCTTCTGGCATCGCCGTGGCCGTGATTTGGGCACGGCGGACATCACTGCCCGAAGAGCCGTGGCTCCTGGCCATCCTGACCTGTCAGGCGGCCGCCGGCATACTTGAGGTGAATGCACCACTCAGCCTGAGTCAGGTGGTCTGGTGGCGCCTGGCTGCCTTCAGCACTGGCCTGATCTTGACTGCCACCGCCTTTGGCGACAGCCTGGCCGTGACCTGGCCACCTTCCAGAGGCACAGCCAGCGCCGAAGCCGATCGCCTCTCTTCGCCGGCGGCAGCCACAACAGGTGACAGGGCTGTGGTCCCACCCGAAGCGCCTTCCCTCCCCAACACGGCAGGCGCTGCGCCGACGCCCACCGTGGCAACGGGCGATGACGACGGCCTTCCGCCCGCTCGGCCTGAACCCGCCGCCACCCAGCCCGATGAGAGCCTGGCCACAAGCGTGGTTGACGTTGATCTGGAGCGCGTTGCCCGCTTCGAGTCGGCCATGCTGGCCTTGCCCACCGGCGTAGTGGTAACCGATAGCCAGGGACAGGTCCTTTTCAGTAATACCATGGCGGAGAGACTCCTGCTCCGACCGATTCAGGCCGGCCAGCCAGCGGCGGAGCTCTTCCCCGATCCACCGCTCGTCGACCAGGCGCTGCACGGGGCTCTTGCCACCCCGCCTGCAGCCCGCGCCGCCAGCGCCACGGACCTGCCCGGCCATGGTCTGCGGCTGCTGATTCACAGCCTGGCCAGGCCCGATGGCAGCATTGCCGGCGCCCTGCTCCTCCTTGGCCAGCCACCTCCACAGGAATCACCCTTGCCGCTTGACCTTGTGCCGCGGCTGGCGGCAGCAATCTGCGCCCCCATGGCTAACCTGGCCGGGTATAGCGATCTCTTGGCCCGGCGGGAACCCACTAGCGGCGAGCAGGATCAGCGGTGGCTGGAGCGCGTCGATGCCAATCTAGATCGGATGCGGTTGGGACTCAACAACTTGTTGGCGATTGTGGCCCTGGCCGCTGATAAGACGGGGCCCTGTGGGCCGCTGGATCCAGCTCGCTTGCTGGCCGAGGCCGCGGAGCGCGCTGAATCGCAGTTTCGCGAGAAGGGGCTGGTCCTTACCGTGGCCGCCGGCGATGGCCTGCCGGCAGTGGCTGTTGAGCGCGACGCCGCTGCCACACTCCTGGACAACCTGCTGGCCACCGCCGCGCAGCGGTCGCCTCAGGGGGAAGAAGTGAGCGCCCACATGAGCCTGGTGGAGGAGCCACCGGGCCCACCCAGTGTGGTGCTCGCCGTCCGCGACCACGGTCCACTCCTGGCGGCAGCGGAACGCGGCCCAGCGGTTCTCGAGGATGTGATGGGAGACACGACCACCGTCCTGGCGACCCAGTTGTTGGCCGAGGCGCACGGCTGCCGGGTGTGGGTGCAGTGCCACCCGACGTACAACGAACTCTGCCTGCGCCTGCCGGTCATGGCGGGCGGGACTCGAGCGGGTCGGTAGGCTATGACTCCCCGCCGTGCCCCAGAGCCCCACAACCAGCGTCGCCGGGCGTTTCGGACTCCAGCCACGGCCAGCACTGCTCAGCAAGGTCCGGCCAATGACAGTGGCAGGTTGCTCCAGGGAGCCGCGAGCCAGGCCCTTCATCAGATCGCCGATGGTCTGGGTGCCGAGCTGGCCGCCGTGTGGCTGCACGCTGGCGCGGGCCGTTTCGAATGCTGGGCACTTGTGCCGCCGCAGAGCAAGCCGGCGCGCCTGCCCAGCCGGCCACTCCGCTCGCTGCGCACCGTGCGCCGCGCTTTCCGCGAGCGGGAACTCAGCCTGGCCGACGTCAGCACCGCTCCTGACCTGGCCACGCTCTGCCAGCTAGTGGGCTTTCCGACGAAGGGCCATTTCATCCTTGTGGCTGTTGACGGGGCAACGGCCTCCGGGGTTCTGCTCGCTGCCAGGCAAGCGGCTGACTGGTCGGCCGCCGACCGCGCAACGCTGGAGACCGTGGCCCGACACGTCGCCAATCGCCTCGATCCCAGGCCAGCAAGAGCACGGCAGGCCGGCCCCCAGACACGGCAAGCCAGCCCGACACCGTTGTCTGTCGGTCCGCTCATGGCCATCGGACGGCGCGTTATGTTGGCGCTGGCAGCGTCGGGGCGGCTCCCTTCAACAGCCCCTCGGCTGGCAAATCACTCAGCGCGAGGAGAAAGGCCTGCCCAGAGCGCGCCCGATCGGCTCCTCGAGCAACAGACACCTGCAACAGCGGCCGATTCCTCGCCCGCCACAGCCGAGAACCAGACGCTGCCAAAGAGTCCGGTGACCGCCCCAGACGCTCAGCCGGTCGACGTGGCTCCCACCGTTCGGAGTCTCAGCATCCTGTCGGGGGCTGAATCCACGCCGGAGAGAGCCTGGCGCTTTACCAAGCGCCGCCCCCCGACCGGCGATCAGAGCTCCAGCGCCCTGGCGGCAACGCGACTGGAGTGCTATGCCCTGGCCATCGACCAGCTGCCCTGGGGCATACTGATCATCGATCACGACCACTGCATAGTGGCCGCCAACCGGCTGGCAGCGGAGCTTCTGCACTGCGAGTGCATCCCTCCCGGGATTGAGGCGACCCGCCTCTTCCCGGAACCAGTGCGGGCGTCGTACGCGCTCCACAGTCTGGCTGCCAACCCCGATCCCAGCCGGACCAACCAGCATATGCTCTTCGAAGCCAGCCGCCTGCGGGCGGAGCTACAACCACTCTGCCACCCACTTGTCGGATACCGGGGAGCAGTAATCCTCCTGTATCGCCAGACCACCTTGCCAGCCTCGAACGCGGCTCGGATGCTGCCCCAGCTGGCGGCAGCCATGAAGACACCTCTCGCCAGCCTCATCAGATACCGCGATGTTCTGCGGCGCGGCCGGGCCTCCGAGGAACGCGCCGCCCGCGTCCTGGGCCGCATCGAAGCGAACCTGTCGCGTCTCCAGACGTTGCTCGACGACCTGATAGTTGCCGCCCAGCTGTGCCGCGACGAGCCTTTGTTGGGAAGCACGGCTCTCGCGATGGCCGATCTGGTTCGTGATAGCGCACGCCGGGCGGCACCCCAGTTCGCCGAGAAGGACGTCGAGCTGGTGCTGACGCTCCATGAGCCCATACCGCTGGCCTCGGCTCAACCTGACGCGGCTACCGTCTTGGTCGACAACCTGCTCATGAATGCCGCCCGCCGCTCGCCGCCTGGGGCCAGCGTTCAGATCGAGGTCGCCACCCACACCGTCAGCGGTGACCAGGGCGTGGTGATAGCCATCGCCGACTCTGGTCCAGCGCTTGCTCCGGGGGCCTTTGGGCTGCTGGAGGTGGACTGCGATGGCCAGGATGTTACCCTGGCCTTTGTCCGGCTGCTGGCAGAGCGCATGGGCGCCCGGGCCTGGGCGGAAAGCCACCCCCACGGCACCCGATTCTGCTTGCGGTTGCCGGCGCGGCGCAACGTCAGCTGAGCTCGTGGAGCATAGCTCGCCGGGCCGCTCGACTCGCTCACCGCGAGGCGACCAGCTTCACAATCCGGCCGTCGGCGTCCACCGTGACCCTCACCACCTGGCTCAGTTCGGGCCCACCTGGGGCAAGCGGCTGGCGATGGCGGAAGGTGTAGACCCAGTTGGGGCCGGCCCGCTGGACGCTTGGCGTCACAGCCGCTAGATCGGGATAGCGTCGCGCCACCTGTGCTCGAACCCGCTGGGCCATCGCAACCTGGTTCATCGCTCGCTCCGCCACGCTCAAATCACCTTCGCCGGCAGCACCAGCTTAACCCCTGGCCGCTGCCAAAGGCACCACCAGCTCGGTTCGCCGGGCAGTCGACAGCACACTCGGCAATGTTGCCGGTACGTGGCCAGCCACGATCTGGGTGACGATTACCGTCAGGCCAACCGCCCGTCGCAGTGCCGCGTCTAGTCCGGCCCCCACCACCAGCTCGCAGTCGGGTGCCAGAGCGCTACGCAGCCGCCCGACAATCTCGGCCACATCGGCCACCGTTAGTTCCGGCCCACCGCTTACCCGGACGATCGCGGCCCGCGCCTGCCGCCAGGCAGCAGGCTCGATCAGCGGACTGGTCAGCACAGCCTCTACCGCCCGGCGACCTGCAGCCGAGCCCCGGCCAATGCCAACCGCCACGCAACCCCGGCCGCCCTGAGTCAGCAGGCTGTGCAGCGCCGCGCGGTCGACTGGTAGCCACGCCCTGTCCCCCAGCAGCTCGGACACCCCCTGCACCGCCTGGCGGATGCTGTCATCGCCGACCCGCAGAGCGACGTCCATGGGTACCAGGCGGCCGGTCAGGGCCACCGTCCGATCGTTGACCACCGGGACGAAGGTATCCGACATGACCTCCAGGCGCTTGGCGGCCTCCGTGGCCAGCGATTGTCGACGCCTGCCTTCCCAGGCGAACGGCATGAGGCCGAAGCTAAGCGTGGCGGCGCCACTCAGGCGCGCCAGGCGTGCCACCTCCGGTGCGGCACCGCCACCCGTGCCGCCAGCCATGCCCGCCACCACCAGCACGACATCGCTGTGGTCAAGGGCCTCGGCGATCAGCCGCTCATGGGCCAGCGCCGCCGCACGCCCTCGCTGGGGGTCGCCGCCCGCACCCAGGTGACGGCCGTCGACGCCGATGGCGATGCGCAAGGCCGACGGAACCCGCTCCAGAGTCTGAGCGCTGGAGTCAATCGCCAGGTAGCGGACACCCGGCTGGCCTACGTCCAGCAGCCGGGCTATGGAGTTCACGCCGGCGCCGCCAACCCCAGCGACCGTCACCGTGCAAGACCCTCGACTCGTCATCGCGTCACCGCCAGTTTGAGGACTCGGCCCCTCTGGTCAACTGTTGCTCGGGCGATCTCACAGCAAGCAGGACCATCGCAGAAGCGCACGTTGCGGCGCAATGTCACGACTAGCGCCCCTGCTAGATCGTTCTGGCGACCGGCCATGTCCTTGGGTTGCAGCCGGCTTGCCAGGGGCGCCGTTTCGAGCTGCACGTCTTCCGCCCCGAACTCCGGCAACTGCCGCGCCACATAGCTCCGGATACTCTCCAGCAGCGCCCCTGGCGCCGCCGCGCCTGGCGCTTCTGGCCCGCGCGCGTGGCTGGGCCGGACCGGCCGAGTCCCCACCGAATCCGCCGGTCCGGCCCACGCAGGCTCCACAGAGTCCGCCTGGCCATCAGTCCGCTTTGATCGCGGCTCCCAGTGGACCAGGCTCGGATCTCCAAACAGCACGAAGTTGAAAACGGCCTTCTCGTCCTCACTGTCCAGGTAACCCATTCCTTGGAGCGCCGACGTGATGACGGCCCGTTTGGCGACCATGAGCGCCTCGCCAGCCGACAACCCTCGACACAGTGACTCCCAGAAGCGGCGCGCCAGCAAGTCGGCCGCGAACAGCTGTCCACCGGCAAGGCCACCGTAGGCCACTCCCGTCGCGCCAACGAAGGCCAGGGCACCCTTGGACAGGAAAGCCAGGGCGACCGAGTCGGAAGGCGACCGAGACTGGATGTGAGCCCCGTAACAGGCTTCGCTCAAGACCACCGCGCCAGGGGCAAGCGGCACTTCCTCGGCCCGCAGCGCCACCGGGAAATGCGGGTACGCGCCGGGGTAGTTCGGATGGCGCTGGCCGAACCAGTTCGGCGATCCAGGCACGCCGTGAAGGTTGAAGTAGCGCAAGCGAGGCCCGGCAGCGTCTGGTAGCGACCACTCCCGATGCGTCAGAGGCGGAGAGAGCCGCAGCGCCTGCGGTGCGCCGATGGCCCCGAAAACGGCCCGGGCGGCACCTCGCCATACGCTGGCCGAGTAGCCGCAAGCATCGCTGGTGAGCGACAAGGGCTGCCGTCGGGCTAGCGCCCGGTGAGCACGAGCCGTCGCCTCCAAGGCGTCGATAAGCCCGGAAAGGCCCACGTCCGGAATCCGCCCGACGGCCCGTACCGGCTTGAGCGGGTCTGCCTCGTCGGTGGCGTAGGGATGATCCGACAGCAGCGTCTCCTCGCCATCGGGCGAAGGATTGGGCAGTCGGTGGAAAGGCACCACGCCGTCGTCACCCAGAATAAGCACGTACCGCGCCTGCTCTTCCGTCCAGGCCAACCGGGATGCAACCCCACGCACAAGCTGAGCGATGGCCTCTGGGCGCCGGACGTCGGCTGGCAAGAGGCCAAGGCACGTGGCCAGCGGGCTGTCGTCGGCATAGAGCAGCGTCCCCGAAAGACCGCGCGCCGCCATCGCTGCACTGAGCTCGCCCACGGCGCGCTCGATGGCCGCTACACCATCGGCCCCATAGCGCTGCCAGAGGCGGTGGCGGCTGGTGACGATTAGCACGGCCGACGCCAGGCGAACCCCATTCGGGGCTCTACGCCCCAGCGCTCGCCACGGAACTTCGGTCAGCCTTTCCAGGGCACCGATCATCGCTCACTCCGCTCCTGCACCGTGCCGATCGAAGAAACTCATGGCCCGCACGGCGGCCAGCTGGGCAATCGCTCCACCGTGGCTCGGAGCCAGGCGGGTGGCGCGACGGAAGAGCTCGGCAGCGCGCCCGTAGTCCTTACACGCCTTGAGCGCCAGGCCAGCCTCATAGAACAGCTCGCCGTCCGCCGGGTCCCGGGCCACAGCGGCTTCAAAGGCCAGCCGAGCCCGGTCGTAGTCGCCCCGCTGTAGATGCAGCCGCGCGGTCTCCCACAGCGGCCGGTAGTCGTCAGGGGCCAAAGACACGGCCCTCTGGAAGTGCTCCAATGCCTGGTCCAGGAGGCCGGCCCGGCGACACGCCTGGCCCAATAGCAGGTGCGGCTCGCCAGTGTCAGGATCGCAGGCCACCGCTTGACCGTAGGCTTGGATGGCGTCGTCCAGCTGGTCCAGGGCAGCGTAGGCGTCGCCCAAGGCCACGTATGTCTGCTGGCTCGCCAGTCCAAGCCGGACCGCCTGTTCCAGGTGCTCCACAGCCAGCGACGGATCTCCGGCCGACTTGGCGGCCATGCCCAGCCAATGATGCAACTCCGCGTCCGCGGGTTCGGCCTCCGCGGCTGCCTGCAACACACGCAGGGCATCACCGGGATTACCTTCGGCCAGGGCCAGGCGCCCGAGCAGTTTTTTGGCCGCCACGGAGTCGGGACTGCTGGAGGCCAGCTGGCGGATGGTTTCCCGGGCCTCGCTCGTCTGGCCCAGGAGCATGGCCAGCTCAGCATCGGCCAATCGATGGGCCGGAACATCGGGATCCAGAGCCATAGCCTCGCGGCACCAGCGCCGGGCCTCGGCCAGATCACCGCTGGCCCGGTAGAGAGTGGCCAGCTCGGCTCGCCAGTCGGCACGATTGGCCGCCAGGCCGACCGCCCGCAGCAACGAGCGGATCGCGCCCTCGCGATCCCCAGAAGCCAGCTGGGCCAGAGCAAGTTCCCAGCGAGCCTCGGCATCGGTCGGCAGCTTAGCCACGTAGCGTGTTAGCTCGGCCACGGCCCGCTCGCTCTCTCCAGCGGCCAGTGCCTGCTGGGCCAGGGCCAACTGCCAGGCTGGTTCCTCGCGCAAGGCGCAGGCCTGTTGGTACGCGGCCAGCGCTTCTCGCGGCCGATTCAGAGCCGCCAGCGCCGAGCCAAGTACGGCATGACTATCGGCTAGTCCTGGAGCCCGCTCGATCGCCAGCCGGCTGGCTTCGGCGGTCAGGGCCCAGTCGGCGGCCAGCGCATGGGCCTGGGCCGACAGGAGGTGCACCGCAGCGTCATCCGCTCCCAGGGCCCGAGCCAGGCTCAACGCCTCCAGTGCGGCTGGACCGTTGCCAGCGCGCACCTGCGTCCAGCCCAACAGCACCAGGTTCTCCGGCGTCTCCTGACTGGCGACGGCTTGCTGGGCCGCCTGGCGCGCCCCCGCCCAGTCGCCGACACGACCGCGGACCAGCGCCAGAGCCCGCGCCGCCCGGGAGGCCGTTTCGCCTTCCGCCCGCTCCAAGACGAGGCCCAGTGCCATTTCGGCCGCCTCCCGACTTTCTTCGTCCAGCGGCGGCGGCGGGGTCAACGGCAGGCCAATCCAGCCGAGCTGGGCCAGCGACTGCCCAAAGCGCAGCGCCATCGCCGGGTTGGCAGGGGCCAGCTCGTAGGCCCGGCGGTAGGCCGCTCGGGCCCTTTCCACGTCGCCGGCCTCTTCGGCCAGCTCTCCCCACCGCAGAAAGCCGCTCGCCTCCTGCGGCGCAATCTCCGTTACCCGAGCCAGGGCATCGCTGGCCGCTGCCAGATCGCCCGCCGCCCGATGCACCGCCGCCAGAGTGCGCCAGGCTGCGGCGCCCTCGGGCTGCAACTCAACCGCCCGCCGGGCATGCGGCAGCGCGGCCGGCAGCTGGCCCTGAGTAAGGTAGACTTCAGCCAGCAACCGGTGGGCCTCGCCATGCTCCGGAGCCAGCTGCGTCGCCCGCTCCAGAGCCAGCCGGGCATCTTCTAGCTCGCCCGTGGCCAGGTGCGCCCGGCCGAGGTCGAAGTGGCTCTCGGGCTCATCGCCGGCCAGTCGAACGGCCTGGCGAAAGCAGGCAGCGGCCTCGGTGCTCTTACCCAGCGCCTCCAGCACCAGGCCAAGCGCCCGCTGCCCCTCGGCGTTGCCGGGTTCCAGCCGCACCGCCTGCTCCAGGGCCTCCGCCGCCCCCACCCCATCATCGCGAGACATGCGCAGGACACCAAGGGCCCGCCAGTAGGCGGCCACGCCGGGAGCCAGTCGCACGGCGGTGGCATAAGCATCCAGCGCCGCCGGGTAGCGTCCTGCACGCGCATACGCCGCCCCAAGTGCGGCGTGAGTGGCGGCATCATTGGGAGCCAGACGCAGGCTCTCCTGCAAGGCGACGACCGCATCGGCTCTACCCAACCGCTGCCGAGCCTCACCCAGGGCTCGATGATAGACCGCCTGTGCAGGGTCCAAGCGGGTAGCGCGTTCGAACTGGGTAAGTGCCGACTCGTCGTCGCCCATCCGGACATAGAGCTGCCCCAACTCGAAGAAGGCGGCCGGATTGTCCGGTGCCGCCGCCACGGCCTCGCGCAGGGCGCCGATTGCCCCCTCGACATCCGAATGAGCCAGCTCCCCAACCAGTGCTCGCACGTAATCAAGCTCTTGGGGCGCCAAATCGACTGCTCGTCGATAGGCGACCACTGCTTCCTCGTGCCAGTCCTGCGAGGCGAAGGAGCGGCCTAGCTCGTAGTGCAGGACGGCCGCATCGGGATCAGCGGCAATGCCCTCTTCGAGGGTCGCGATCGCCTGCTCGATCCAGCCCATTTCGCGAGCCAGCCTTGCCTGCCGCACCCGGTAGTCGACGACGCCAGGGCCCAGCTCAACTGCCCGACGGATAGCGGTATAGGCGGGCTCCAGTACCCCGGCCAGCTCGAACGCTGCCGCCAGCGCGTCGTGCGCCAGCGCCGAGTCGGGGCGCGCTGCCACAGCTCGCCGTGCCGCGTCGATGGCCAGCTCAGCGTCCCCCATCTGGCGCGCAGCCTCACTCCAACGGCTGAGAGCATCACTGTCGGTCAGACCCAGGTCGGCCGCTCGCCCGAAGGCCTCGCCAGCCTCTTGCCACTTGCCAGCTGCCGCGTAGGCCTCGGCGAGCGCCTGCAGAATCGCCAGTCCGTCACCGAAGCGCTCTCGAGCGGCAGTTAGCTCGGCAATGGCCTCCTCACAACGGCCGGCCCGAACCAAGGCCATGCCATGCTCGGCGGCCAGATCAGGGTCATCCTGGGCGCCGCGGCGCAGCCGAGCGTACTCCTCGGCTGCCTGCGACCACGACCCGTTGCGGGCATGCAGTGCCGCCAGACGCCGGGTGACGTCGCGATCGGGCGCCACCAAAGCCATGTCCTCGAGGAGTTCCTGGGCCCCGCCAACATCGGCGGTGCGGACAATGTCAGCCAGGCGCAGTCGATAGGCCCGCTCCTCAGGTGCCAGCTCAACGGCGCGCTCTAGCGCCTGACGGGCCCCTTCGACGCGCCCTTCGGCCAGCTCGACGTCGGCCAGCAATGCATGCCAGGCCGCCTGGTCCGGCGCTAGTTCCAGGGCCCGCTGCACCGCCGATCGGGCTTCGTTCAGCCGGCCCAGAAGGCGCGCACACTCGGCGACCTCGGCCAGGACATCTGGGCTGTCGGATCGAAGCGCCGCCGCCCGGCGGAAGACGCCCAGCGCCCGCTCATGCTGGCCGGCCTGGCGGAGCGTGCGCGCCAGGTCCACCTGCAGCTCGAAGTCGGCGGGCGCCAGATTGGCTGCCGCTTCCAGGTGTCGGGCCGCCGATTCGAAGTCACCGAGCTCGCGACAAATCTGGCCAGCCCGACGTCGATAGGCCACCGTCTGGGGGCTCAGCTCGGCCGCGCTCAACCAGGCCTCGAGTGCCGAGGCCAGATCGTGGCGCTCCTCGTGCAGCTGGGCCAGCTGTTCTAGTGCCGGGGCACTGGCAGGCTCCAGCGCCGCTGCCATCTCGATCTCCTGCATCGCGCCCGCGACGTCTCCCAGCTCACGCTTGGCCGCCGCCGCATATTGCCGATAGGCCACCTCCTGCGGCGCCGCCACTGTCGCCCGACTGAAAGCGGCCAGCGCATCGCGATACTCGCCGCGAGCATCGTGCACCCGACCCAACTCCGCCAGCGCTGCAGCGCTGGCTGGCGCCAGACTGGCAGCTCGCGCGGCATGGGCCAGCGCTCCATCAAGATCGCCCAACTGACGCAAGAGAGAGGCCAGGTCCAGATGGTCCGCCGGCCAGGCATCGTCCAGAGCAACGGCGCGCTGCAACTCCTCGGCCGCTCGCCTGGCGTCGCCTAGACTGGCGATTGCCCGCGCATAGTCGGCCCGGATGGCGGCCGAGTCCGGCGCCTGGCTCACCGCCCGCCGCAAGGCGTCCACTGCCGCGCCTGCCTCGCCGGCAGCCAGGAGGGCGCGTCCCCAGTGATACAGGTAGGCCAGCTCGTCGGCCTGCAGGCGATGAGCCTGCTCAAAGGCCGTTACCGCTTCCGGCCAGCGGCCTAGCTCAGCCAGTACCTGGCCCAGCGCATCATGCCAGGGGGCGTGGTCTGAGGCGGTCGCGACGGCCAGCCGCATGCGGCCAAGCGCTGCCTCAAGATCTCCGAGTTCGGCTAGTAGCTCGCCCACTGCCTGTTGGTAGGCCGCTGTGCTCTCGTCCAGCCTGCTGGCGACCTCGTAGCTCATTAGTGCTTCCTCGGTCCAGCCCTGCGCCCGATAGGCCTCGCCCAGCGTAGCCTCGATCTCCGGCTGGTCCGCCACCTGCTCGCGCGCACGCTGCAGTTGCTCAATCGCTCCGGCTATGTCGCCCAATCGCAGCAGAATGCGTCCCACGTGGAACAAGTACCGCCCCCGGTCAGGTTCAACCTGCAGCGCGGCCTGGAAACAGTCCAGAGCCGTCTCCAGATCGCCGGCTGCCTCGGCTGTCAGGCCCCGCTCCAACGCCAGATCGGCGCCCAGGCGTTGCCAGGCCCGATGGGCATCCTCCAACGCTAATGCCGCCGCCTCGCCTTGCTGCAGGCCGCGCAGAGCAAGGCCGCGATTCCGATCGCGAACCAGCGCTTGCAGCCACTGCATGAGGCTCGGGGCCGCATCGACATCGGGGCGCTCGAAAACAACTTCCGCGGTGGCGTCGGCAGCGGCCCGGTCCAAAGCCAGGCGAAAAGCCGTCTCGGCCGCGGGTCTTTGGCCGCAACGGCTCAAGTGGACCGCCAGCCGGTAGATGACTGTCGGCGACAACTCAGGCCAGCGTGAGACCAGCGTCTCAACCGAGGAGCTGGCAGCCATGGAGGCACCGGCGGCGGACTCAGTGACGGACAGGCAACGGGCGGCTACCTCCGGTCCCCATTGCAGGTTGAGAAGTGCTCTCAGGAATGCCACCGGCTCGGGGGCAAGTCGGTACACATCGATCAGCGTCTCGATCCGCCGTGCTTCATTCAGATCGGCCAACTGCAGGGCCAGCTGGTCCGGATCGCGGGCCGCTCTCTCAACCAGGGCGCCAGCGGCGCAGTGCTGGGCCACCAGCGGCTCGATGAACTCCAGCTTAGGGCCGCTGGCGACCACCACCCCAGTGCGCACCAGCTCGTCACGGCTCACCCCGAGCGCCATGGCCCGCGTATCGGCCTCAAGCAACGGACCGCGGCCCAGCCCTGACAAAGCGATCTCCGCCAGGGCGGCCCGGTAGGCGGCTCGCTCAGTCGTCGGTACCACCTGCAGGTGGGCGTCCAGCAGTCGCTCGATCACCTCGCTGCGACGCCAGCTCTCGGGTGGCCGATCCCGGACGACTCCCATGAAGGCGACGAGCGTGTTTGGCAAACGCACGGCTCGGGCCAGAGCTGCGTCGCGCGTCAGCCATCCTTCGGCGGCTACGGCCAACCGCGAGGGTAAGCTGGTGCGCAAGGCCTGGCTCACAGCGGTGGGTGATAGCGGAGCCAGCTCTACGTTGGGTACGTCTTCGAACCACGACCGGTACGCCGGCCATTCCCTGCTGCGGCAGGCCATGATGACCGCCGGCCCGACCTTACCTCCGGCGCGGAGCAAGAGCTCAATGCCTTCCAGGAGGTAGACGTCGGTTGTCCGATCCAGGTTATCCAGCAGCAATAGCAGCGGCGCCAGATGCTCGAGACTCACCCCCTCGAGGCCCAGAAGGGCCAGCGACCGGCTAACCAGATCCTCCACCGCCTCGCCAGGCCGCGCCGTAGTGAGATCGACGTAGACCGGCAGCCGACCGTGATCCGAGGTCATTTTGCTCCCGGCTTCCAGGAGCGCCTTGTGCAGCAGCGTGGTCTTGCCTGAGCCGGGCAGGCCCACAACTACCAGCTTCTCTGCAGCCTGCACAGTGGCCACGGCATCGGCCGGTCCCTCTGCTGTGGCCACGGTCAGCGGCACATACTCCGTGGCCAGGCGGGCCGCAAGGGGGTTATCGCGCAGGATGGCCGCATAGGCCGCCACCGCAGCCTGCCGGCCTGCCAGTCGGTGGGCCATCCGATTGCTCCCTGCTGCGCCGCTGTAAGAATCTGAAGCCACTGAATTCGCCACTGCCTCCTCCTCGCTGGCCGTCGTACGACCTCAGCCGGCCGCCCTCAGGCGGCCAACATGGCGTAGCCGACGAGGCACAGCACCAGGCCCAGCAGACAAAGGAAGACACCCACACCCAGCGCCGTTCGCACCAGTTGGTTCACTGCCTCGACCAGTCGCGCAGCAGCATCGATAGCCGGCACCACGCCGACCTCCGTCAACGCCCGTGCGTGCAGGCGACTCGACTGTGCTGACAGCCCCTTCAGCGTGCTCTGGTACTCGCGCGCCAGAATCGTCCAGATCCCGGCGAGGCACGCCAAGAGTCCGGTAGCAAACAGCGACAGCGCCATGATCTCCTTGATCGGCCACGTCAGATCACCCAGTTCGATCGCCACAGTCCGCTCCTCATGCTTGCATCGATTGGCCAGCCTCACAGCCCGGCTCCTCACACCGCCAGTGCAAGGAGCGTGCCAGAGGTAACCAGACAACAAGGCCGGTCGGCCCAACCGTTCCAGGAGGCAACATGGCCGGACACTCCCTCCGGAACACCGTCATGGGCGTGGACCACCCTGGTGCAGGCAGAAGTGGGCAATTCGCCAACCTCCGTTGGGGAAAAAGACCCACCAGCGGTCAACTGGCCGGCTCATCTTCCCGTCCCGTTTCCCGACGCCGGCTGGCCGATGCCGGCGCCGCCATCGTCGCTGTGGCAGCCGGGCGAGTCCTGCTCACACCCGGCGCCCTCAGACGACGAACCGCTATCCGGGCGCCCGCCCTCAGCCGCCAGACCGAACTTCTCCACCCGATATCGAAGCTCGTCGCGGGTAAGTCCCAGAAGCCGCGCGGCGCCGCTCTGATTGCCATCAGTCCGCGCCAGAGCTTGCTCGACCAGCGAACGCTCCCAAGTTGCCTCCAGGCCTTTCAGGTCAAGACCATCAGCCGGCAGAATGGTGGGCAGGTGGCCCGAGTCGTGCGACGAGCCTGCCACGCTGCGCTCTGCTCTCTCAACGGCACGAACAATGTCCGGGATGTGTACCACGTCGATCATCTCTTCGCCGCTGGCCAGAATCGCGCCTCGCTCGATAACGTTGCGCAACTCCCGAATATTTCCGGGCCAGGAATACCGGCATAGCGCCCAGAGCGCAGCGTCGCTTATGCCCTGCACCGTGGTCTGCATCTGCTCCCGAATCTCTCGCAGAAACATATGGGCGAAATACGGTATGTCAGCCGACCTTTCGCGTAGTGGTGGGATTTCCAAGGTGATGACACATAGGCGGAAGTAAAGATCCTCGCGAAACTCATTTCCAGCCACGGCATCTACAACGCGACGATTTGAAGCCGAAATGACCCGCACGTCCACCTTGATCTCAGTCTCGCCGCCGACCCGACGGATGCGATGGTCCTGCAGTGTCCGCAGGAGCTTGGCCTGCATTTCCGGCGACATCATGGTCACTTCATCGAGGAAGATGGTGCCACGATGAGCCAGCTCGAACAGGCCCCGCTGGGTGCTCGAGGCACTGGTGAAGCTGCCCTTCTCGTGCCCGAACAGCTCGCTCTCCAGCAGCTGGCTGGGCAGGGCGGCACAGTTGATGGCCACAAAAGGCCCCTCCGCTCGGTCAGATAGCTCGTGCAATGCCCGGGCTACAACTTCCTTGCCGGTGCCACTCTCGCCCTCGATCAGGACTGAGGTTGGGGTGCGAGCGATCTTCTCCACCAGCCGTCTGAGGGTTGCCATACGCGGCGTCTCGCCCACATACCACTCTGGGCCCCGTTTCTTGCGCACCGCTCGGGCGCACTCCAGCGCCCTGCGGGCTGTGCACAGCTCGACCCCGTGTGCCACCACGCGGAGCAACTGGTCGATGTCCACCGGCTTTACCAGGTAGTCGTAGGCACCACGACGAATCAGATCTAACGCGCTGGTGGCGGTGTTGTCGTTGGTGACCACGACGACCGGCACATCGGGCGATACGTCCTGTAGCGCAGCCAGGAGCTCGCGACCATCGCGCCCGCCGAGACCCAGGTCCAGCAGCATGAGCTCAAGTTCTCTGGCTCTGATGGTGCGCTGTCCCTCCTCGATGTTGGTCGCGGTGAGAACCTCATAGCCGGCCTTGACCAGCGGTCGCTCGAGGTAGGTGCGCATGGTGTCACTGTCCTCGACAATGAGGACGGTGTGTCGCACGGCCGGCTCCTGCAGCTCGCTCATCAGGAATCCTCCTTCGCATCATCAGACCCTAGTGGCGGATCGATCCGAGGCAACCAGATATGGAAAGTCGTTCCGCATCCAACCTTAGTCTCGAAATCGATGGTCCCCTCGTGATCGGTCACAATGCGCCGCACACTGGCCAGCCCGAGGCCAGTACCGCGGGATTTGCCGCTTACGAATGGCTCGAAGAGGTTCGGCTGGATAGCCGGCGGGATGCCCATGCCGGAGTCAGCGATCGAAACCCGAACTCCAGGACGGCCTCGGTCATCGGCTTCGCACGCAACCTCCAGCGTGCCAGCGTAGGGCGTGGCCTCGATCGCGTTCTCGAACAGATTGCCAAAGGCCCGCTCCAGCCCGGCCAGATCGGCATTCACGTAGAGCCCGAGGGCCAGAGTTTCGCGCACCTCGATACCGGCCGAGGCCGCCCGGGGCCGATAGCGCTCGAGAGTCTCGTGAACAACGGCCGCCAACTCCAGTGGTACACAAGACAGCCGGCCTGGACGAGACACGGCGAGCACATCGTCGACAATACGGCAGGCCCGCCCGCTGTCCCCCAGTAGCCGATCGACCGTTGGCCGCTGGGGGGCGTCAATCGGCAGATCTTCGCTCAGTAGCCGCAGTCCGCAGTAAAGGTTCGCCAGCACTTCCCGCACGTCGTGGGCAACGAAACTCACCAGACGGGTCTGAACGCGTTCCGCCTCTCCCTGGGCCACAAGGGGCAAGGCAGTCAAGAGAAGTGCGTAGCCTGCCCCAGGCGTCGTCTCGGGCAGCCAAACCACCGCGACCGGCCCCTGCCCCGCCAGCTGTTCCACCTCCAGGACATGCCGTCGGCGCTCGCGCCGGGCTCGAGTGAAGAGCGCTGCCTGGTCCGGCGGCAGCGCCAGGAGGCTCACCAGCTCCTGGCCACGCAGACGGGCAACTGGGACGCCAAAGAGAGCCTCGCAGGCGACGCTGGCGCTCACCACAGTCCCATCGGCAGCCAGGGCCAGCGCCGCCACTCCGGCACAGTCCAGCGCCGTCATGACCAGAGCCAGCGCTGGTCCGGGCAGGCTGGCAGAAGCCGAGGCGCCCAGCTGACTGCCGCCCGAGGAAGCTCGCAAAGCCGCTGGCTCATGCGTAGTCTGGGGCGGGGGACGAACGCTGCTCGCTGGCTGACCTGGCGGCGCGCGTCCCTCCGGTGCCGAGCGACGCATTGCGATCGCGACGGTCGTGGCCGACGCAAGCAGGGCCGGCCCGGCTCCCCCGGCTGCCATTGCGCCCGCCGCCAGGCCGCCCGATTCCAGCCCGGCCGGCCTTTCGAGTGCCGCGGCAGCGGCTTCATCCAGCCGGCCGGCTGCTGGGTGCTCGAGCAGCTGGCAATCGAGTTCCAGCAGCTGTTGTCCGGTGTAGGAATACCTGGCCTGGATGTCGACCCACACCGAAGCGCCGCCGTCCGCTCGCAGAGCCACCGCTCCAAAGGCGTCACTGCCGAGCAGCATCACATCTTCGAGGCGCTGAACGACACCCGCCCACTCGCGGGGGTGAAACAACTCCCGGGCGCTGTGGCCGACGAGCTGCGCCGAGAGCCGACCCAGGCTCGAGGCCAGCGCCTCGTCGATCGCCACCACGCCGAGATCGGGTGTCGCCAGACGTATTGTAAGCCGTGGCCCGGTCGCGCAAGTGTCGCCCGTGGTACGGCAACCTTCGGTGGCCAGACTCGACGGCGGCATGTTCGCGTCCGCCTAGCAACGGCTCGACTGGCTGGGCCGTCGCTGGCTCGCGCCGCTACGCAAGAAGCGTGCCAGCGGGCGAGCGGCGGGCGGCGACGATCGCCCAGCAGCGTGGAGTATCTCCCGCCGCCGGAGCACGGCGGTGAACCGCCAGGATGACCGACCAACCCCCGAGGGCCAGCGAAAGCTCCCCGGGTACCACGAAGCGCACCAGTCGGCCATCGGGCCCGCGGTAAGTGTGTCGCTCAACCGGAGGACCGAGCGCACGCAAGCGTTCTGCTTCGGCATCGTCGATCGTGGGGGCGGCGACGAAAAGCAAGCCACCGGGCCACACCGCCTGAGCGGCCTGGTCCAGGAGCCGGTCACCCACGGGCGGCGTGAAGCGCGCCAGGGCGGCGACCACCGCGACCGCATAGCTGCGCGGCGCGAACCGCGCGGCAGCCGCATCGACTACCTCCACCGCACAACCAGCCGCCGCCGTTCCCGCGTGGCATTTTACCAGCTCTTCCGGGGAAAAAACCACGATCTTGAGCTCTTTTAAGCTTGGGGCTAGCAGCTGCTCGGCGACCACCAGTTCACCACCCACAAGCAGGGCCGGACCGGCCGGAATGGCCGCGGACAGACGCTCCACCTGGCGCGCCAGGTCCTCGATGTGCGGCTCCACGGCCGGGGCGGTCACAGGCCAAGTGTAGGGTGGCGTTCAGGATCGGGCAAAGACATCCTACGGCGGCTAGGCAGCAACTGACCGGCGTGGTATAAAGGGCTCATGCGTGCGGTCTTCCTGGCCAGCGACCTGTTGGCCGATGACGAGCTGCGGGCGGCCGATGCCATCCAGCAGCTAACGGGCTCGGGCTTGCGGTTGGTGCTCATCGGCCCGGCCGAAGGTGAGATGCCGGAGGGATTGGCCCCTGGGTTGGCAATGGTTCGACTGGGGGAGTCCGACAGCGGCCGCAACGGTTACGCCGAAGCCCTCGTCCGCTGCGCCTCGGCCGCCGAAGTCCCCCTGCGGGAGGCTTGCCTGGTAACACGCCACTCGGGCGCCGTGCAGACGGCAATGGAACTGGGGCTGCGCGCCATCCTGGTGCTGGACGAGCGCTCGCTGGACCAGCTTCTGGGGCCCTCCGAACCGGCGCGCAAGAGTTTCCCGGCCGCCAGCGATCTGGCCGCGGCCGTTAGCTACATCCTGGCCGAAGCCAGCAACGACCGCCAACTGGGAGCCTTTCCCTTCGCTGGCCAGCGCTCCGTGGGCGATCGGTCTGGTGCCCTGGTGCCGACAGCCACCGATCTGGCCCGCGTAATGCTCATCATCGTTGTCGCTGGAGTGGCCATCGCCCTTGGCATCGCTTACATCCTGCAAGAGGCCTACCAGCGCTTCACCTTTCCGCCCATCGCCTACTGGCTGACGCTGCAGTTCATCCCTCAGACTTACCGGGGGCTTCTATTCCTGGCCATCGGTGCTGTCGCTGGCCTCTTTGCCGGGCGAATCTGGCGCAGCGTTACCGACCTGCGGTCGCCGGGCAGCCGGTGAGGTGGCCGCCCACTTCGACCGGGTACCGTCCCCGAAGAGCGATGCACAGGCCCCACTTGAATGCTCGAATGGCGAGTCGGCGATAGCACGACAAGCGGCCAGTCCCAGTCCCGTGCATCGGCACGAGACGGCTGCCGACCCCCGCTGCGCTCGGCAGCCCTTCTGGCGGCATACGTTCTGCTGCTCGTAGTTGCCTCAATCGGCGGCTTCTTCATCGGCCGCTGGTCGAACAACCGGCGGGTAATCAATCAAGCCGTGGTCGAGCGGCTGATGGTCGAGGAGCTGGCCTGGCGCTCAGGCGACGCCGCCCTATACGGGGGTCTGCTTGATCCAGTCATGGAACCCGCGGCGCGCAACCAGCTGCTCGCGGACTTTCGTACGCGCTCGCCACGCGAGATCGACATTGTGCCCACCGGCTATCACGTCCTGGCCGGCGACCGCCTGCGTGTCGAGGTGCAGGAGATGGACGCTGGCAACGTGGTCGCCCGCGAGCAGCGCGAGTACGTCAGGCGCGGCGCCGATTGGTTCCGCGCCCGCTGATTGGCAGTCATTTAGGCCTGTTCACTTCACTGTCCCTCGCCCTCTCGGGCGTCCCAGCTGGTGCTCACCCCACCAGCCGAAGCGGGCGAGGTCAATGCGGCCGCTGGCGTCCACGCTGACGCCCTCGCGCTCCAGGCGAGCGGCCTGCTCGGCCGCTGGGTGAACCAAACAGCTCGTGGATATCCTGCCCGCGGCATTGACAACCCGCCACCACGGCACTCTGTCCACCAGATTCTCCGGCAAGCCATGCAGCGCCCACCCCACGGTGCGGGCCGCCCGGGTCTCGCCAGTCAGAATGCGCGCCAGCGCCCCGTAGGTGGTTACCCGACCCGCAGGCACCCGCCGTGTAAGGGCCCACACGGCGGCGAAAAAACGTCCTGGGCGCGCGGTCGCCATCCGTCGGCAGTTCCTTGAGCTGTGCCCCACCTTCACGCCCCTCGCTTCACCAGGTGGCGGTAGCGCCTGGCGACCGCCCAGGGACTGGCCGGGCCACTCATGCACGACCGCAACGTCGCCCAAGAGGCGCGCCGGCGCTGTTGAATGATCCGCCGGGAGCGCAGCATCGGGCCGAGCTGCCGCAGCGCAGCGATGCGGCCCCACAAGGCGGCGGTCTGTCCTTGCAGCAGTAACCGATATGGCGCGCTGCCCAGATCGTAGGCCACGATGAGCGGCCAGTAGATGAGCAGCGGGGCCAGGGGGTAGTCTTTGACCAGTGTCCAAACCTTGTTCCTGGCGAGCAGGTAGTTCTTGAAAGCCGAACCCTCACCCGCTGAGGCGCTGCCCTGGTGCCAGACGACCGCCTGCGGCGCGTACAGACTCCGCCAGCCGCGGAGCTGCAGTCGCCAGGCCAGATCGACATCCTCCAGGAACATGAAGTAGCGCTCGTCAAAGACCTCCCCGCGGCCGTCCGACCAGTCCGGGCTCGCGTCCACCAGTGCGGCGCGACGGAACAGCCCGGCCCCAGCCGAGGCGCCGAACACGGCGCAGGCGTCCTCACCAGCGACTGCCGGCTCGCCCCCTAGACGATCCCAGGCAATGCCGGTGACATCGATGGCAATCCCGGCCGAGTTGATGATGTCCGGCCGGTCCAGGAACAGCATCCGGCTCGCAACTGAGCCGACGTCCTCGCCACCGGCCGCCGCCAGCAATGCTTTCAGCCACCGGGGACTGGGCACAGTGTCATTGTTCAGGAGCGCTACCCACTGGCTGTCTGTAGCCTCAATGCCGCGGTTGTTGGCCGCGGCAAAGCCCACATTGTCTTCCAGAGCGAGCAGGCCAACGTGAGGCCACTCCTGGGCCAGCCAACGCACTGAGTCGTCTTGCGAGCCGTTATCCACCACCAGAATCTCGCCCGGCGCGCACTCCTGCTCAGCCAACGCCGGCAGGCACCGCTCCAGGTGGTGGCGGCCGTTCCAGTTGACAATCACCACCGCAACATCGACAGCTCGAGGCCAACCAGCGTCGGCCGGCCTGGCAACGGACGTGCGGGCTAGGCGAGGCTCCAAGTCCTGTTCTACCGCGGCCAAGTATACCGGAGGCGCTTGATCACAGCCCGGCCGTTGCGGCCGGCGGACGCCGGGAGCTAGAATGCGCGGCCATGTGCGGTATCTGCGGCCTCCTGCTCTTCCGCTCGGAGGCAGCGGTTGACCCGGCCACCCTTACGGCGATGCGCGACCGACTGGCCCATCGTGGTCCGGACGACCGCGGGCTGTTTGTGGATGGTCCGATCGGCTTGGCTGCGGCGCGGCTGGCGATCATCGATCTTCCGACAGGGCATCAGCCACTGAGTAATGAGGACGGTTCGGTGTGGGCCGTTCAGAATGGTGAGATCTACAACTATCGCGACTTACAGCGCTGGCTGGCCGGTCGCGGTCATCGGCTGCGCACGGCGAGCGACACCGAGGTCCTGGTCCATCTGTACGAGGAACTTGGTCCGGACATGGTCGATCGTTTGCGCGGCATGTTCGCCCTGGCCATCTGGGACTCGCGGCAGGGTCGGTTGCTCCTGGCACGCGACCGACTTGGCATCAAGCCGCTTTTCTACGCCCTGAGTGCCAGCGGCCTGGCCTTCGCGTCCGAGATCAAGGCGCTTCTGGCCACCGGCTTGTCCCGGCAACTCGACCCGGTGGCGCTTCATGACTACTTGTCCTTCGATTATGTGCCGGGGCCACGCACGATGTTCGACGGTATCCGCAAGTTGCCAGCCGCCCACCGCTTGATTGCCGATCCGGCCATCCGCCTTGAACGCTACTGGCGCTTCCCACCGCCAGCTGCTGGTCGACCGCCGTCCATGGCCCAGACCGCGGCCGAGCTGCGGTCGCGGCTGGACGAAGCCGTGCGCAGTCATCTGGTCAGCGACGTTCCAGTGGGGGCCTTTCTGAGTGGCGGCCTGGACTCCAGCATAGTGGTCGCCTTGATGGCCATGCACAGCCCCAGGCCGGTGCAGACCTTCTCGATTGGCTTTGCTGAGAAGTCATATAGCGAGCTGCCTTACGCCCGCCAGGTCGCTGAGCGCTTCGGGACCGAGCACCACGAGTTCGTGGTCGTCCCGAGGGTCAACGACATCCTGGACCCGCTCATCGAGGCCTTCGACGAGCCTTTTGCCGACTCCTCGGCCATCGCCAGCCTGCACCTGGCCCGCCAGGCCAGCCAGCACGCCAAGGTCGTCCTGAGCGGGGACGGCGGCGACGAGGTCTTCGGTGGCTATGTGATCTACCAGGCCGATCGACTTGCCAAGCTAGTGCGCCTCGCGCCCCGCCTGGTGAGCGAGCAGCTACTCCCCAGGCTGGGGCAGCGACTGCCTGGCTCCGAAACCAAGATGAGTTGGCAGCTGCGGCTGCAGCGCTTCCTGGCTAATGCCTACCGCGATCCGCTGGCGGCTCACATCGGCTGGCGGACAATATTCGATGAGCCGGCAAAACTGGCCCTGTACTCGCCCGAATATCGCGCCGCGAACGCCGACCGCCTCAGCTCGGGCCAGGCTTCGCTAAGGCTGGCGCGCCGCTTCTTTGAGGACTACCCCACGCCAGATCTCCTCAATCGCCTGATGATTGTCGACTCCCAGCTGAGCCTGGTGGACGACATGCTCACCAAGGTTGACCGCACCGCGATGGCTTACGGTCTCGAGGTTCGCGTGCCGTTTCTCGATCAGCCCCTGGTCGAATGGCTCACCCTGCTGCCCAGCGATTACAAAGTGCGCCGGCTCAAACTCAAAGCTCTGCTGAAGATGACCGCTCGCGACTTGCTGCCGCCTGGTCTGCTGCGCCGACCGAAGGCCGGGTTCCACGTGCCGATGCCCGGTTGGCTAAAGCGCGAGCTCAGGCCACTGGTCGACGAGGTGCTGGGGGAGGAAACCCTTCGCCGTCAGGGTATCTTCGAACCGGCGGCGGTTCGTCGCCTGGTGGACGCGCATCTCTCCGGGCGGGCAGACCTCAGTCGGAACCTGTGGGGCTTGCTGGTCTTCGGCCTGTGGCACGACCGTTACCTGGACCACCGCTGAGGCGAGGCCGGCGACCGCCAGCGGCTCAGCCAGGCACACAGAACCAGGCGCACGAACACCAACAGAGCCCGTTGCCGCCGCCAACGCCAGGGCTCTCGGACCAGACGATAGAGCCAGATCAGATTGAGCCGCCGAACCCAAGGTGGCGGCCGCCGGCTAACGCCAGCGATGAAGTCGAACGTTCCGCCGACGCCCATTGCTACCGGCACCTGCAGGCGCTGTAGATTGCGGGCGATCCACAGGTCCTGGGCAGGCGACCCGTAGGCTACGAGCAGCAGGTGGACCGGTGCCGCGGCCTCGATGCGGCGACATATGATCTCATTCTCGTCGTCGGCGGGTGAGCCGGCCCAGGTGCCGGCGATGGTGAGGCCCGGAAAGCGCCCGGCGAGAATCTGTCCCACCCGCTCGGCCACGCCAGGAGCAGCCCCCAACAGGAACCAGCGGTCACCGCGCGACGCGGCCGCCGGCGCCAGGCGCTCAACCAAATCACTACCTGGCACTACTTCGCGGATCGGCTGACCGAGCAGCCTCCCTGCCCAGCGCAAGCCGATTCCGTCAGCCGGAGCCAGCGCCGCCTGCTCCAAGACCGCGTGGAAAGCCGGGCTCTTGAGTGCCTGCACCACGTACTCGGGGTTGGGCGTCACGACGTGGTGCGGCTGCCCCGAGCGGACAAAGGCGTCGATGGCCTCGAGCACCTCGGGCCAGGTGACATCGTCCACCCGGACACCCAGAATGTGACGTCTCGGCCAGGTGCCGAAAGCTCCGGTGGGCAGCTCCGTCATTGGCAAGCGCGATTATAGCGGCCGTCCAGCAGCCCGACATGGCGCACCGCTCACCGGTCCGGCCAACGCCTTGTCGGCTTCTCCGGACGCGCTATCATCTCCTCGCCGGCGCCTTTCCCGCCGGACACCAACACTATGCTGGCTCCTGCTCGCTTCCCAGTCCCGGCTCGCCGGCAAAGGCCGCGGCGCTTTGCCCTGGGCCTGCTGCTCTATTTCCTGCTGACCGTCGCGACTTTCTGGCTGGTTTATCGATACGCCATCCGAGTCGCGGCCCTGTACGGCTACGACATCCAGCAGAAGTGGCTGCAGTTCGGCCTGTACTTCCTGATCTACCTGACCCTGGCCTTCGGGCTGGGATTGCTTCTGCGGACCACTGTGGGCACCTTTGGCCAGCTGCTGCGGCGCGAGGCAGGTCCGAGCGGCGAGACTCTCCTCAGGCTCACCTTCCTGGTGGCTGTGACCCTCGACGCCGTTGTCGCCCTTTACCAGGCCCGCTTTGGCAACACCGTGGGCCTCAACTACTTTCTGGTCGGTGGACTGGGCAGCTTCGCCGGCGTCCTGGCGATCAGCCACCGCTGGTACGGTCTGATCGAGGTGATCTCGGCACCGTCAGCCGAGGTCCGCCAGGCTGTCGAGCAGGGCCACCGGGGTTTGGCGATCAAGAGCTCGGGATGGGACCGCGTCAAGCGGGGGCTAGATGCCGCCTTGGCGCTGGTGGTGATCCTCATATCCCTGCCCATTTCGGTACCGCTGGCCGTCCTCAGCTGGCTCTCCGATCCTGGACCACTCCTGGTGGCCAAAGTAGCCGTGAAGCGGGGCGGTAAGAGCTTCCAGCAGCTGAAGTTGCGCACCATGGTAAAAGGGGCCGAGAGAGACACCGGGCCAGTTCCGGCCGCGCCGCTGGACGCGCGAGTCACCCGCCTGGGCTCGCTTTTGAGGCGCACTCACATTGACGAGTTGCCACAGATGCTCAACATCGCCCGTGGCGACATGAGCCTGGTCGGCCCTCGCCCGGAGCGGACGGTCTTCGTGCGACGACACCTGTTGGCCATACCCGGTTACGCCCGACGACACGCAGTACGGCCTGGTTTGGCTGGTCTGGCACAAGTCTGCGGCGACTACTACAGCACGCCCCGGGAGAAGCTGGCTTACGACCTGCTCTACGTGAGACGCCGTGGCCTGAGGCTGGACGCCTGGCTTCTGGCTACCGCGGTGCTGATGGCGCTTTTCGGCATCCAGCCAAAGCGCCGGACGGCTCGACGCCGCGCTGCACAAGCCAGCGAGCTCGACCGTTGGCGTCGGGCGTGGGAAGCGCTACGCGGCGACTCGGCACCAGCACTGGCGGGCAGCTCGGATGGCCAGCACCCGGCCGGGCCGCAGGAGGGGGCTGGAGCGCCCTTGTCGGAGCACCTTGCCGGGCCTGCGGTCTCCCCTCAGCATGAGCAGACACCGCATGAACCTCTGGCAGCGGATCCGCAAGCGGAAGGCTGAACCAGGGCCAGGCACCCCGTCTGTCAGTGCGGCTGGCTCGGCGCCCGTGAGGGACCAGGGCGTCCGGTTCAGCGATATGGTGCGGCAGCTGAGTTCCGCCGATGAAGCCGTGCGCCGCGAGATGGCATTTCTACTATCGGGCCTCGGCTATCGCGGTGCTGTGCAGCCGCTCATCCGGGCTTACATGCGCGAGGCTGACCCGGAACTGCTCGACGCGCTAAGACCCTTCGGCGCCCGCCTGGTTAGTGAAGCGGCTCGCGAAGTCCGCGACCTGGCCTTGGGCCCCATCCAACGCGCTCGGCTTATGGACGTCCTGGGTGCTAGCAACGACCCGGGGGCTATCGCCCTGGTCCGGCCGGTGGCCCGCGAAGAGGAGCCCATCGCCCGCACCGCGGCCTGCATGGCCCTGGCGGCGCTCGGTGACCCCGAGGGCGTGCGCCTGCTGGCTGAGGATTTGTTGCGGCAGGATGTGCGGTCTCGGGCGCGGGCGATGCGAGCTTTGGAGCGCATCGGCGGGGATGAGCCGCAGGCCGTCCTGGCTGAACACGTTCGCCGCTACTTGGCGTCTGGCGGTGCCATCCCGGCGCCGATCGGCGTGACCATGCCGCTGCTCGTAGATACCGATCCCGATGTGGCTCAACTGGTGGCGGAACATATCGGCTCGCATCGGCGTAGCTTCAACGTAGTCACCGGACCCGGCGTAAACGGGATCGCCGAGCGGCAGCGCGAGACCCTAGAGGCTCTGCTCCCCGGCCATCGGCTCATCTACGCCACGGCCCGGCACTCTTTGGATGAGCAGGCGGCAGCTCTCCAGCGGGCCAGCACGTTGGTGGCGCCCGGTATCGCCAGACCGGTGGTGTTTGTGGGCCCGCTGCCGCCGCCGGAAGACGTGCCATTGCCCGACCTGTTGGCCACCAGGCATGGACGGCTCGTTGAGGTCAGGATCATCATTGTCGGTCCGCGGAAGCCGGCCTTCGTGTTGGACTGGTGGCGTTACGTGGTCGAGCCGGCAACTGTGCCTACCGAGATGCTGGTCGTACTGACGATCATGGTCCTGGGTCGTTCCGAACTCACCGCTGAAGAGGAGCTCATCCAGCAGCGCATTTCGGAGCGCGACCGGGACGCATTCGCCCGTGCCGTGTTGGCCCACCTGTGAAAGGATTCTGGCGGGCATGACCAGCCAAACGACCGCCAATGCGCCCCGGCGCCCTGACGAAGAACGAGCCGCCGCCCGCCTGCTGGTGTCGGGGCTGGTGCAGGGTGTGTACTACCGCGCCACATGCGCCGAAAAGGCCCGAGAGCTCGGCCTGGTGGGCTGGGTGCGCAATCTGCCGGACGGCCGGGTTGAGGCCCTGGCCGAAGGGCCGCGACCCGCCATCCACCACTTGATTTCCTGGTGCTGGCAAGGTCCGCCGGCCGCACGCGTGAGCGACGTCAGGGTCCAGTGGCAGGACCCTTCCGGCCAGCACACCGAGTTCCAGGTGCACCGCTAGCCTTCGGCCAGCGGTCGGCCCAGAATCGGCTGGCCCGGGCGCGAGCGAGGGTGCAGCAACGGGCGTCTAATGGGCTCGCCAGCAGCCAATTGGCGCCGCTGATGGGCGATGCTATGATGAGTAACGAATTTGGACATCCTGGGACGCAGCGTCGCAATACAGAGTAATAAGGAGATTCGGCACCATGCTTATTAGTGATGCCCTGGCTAAGGCCATCAGCGACCAGGTGGGGCATGAGTTTCAGGCCTCCCACCTGTACCTGGCAGCCGCGGCCTATTTCGAGCGCGAGCAGCTTCCGAACCTGGCCGCATACTTTTACGGCCAGGCCGACGAGGAGCGCGAACATGGCTTGAAGCTCGCCCACTATGTGACAGAAGCGGGTGGCTTGCTGGAGATACCGGCCATCCCAGCGCCAGAGGCCAACTTCCCGTCTGTCGAGGCAGCGCTCCAGATGGCGCTCAAGTCGGAACTCGAGGTGACACGCCGGATCAACGACCTGGTTCGCCTAGCTCAGGAGGAGCGCGACTACCTGGCTGACAGCTTCCTGCGGTGGTTCGTGACCGAGCAGCTGGAGGAGGTAGCTAGCATGGAGCGCCTGCTTGCTATCGCCCGTCGTGCCGGCGACAACCTTCTGGTGCTAGACAACTCGGTCTCGAGGCCCGGCGCTTAGTCTCCTTCGGCGGGTCAGAGGGGGCCATGCCGATCTACGAGTACTTGTGCCGCAGCTGCAATCGTGTTTACAGCTTCCTTGCCTCGAGCGTTCACGTCACCCGGCAGCCGACCTGTCCTAAGTGCGGTGCTACAGATCTCGAGCGCAAGGTCTCCCGGTTCGCAGTCCTGAAGTCAGGCAGTGGCGAGAGTCAGGAACCGGCGGAGAAAAGCGCGGGCGAGCGAGACGCGCTGGACGACCCGCGCGTCGAGCGCGAGATGATGCGCCTGATGAGCGAGGCTGAGCACATCGACGAGAACGACCCACGGCAGCTGGGTCGGCTGATGCGCCGCATGAGCGAGATCACCGGCGAACCGCTTGAACCCGACATGGAAGAGGCCATGCGACGACTGGAAGCGGGTGAAGATCCGGACAAGATCGAAGAGGACCTGGGCGACCTGTTCGGCGAGGGCGGCGAAGGCGGCCTGGGACCGCCATCCTACGACGACGATCTGTATCCGCTCTGAAAGCCAGCCTGCGCGGCGCCTCGTGGATTCACGGATCCAGGCCCCTGAAGACCTGCCGGTTGCGGCTCGGCGCAGGGCGGCGTCCCGCCGGCAGCCAACCTGACGTGCCTGGCAGTTCGCCAGGCAAGCTCACTCGGCACTCACGTACTGCGGCCACTGCTTGACGGTGAGATTCACGCTCGAACCGTAGTAGCGGGTCACGTTGCCCAGATAGTCCACCACCCGCAGCGTGCCCGTCCAGTCGGGGAGCAGACTGCCGTTGAAGGTCATCGCGATCTCGAGCGGCGAATAGCCGCGGCGGCCCAGCCGCTCCCCGTGGTCGGTGAACAGAGCAATCTTGTAGTGACCGCCCGTCGTAGTGAAGCGGTGGGCCTCGATGCGGGTGCTCCCTGTCTGACCGGCGTCCAGCTGGCGATCGTAGTTCCAGCCGGCGAGCTGCTCGACCGCGGTGCGCAGGGCCACAATCGCCGGCTTTGGTTCATGGGGCCCCGCCACCAGGTAGTCAGGCAGCGGATTGGGGCTGCACTTCTGGGCTGCCTGGTAGACCGCCAGCGACCTGAGCAGCCCGAAAGTCAGCCATGACCAGGGGTCGCCGCACGGGCCGGTCAGGTAGTCCTCGACCGTGTACCAGATCGCGATCCTGGCCCCGGCAGCGCGAGTGCGGATCAAGATCTGACCCGGATAGGCTGCCTGTGTCGTCTCATCGCGGATGGTGTACGCGTCGGAGGGCATGCTGGGTAGGCTGAGCTCGGTGATGGCCAACGGTTTGTCACGCAGGTCGTAGATCCCAACGCGGTACAGCTGGTTCGATCTGAACCGGGCGACCTTCCCCAGAAGTTCCTGCTCAAAGGGTGGAGAGCCGTCCCAGTTATTGCGATAGTCGTTGTATACGTGAAGTGACATGAAATCGAAGAACGGCCACTGGGCATCAGAGCCGTAGCTGATCTTCAGATAGGTCAACACGTCTCGGACAAAGGTGTAGTTGAAAGGTCCGATCGGTGAGTATCCGCTCTTGTTGTAGAAGCGGTCGTAGGCCACTCCGCCGAATAGCACCTGGGCCGAGCCGTTGGCCTCATGTATTCCCTTGTATGCTTGCCGCAACTGCTCGGCGTACGCATTGGGGTTGTTGCCGAAGCAGCCGCCATAGTCCGGCTCGCCCCCGGCTCGATCGGGGTTGAAGTCCTCCTCGTTGTAAAGCTCCCAGTGCCAGACACGCGGCGAGCGCGGTGCATCCTGGACCAGGTCGCCGTCATAGCGCTCGGCCAGATCCCGTAAGAACTGGCGGTACCGGCTGAGAGGCGCCCTGTTGACGGGTCCGCAAGCGGTCGTCGCCGCCCAACTCGGATTGCCCAGAACCACGCCCACGACCGTGAAACCCCTTGCGGCAAGGGCCGATACAAGCTCGTCGAGCCAGCCCCAACTGTAGCTTCGCGGGTTTGTTTGCACTGGCTCGATGTAGACCCAGGGAACCAGGACCCGGACCCACTGCACAGAATGGTCGGCCATCCGGTCCAGCACCGGCTCGACAACGTCGCCGGCGAAGGCTTGCGCGCCCATCGGACTCTGGGGCGTTGGTGGTGGCACGAAGGTGGGCTGCGGCGTCGCGGTGCGCGTTGGCGTGGCGGTGGCTGTGGGCGTCGCGGTGCTGGTCGGGGTCCGGGTGCTGGTCGGCGTCCGGCTGGCCGTGGCTGTGGCCGTGCTGGTGGCAGTCCGCGTCTCCGTGGCGGTGGCGGTGCTCGTCCGCGTATATGTCGGCGTCCGGCTGGCCGTGGCTGTGGCCGTGCTGCTCGGGGTGCTCGTGGGCGTACGGCTGGCCGTGGCCGTCACCGTGCCCGTCGGAGTGCCCGTGTCGGTGGCCGTGGCCGTGCTGCTCGGGGCGCTCGTCGGCGTACGGCTGGCCGTGGCTGTGGTCGTGGCCGTGCTGCTCGGGGTGCCCGTGTCTGTGGCCGTGGCCGTGCTGCTCGGGGTGCTCGTGGGCGTACGGCTGGCCGTGGCTGTCACCGTGCCCGTCGGAGTGCCCGCGTCGGTGGCCGTGGCGGTGGCCGTGGCGGTGCCCGTCTGGGTGGTCGTGGCCATGGGGCTGGCGGTGATGCTTGGTGGGGTGGTGGCAAGGGGACTCGACGTGGCCGTCTGATCGGGCGTGTCGGTCACGGCGATGGTGGGACGGGTCGTCGCGCTCGCGGCGAGGGTCGCCGTGCCGCTGGCCGTATCGGTTCCAGTGGCGGTGGCCGTGCTCGTTCCGCTGGCCGTGGGCCCTGGCGTGTTCGTGGCCGTGGCCGTATCACTAGCCGTGGCGGTAACCGAACCCGCCGGTGTCTGGCTCGCCGTGGCCGAGCTGGTCCCGGTGGCAGCCGGCGTGTCGCTGGCACCAGCCGTGGCCGGGGCGGTGGCACTGGCACTCGGCGTGGCTGTGGCCCCAGGCACCGGCGAAGCCTCAAGGGTGGTGGTAACGGTCGACGTCGGGAAGAGCGCGGTCGGCACCGCGGTGGAGGTTGGGCTCGCCCAAAACGTGGGCGTCGGCGGCAGGAATTCGCTCGTGGCAGTCTGGCTGGCCGTGGCACTGCCTCCGGGCGTGCCACTTGGGGACGGCCAGGGACTCAGCGTGTACGTTGGCGATGCAGTCGCGAGGGACGTCATCGACGGCTGGGGCGTGTCCAGCGTGAACCGGCAACGCGGGCCGATCTCGGCCTGGTGGCGCTCAGGAGGGGCTCTGGGTTCGAGCGCCACGCCTCCGGACGCCACGAACACCGAGGGACCGGGCGCGAAGCTGGCTGGCAGGTACAAGCACACGCCGTCCTCGTCAAAGGAGGGTCCAGCACTTCCTATGCCCCAGCCATGTAGCGCGCCCGCGGTGGCAATCACCAGGGCCGTGATCACCAGCCACCGGCGACACTCACCGTGTCTCTGCCACTCGGCGTTCACTCTCACTGCCTGCCATTCTAACGGAGAACTCCCCCGATCGTTGCGCCCAGCTGACAAAGTCTGCAACGACGGCCAGGTAAGGGCTGCCAAACCGTCTTGCTCACTTCGGCGACTATCTTAGAAGACGATGGGTCCAGCTCCTGGTAGCGCCACCCCGTAACTACGCGCGCGAAAAATGCGACCGACGCGCCGGCCGATCCTATAGTTAGGTCTCAACCCGCCAAGGCTCAACACTGCCACTTCAGAGGCAGCCAGTCCATTGGCTGGTCAGCACCAAACCGGGTCACGCAAATACGGTTGCGCCGGGAGCGACTGCCGGCGGGACGAGGTCAATGACACTTTTGCCCGCCCGATGGAGCATCATATGCCGGATTCGCCACTCATCGTTGTCCAGGACGTCCACAAGAGCTACCTCATGGGCAAGGAGGCCGTGCCGGCGCTGCGCGGCGTATCGCTGGAAGTCCATCGAGGGGAAATGGTCTGCCTGATGGGTCCCAGTGGCTCTGGAAAGACCACCCTGCTCAACATCGTCGGGGGCCTCGACGAGCCAGGGCGTGGCCACGTCTTAATCGACGGGGCGCCAATCGTCTCGCTATCCGAGGAGGCGTTGGCACGGCTGCGCCTGGAGAAGATCGGATTCGTGTTTCAGACCTTCAACTTGCTCAACAACTTCACCGCCGTGGAGAACGTTGAGGTGCCAATGGTTCTCTTGGGGCGGCTGGGGCGCGCCGAGCGCCGGCGGCGGGCCCTGGAACTTCTCGAGGCCGTTGGCCTCTCCGACCGCGACGATCACTATCCGAGCGAGCTATCTGGCGGCCAGCAGCAGCGCGTCGCCGTCGCCCGCGCTCTGGCCAATGATCCGATGATCATCATCGGCGATGAGATGACTGGTGATCTGGACAGCCAGAGCGGCTTCGAGATCATGGCTCTGGTGCGCGAATTGAATCAGCGCGATGGCAAGACAGTAATCTACGTGACCCACGACCCGCGCATGGCCCAGTTTGCTGACCGCACAGTGCACCTGTTGGACGGTGTAATCGTGACACCAGAAGCCGATCCGGTGCGTACCCTCACCGAGGTGTCGCCGTAGCCACGAGCCAGGCGGCAATGGGTGGCCCAGGCCGCAGACCTGCCCCATCGGAAGCCCAACCATGACGCTGACCTACGTCCTCAGATCAATGCGCCGCCGCAAAGTGCGAGCAGCACTAATGGTGCTGGCACTGATCGTTGGCGTCGGGGCGCTGACGGCATTGAACGCCACCGTTGACAGCTACCGGCGCCACTACGCCGGCACCGTGGCCGGCGAGGTCGGGGCGTTCGACCTGGCAATCTCCCGCCGCGACACCGAGGCGAATCCGTTCCTCGACTACCCCCGCCTGGAACCAGCCATCCGCTCGGTGGCTGGCGTGGCGGAAGTCGCCGGTAGGCTGGAGGGCGTGACCGTGCTCAGACACGGCGAGCGCACCGGGGACGTGCTGATGGTGGCTCTTGAGGCCAGCCGCGACCGGTTCGGCGCCCTGGAAGTGATCACCGGCAGCCTGGATCTTGGCTTCGGCCCGGAGGGACTGCCGGGGGCCATCGTCTTGAAACAGACGGCCGACGTGTTCGGTCTGCAGCCAGGTGATCGGATCGAAGTTCAGTACGCCGCGCCGGTAACTCGTCGCCTCGGGCAGCCCGCCGATAGCACTGCTTCTCGCCAGCGCACCACGGCCAACTGGGTGGTCCGTGGCATCGGCACCCAGCGCGGTATTACCGGCTCGGCCTCCAATGACGGCCTTATCGTCGGCCTGGCTGCGGCCCAAGAACGGTTCGGCCTGGGCCACAATGTCGAGCGCATTCTGGTGGGCTTCGATCCGGCCATCTACCAGGCTAACGATCCTCAGCGCTCAGCCTTTCGGGCTCGCCAGCGGGCGATGCGAGTACGAGAGGTGCTGGACACTATGGAGCCAGGTCTCTTCTACACCATGCCCCGACCGCGGGCCGTCCTCGAAGGTGCGAACCTCTTCATCTTCATTCAGTCACTCATCAGCCTCTATGGTCTCCTATCCCTGGGCGTGGTCGGGCTGTTGATTCACACCCTGATCATGACCAACGTCCAGGAACAGACCCGGGACATGGCCGTGCTGCGGATAGTCGGCGCTCCCCGGCGCGCGCTCTTCAACCTGGTGACGGCCGAAGTGGCGGTCATCGGGGCAATCGGGGTGGCCGGTGGCATCCTGGCTGGCCAGGCGGTCAACAATCTTGTCATTGTGCCCCTGATCGCCAAACGATCCGCCGGGCTGGGAGCGAACGTGCCGCTGATCTCACCTTCGGCCGTTCTCTCTGCTGTCCTGACCACAAGTGTGGTACTCGCTGTCTCGGCACTGGCGCCAGCTCGCAAGGCGGCCGGCACCAAGGTTACCCACGCCATTAACCCTGGTGTCGCAGAGGGTCTGGGACTGGACGACCTGGCGGCCATGCGCGAGGAGCATGTGAACCTGCGGATCCCCGGTCTCGGGGCGATCGTGCTGGTCTACCCGCTGCTCCTTTTCTTCGCCTTCCCGTTGGCCTTCGACTTCGGCGTTCTGTGGATGATGGCCCTACTCATCTTCGCTGCGCTGGCCGCCATGATTATCGGGGCGTCCATGGTCTTCTACTTGGTCATTCTGCCGGCCGAGCGGCTATTGATCTGGCTGATTGAGCGGCTTAGTGGTCGCGTCGGCTATATTGTGCGCCGGACCGCCTTACGAGGCCGAGGCCGCAACACTCTCATCGCCCTTATGATCGTGATGAGTGCCACCTTGCCCACGTTCCTCTCGACTTCGCTGGCCCTGCAGTCGGCCAATGCGGCAACCGACCGCCGCTTCACTGGCGGGGCACCATTCGTGATCCTGCCGCCACGACTGCTGGAGGACGGCCGGGGCCGTCGTGCCGTACCCCTGGCTGAGCGCGGATTCGAGCTGCGCTTGCTGGACCAGCTCCTGACCGAACCGGCCTTTGCGCATGTCGGCCTGCGCAGCGTGGCCTTCCCCACTACGGTCCGAGATGGCCTGGGCTTGCGTGACGCTCGGGCTCAGGTCATCGGCGCGGCCGGCGACCTGGCCGAGGTACTCTACCGCGAAGCGGTGGACTTCGAGGCCGGCGACCTGAGCAGCCTGGCACGCATCGCGAGCGAGCCAGGTACAGCCATCATCGGCGCCGGCCTGGCGAACCACTTCGACCGCGGGGTGGGCGATTCGCTGCTCATCGACGGCGACGGCCGGGATCACGTCGAGACGGTCAGGATTATCGCCGTCGCCAAACGTCTGGGAGGCCTCGGGACATATAGTGCCAAACAGACTACGATCTGGTCAGGTCAGAATACGGTTTTGGTGGGCCTCGATACGTTCCGCAGCGTTGTCAATGATCCCTTGCGTGGTCTGCCTGATCCCAACGCTCGCCTGGTACAGGCCGTACTGGCCGCCCCGCCCCCGGACACCGACGAGCTAGCGCTGAGCTCCGACCTGCGCCTTCGCTACGCCACCGAGCATGGGCTGGGGATCGACAGCACCGCCGAGACGGTGAAGAGCGCCACGGAGGAAGCGCGGACTGGTCAGCTGTTCCTCATCGTCCTTACCGCCCTCACCTCGGTGCTGGCTGTCTTCGGCGTCTTTGCGGTGATTTACGTCTCCGTCTACGGGCGACGGTCGGAGATCGGCATGCTGAAGGCGGTTGGCAGTCCGGGGCGCTACCTGCTGTCGGTGTTTGTAGCTGAGGCGATGGTCATGACCCTCTCGGCCACCCTGACCGGCGTGACTTCGGGGGTGTTGCTGGCCTACGCCTTGCGCCTGTCCGAAGGCTTCCGCTCCGAGATGCCCACGGTGTTGGCGATCGATCCGCTGGTCATCTTCATCATGCTGACAATGATGATCCTGGCCAGCCTGACCAGCGCCGCCTTGGCGACGCACAGCTACCGCCGTCGCCGGGCGGTGGAGATCCTGGCTAACCTATGAGCTGCCTGCCTCAGTGGGTAGCAGCCGTGCCTGACTACGCGGCCGGTGCCACTCACAGACGGCCCGTTTGCCACCCAAGTCAAGGGAGGTTCCGGTGTCCTATCTAGCACCCTCCACGCGGCGTCTTGGCCCGAGCGCTGTGGCACTCCTGGCCAGCTGTGTGCTGCTCACAAGCTGCCGTTCAACAGCCGACCGTGCCGCGGTGGCTACCGAGACTCCGTCAGTTGCCGCCAGCGAAGCGGTCAGCGTCACTTCCGGGCCACTCGTGCGAAGCGTGGTCACCGCCGACGGCATCCTGGTTGCCCCGGTGCCCCCGCAGCCTCTCGGTTTCACCATGTCGGGCGAGGTGCTGGAGGTGGATGTCAGCGAAGGACAGGAGGTACGCCAGGGCGACGCCCTGGCGCGGATGGACCTGCTGCCCTTCGATCTCTCCCTCGCGCAGGCCCGGGCCGCGCTGGCGCAGGCCGAAGACGCACTGACCAGGGCGCAGGCTGGTCCTTCGACCGCCCAGCTGGCCGCGGCTCAGGCCGAAGTGGCAGCTTCCGAGGCGACTCTGGCCAGGACGGAAAGCGGGGTCGACGTCGAAAACGCCCGCCTGGACGTCGAGCGGGCCAAGAACAGCCTCTGGGGAGTTCAGGCTCAGCGAGACGCCATATGCGGGGCCGCCAAGCGCAAGTTCGCCAGCCAGGCTGAGTGCGATGCTGCCCAGGCCAACGTGCAGGCAGCCGAGGTGGGCGTCCAGATGGCTGAACGAGCTCTGGCCGCGGCCCGAAGTGCCCAGCCCCAGAACCTGGAGACGGCCAGGGCCAGGTTAGCCAGTGCCAGGGCCAGCCTGGCCGAGCTTCGCCGGGGACCCTCCGCCGGCGAGCTGGCAAGCCTGCGCCAGCGCGTGGAACAAGCCCAGCTGGCAGTCGCCGCCGCCGAGGCCGATCGAGCGCGCGCCGTGTTGACGGCGCCATTTGACGGTAGCGTGGCCAAGGTCCACATAGCGCCTGGTACCCGGGTCGGACCAGGTGCCCCGGTAGTCACCTTGGCCAAGACGCGGCCGTTGGCCCTGGTCACCACCAACCTGTCCGAGCGCTATGTGGGCCAGGTTAGCGTGGGAGCCAAAGCGGTGGTCGTCCTCACAGCCTACCCCGATCACCGCCTTGAGGCCCAGGTGGAGCGCATCGCACCACAAGCCGAAACCGATCCCGCAGGTGCCGTGGTCGTGCCGGTCTACCTGAAGCTGGACGACCGGGGATTGCCGCTGCGAGCGGGGATGACAGGCCGCGTTGAGATTGAGCTGCCGAACGCCACCTCATAGCGAGCCTCGGGCAACGAGGCCGGGAAAGGGCCAGTTCGCACCGGGCTCTGGGGCAACGATCGATACCAGCCCCAAGAAGCGCCGCTGCGGCTGATCTGGCCCGGCCTCACGCTGGTAACGAGTCTCGGCACCAGTGAGATGTCGCTGGCGAGGGCCGCCACGCCGTCGCCGCTAAGCACCAGGTCCAGGCCGCGGGAATCAGCGTGCTGACCAAACCAGCGGATCTTGTCTCGGCGCATTTTCTGGTTGGGCACGCCGCGCAGGGTCAGCAGAGCGCCCACGGCCCGGCCCACCTCGCCACCACCTACCAGCTTCACCTCGAGCTCAGACTCGATCAGCACGGGCGCAGCCTCTCTGGCGTTGGCCAGCCGCCATTCAGCCACCAGGCCGTCAACAACCGCCAGCACCGGCCCACCGGTGACGCCATGCTCCAATGTGGTGCGGTAGAAGGCAAACGTCGCCGCCAGGCTGACCGACATTACTCCGGCCAGGACAAGTCTGCGGCCTCGCCGAGACAGGCGCGCGATTAGTGTGGCCAGAGCTATGGCCACAGTAGGCAACGCCGGCGCCGCGTAACGCAAGCCGGTCAAGGAAGCGAAGCGCTCCGGGGTCATGAGCCAGGGCATAATCAGAGCCCCGGATAGCACGACTGCTGGGCCCAGCCATGGGCCAGCGGCGCCATACTCCATCGACCCGTTCGTGCCGGGCCTTGTCGCAGCGAGAGCGACATTGACGCCGCGGCGCAAAGAGACCTCCCCAGCCTGGAGTGGCGCCTCCTGGATGCCCGCTCGCCGGCCGCGCCCGAGCCGGCGCCAGGGCAACAGCGAGGCCAGCATCACCCCGGCAAGCCCCAGACAGAGCCAGACACCGTCAACGTGCACTGCCGGCCCAGTCAAATTGCGCGCCAGGCTCGCCAGCCAAAGCCAGACACCTCGGCCATAGTTGCTCAAGCTGGGCGCCACGTACTCGCGATGGGCCAGGGCGGCGTGGAACGGGCCCACGCCTTCCGCGGCCGCGTACAGCAGCCCGGGGGCGTAACCGGCTGCAGCACCCGCAAGGAGCCAGCCAACCTGCCGGACAGCGTTCCGTGGCGAGCGACGCCGCTGCCAGAGCCACCACAGGGCGACACCGGGCAAAAAACAGGCCACGGTGGGATGGGCGGCCACCGCCAAAGCCAGGCAAAAGCCGGCGGCTGTCGATTTGCGCCACCCGGGCGGGGCGCCGGCTGCCGTTGGCTCACCGGTCCGACCGGGGCGGCCGTGTGGCGCAGTGGCCGCGACCAGAAAGGCCAGGCCTAGAGCAACGAGCGCCGGGGCACTGCCATGTGACCAGGCGACATGGCTCATGACAACTGGGCCAAAGGCCACCGCCAGCAGAAGACCGGACGCCAGGCCGGCCCCCGGTCCTGCCAGCCACCGGCCCAGAAGCCACGTAGCCGGCGCCGTCAGCGCGCCAAGAACCAGCGCCACCGCGCGGCCAATCTCAAAAGACGGTCCAGATAGGAAGAAGGCCAGTGCCGTGAGCCAGGTGCACAGCGGACCGATGTAAGGATCCGAGGCCGTCAGCGGGCGGGAGCCATCGCGGACCATTCGCAGCGCCCACAATAGCTCATCGGTCTCATCGGTCGGCGCCGGAATGGTGGCATACAGCGGCCAGCGCACGACGACGGCCAACGCAAAAACCGCCAAGAGTTCCAGGGCCCAGGTCCAGCTTGAGGGCCTGTGCCATGGCCAAGTGCCGTGCCCAGAGACGGACACAACCGGCACTAGCGATACGGCCAGAACTGGCTTGACGGCGGCTCAGAGCGGGGCCGCACGCTGTCCAGCGCCGAGCGCATTTCCTCGGCGCTGGGCAGGAGGAGCGCCAATGACGGGTCGCTGGCCATGGCTTTCAGCTCCATGCCGCGATTGCCATAGCTGGTGGCGAACAGTACGACCGTGACCCCACTTCGTTTCACGTTCTCGGCCCAGTACAGCATGGCACACTCGGTATCAGTGCAGTCGTCGATACCTTCGTAGCGGACGCCCTTGGCCTGCATCTCGCTGATCATCACCACCACTGGCCTGTTCTCCGGCTTGTGGCCAGGCCCCTTAGCCAGGTCTCGCGCCCGCCGTAGGCCAATGTCCATGTTCGTCTGGTCGGCCGGCCGCTCGCCATCCACCAGCCAGGTCAGGCTGTCCACGAAACGCACCACCGCCGCCCGACCTGATCGCAAGGGCAGTTCTTCCTGGCTGCGCATCGGCCTGCGAAAGACCACGATGCCCAGCTGATCCTGGCGTCCGGATCCGTCCGCCTCCATGTCCAGCATCGCGGCCATTCCCCGAACCATCCTAATCGCCAAATCCCAGGCCGTCTCCCGCCGCGGCCCGTGTACCTCGCGCATGTAGTGTGAGCCATCCAGGGCGATTACCACGTCTAGATAGCCCACATCGACTTGGTAAGCTGGGTCGCGCACCGCGATCGGCAGGTGAGCAGGACGGGGCGGCAGCGTAGGACGAGGTGTGGGAACAGCTGTCAGTGTCGGCGTCGGGGTCAGCGTGGGCGCCAGGGCGGTCAGGGTGGCGGCTATCGCGGTGGCGATGACGTCCGGCGTCTGGGTCGGCGTCTCCTCCTCGCCCGGCACGGTAGCCGTCGGGGTCTCCTGGAGCACCCCCTGGGCGCCACTTTGGGCCAGAGCAAGTGCCTGCGGCACAGGCGGTGGGGCAATCAGTACAGCAAGACCTCCCCGGTGAAGCGTGAGGACCAGGCCAGTCAGGAGGGCAAACACTACCCAGAAGAGCAACATCCGGGGCACCGCTCGTCGGGCCATGGTAACCACCTCCATTGCGATGCTAACAGCGGGTGCCGCTGTGCGGCACGCACCTGCCAAGCGAATGCTAGCCTGGCTCCAGCACGCCGGCCAGTCCCAGCGGCGCGGACACCGCAGCGTTGAGTCCACGAGAAGCACCGGCTCACCAGATAACGAACGCCGCCCCCACAAAGCCCATGAGCACGGCCAGACTCCGGCGCACGGTCAGCGGCTCGTGCAGCAGCCAGGTAGCCAAGAGGAAGATGAACACCGTTGACAGCTCGTTCAGCACACCCACAGCCGCGATGTTGTCGGATTCGGCAAAGCCCTTAAGCCAGGCCCACATGGCCAGCGCCGTGCCCAGAACCGACGCCGGAACGGCAACGCGCCACCACGCCGATGGTGTCAGTAGTTCGCGCAGCTCGAGGCGCAAAGACCGCCTGCCAAGCAAGGGCAGCAGTGCCAGCATCCCAAATGCCAGCCTCACCGCCGTGGTGTAGAGCACGGGTGACCGGTCCAGAATGGAGTCGATGATGATGACGCCCAGGCCCACCACGACCACCCCGCCGGCGGCGATGGCCACGCCCGTCACCAAATCGCGACGACTGGTGCCCGGCAAAGGTCCGCCTGCAGCGCCAAGCAGGATGGCAGCAATCACCAGCAGGCCACCAATCAGCGCCCCCGGCGTAACCGACTGGCCAAGGAATATGTACGCCTGGAGGGCCAGGGATGGAAAGTACAGACAGTTCACGACCGCATTCAGCCCGGCCCCCAACCTGTTTAGCGCCGCGAAGAACATCGTGTCGGCAAGGGCAATGCCGACGATCCCGGAGATGGCGACCCGGAGCCAGTCATCGAGGCTCCACGCCGGGGGATGAGCACCGGTGAACAGAATGACAAGTGGCGCATAGCAGGCCATCGCCACCACGTTCTTGAACAGGTTGAGCCCCAAGGGGGAAGCGCGCTCGCCCGCCTTCCGAAAGAGCACTACCGCTAGCGACCAGAAAACCGCCGCCGCGATGGCCCAGAAGTATCCCGCCTCGATCGTGCCGCCTGACATCCCCGGCATTCTAGGAGCAACGGGCACCACCGCAAGAATCGGCGCCGATGGCCCCAGGGCCAGACCATCTTCGGCCTCCGGCCGCCGCCTGAGGCATGGCTGCACCTGGCTGGCATGGCGCCGCTGACTCCGCTACCATCGCCGCCCAGGGCCAGACTGGCCCGCCCCGCATCGAGACCGGGGATTCCACATGGCGCAACTTGCCGGGCTGTTCGTCGACAATCTGGTGCCCATTCTATTGATAGCTGCCGGTGGCTATGCTGTAGGCGCCATCTTCCAGCTGGAATCGCGGGGCATCGCGCTGGTCACCTTCAACATCTTCAGCCCCTGCCTGGTCTATCGCGTGATCTCACAAAGCCAGCTCGGTGGCGGCCAGGTTCTGGGCATGACCACCGTGGCCCTCGTCAGCATCCTGGGCACGGGCCTGCTTGCGCTCGGGTTAGGGCGGCTCTTGCGGCTCCCGCGGCCCCTCTTGTCGGCCTTCGTCTTGGCAGCGACGGCGCCTAACTCGGGCAACTACGGCCTGTCGCTGACCATGCTGGCCTTTGGCAGCCAGGCACTGGCCCACGCCGGGGTCTACTTCGTCACCGCCTCGGTCTTGATCTATTCCGTCGGCGTGTTCGTGGCCTCGATGGGCTCAACCGATACCCTCACGGCCCTCAAGGGGCTGCTGCGGGTGCCAGCAGTCTACGCTGCCCTGTTCGCCATTGCCTCCTCGCGGCTGGGTTGGGAGCTGCCCAAGCCGATTGACCATTCCCTCAGCATGGTGGCCGACGCCGCCATTCCAGCGTTCCTGGTGGTGCTGGGCCTGCAGATGCACCGCGTGCAGGCGGTGCGCCTGTCGGCGCCATTGGCGCTGGCCGGAGCTCTGAGGCTCTTGGCCAGCCCGGCGCTGGCCTTCGTGGCTGTGCTGCTCCTCGGCCTGTCCGGGCCGGCACGTCAGGCGGCCATCATCGAGGGCGCCATGCCGACCGCGGTGGCGGCCACGATATTGGCCGAAGCCTACGATGCCGAGCCCGGTTTCGTTACCGCGGCAGTGTTCCTGTCCACCCTGGCCAGCCCGCTCACGCTTACGCCCCTTCTAGCCATGCTGGGGGCCGGCTAGTCCACCAAGCCGGGCGGCTGGCCATCGGACCGCTGCGGCCATCCGGCGAGGCATAATCGCGGCGCTAACAGGCGACACGCTAGCCGTCGACGACCCGCCAGGTAGTTTCTGCCGACGTTCCCGCGGAAACGCCTTGGGCCCCGGCGCGGTGGGCCCACCTCCCCTGCCCACCCGACTCCTGCTGGGCCCGCCGTCCGTGAATCAGACGGCTGGCGGCGAGCCAGCTGCTCACAGAGTGGTCAGGCACAGCACTAAGGTCGGTCCGGCGCCTGGCCGGGCTTGACCTGACTTGCGCCACCAAACTGCGTCTCGTAGAGGCGGGCGTACAGGCCCCCGCGGGCCAACAGCTCGGCATGGCTGCCTTGCTCTACCAGGCGCCCTTCATCCAGCACCAGGATGCGATCGGCCTTCAGGATGGTCGACAGCCGGTGGGCGATGACGATGCTGGTCCGGCCCTCAAAGAGCGGCTCCAACGCCGCCTGAATTAGCTGCTCCGATTGCGAATCGAGATGCGAAGTGGCCTCGTCCAGGATCAGGATTCGGGGGTTCTTGAGAATCACCCTGGCGATGGCCAGTCGTTGCTTCTCGCCGCCGCTCAGCCGATAGCCCCGCTCGCCAACCACCGTCTCATACCCGGCCGGCATGCTCATGATCAGATCGTGAATACAGGCCGCCTTCGCCGCCGCCTGGCATTCGGCCAGGGTGGCATCTGGCTTGGCGTAGCGGAGGTTGGCCAGCACGGTGTCGTGGAAGAGGTAGGTCTCCTGCATCACCACCCCGAACTGACGGGCCAGTGACTCCTTGGTCACATCTCGGACGTCCCGGCCGTCAACGAGGACGCGACCCTCGGTCGCCTCGTACAGTCGCAAGAGCAGGTACGTCAGCGTAGTTTTGCCGCCACCGCTGGGTCCCACCAGCGCCACCAGCTCGCTCGGCTCAATCGCGAACGTCAAGTGCCTCAGGGCCCAGAGACGCTCCAGCGGTCCACCCCCGACCTCGGTTCCAGCCGAGCCCATGTCCACGGCGTGCCGTTCACGCAACCCCGCAGGCATGCCAGGCGTAGCGGCCAGGCCGTCTGCAGGCGGCTCAAGTCCCGGCTCTGGTGGCGCTGCCCATTTGCTTGCCGATCCACGCCGCGCCCCGTCGCGGCCAGCGGCCGCCAATCCGGAGGGCGCGTGTCCCAATGGCCCTGGCACCGGCCCACGCCGGGAAGCGGCCAAGCCGGGCGATGTCTCCGCAACCATGCCGCTCCCCACCACCTTCTGCGGGCGGAAGGAGAACGAGACGTCCTCGAACTCGATACGTCCCTCGACCTCACCCAGCACCTCGGCCCCCGGCCGATCAGGGATCTCGACCGGCAGGTCGAGGTACTGGAAAACGCGCTCGAAACTAACCATGGAGGTGGCAAGTTCCACTTGCGTATTGGAAAGAGAAGTAAGTGGTTGGTAGAGGCGCCCCAGATAGGCGGCGAAAGCCACCAAAGTGCCGATGGTGATGCCCTGCGACAGAAACCCGGCCGGTCCCAAACCCGTGCCAGCCTGGCTGCGAATTACCATCTGGCCACCGAACCAATAGATCAGGGCCGTGCCTACGGCTGCCGACGTCTGCAAGCCCAAGAAGAACCACCGGCCAACCAGTGCCTGGCGTACGCCAATGTCGCGCACCTGGCCATTGACCTTCCGAAAGCGGCTGATTTCGTCACGCTGGCGGCCAAACGTCTGCGTCAGAAGCGCCCCGTTGATGCCCAGCGTCTCCTGGATGATGCTGCTCATAGCCGCGTTCAGCTCGAAACTGCGCCGTCGGATGTCCCGCAGCAGACGGCCGACACGCCGGGCCGGAAGCAGGAACATAGGGAGAACCATGAGCGCCACCACAGTCAATCGCCATTCCATGCGCAACATAACCGCGAGTGTGGTCGCCAGGGTGACTCCGTTTGTCACCAGGTTGGGCAGGGTGCCGCTTATCGCCGTCTGGGCACCCACTACATCATTGTTAAAGCGGGAAATGATCTCTCCTGATTTGGTTTGGGTGAAAAAGCGGAGGCTCATGCGCTGCAGATGCTCATACATCTCTTGACGCAAGGAAAAGATGATGCCTTCGCCAATGCTGGCGTTGAGATAGCGCTGCAGAACACCCAAAAGGCCGGCGGCCACTGGGACCATCAGCAGCCCAGCAGCAAGCATGTTCAACCGCTTGAGATCAGCTTGCGGCAGTGCATGGTCAATGAGATCGCGGATCAATAGCGGCGGCAGCAGCTCGACCAATGCCGCCACCAGGATCGCCGCCAGGAGAACGGTCAACCGCCCGGCATGGGGTCTGGCGTAGCCAAGTACCCGCTTCAGGAGCTGGCGATCCAGATACGGTCGGCCCATGGCGTCGTCGTACTCCATGAAACTCCGCCAGCCGCCGCTGCGCATTCCCATGCCGTGAAACACCGTCGCTCCTGCCTTTCTCGGTTGGGTCGACCATTGCCGGCGGACGGGACCCGGCCTGGTAAGGCCTGGGCCCAGACGCCAGTCCCAGGCCGGGCAAGCCCGCCGTGGCCAGGCCGGCTACAGGTCCGCAACCGTCGCGCCGGGCACCCGCTGAGCACAGTATAGGCCGCCAAGGGACGCACGGAGAGCCTCGACATACGCTGCGCCTGGCCTTCGGCTCCTTGTTCTCGCCAGGGTCGTTGTGGGTTGGCCGGACTCTGTGGACCGATGGCCACCGCAAGCCCCCGCGGCTAAGATTGTGGCGGCCGCCGCCCCACTCGGGCGACGCCCGAGGCGCAGTCAAAGGCGTCCCGCCGAGGACCCTTTGTCTTGCTTCTGGTGGTGAACTTGGCAAGGCGCCTGCTCACGACTAGACCACGCCCACGCCACGCTTCTGGAAGCCCTCCCCTGGCGGCCGTGCGGGCAGTGCCCAGGAGGGCTAGAGGCACTTAGCCACGGAGCGCCCCGGCAGCTACAATCGCCTTCATAGTATGGCACAGCCGGTTGGCCGCTGCGGCCAGCTGGGCTGGGGACGCACCGTGCGCAGAAAGGAGCAGCCAGTGGGCAAAGAGACGAGGCTCTTCAAGAGCGAGGAGCGCCAGAGCCGCGCCGAGGTCGTCAACTTCCTCCGCCAGCTTGCGGACAAGGTAGCCGAAGGCCAGGTTTCGCTCAGCCAAGGCGCCCAGGCCATCAGCCTGGAGCTGCCCCAGAGACTGGTGCTGGAGGTGCAGGTGGAGGACGAGCAGACCTCGCGCGGAATCCAGCATAGCCTGGAGGTAGAGATCTCCTGGTACGACGACGACACCGCTGGTGGTTCCTTGCAGCTGGGCTGAAGCCACAGCCGGCGTACTCCGAAGGGGCGAGAGGCAGGGGTCGCTGGCGCCAGCCACCTGGCTCAGGGCGCCGCGACCCCTAATGGGGCCCTCTCCGCGGTGCCAGACGCTCTAGGAGAAAAGGACAAACTCATGATTGAGCCGCTGCTGGCCCATCTGAACCAGCACCGGGAGGCGTTCTTGGCCGACCTGGAACGCCTGGTGAACATTGACTCGGGCAGCTACGACAAGGCAGGCGTCGACGAAGTGGGCCGGTCAGTGGGGAGCATCATGGACCACTTCGGCTTCGCGGTTCAGCGGATGCCGGTGGATGACTACGGGGATTGCTGGCTGGGTCGCCTGGCGGGGCGCGGCCAGGCGAGGATCCTTCTCGTTGGCCATTTAGACACCGTCTTCCCCGAGGGTACCGCTGCCGAGCGCCCGATGCACATCGAGGCAGGCCGCATCTACGGGCCAGGCACATCAGACATGAAGGCCGGACTGTTGGCCGGCATCTACGCCTGCGCAGCTCTGCAGGCGGCAGGCTTCGATGACTTCGCCGAGATCGCCATCTTCTGCAACTCTGACGAGGAGATCGGGTCGCCGGCCTCGCGGTATCTCTACCAGGATGTAGCCGCGGCCGCCGACGCGGCGCTGGTTGTGGAATCGGCTCGGCACGATGGCGCCATTGTGCTGGCTCGGAAAGGCGGGGCTCATTACCGGCTCTCGGTCCGTGGCCGCTCGGCCCATGCTGGGGTGGAACCGGAGAAAGGGGCCAACGCGGTTGCCGAGCTCGCCAGGCTGATCTTGCGGCTGCAGGAACTCAACGGCCATCGCCCAGGGGCCACGGTGAACGTTTGCGCAGTCCAGGGCGGAACGCGCTCCAACGTCATTCCCGATTACGCCGAGGCCCATGTTGATGCCCGGGTTGTCGCGCCCGAGGACATCCCGATCATGGACACCGCGATACGGCAGCTGGTCGAGCCGCCGGGCCTGCCCGGCACACGGGCCGAGCTCGCTGGGGGCACCTGGATTGGCCCGATGGCCAGAACGTCAGCCACAGACTTCTTGTTCCGCTTGGCCAGCCAAGTTGCGGCCAGCATCGGCTTCGAGTTGCGCGGCGTGACCACCGGCGGCATCTCCGACGGCAATCGGATAGCTCAACTGGGGACGCCGGTGCTGGACGGCTTGGGACCCATAGGCGGCCTGGATCACAGCCCCGATGAGTATGTCGAGCTCGACAGCCTGGTTCCGCGAATGGCGCTACTGGCTGGCCTGCTGGTCGGCATCACCGAGCACCGGGACGAGCTGCGGCGACTGGTGCCCTAGAACCCTTGCAGCTGGTGCCTTAGAACCCTTCCAGCAAACTGAGATCCGCCACCCGGCGCGGCAGGTCGGCGATGCGTCGCACCAGCGTCAGTCGGTTGGCGCGGAGCCGCTCGTCCTCAGCCATCACCAGCACATCGTCGAAGTAGCGATTTATGGTCGGGGCCAGAAGAGCCAGGACATCGAGCACCGCGCCGGCATCGTCCAGGTCAAGATCGCCGGTGGCCCCCTCGAGCGCGGCCAGCATGACCTGCTCGGCCGGCACCTGGAAGAGCGCTGGATCAACTGGTGGCAGCGGCCCGCTGACAGGCCGCACGATGCGCAGGCAGCGGGCATAGGCGTGCAGAGTTTCGAGCCAGTCAGGACGCTGCACATGTTGGGCGAGCACGCCGGTCAGCTCAGCGGCCCGCGCCGGATCGGTGCCCTGAATCGCCAGCACAGCAGCTACAACGTCGGCCGGGTAGCCCGCGTCGCGAAGATACCCCTCCAGTCGGCGCCGCAAGAAGGCCACCAGTTCGCTGCGGACCTCAGCGGCCAACGCCACCGGAAGGACGGCTGCGGCATCATCGAGTGCCGCGGCCAGGTCGCACCGCAGTCGCGCCTCCGCCAGGATGGTCACCACTCCCAAGGCCGCTCGCCGCAGGCCGTAGGGATCCGCCGCTCCGCTGGGCCGAATGCCGACCGCGAACAGTCCGGTCAGGCTATCGAGCCGGTCAGCGAGGGCCAGGGCAATGCCGGCCGGGGTGCGCGGCAACTCATCGCCAGCGCCGCGCGGCAGGTACTGCTCATAGATCGCCTGCGCCACCGACTCGCTCTCGCCACTGCGGCGCGCATACTCGCGGCCCATCACCCCCTGCAACGAGGTGAACTCGACCACCATCTCGGTGGCCAGGTCTGACTTGGCCAGCGTTGCCGCCCTGGCCGCAGTCGCTTGCTCCGTCGCGCTCAGCCCCAGGCGGGGGGCCAGTTTCGCCACCAGCTGCTCGAGGCGAGCCGTCTTGTCCAGCATCGAGCCCAGCTCGGAATGGAAGGTCAACCGCGCTAACGCCGGCGTGAAGTCGGCCAGTGGTCGAGAGATGTCGCGTCGCCAGAAGTAAGCAGCGTCCGCAAAGCGGGCGGCAACGACCGACTCGTTGCCGTGGCGCACGACTTCCTCCGCCAGCTCGCGGCCGTTGGCCACCGCGACAAAGTGCGGCCGGAGCGCCCCGTCAGCGCCGAAGACGGGGAAGCACCGTTGGTGCTTCTTGAGCACCGTGGTGAGGACCGGCTGCGGAAGCTCGAGGTAGGCGGGGTCGAAGCCGCCGCTGATCGCCCGCGGGCACTCCACCAGGTGCGTCACTTCGTCCAACAATTCGGCATCTTCGCCCAGCCGGCCGCCAACCGTGGCAGCTCGCTGGCCCGCCTGCTGCAAGATCAGGGCGCGACGCCTTTCGACGTCAAGCTCGATGCCAGCCGAGGCCATGACCGATCGGTACTCCTCAGCGCTGGCGACCACGATGGGTCCCTGGTCCGCCGCCCGCAAGCCCCAACTGGTCCGCCCGGCCACCAGACCGCCAAAGCGGACGCCGACCACCGCTGGCCCGTGCAGAGCCAGAAGCCAGCGTACTGGTCGGGCGAAGCTCTGCCCAGAGCCGTTCCAGCGCATCGAGCGCTGGAAGCTCAAGCTGGCCAGCAGGGCCGGTAGCGCTTCAGCCAGGAGCTCACCTGCTGGTCGGCCGACGACACGGCGCGTTGCCGCCACCCGCTCCTGACCGCCTCGCTGCACGGTCCGCAGCTCGCCAGGGCTAACCCCCATAGAGCGGGCGAAACCCTCGCCGGCAGCAGTAGGCCGCCCGTCGGGGCCAAAGGCGACTGCCGCTGGCGGCCCAACCACTTCCTCGACCTGATCGGCTTGCCGGGCAGCAAGGGACTCGATCAGGATCACCAGCCGCCGCGGCGTGCCACAGACCTCTACCGACCGGCGCGTCAGGCGCAGCTCATCGAGCAGGGCAGGAACGCGCTGCGCCAGTGTGTCCAGGGCCGTGGCCAGTTCGCCGACCGGAAGCTCCTCCGTCCCAACTTCCAGCACAAAGCCGGCCGGCTCTCGCGGCAGGTCTTCGCCAGCCGGCGCGAGGGTCTCCGCCGACGGCGGCGCTTGCCTGAGCCCCGCTCCTGCCAGCCAGGGTCGGTCTGGGTCGAGCAGGCTGTGGCCGGCCAGGGAGCGCCTGGCCAGGTACCTTTCGGCCACCAATCGCGACAGCCGTCGCATCCGCCCGAAGTAGGCCGCTCGTTCGGTGACCCCTATGGCACCGCGGGCATCGAGAATGTTGAATACGTGTGAGCACTTGAGGACGTAGTCGTGCGCCACCGTCGGTAGCTCGGCCGCAATAGCCTCCTCGGCTTCGGCCTCAGACAGGTCATAGAGTCTCCGCAGCCGCTCGATGCTAGCCGTCTCAAAGACGTAGCGGCTGATCTCTTCTTCAACCTGCAGCTGGACATCGGCGCCCCGCACGCGCTCATTCCAGGCCAGGTCCCTAAAGTGCTGAACATCCTGCAACGCCATCAAGATCCGATCCAGGCCGTAGGTGATCTCCACAGCCACCGGATCAAGGTCAAGCGAGCCCGCTTGTTGGAAATAGGTGAACTGCGTTATCTCCAGGCCGTCCAGCCACACTTCCCAACCAAGCCCCCAGGCACCCAAGGCTGGGGACTCCCAGTTGTCCTCCACGAAACGGATGTCGCGATGGGCCAGATCGATGCCCAGGGTGGCCAGACTATCAAGGAAAAGCCCCTGGGGGTCACCGGGGTCGGGCTTTAGAATGACCTGGAGCTGGTGATGCCGCGCCATACGATTTGGATTCTGGCCGTAGCGGGCATCGTCCGGACGAATGCTCGGTTCCACATAAACCACATTCCAGGGCTCGGGGCCCAACACACGCAAGAAAGTGGCCGGATTCAGGGTCCCGGCTCCAACTTCAACGTTGTGCGGTTGCCAGACGAGACAGCCCTGCTCGGACCAGTATGAGAGCAGGCGCAAGATGGCTTCCTGGAAAGTCAGTCGTGGCGCTGACAATCGGATCTCCTCTCACCGTGAAATGCAGCCTGGGCGCTCGGCGAGACCGCCGCCTGCCCGGACGCGCAGCTTAAGAAATCTCAGCTACGAAACCGGCGGCCGGCGCCGGTCGGGTCCCGGCGGCGATGGCGCATGGTCGGACTCAACGCCGAAGCGGCGCAATCTGTTCAAGAATTCGACGCTTCGCAGGTCGCGCTCCAGAATGTGGCGCAAGTATGCGTGGAGCCACCGCTCCAGATCGCGCCGGGTGTCCAAGGTGAGCTGAACATTGCGCGCTACGGCCCAGTCACGAGTCTGCAAGAAGCGCAGGACCCGGAAGCCGGCCGCAGTGAGTCCCAGTCCGTCTTGCGCCTGCGAGCCACACTGGGGGCACAGGACCCCGCCCGCCTCAGGGCTGAATACGTTGCCTTCCTGACCAACGACGCGGGCACAGGCCACACAGCGGAAAAGCTCCGGCTGGTAGCCGAGCAGGCCCAGCAGGCGGATCTCGAAATAGCGGGCCAGAAGGGCCGGGTCCTCGGCTTCACCCAGCGCCTGAAGGCAATCCCGCAGCAGACCAAAAGCCTCGGCGCTCTCAGCGCCTTCCTGGACAAAGCGGTCCACCAGCTCGACGATGTGGTAGGCGTAAGTCGTTCGAATCAGGCCCTGCCGGATAGCGCTATAAGCGTGCAGGGTGTCCGCCTGGGTCAGGACGTACAGATTGCGCCCTTCGGCCAGCATCAGCCGGGAATGGGTGAACAACTCCAGGTGACCGCTCTTACGACTGGCGATCCGCCGGACACCTTTGGCCACAGCGTGGACTTTGCCCAGGTGGAGGGTGTAGATCGTGAGGATACGGTCGGCCTCGCCGAAATCGCGGCGCTTGAGAACGATCCCCTCGGTGCTGTAGAGGCGGATGCGGCCCACGAAACGCATTATAGTTGCGCCGACCGAGGCGCCCAAAGGTGATCGCCCGACCGCTCTCGCTTCTGAGCGTCAGACAGCCGACACCGAGTGGCAAGCGCGAGCCAGGCCGGCTACACTAGCTCGGTTGGAGTTCGCCGGCCGACCATACCCTGGAGAGGAGAGCTCAATGTCGCACCCGACTGCCAGTGCCCTGGCCGCTGCCACGTCTGACCGGCTAGGCTCGCGAGCCATGGCCATGACGACCCGGAGCCAACTCGGGCTGGCAGCGACAGTTGTCGCCGGGCTGCTAGCTCTTCTTGCGCCGGACGGCGGGCGGCCTGCCTCGCCCATTGCCGCCCAGCCGGCGCAGGTGCTGGACTACTCGCTCCATTTGCCCGTGGCCGCGCGCTCGGAGACCGTGCCAGCACCTCAGCCCTCTCCAACCCCATGGGCGGCCGAGGAGGACGACCCGGGCATAGAGCGCACCGGTGCCTGGCAAGTTGTAGCCGATCCGGCGGCCTCGGCTGGCCAATACCTGATGAGCAGCGAGCCAGGCAGCAGCCTGCGATTCCGCTTCCGGGGCACCGATCTGGCCATCTACCGCAGCCTCCTGACCGACGGCGGCCGGGCCAGCCTGACCATCGACGGCCAGCCATATGGGGAGATGGTCTTCTCCATTCCTCAGCTCGACGAGCCACGTCATCAGGTGCCGGCGGTGGTCGACCGCCTGACCGACGGCGGGCACGTCGCCGTCCTGACCGTGTTAGCAGCGGGAAGCAGCGGCGCCAAGGTGACCTTCGACCGGCTCGCCGTGCCAAGCGGACTTGACCCCAGTCAAACCCAGCGCTCAATGGTCGACCGCGCCAACCACTACCGTGGGCTGACCGGTCTGCCTCCCATCCACGGCCATCGGGCCATTCACCTGGCGGCTCAGGCACATGCCGAGTACTGCGCCGAGCATGGTCTCAGCCACTATCAGTCACCGGGCACGCCGGGCTTCATCGGGCGACCGTTCGGCGACCGAACTCGCTACTTCGGCTACGGCTGGCCAAGCTCCGAGGTCGCGGCCATGGGGCCGACGGCGATCGGTGCCGTTGACACGTGGATCAACAGCGTTTACCACCGCCTGCCCTTTATGGACTATCGGTCCACCGAACTGGGGGCCGGTTACGCCGGACAGCGTTGGGGCACCTCGGTGATCGACTTTGGCATGCGCGGCTGGTCGCTGCCCAGTGAGCGTCGTCTGGTGGCCTTCCCGGTTCACAATCAGACCGACGTGCCCACCTCCTTCAGCGGCAATGAGATGCCCAACCCCTTGCCTGGCCAGAGCTACCCAACCGGCTACCCTATCAGCCTGCACATCATCCAGCCGCCTGCCAGCAGTGGCCAACGCAGCGATGGCTGGCAACTCTCAACCGCCAGCCTGAGGGAAGCCACCGGCCAGGCGGTTCCGGCCTACGTGCTGGATCCGGCTACCGACCCCAACAAGCTGCTGCGCGATGCCGTGTTCATCCTCGCTGAACGGCCACTGGCGCCACGCAGCCGCTACGTGGTCACCATGGCCGGATCGGACAGCCGGGGCGAACCGTTTCAGGTGGAATGGTCTTTCACCACCGCCGGTGCATTCCAGGCCACCGGTGGCTTGCAGCTGACCTTGCCCGCTGAAGCAGGCAGACTCGAGTGACGCAAGACTGGGTTTACGATGCAGCGAACCAGGGTCACGGGGTGCTGGTGATCTTTACCGGTGGCACTATTGGATCGGTGCCGCGTGACCCCGACGACCGGGAGAGCCCGCTCATAGTTGTCGACTGGCCCGAATTCCGGCGCCGCACCTCGTCACTCTCCCCTCGGCTGGCCGATGGCAGCCCCAACCCCCGGTACATCGGCTTCAACGTCGACGCGTGCAGCATTCAGCCTCTGGACTCCAGCGACATCGGGCCCCAGCACTGGGCTACCCTGGCGGCAATCGTTAGCGAAGCGCATGACCGCTACGAGGGCTTCGTGATCCTTCACGGCACCGACACCATGGTCCATACCGCTTCGGCCCTAAGCTTCATGCTCGGAAACCTGCAGCGGCCGGTGGTGCTCACCGGTGCACTCATTCCACACCTCTACAACCCGCGCAACGATGCACTGCAGAACTTGCTGGGCGCCCTGATGATCGCGCATCCGCTGGCCACTGGCATTCCCGTCGTGCCCGAGGTGACAGTCTATTTCGACAACCGTCTGCTGCGTGGCAACCGGGCACGCAAGATCCACGCTTCGGGCTTCGACGCCTTTCGTTCGGTGAATTATCCGCCGCTGGCCATAGCCGGGGAACGCATTGTGGTTGACCGCGCCCTGGTCCGTGCCCCGGCACCTGGCAGCACCCTGGCCGTCCGCCAGCAACTGGAGCCGCGTGTGGCCTCGGTGCTCTTCTTCCCGGGCATCCAGGATAGCCCGCTCTTGGAGCACACCTTGGGCGACCCAGCGCTGCGTGGCGTTGTGCTCTTGACCTACGGTGCCGGCACCGTGCCATCTGACCGTCGCGTGCTCGGGGCAATCGAAGCGGCGGTGCGACGTGGCGTCGTGGCGGTAGCCGTGACACAGTGTGGCGGCGGCGAGGTTGAACTGGAGCGCTATCAGGCTGGTGTCCGGTTGCTCGAAGCTGGGGTCGTGGGCGGCGGGGACATGACACCCGAGGCCGCCCTAACGAAGTTGATGGTGCTGCTCGGCGATCCGGGCCTCACCCCAGATCGCGTGGCCGAACAGTTCCAGCGCGACCTGGCCGGTGAGCTGACAACCGAAGGTCTTGTATGGCCGTTGATCAGCCCTGCTGGCTGCCGACTGGACCAGGCACAGCCGTGTTGTGAGCTCGAGCTGCAAGAGTCCGACCGGCCATGGCCCTCGGCCGGTGACATTCAGCGGGCCGTGTTGCGGCTGCGAGGCGCCCGGATTGCTGCGACCGGAGGCGCCGAGCTGGCTCTCCGCCTGGCAGTTCTCGTCGGGGTAACCGAGTCAGACGGCAGCGACCGCAGGCCGTCTGGATCAGAGATTCAGCCCCCCGAGTGGGAGGTTCGTCGCCGCCGAGGCCATTCAGAGCCGCAATTGGAGCTACTCGACGTGACCGAGGCCTGCCGGCGCCTCGCGGGCCGACCAGCGGCCCTGGCTCTCGGACTGGTGGCTTCAGGGGATGGCACGCTGGCCTGGGAATCGGCAGAATTGGCCCTCTACGGGCGGGCCTCGGGCCGCAGGGCGGTGCTTGACGGCGACGGCGACTCGTGATACTCTTCATAGTGCGCGCGGGCGTAGCTCAGTGGTAGAGCGTCTCCTTGCCAAGGAGAAGGTCGTGAGTTCGAGACTCATCGCCCGCTCTGCGAGCGCCGGCGTTTTCAGTCCGGCGCTTTGTTGCCCTAGCGGGCGCGCAGAACGCCACCCTAGCTCAGCCGGTAGAGCAGCTCACTCGTAATGAGCAGGTCGTGAGTTCGAGTCTCACGGGTGGCTCTGGTCCGACGAGGACCACCAGCCAGGGCGGGACTAATGCGCACCAGCAACCGCCGGGGACGCCGTCGAGCGACCCGGCGGTTGTGCTGTCGGGCGGTTGTGCTGTCGGGCGGTTGCGCTGTCGGGCGGTTGTCCTGTCGGGCGGTTGTGCTGTGAGGCGCCTGGGCCGGCGCCGGGCAGCCAGTATCGGGCGGCAGGTCGGCAATCTGATTGAGGCGTGACATTCAGTTGCCAGTCCCTGCCACGCTGCCTATGCTGGGCCGGGCTGGTCCCGGCAGGCGAGAAGTTCGTCAGAGCCCGCGGAGTCCCTCGGCCCTCACCACCCGGTGCAGCGCACTGGCTCGACCGATTGGGCTCTGGCTTGTCGCGAGCGGCATACTCAGGCCGTGGTGGCCCAAGATGGCGGCCTACCGCGACCTCAGCCGGGTCACCAGAGGTGTGGCTGGGGCGGGCCGTGTTAGATGAGGCCGCCTAGACAGCCCCTCCCCAGCGCTGCTCGTTCCCAACGGCGACCGGCCCGGGCAAGACCGCCGAGGCGAGCTGTGCTGCTCGCCCGCCTGCTCCGGGGCCGACGCGGGTGGTACGCAGGCTGTCGGCGCGCGCTGAGTGCTCTTCCCGCTGCTCCAGGGCCGACGCGGTGGCCCCTATCGGCGCACTGGTGCTGACAGCGGAGGGGCCAGGCTGAGCGGCATCCGCCAGATCCGCGGGCGTTGCCGCGCGCTTCGGACCAGTTTCGGACTATAAGTACAGCGAACAAATCGAGAGCGGATCTCTGTCGAATGCTCGAGCCCGTTGCGGCGATTTCCGTCCCCCGGGAGCTCTACCGCCACGACCTGCACTACTTCGCCCCCCAGGTCATCGGCGACCTGCTGGGAATGCAACGGCGTCGCGTGTATCGGCTAATCGCCCGGTTGGAGGCACAGATCTGGTCGCCGAGGCGGAAAAGGGCAAGTACCTGCTCCTCGGCCTGCTGCCGGAGCGCGTTCTCTCCAACCCGCTCTTCATCGCCTGCCATCTCGTCACCCCGGCCTACCTGTCCTACCGGTCGGCGCTGCATTTCTATGGCTTTACCGATCAGGTACCGCTCACCGTCTTTGTGGCGGCCACCAGCGAGAAACGTCCGGTGAGATTCCGCGACTTCTGTTTCCGCATCGTGACCCTCCGTCCGCGAAAGTGCTTCGGCTACCGACGGGAGACGGTGGCCGAACTCCCGGTCCTCATCGCTGACGAGGCCAAAGCCATCATAGACAGCCTGGACCAGCCCCGCTACGCCGGGGGCATCGGCGAGGTGGCGAAGGCGCTGGTATTCACGGGCGGCACGGCGCTGCGCCTGGTCTTGCGGGGCAATCGCTACTCGGAAGACCTGGATTTCAACGGACCGGAAGATGCCGCGACCGTCAAGCGGGTATGGGAAGGGGCCGTGGAGCAGCTGCGGCACTATGGCCTGGTGGCAGCCGTCCGCAGCGCCTGCGAATCGGAGACCGGGTACAGTTTAGACGTGAGCTATCAGGGGCCGCTGTGGGACGGGCGCGACCGCGGCAAGGGCAAGGTGCGCATCGACGTCAACCGTCGGCCTGAGCTCGTGGGACGCAACGGGTGCTAATCGCGTCCGAAAACGACGACGTGCACCCCTTCGTGGCGACGGTGTTGACAGCGCCGCACCTGCTGGCCGAAAAGGTCCGCGCCCTGCTGCTGCGTGGCAAACCGCGCGACCTTTATGACCTTTGGCTGCTGCGGGCGCAAGGGGTCCTACTGGACCAGGCGCTGGTCGAGCGCAAGCTGGGGCTCTACGACCTACCCTGGAGCGCCCAGCTGTGGGAACAGGCGCTGGCACGCGTCCGGGCCGACTGGGAGCGCGACCTGCGGCCGCTGCTGCCGCAATTCGTGGCCTATGAGGATGTAGTCAGAGGACTGGCGGGGTGGATCCCGGAGGGGACAGCGTGAGCGCCGCGAGCCACATCCGGCGCGGCGCCGCCAACGGGGCGGTGTCTTCTCCCCGTAGCACCTCTCTGACCTCCAGGCCCGGCGGCATGGGGACCAACCGGACCTGCCCGGCTGCGACGCCAACCGCCCCCTGCTGCGCCCGGTCTTTCGCCGCCCCCGGGTGCGCTGGATGTGCTCGAGAACCGTGCCCCGTGCGGCGGCGGCCTGCCAGACGAATCGACGCTGCGCCGCTTCTTTGAGGAAGGGCTCCGTTTCCTCTATCGCCTGCTCTTCGTCCTGTATGCCGAAAGCCACGAACTGCTGCGCATTCCGACGAATTCGAGCGGCCACGACGGATTCCAAGCAGCAGCACGGACCATTTCGAGAGCCATTGCGACGGCGACAGTAGAGTGCACGCATTGCCGTCGGAATGAGTGCTCGGAATCGCCACTCAACGCCCGCCCCCGCCTGCCACCACCATCGCCGACCCTTTTCCGATACCAGGCTTTCCGGGCCAGAAGCCATGACCGCTGGCTCAACCTGCACCCAACAGGGGTTGACCCCATCGCTGCGCGATGCCACCATACGCCGCCGGCACCAGTAGCGCCATGTCCAGGCCACGTCGCGTGACTCGCTTCAGCGCAGCCCTCCTGTTCCTCTGCATCCTTCCCGTGGCTTGCGGCCGCGGCTCGGGCGGCCAGTCAGCCAGCGAGGTGACCAGCCGGGCCATCCAGAACAAGGGCTCAGACACCATGCTGCAGCTCGCCGAGGCCTGGGCCGAGAAGTACCGCACGGTGCGGCCCGACGTATCGATCGCCGTCACGGGGGGCGGCAGCGGGACCGGTGTGGCCGCGCTCTTGAACGGCACGGTCGACATAGCCAACCTGTCGCGGGCCATGAGCGGCCACGAAATGCGCGCCGCGCAGGCACTGGGCGTGGAGCCGATTCCCCACGAGGTGGCGATAGATGCCCTGGCAGTCATCGTGAATCCCGCCAACCCCCTCAATCAGCTCACAATCAAACAGTTGTCGAACATCTTCACCGGACGAATCCGACGGTGGTCGGAGGTGGGCGGCAGGGACGAGCCGATCGTGCTCGTATCCCGCGAGACCAACTCCGGGACCCACGTCTACTTCCTCGAGACAGTGGTGCGGCGAGGCTATCGCAACTCGCGTGAGATGTTCGCTCCGCAGACCCTGCTGATGCCCTCATCGGTTGGCATCACCAGCGAGGTCGAGCGCAATCCGCGCGCCATCGGCTACGATGGGCTGGGCTACGTGACGCCGGGCACCAAGGTCCTGGCCGTGAGCAGCTCGGTTAGGGGGCCGTTCGTCAAACCGTCAGTAGAGACGGCCACCCAGGGCATCTACCCCTTGTCCCGCCCGCTCTATATGGTCACCGCCGGCCAACCGCAGGGTGACGTCGCAGCCTTTCTAGACTGGATCCTGGGCCCGGAGGGTCAGGAGGTGGTGAGGCAGTTGGGTTTCGTGCCGGTCCAGCAGACGGCATCACGACGGACTGCGAGCCGAGGCTGAGTGACCATGGCACTTGACGTTCGCCACTTGCTCCGAATTGAGGGTCGGCGCTTGAGCGCCGAGACTGCGGTCGAAGCGGGTGTTCGCCTGTGTGGCGTCTCAAGCATCGCCATTGTTGGCCTCATCCTGGCTTTCTTGCTGCGCGAGGGCCTGCCGACTCTTGGCGAGGTGTCGATCAGCAACCTGCTGGGGACACGCTGGTATCCGCCTGAATCGCTTTTCGGCCTGCTGCCGCTGATCGCCGGGTCCCTGCTCGTCACAGCCATCGCCGTGGTCCTCGCGGTGCCCCTGGGGCTTACCACGGCCGTCTACCTGGCCGAGTTCGCGCCCCGTCAGCTGCGGGACATCCTCAAGCCGCTTATCGAGATTCTGGCGGGCATCCCGTCGATCGTGCTCGGGTTCGTCGGTTGGGTCGCGCTGGCGCCCATGGTGCAAGCCTGGGGCGCGCCCACCGGTCTAACGGCCCTGACCGGAGGCCTGGTGCTGGGCTACATGGCCTTACCGACGATCATTAGCATTGCCGAAGATGCCCTCGACGCCGTTCCGCGCCGCTACCGCGAGGGGGCCTGGGCACTTGGTGCCACCAACTGGCAGACCACCTACCGGGTGACGATCCCGGCGGCCCGCAGTGGGCTGGTGACGGCCGCCATGTTGGGCATCGGCCGGGCTGTAGGCGAGACGATGGCCGTCTTGATGGTCACCGGCAACGCCGCCAACATGCCACGCGGCGCCGACATGATGCTCCAACCGGTGCGGACCATGACGGCCACCATAGCCGCCGAGATGGGCGAGGTGGCTCGGGGCTCCGTTCACTACCACGTGCTGTTCACCGTTGCCCTGGTGTTGTTCGTGATCACCCTGGCCATCAACACCGCAACGGCCAAGCTGGCCGGCGGCCGGCTGCCCAGGCGAGTGCGGTAGGCATCGAGAATGTCGCAACGCGCGACGGCGCGCCTGGCAGCCATTCTCATCACCGGTGTGGCACTGCTCGTCGTCGTGCCGATCATTGGCCTGGTAGTGCTGCTCGTGGTGCGAGGCGCACCGGCCATGTCTTGGTCCTTCCTAACCACGCCGCCGACCAACGGCATGACCTCGGGCGGTATCCTGCCGGCGCTTCTGGGAACCGTGTACCTGGCGCTGGGCACCGCTGTGGCTTCGATCCCGCTGGCCATCGGGGCCGCGATCTATCTGGCGGAGTATGCCGGGGATAGTGCGCTGACGAGATTGGTCCGCGCCGCCATCATCAATCTGGCCGGGATTCCCTCGATCGTGTACGGGCTCTTCGGCCTGGGGGCGTTTGTCCTTTTCATGGGCTTTGGCACCTCCATCCTGGCCGGTTCGCTCACCCTGGGCCTCATGACCCTACCGGTTGTGATTAGCACCGCCGAAGAGGCGATCACGGCCGTCCCCCAAGAATTCCGCGTCACCAGCCTTAGCATCGGCGCCACCAAGTGGCAGACAATTCGGCATCACGTGCTGCCGCATGCACTGCCCGGCATCCTCACCGGCATCATCCTGGGGCTCAGCCGGGCCGTCGGCGAGACGGCCCCCATTCTCTTTACCGCGGCGGCCTTCTATTTGCCCGATCTGCCCGACTCAGTCTACGACCAGACCATGGCCCTGCCTTACCACCTGTTCGTCATCTCGACGCAAGTCCCGGGCATGCCTCTCGAGCTGCAGTATGGAACGGCACTCGTGCTTCTAATGCTCGTACTGTGTCTTACCCTGGCCGCCAGCACCATTCGCTCTTGGGCCCGGCGACGGAGGGAGTGGTAGATTGACCGCCCCCGAACCGATCGTCTCCCTGCAGCACGTGAGCTTCACCTATGCCGATGGCACCGTCGCCCTTTCGGATCTCTGCCTGGACGTGCCCGAGCGGGCCATCACCGTTGTCTTTGGCCCCGGTCGGGCGGGCAAGACCACGTTGCTGCGTTTGCTGAACCGCCTCACCGATCTCGACGAGGGTGCCCGACACGAGGGGCGGGTGTTGTTCCATGGCCGTGACATCTTCGAGCCTGACGTGAATGTCAACGATCTGCGCCGCCGGCTCAGCATGGTATTCGCCATACCAACACCGCTCCCAGGCAGTATCTGGCAGAACATGACGTACGGTCTGCGGATGGCGGGAATCCACGGCCGAGCGACTCTCGAAGAGCGAACCGAACGCGCCCTCCGCCAGGCGGCGCTATGGGAAGAAGTGCAGGATCGACTGCATGACTCGGCTTTTCGACTCTCCGGCGGTCAGCAGCAACGGCTGTGCCTGGCGCGTTCGCTGGCCCTCGAACCGGAGGTCATCCTGCTCGACAATCCCACCTCAGGGCTCGACCCGATATCCACTACGATCGTCGAGGAATCCCTCCTGGAGCTCAAGCGCAACTATACCGTCATTATCGTGCCGCACAGCGTGCAGCAAGCCGCCCGGTTGGCGGATCAGGCGGCGTTTCTGCTGGATGGTCAGTTGGTGGAGATCGGCGCAGGCGCGGCGCTGTTCGCCAGACCGTCCGACCCCCGCACCGAGGCTTACGTGACGGGGCGATTCGGTTAGCCCCGGCCAGGCAACCCATATCATGGACACTCGGGCAAAGATCGAGATCGACCGCTTCAGCTTACGCTACGGCAACTTCGAAGCCTTGAAGCAGGTAACTCTCGATGTTTTCGAACGCCGGGTTACAGCGTTCATCGGTCCGTCTGGCTGCGGTAAGACGACGCTCTTGCGCAGTATGAACCGCATGAACGACATCATCAAGGGCGTCAGCATCGAAGGTGACATCCGCCTGGACGGCAAGAGCATTTACAGCCGCAACGTGGATCTGGTGCGACTGCGACAACGGGTCGGGATGGTGTTCCAGCGGCCGAATCCGTTCCCGTTGTCGGTGTTCGACAACGTGGCGTTTGGGCCCCGAGTGCTGGGGCTATGCAAGAGTCGCCAAGAGCTGCTCCAGCGGGTGCGCCATAGTCTGGAAGAAGTTGGTCTGTGGGACGAGCTCGCCGGGCACCTCGATACCCCGGCACAGCAGCTGAATCCCGGACAACAGCAGCGGCTGTGCATTGCCCGGGCCACGGCTACCCAGCCCGAAGTGATCCTGATGGACGAACCTTGCAGTGCGCTCGACCCGGTGGCGACAATGGTCGTGGAGGACCTGATGCGCCGCCTGGCGAGCGAGTACACCATTGTGGTGGTCACTCACAACATGCAGCAGGCAGCCCGCGTATCGGATTGGACTGGCTTCTTCTGGCTTGGCGAGTTGGTGGAATACGCGCCTACCGATCAGCTCTTTGTGACACCGCAGAAGAAGCTGACGGAGGACTACCTCACTGGTCGCCGTGGCTGAGACACCGACCGGCCTCTGCCGGACGGTGCCTGGTACAGCCCCAAGCACCGTGCTGGTGTCGCCTGGGGCGCGAGCGGGCCGGCTGGCTGCTGCCGGCATAATAGGCCTGCTCGAGGATGACTGACGTAGGAGGCCACGATGAGCGTTCCACGCGCCCTGACAATTGCGGGTTCTGACTCCGGCGGCGGCGCCGGCATTCAGGCCGATCTCAAGACTTTCGAAGCCCTGGGTGTGTTTGGCATGAGTGCCCTGACCGCCATCACTGCTCAGAATACCCTGGCTGTGTTGGGCGTGGTGGAACTGCCTCCCGAGTTCGTGGCCCGGCAGATCGATGCCGTGATGGCCGACATCGGCGTGGACGCGGTGAAGACCGGCATGCTGGCCAGCCCGGCAATCGTCGAAGTGGTGGCTGAGCGGCTGCATCACTACGCCGTCGAGAAGCTGGTGGTCGATCCCGTGATGGTGGCCAAAAGCGGTGATCCGCTCCTGGCGGCCGAGGCTCGCTCGGCTCTCATCTCGACGCTCTTGCCACTAGCGCTCGTGGTAACCCCCAATCTGCACGAGGCGGCCGTACTCGCGGGTCGACCAGTCACGACGCTGGCCGAGATGCGTCAGGCCGCCCGGGCCATCCACGATCTTGGCCCGCGCTACGTGGTGGTCAAAGGCGGGCACCTGGCGGGCGAAGCAGAGAGCGTCGACATCCTCTACGATGGCGCGGACTACCGCGAGTACCGGGCGTCACGCATCGATAGCCGGAATACCCACGGCACCGGCTGCACCTTCGCCTCAGCCATCGCGGCCTACCTCGCAAAGGGCGCTGAACCAGCCGACGCGGTCGCTCGAGCCAAGGACTATTTGACCGGCGCCATCCGAGCTGGTGCAACCAGATCCATCGGCGGGGGCCACGGCCCGGTGGACCACTTCTGGCAGCTGCGCGGGGACTGAGGGCGCAGCGCCTGGCCAGCAGAGCGTAACTGGCTTGCCTGCCGCGGCAATCGCCGGCTCTCGAGCTCTCTCCCGCCACCGGCAGCTTCGGGCGCCGTGGTGTCAGCCCGCGCGCCGGACCCCGCTTCGGCCAGCATCTATCCTGCGGCGCCGGCAGCCGACACAAAGGTCGCGGGGGCCCAAGCCGCCAAGGCCCCCGCGATAGCATCGCTCCACTGCGTGGAGCACCGGCGCACCCAACCACATTAACCCGTTGGCCGGCAGACTTTGGACACGCGCGACGCGGGCCGTCTGCATTGCGCGCCCCAATCCTCAAAGTGAGCCGCTCCGCCTCGAGTGGCCCCCTTCCCTCGCCGGTAGGATCTGTCGGCGAAGTGTCACCGAACTGGCGTGTTTGTGTCGCGCCGGCCGGCACAGCGCGTTGAGAATGAGTTATCTTGCCCGCCGCTGCCAAGAAAGCGCTCACCATCAGCGGTACCCTTGTGCGACATGCGCCCACCTCCGCCCCGCGTGCCGCCGACCCTGGCGGCCCTTGCCGTGGCCTGGCTTGCTGGTGTACTCATCGCTTCCCAGCGGCCGCACCTGGCCAATGGTGACCCGGCTCGGTACCGAATTGCAGCCTCACTGGCACTCGCGGCCGCAAGCGGTGCCACCGTAGGCTTCTGGCTCCAGGGGCCGAGCGGCAGAGCTCTGCGGACGGCCAGCCAGCCCACCGCCACTGGCGCCACCATCGGTGGCTCCATGACATACGGCACCTGGTCAGACGCGACGAACGCCCAGCCCTTGTCGGTTGGCGCAAGCGAACACGTCTTGGGCCACACCGTGCCGGGCCAGCAGCAGGCCCAACCGGCGCGACAAGGGCTCAGCTCGGCCCGCCGGCTGCTGGTCCTGGCGGCTCTCTGGTGCCTGGCCGGGGCCCTTCGTTACGCCTCGGCGGTGCCCAGGCCCGATTCCGGTCACGTGGCGGCCCACAACGGACAGCAGGTGGAGCTCGTCGGCCGCATCGTGGCTGAGCCCGATCAACGCGACCAGCGGATCGGCTACCGGCTGCGCGTGGACGAGCTGCGCAGTCAGGCCGGTCCGAAGTTGGCCCATGGTCTCGTACTGGCCTGGGGCCCGGTCCATCCTCTCGTCGCTTATGGCGCCCTGGTGCTGGTGAGGGGCCGACTGGAAACGCCACGCCAGATCGAGGGTTTCGACTACGCCGGCTACCTGGCCCGGCAGGGCATTCACTCCGTGATCCAGCGCGCCAGCCTTGAGGTGCTGGACACCGGTGGCGGCAACCCCCTTTTTCGCGCTCTGCTGGCTATCAAGGCGGTCGCCCGGCAGCGCCTGGCGCTGGCGCTGCCGCAGCCGGAGTCGGCTCTCGCCACCGGCATCTTGCTGGGTGACGACAAGGCCATTCCCAGCCACACCGCCGAGGCTTTCCGGCGCACCAACACATCGCACGTGATCGCCATATCAGGCTCGAATGTCTCCCTGTTGGTGATGGCCCTGACCTTCCTCCTGGCCGGCCGGCTCAGCCGCCGACAGTCGGTGCCAATCATCCTCGCCACCTTGATCCTTTACGCCATCCTGGTGGGTGCCGATCCGGCGGTGGTGCGCGCCACCATCATGGGCAGCTTGATGGTCGTGGCTCGGACCCTCGGCCGGCAGGCCGACGCCCTAATCGGCCTGTTGGCCGCAGCCTGGGCGATGACCCTCTTCCGGCCGATCTACGCCCACGACTTAGGCTTTCAGCTGTCGTTCGCCGCCACTCTGGGCCTGATCGTGCTGGTCCCCCGGCTGAACGCGATGGCCGCCCTGCTGGCGGCCTACGGCCGCGAGCGGGCTGGGAGCCGATCGGCCAAGAACAGGACGCCTGCAGATTCAGACGACCATCGTAGCCATGCCGCCCTCGCTCACGCCGCCTGCGGCGGCAAGCCGCTGGCTGCCGAGGCGCTCGAAGCTGTTCAGGAAGACCACTTCGTCCCCGGCCCAACCCCGACTGAGCGCCTGCCGCCCGCCCGCTGGTTCAGCGAAGCCGTCACCACCTCGGTGGCCGCGCAACTCACCACCTGGCCCATCATCGCCTATCAGGTTGGCCAGGTGTCGCTGGCCGGCCTGCTGGCCAACTTCCTAATCGTGCCCGTTCAGCCACTGGTCATGGGGCTAGGCGCGCTCACCATTCTGGCTGGCATCGCACAGCCCACTGCCGGTCGAATCGTGGGCGCCGTTGCCTGGTTACCGCTGGCTTTCACCATTCGGACGGTGGAGGCGAGCGCCCGCCTGCCGCTGGCCGCGGTTCCCGTGAGCATGCCTGGCCACCTGCTAGCGCTTTACTACACGGCCCTGGCTGTAGCGCTCCTCTGGCCGACGCGCACCATACACTGGCTGCGAACTGGCCACGCCCGGGACTCCCACGAACCCACAAATGAGGCAACGCCGGCTCGCTTGCCCGGCCCGGCCCACAGACCGGCTGCTGTGCCTGTGGCGACGCTCTTGGTGCCGTGCTTTCTGGCCCGCTTCGCCGCTCGCTGGCGACAACAGCTAGCCCGCCACGCCAATCCCCTGCTGGCTCTTCTCGCTGCCGCCTGCCTGCTGGTGTGGCTCGCCGTCTTCCAACAGCCCGACAGGCTGCTACACGTGCGGATGCTGGATGTCGGTCAGGGTGACGCCATCTTGGTGGTGGCCCCCAACGGCCGCCGGCTGCTCGTCGACGGCGGGCCAGCGCCTAGCGCCGTCTTGGACCGGCTCGGCCGGTACTTCCCGCCCTGGGATCGTCGCCTGGACGTGGTCGTGCTGACCCATCCCGATGCCGATCACCTGGGCGGCCTGCCGGCTGTCCTCGAGCGCTACCGTGTAATGCACGTCGTGGATTCGGTCGCCAGTGCCGATACGCCGAACGCTGTCGCCTGGCAAGAGGCACTGGCCAAAACGAACAGTATGTGGTCGATCGCCGCCGCCGGCTCCAGGATCATCCTCGACCAGCGGGCCGGAGTGTGGGCCGACGTACTGTGGCCCCCGGTAGGCCTGCCACCCGACAGCGCGAGCGATCCCAACGCCCTGTCGACGGTGTTGCGGCTCCAATACGGCCATACGGCCGTGCTCCTGACCGGTGACCTGGAAGCGGATGGCGAGGCGGCCCTGCTTGCGGCCGAAGCGCCCCTGCGCGCCGACGTGCTGAAGGTAGCTCACCACGGCAGCCTATCCTCCACGACGCCCGGCTTTCTGTCAGCCGTCCAACCGCGCCTGGCATTGATAGGCGTTGGTGCCGGCAACCGCTTTGGGCATCCCGTGCCCGATGTCTTGGCTCGCCTGTCGGGTGTGCCGGTCCTGCGAACCGACTATGACGGAGACATCGAGGTACTGTCCGATGGCCACGATATCTGGTTAGCGGGCAGCCGGCGCCGCTTTACCGGTCCCGCCAGGCCGCGCCCGTGAGCCATAACGCCGGGCGTACACTTTGGTGAACTCAGCCCCGAGAAAGAGGATCTGGGCGGAATAGTTGACCCACAGCATGATGACCACAAGCGAGCCCGCTGCCCCGTACGCGGTGACAATGCGGGCGTTGTACAGATAGACCTGGATCGCCAGCTTGCCGAAGGCGAACATGACGCCGGTCAAGAGGGCGCCCAGCCACACGTCACGCCAGCTGACCGGCGTGTCGGGCACGAACTTGAAAACCAGGCCGAAGAGCAGGCTGGCAAAGGCGATCGATAGCAGGAGGTCCACCATCTGCAGCGAGCGGGCGGTGGCCAGAATCGGCTCCAGTCGCGCTGACAGCAGCGGCGAGTGACTGACCAGATCGCCCATGCCCAGGCTGACGTCAGGCATGTCGATATTCAGCTGTTGGGCTTCGATTCTAAGGGCCGCTTCCAGGTCACGGCGCAATACCGATAGCGCTGCTCCCAGGACAAACGAGGCCACGACCAGAACCGCCGCCGCCACAACCATGCCGAATGGAATCATCCGATCCCGCAAGAAGCTGACCACTGGATTGCGTGGCGGCGGCTTCACCTCCCATATCGCGTTCATCGCCCCCCGGAGTCGCCCGAAAACACCTGAGGCGCCGTAGATGAGCATCACCGCCCCTAGTGCCGTGGCTAGAAGACGGGCGCTGTCGGCAGCTGCCTGATCGATGAGGCCAATGACTGCCGCGGTTGTGTTCGCGCCGAGCACGCTCTCGAGCTGATCAGCCAGTGCGGCCTCGGCAGCCTCGGGGCCAAGAACCAACTGGGCAGCGGTGACGATGATGATCAAGAGCGGAACGAGCGATAGTACAGCGTAGTAGGCCATCGCTGCGCTCAAGAAAGGCCCCTGGTCCTTCGACCATGACGCCTGTAGCTCGCGGCCGAAGTCCCAGCAGACCCGGCACAGGCAGCTGAGACGCTTCAGGCGCTCGCTCATAGCTTTCCGCCATCGACCGCCGGCATCTTCGGTCATTGGCCCCTCATTGCCCGAAACCATCGCCGGTTACCTGGAGCGCTGGCACTACCCGGGCTCTCATGCCCAGCCAGCCTCGGCAACCGAACGCAACGCAACCACTGCCCGCTCAAGCTCGGCCGCCTTGTTATATGCCTGGACCGACATGCGCGCCAGGCTGCCGCCGGCCCAGTCCTGTATACCCAGCTCAACCCCATACTCGTCGCTGAGCCGACGCGCCAGGGCCCGGCCTTTCGGATGAGGAACCCACACGGCCGCCATTTGCAGCTCGAGAGCGGCCGGCGTGCGACGCACCGGGAGAGCACCTGGCAGCTGCAGCATCTGCGCCAGGCCAGCCTCTAGCAAGTCAAGGCAAGCACGCCGGACCGTCGGCCAGTCGTTGGCCGCCTGGAACTCGATGGCTGCCGGAACGGCCAGTGCCGCGGCGTAGTCCCGAGTGCCGCCGTACTCGAGCTCATCAATGAAAGGCGAGGGACCAGGATCGCGATGCGTGCCGCCCCAGCTCACTACCAGGGGCTCCAAGCGGTCCTGGACATCCGGCCGCGCATAGAGGAAGGCTGACCCCTTGGGCGCGCATAGCCACTTGTGGCAGTTGCCAATGTAGACATCACAGCCCAGCTCGTCGAGCGCCAGGTCCACCTGCCCAGGACCATGAGCGCCGTCCACGACGCTCCAGAGGCCAAATCGTCGGGCCAGAGCGCACAGGTCGGCCACCGGCAGGCGCAGGGCACTGGCCGAGGTGATGTGACTCACGAATAGCACCCGGCTCCGTTCGCTGAGCGCCGCCTCGAAGGCAGACACCAACTCGCGTGAGTCGCCCGCCGGTAATGGCCAGGCAACCTGCCGATAGAGGGCACCCGACCGGCGGGTGGAAAACAGCCAAGCGCGATTGCAGGCGCCGTACTCGTGATCGGTGGTAAGCACTTCATCCCCTGCAGCCAGAAGGATGCTACGCGCCACCAGATTGACGGCGGTCGTCGCGTTAGGCACGAATACCAGGTTGTCGGCGCTGGTGCCGAGGAACGATGCCAGTCGTGCCCGGGCCTCAGCCATCAAGTCATCAAAACGATCCCTGAAGAACCGCACGGGCTGGGCTTCAATCTCCCGCTGCCAACGCCAGTAGGCCTCCAGCACGGGCCGCGGGCAGGCGCCAAACGAGCCGTGGTTCAGGAAGGCTACGTCGGGGGCGATCAGGAACTCCCGGCGCAATTCGGCCGGCGGATCGGGCGGCCAGGGCATCCCTAGCGGGCTAACCATCGTGGACACTTAGCTGGTCGCGCGCCAGCCGACATGCCGCCACCGTGTCAGGACGAGCGCCGGGATGCCTCGCCGGCAGAGAACAGCGCCTCGTAGGCGTCGTACGTCTTCTGGGGATCAAATGTCCGCAGCGCAATCGCCTGACGCTGTCGAAGGGACTCTAGATTGGCGGCCACGCTGGCAATTCCTTCTGCCAAGGCAGCTGGGTCTCGCGGCCGGACGAGCTCGCCCATACCAGTCACGCGGACGATCTCACGCGCTCCCGGGATATCGGCAGCTACAACCGGCGTACCAGCTCGCACGGCCTCGATCTGGGTGCTGGGAAAGCAGTCCGAACGGCTGGGCAAAGCAAACAAGTCAATCAGGCCATAGAAGTCGGCCATCCGTTGGCGGTCTCGGATTAGCCCCAGGAAGGTGAATCGGTCCTCGTGCGCGGCCAGCAAGTGGCGATTGGCGTCAAAGAACCGCTCATAGGGGATGTCCCGCTGGCCCGCAAAGACGAAATGAGCGGTGGGAATGCGGGCCACGATGTCGGGCACCGCCAGGAACAGGTAATCGAACCCCTTCTCCTCCACAAAGCGGCCAGCCAGGCCAATCAGGAAGCGATCGCTCAGGCCCAGCTCTCGCCGCCAGGCGGCCACTCTAGCCGGGTCCGGCGGCGGCAGATCCACCGGGGCATAGATGAAGCGCAACTTGGGCCATAGCGGCGCCAGAAGCCGGCTGCTGCGCGCATAGTCCTCAGTCTGAGGCACTACTGCCGTGGCCAGTCGCCCGGCCAGATAGGTGGTCACGTAGTAGAAACCCTCTAGGACCGGTTTCTGAATGCCGCCAGGCAAGACCAGATCGCCGTTGTGGGTGATGAAGACCGCCGACCCGCGCGCCCGGGCAAGAACCGTGGCCGGCAGCACTTCGGGAAACGGAATGTGGATGCTGACAGCGTTCGTGCCAGGCAGCAATCGCCACAGCTCGGGCAGCAGGCCCAGGGCAATTGCCGAGCGGCTTACGGTCAGCTGGGCTGGCACCCGGTGCACCAGCACGCCGTTGACCACCTCCTGGCGCGGCAAGGCAGGATCATACTGCGTAGTGAGAGCATGTACGGTATGGCCGCGAGCGGCCATGGCCTCGGCAATCCGGCGCGCGTAGGCGGTCAGGCCGGTCCAATGGGGGTGGTAATACGTCAGCAGGAAGAGCAGGCGCACGGCCGGCGATTGTATGGCGCCCTGGCGGGCAGCGCAAGTCGCGGGTGGCCCCAGGATGCACCGTGGTAGGCGGCGCAAGTCGCAGCCTGCCTTAGCGTGCCCCGTGGTAGGTGGCGCACGTCGCGACCTGCCCCAGCGTGCCCAGTGGTAGATGGCGCAACTCGCGGCCTGCCCCAGGATGACCAGGATAGCGGACCCGGGCCAGTCTGCGCCCCAGTCAGGAGAGCCGACTTGACCGGCCACGGCCCGTTTCCTATGATGGTCGCCGTGAACGGCCAGGACGCGGGAGCTCGGGCAATCCTTCGGCGGCCGGCGTGTGGCGCACGAAAAGGCAATCGTCAGCCCGCCAGCCAGACTGGCGCAATCCCCCGCCAAAGGTCCTGACGACGTAGATGACCCTCCGACCCATGCCCGCCGGCACCCTCGCACCGGGATCTGACCAGGCCACTTCGCCATCCACGGCCAATCCGGCCAGGATTCTGGTGATAGATGACGACCCCGACATGTGCGAAGCATGTCAGCGCATCCTGGGGCGCCAGGGCCTGATCGTCGAGCTGACCACAAGCGGCCGGGAAGGGCTGGCCAAAGTCCAGTCTGACGGCTACGACCTGGTGCTGGTGGACGTGATGATGCCTGATGTGAACGGCATTGATCTCCTGGAGCCGATTCGCGCCCACGACCCAGAGATCGTTTGTGTGGTTATAACCTGTTGTTCGACGGTCGACATCGCTGTGCGGGCCATAAAGCAAGGCGCTTACGACTTCATCACCAAGCCCTTCACTCCCGACGATCTGCTGCTGGTGGTCAGGCAAGGTCTCGAACGGCGCCAGCTCGCTCTGGAGGCGGCCAGGTTGCACTACATTGAAGCCGAAGCCAAGCACCTGGCTGAGGAGAAGTCGCGGCTGGAGGCCATCGACCGGGCGCGGACCGAGTGCATCCGCCTCATCACCCACGAACTCCGGGCGCCCATCGCTGCCATTCAGAGCTATCTCAATCTCATCCTCGACGGCTGCGTGCCGCCCGAGAAAGTCGTCGAGGTGGTCGCCAAAGCCGAAGCCCGGGCCCGGCAGCAGTTAGACTTGATCGCCGATCTTCTGGAGTTGAGCCAGGTGAAGGAGAAACCTGTCTGCTCCACGGTGCCACTCTGCGACGTGGCCGAGATTCTGCGAGAAGTGGTCGAGGAGTTGGAGACGCAGGCAGCAGTCAAGCAGCTCCAGGTCGAGCTGTCGATCGCCGATGACGTCCCGCCGGTCCGCATCCTCGCCGATCAGCTCCGCAGCATCTGGACGAACCTGATCGGCAATGCCATCAAGTACACGCCCGAGGGTGGCAGGGTGGACATTGTTCTGCGGCGCGAGGACGGCTGGGTGCGGGGAGAGGTGCGGGACACTGGCATCGGCATCCCGGCTGACGCCCAAGCGCGGCTGTTCACCGAGTTCTTCCGCGCCAAGAACGCCAAGGCCTTCTGTCCTCAGGGCACTGGACTCGGCCTGGCCATCGTCAGGAACATTGTGGAGGCGGCCGGGGGACGCATCACCGTAGAATCGCAGGTCGGGCAGGGCACTACGTTCCGTGTGGTGCTACCAACGCCGGCCGACAGTGAAGCGCCGGCCGCAGACGGTGAAACGTGCGACGGCGCTGCGGCCGGGCCGGGCTTGGCCGAAGCCGACGCCCAGATTGCTTCAAGTAGATTGCGAGGCGACCGCTGCTGTCTACTCTGAGTTGGCCGAACGTTGGCTGGATCATGGCATCACGGGGCGCCGGAAAGGCGCCGGCCTAACGCTCCGCGGAGATCGATGAAACTCGGTGGGCGACCAGGCAAAGGAGACTCGCGCGTGCTGGCGCTCAAAGCTCAACAACCGGTAGCCGGCAACGAACTGCTCAGTCAGGTGACCGAGCGGTGCGGGGTGAAGGTGCAGGAATGCTACCAGTGCGGTAAGTGCACCGCCGGCTGCCCGATAGCTCCCTTCATGGACTTGATGCCGCGGCAGGTCATGCGTGCGGTGCAGCTGGGTCAAAGCGACCTGGTGTTTCGCTCGTCGACAATCTGGCTCTGCGCGAGTTGTCAAACCTGCTCGGCACGCTGTCCGCTTGAGATCGACATCGCGCGGGTGATGGACGTCCTGCGGCACCTTGCCCGTCGCCAGGGCGTGAAGCCAGCGCAAACGGACATCGTCCTGGCCCACGATCTGTTCCTGGGTTCGGTGAGGCGCCTGGGACGCCTGTACGAGGTCGGACTGGTGGCCGGGCTCAATCTGGGTACGCGGCGCCCACTGGCCAACGTACTGGACGTTGGTTTGCCCTTGTTGCTCAGGCGGAAGCTCCACCCACTGCCGCGGCGCGCCGGCGGCGCCCAGATCCGCCAGATGTTCGCCGCTGCGCGGCAGCGAACAGGCACCTCGCAGCGAGGAGGCTCCAGTCCGCCATGACCGCTGCGCTCACCGGCCAGCAGTCAGCCTTGTACCGGGCAAGCCCCCACACCATGGGACTTGCCGAGGAGACACCGGCCATGCATTCACTCAGTTACTATCCCGGCTGCTCGCTCCATGGCACCGCACAGGAGTATGATCACTCGCTCAAGCTCGTCGCGACTAGACTGGGCATCCAGCTGGAAGAGTTGAATGATTGGACGTGCTGTGGGGCAACAGCTGCCCACAGCACCGACGAGCTGCTCGCTCTGGTCCTTCCTGCCCGCAACTTGCTCCTGGCCGCAGCCAACGAGCGACCGCTCCTGGCGCCTTGCGCCATGTGCTTCAACCGCATGCGAGTTGCCCAGCATGAAGTGCAATCGGAGGGCTCGCCCGCGGTTCTAGCGGAGCTGTTGGGCGAGACAGGGAATGGCTGGGCAAGGAGCCTGACCCAGGTGAAGGTCATTTCGCTACTCGACCTCTTCACCCAGCCCTCGGTCGCCGAACGCATCGCCGAGGCAATCGTGAGACCGCTCGAGGGACTTCAGGTGGCCTGCTACTATGGCTGTTTGCTGGTTCGGCCACCGTCAATCTTGCGCCCTGATTCGGCAGAAAACCCCCAGGCAATGGACCAGCTGGTCAGATCACTCGGCGCGGAAGCCATTGACTGGCCGTTCAAGACTGAGTGCTGCGGTGGCAGCCTGGCCCTAACTCGGTCCGAGATCATGCTCACTTTGTCCCGGCAACTGCTTCGCATGGCCACTCAGCTGGGCGCGGACTGCATCGTCACCGCCTGTCCGATGTGCCACTCCAACCTGGACACTCGCCAGGGGCAGATCCGCCGGCGGTTCGCTGAGACCTACGACATGCCCATTCTGTACGTCAGTGAGCTGGTCGGCCTGGCCCTTGGCTTCTCGCCCCAGGAACTCTGGCTGGACAAGCATATGACCAAGGTCAACCGGGTCGCTTCCAGAGTGGCCAGCGCCAGGACTGTGGCGGGCCGAGGCCCAACGTTGCATTAGCGAGGCGGATATGGCACGTGTCGGCGTCTTCGTGTGTCACTGTGGCTCCAACATCGCGGCAACTGTTGATGTCAAGCAGGTTGCCCAGGCGGTGGGGCTTCTGCCCGAGGTAGTCTATGCCACGGACTACATGTTCATGTGCTCCGAGCCAGGCCAGAAACTGATCGAGGAAGCTGTGCGCGAGCACGCGCTGGACCGCGTGGTCGTGGCCGCTTGCTCGCCGACGATGCACTTTCGAACCTTCTCCGGAACCATCGGTCGGGCCGGTCTGAATCCCTACATGCTGGAGCTGGCCAATATCCGGGAGCAATGCTCGTGGGTACATCCGGATAAAGCGGTCGGCACGCCAAAGGCCACCGACATCGCGGCCATGGCGGTGGCCAAGAGCCGTTGGTTTGAGCCGCTGCATCCGCCCCAGATCGGCGTTACCCGCCGGGCACTGGTGATCGGTGGCGGCATTGCCGGCATCCAGGCGGCCCTGGACATCGCGAACGCTGGCGCGGAAGTCGTCTTGGTCGAGCGCAGTCCTTCGATTGGTGGCCGCATGGCCCAGCTCGATAAGACATTCCCTACTTTGGACTGCTCGGGCTGCATTCTGACACCACGCATGACCGAGCTGGCACAGCATCCTCTGGTCACCCTTCACACCTGGTCGGAGATCCAGGCCGTACGTGGCTTTGTAGGGAATTTCGAGGTGGACATCCTTCATAAGCCTCGCTATGTCGATGCCAGCAAATGCACCGGCTGCGGCGAGTGTCTGGCCCACTGCCCCTGGAAGAGCATTGCCGCGGAGTTTGACGAGGGCCTGGGAACAAGAGCGGCCATCTACCGGCCCTTCCCTCAGGCGGTGCCCAACGTGCCGGTCATCGACGAAGCGAACTGCGTCGCTTTGCGATCGCTGCGCGAGGAGCCGGACCGGGCCAAGCCCAAGTGCGGCGCTTGCCTCAAGTTCTGCCCCCGCCAGGCTATTGAGTTCCGCCAGCAGGCGACAACGACCACCCAGACCTTCGGGGCTATCGTGCTGGCCAACGGCTACAGCCTCTTTGATGCCAGTGCCTACGAAGAATACGGCTACGGCCGCTATCCCGACGTCATCACGGCGATGCAGCTGGAGCGGCTCATGAACGCCGCTGGCCCAACCGCCGGCGAGATTCGTCGGCCTTCCGACGGCCGCCATCCGCGGAGCGTCGTGTTCATCGCCTGCGTCGGCTCGCGCGATGAACGGGTTGGTCGGCCGTACTGCTCCCGGATTTGCTGCATGTACACGGCCAAGCACGCGATCATGCTCAAGGAGCATGACCCGCACATCCAGAGCTATGTCTTCTACATCGACGTGCGCGCCGGCGGCAAGGGATATGAGGAATTCATCCGCAGAGCTCAAGACGAATACGGAACCTGCTACGTGAGGGGCCGCATCTCGAAGATCTATCCCGACGGTGACCACCTGGTGGTAATGGGTGAGGACACTCTAATGGGGATGCCAGTGCTAGTCGAGGCCGACCTGGTTGTGCTGGCCACGGGCGTCCAACCACAACCCGACGCCGACGAGCTAGCGCGCAAGCTGGGCATTTCCTACGACATGTACGGCTTCATCAACGAAGCGCACCCCAAGCTGAATCCCGTGGAAAGCAACACCGCCGGTATCTTCCTGGCGGGTACGACCATCGGGCCCAAGGACATCCCCGACAGCGTGGCTCAGGCCAGTGCTGCTGCGGCCAAAGTTCTGGGTCTGTTGAGCCAGTCTACCCTACTGGGCGAAGCAATGAGCGCGGTGGTTGATCCGCTGCGCTGTGCCGGCTGCTTCAGCTGTGAGGCCGTATGTCCTTATTCCGCCGTGCTGCGTACGACGCGGCGCAACGGCCAGCTGGCTGCCCAGGTCAACGAAGGCCTGTGCAAAGGTTGCGGCCTGTGCGCCAGCGCCTGTCCGGCGAAGGCCATAACCTTGCGCGGCTTCAGCGACCAGGCTCTCCTGGCCCAAGTGGAGATCCTCTTGTTAGGGGAATCATGATCAGCTCGCATAGCCCGTTACCAGGCTCAAAGCCGCGCAGCGGTGGCAGGCTGAACACGCTGCGGTGCGTTCGAGTTGCCCAACTCGCGTCCACCAGGCGACACCCCTCGGGAAGCCCATCGGCCAGCCGACTCAGTGGGCCCCCGCGCCCTTCACGGAGAGAATGCCTATGGCGAACATGACATTCGAGCCGCGAATTGTAGGTTTCTTGTGCAATTGGTGCAGTTATGCGGGTGCCAACCTGGCCGGAACAAGCCGGATTCCTTACGCCGCCAACGTGCGGATCATACGGGTGCCATGTAGCGGCCGAGTGGATCCCCTGTTCGTGGTCAAGGCGTTCCAGGAAGGCGCCGATGGCGTACTCGTGCTGGGCTGCCATCCAGGCGACTGTCATTACCGCGACGGGAACTACATTGCCCGCCGCCGTTACCACCTGATGCACGGTTTTCTGGATTTCCTGGGCATCGACGCCCGCCGGTTGCGAGTCGACTGGGTATCGGCTGCTGAGGGCAAGCGGTTCGCGGAGGTTGTGGACGCCTTCACCGAGCAGGTACGGGCTCTTGGGCCTTGCTTGGCGGAGAGACCCGGCCAGGCGCAGGCCGCCGCCGGGCAGTGAGGCGGAGATGGCTGGCGAGGCACAGGCCGCTGCCGGGCAGTGAGGCGGAGAGACCCGGCGAGTCGCAGGCCGCCGCCGGGCAGTGAGGCAGAGATGGCTGGCGAGGCACAGGCCGCCGCCAGGCAGCGAGGCGGAGAGACCCGGCGAGCCGCAGGTCGCCACCGGGCAGTGAGGCGGCGCGCCAGGCACTGAGGAGGTATGTCGTGAACAGAGACGCTAGGGCCATCGTGGCGGGAGGTACAGGGTGATTGATCATTTGCGCGCCGTCGCCCGACGGATCCTCGACGAGGGCCTGGTCGATGTGGTGATCGGCTATGAGGCGGGAACGCGGGGAGCTGTCCGGCCGGCGTTCATCACCAGCCCAGAGGAGGCGGAGCGCCTGGTGTGGAACGACGCCTGCAGTCATAACCTGGCTGGATACGCGCGAGAGGCCTGTCGGCAACCCAAGAAGGACGGTTCACCTTCCAGAGTGGGCGTGGTGATGAAGCCGTGTGACGTGCGGGCACTCAACATTCTCCGGCAGGAGAACCAGGTCGAGCGCGACCGGGTGTACATCATCGGCGTTGTCTGTGACGGGGTCCGCGAGGGCGCAGGCTTTGCCCATCGCCCCCCAGCCGATCTGCAACGACGTTGCCAGAGCTGCAGCGAGCGGGTACCGGTGGTCTTTGATGAGCTCGTCGGCGATCCTCAGGCCGTTGCGCGCCCCAGTTCCGATAGCTCCGCGCTCCTGGCCGAACTTGAGCGGCTGGAAGCCATGACCCCGGCCGAACGCCAGGCCTTTTGGGACGCCGAGTTCGAACGTTGCCTGCGCTGTTATGCCTGTCGGCAGGCATGTCCCAGCTGCTACTGCGTGGTGTGCACTGCCGAGCAGCTGGATCCGGCGTGGGTGGGCATCGGCATCCGTACCCCAGAAAAGCGGTTCTTCCACATCATGCGGGCCTATCACCTGGCGGGGCGGTGCGTCGGCTGCGACGAGTGCGCCCGCGTGTGCCCGGTGGGCATCCGACTTGACCTCCTCAATGCCTGGCTGCGGCGCGAAGTCGAGCGCAGCTTCGGCCATCGAGCAGGGGGGCAGGAGGCAGGACCATCGCCCTTGGCCACCTTCGTGGCTGACGAGAACTTGGAGCTGTAGATGGCTCACTCGGACGACCAAACTGAGATCGCTGCCGCCCGAGTCGCGGCCGCCCGGCGGCCGGATAGCGGAGACGTCCGGTTCATGGCCACCCAGCAACTGGCCGAATGGCTGGCCTCGCTGTTGGCGAGCCGGACGTTGGTGGCCCCGAGGCGAATCGGTCGCGACCTGGTCCTCTATCGCCCCGTGGAGACGGTTGACGACATCGCGTTCGATTTCGGCAGGACTGCGGTCTCGCCGAAGGAGTTCTTCCTGCCGGCCACTGAGACGATCCTGACGATTGAGCGCCGGCGGATGCCGCAACCAGGCGCCGACGAAGAGTCGGCACCGGCCAACCTCATGCAGGTCGAGCTGCATGAGCCGGGCCTGACGGGTGATACGGTTCTCTTTGCCGTCCGGGCTTGTGACGCCCACGCCCTATTGAGCCTGGATGCCCTCCTGTTGCGCGAGCCGGCCGATAGCTATTACGCGCGGCGCAGAGAGCAAACCACCCTGATCGGCCTGGCCTGCGAGGAGATGGCCCCCAGCTGCTTCTGTACGGCCGTTGGTTTCACCCCCGATGACCCGTCAGGCCTGGACCTCATGCTGGAGCGCGTCGAAGATGGCTATCGACTGCGGATCCTTACCGAGAAAGGGCGCGAGCTCTTGGGCGAGCTCGACCTGCCACCCTGGTCCGGGGAGTTCGCACCGCGTGTCTGGCCGAAGACAGACTACCAGGTGGCTCCACGAGCGCTGTGGACCGCCTGCTTCGATGATCCGTTCTGGCAGGCGCTGGGACAGCGGTGCTTGAGCTGCAAGCTGTGCGCCTACGTGTGTCCCACCTGCCGCTGCTTCGACGTGCGCGACTATCCGCTGCGCCGCAGCAGCGGCCACGAAGTCATCGAGCGATTGCGCGTCTGGGATGCCTGCCTGTCCGAAGGCTATCGCTGCACGGCCGGCGGCCATAACCCCCGGCCGACCAGGGCCGAACGCCTGCGGAATCGTTTCTTCTGCAAGTTCGTGTATTACCCTCAGGACTTCGGCCCACTGGCCTGCGTGGGCTGTGGTCGCTGCATCGATTATTGCCCGGTCAATATCGACATCACGGAGGTGCTGACTGCGGTCACCACCGGAGGGCCCTAGCTGCCGGCGGGTGCTGGCTGCGATCGCCGCCCGAACGCCCCGGATTCTGGGGCTTGCCGGGCGAGCAGCCAGCGGTCCAGGGCACCAGAGAAAGGCAGCCGCCGGGCTGTAAAGCTGTCACGATCGCTTGAGGACAAGACCGCTCACTGTGCCGTATGGAGAAGTCGGATGGAGAATCCCTACCTGCCCCACCTCGCCCGGCTGGCGGCGATCCAGCCCCTGGGAACCGGCATCAAGCTCTTCAAGCTGCGCTTCGAGGATGCCGCGTCCGCGGAGCGTTTCGTGTACCGGCCCGGCCAGTTCGCGCTACTAGACGCCTTCGGCGTGGGCGAAGCGCCGTTCGGCATAACCTCGGTCTACGGCGTAGATGAGACCGTTGATTTTGCCGTGGCCCGGGTGGGCACTGTCACCAGAGCGCTACACGAGATGAGCCTCGGCGATGTCGTAGGCGTGCGGGGGCCGATGGGCAATTGCTTCCCCCTCGAAGACCTCAGGGGCAGGAACGTCCTCTTCCTGGGTGGCGGCATCGGCGGCGCACCTTTGCGTCCGGTGATCACCGCCATACTCCACGATCGTGAATCTTACGGCCAAATGACCATCCTTTGGGCGGCCAGGAATCCGAATCTGCTGGTGTTCACCGAGGAGTACGATACCTGGCGAGCGGCGCCGCGAACCGAGCTGCACCTGACGGTCGACGAAGGCGATGCGACCTGGCAAGGCCACGTCGGCCTGATTACCCAGCTATTGCAGCAAGTGCGGCCATCAGCCGACAATGCGGTGGCCATCATCTGCGGACCGCCGATCATGATCCACTTCGCCATCCTTGAGTTGCAGAAGCTTGGCTTCAGCTCCGACCAAATACTCACCACGCTCGAGGCCAAGATGACATGCGGCATCGGCAAGTGCGGCCGATGCAACGTGGGCGAGAAGTACATCTGCCTTCACGGCCCGGTATTCAGGCATACCGAGATGCAGCAATTCCGGGAGAGCTTTCTGTAGTCGGCAGAGGGCCAAGGCCAACGGCAAGCGCGACCCGCACCCGCCGGGCGGTGCCCGACCAGGCGCGGCCGTGCTGCGCCGCGGCCTGACACGCCCCTGGCGCTGGGGCCTGATCTCTGCCGGCGCTCGCTGCGCTCAGGCGCGATCAGTGGGGAGAATCCGGCCAGGCGCCGGAGCGCCCGGTGCCCTCGCACGCGATCAATGGGGCAGATCCGCCGCGGCGCCGGTGCGCTCGCTGCCCTCAGGCGCGATCAGTGGGCCAAGATCCGCCTGCGCCCGGCCCCTGGTGCCCTCAGGCGCGATCAGCGCGACGGGATCCGCCGCCGCGCCCGTGCGCCCGGGTCCTCAGTCCACTCAGACCAGATGGGGCGGCCCCGCGGCGCTACGATCCGGCCGGCGGCTTGAGCTGAGCGGCCACATCGCAATACACCTCTTCCGGATCGCAGGCCGCGCACTCGAGCTGTAGCGTGGCGTGGGAGATTCCGTACTCGCGCCTGGCCACCTCGCGCACCTGGTGCTCTATCCGCGACGCTTCGCTCAGCTTGATATCCTCGATCACGATGTGAGCAGACATTGCTCGCAAATTCTTGTTTATGCTCCATACGTGAACATCGTGGACACCCAGCACACCTGACACGCTGTTAATGTCCTTCAGCATTTTTGTCACGTCTACGTCCGAAGGCGTGCTCTCGAGGAGTATGTCGATGCTCTCCCGCAAAATCCCCCAACCACTCCACAGGATGATTCCACCAACGAGGACACTTGCTGCCGGGTCAAGCCAGTGCTTTCCGGTGAGGCCAATGCCCACAGCGGCCAACACCACGCCCACAGTTGAAATAACGTCACCCATTAGATGGATGAACGCGCTACGAATGTTCAGATCGTGGTCGCTATCTCGCATGATTATCAAAGCAGTCACGGTGTTGACTACAAGCGCTAGCAATCCGACAACAACTACTGTGCCCGACTCCACCTGAGGCGGTGCCACTAGACGGCGAGACGCCTCGTAGAACACACCGCCAGCAACTAGGATAAGTGTTGCAGAGTTGAACAGAGCCACCAGAATTCCGACTCTGTGGTAGCCATACGTCTTGCCTGAATGGGAAGGCCGCTTACCAAGCTCCAGCGCCAGCCAACTCAGGCCCAGCGCCAGCACGTCGGTCACGTTGTGACCGGCGTCGGACAGCAGCGCCAGACTGTTCGACCACCAGCCCGCCAGCGCCTCAAGACAGGCGAAGCCGGCCGTTATGGCGAGCGCCAGGCCGAGCCTCTGCGAGGCCGTCATGGGCTCGTGCTCGTGTCCAGCGTGTCTAGATGCCATGCGCTAGTAGCCAACACGAATGCCCTATGGCACATCTCGGCTGCTGGAGGCCCTGAACGAATGATCAGGTCAAACGGACCGGGCCTCGGAAGGCACCGGTGGTACCATGCCGGTGCCAGCTACGGCCCAAGCTACCCCGAGGCCCGGTCGCCCGTCGACGTCGACGGTCAGGCCGCTGGCAACAGATCTGCCGCTACCAGCCTATTCTGATGCGAACAGCTCGAAGAAAGGCGGGAACGTGCCCACCAGGCCAAGGAGCAGCAGAGTCAAGGCAATGGCCACCGCCCGGCCCAACTGCACGTTCTTCGTGCGCAGCCCGTAGTGCAGCGCCAGCCAGGACGCCAGGAAGACCAGCACGCCAACAGTTGTCTTGCCGGTGAGCGAGCCCGCTGGGCTCCAGAACTTCAGCCGGTCAGAGATGTGCGTGGAGGCCGCAGCCAGGACCGTGAGCAGGCCGATGGTTGCCGAACCTAGACCGCCAGCCACTATTGCTGCGGCGAAAGGGCCGTTGGGTAGGTCATCACGCTGGACATTACTCATCGCAATTCCTCCAGATTCCTTCCGCCAACTAGCGGACCGGCGCGAGCTTGGTGATGAACGCCCCAAGCACACCAGCTACGGCGGCCGTCCCGAAGGCGATGACATAGAAGGCCATCAGGGCCCGGCGCTCCGCATCACGCTTTGCAAGGGCCGGACCATAGTAGCTGACGACGAAGGCCGCCACGGTGGCGGCAATCGGCGCGACCCAGGCCACGTGCTCCTTCCACTCCATTCCGAACTCGTGCCAGCCTTTGGTGGCCGGGTCAGCGAGCAGCAGCGACCGCGGATAGAGGCTCAGGTCGGTCGCCCCCTCGGGCGGCCGGGCCCGATACCACGGATAGACAACGTAGGTCCCGCTGATAACGGCTCCCCAGGCAGCCACAGCCATGAGCCACAGCCCGATCTTCAGCCGTCGCACCTGTTCGTGGATGCCTTCCGGAGTCGCCCACTGGGGGCGGAGGCTAAGAAGCCCCGCCAGGCCGCCACTAAAAGCCAACAGGAAAATGCCCCCGAGGAGCATGCCGTGGATCACCGTCCACACTTCGCGATTGGAGATACTCACCCTGCATACCTCCGTTGGTGGGTGCGGCCGCCGGACTTGCGGCCGCGCCGAGATGTTAGCACATCTTCAGCCAGCAGCCGCGGCCTCAATGATGCTGGGGGTCGCACCACGGCATTCGGTGGGTACTGCCTATCCGGGCGGACTAGCCCCACACTCGCCAGCACAGCCGACGGCGGTACGCGAGAGCGCGATCGCGCCTGATCTTGATCTCCTCCGGACCATTGGCCTGCGCGACAGCCGACTCGCCCCAGGCAGTGCCGGACAGCCAAAACCGCCTGGACCGCCACCGGTGGACGAGCACACCGCCTCACGCCCGCGCCGGCTCGAGCCGGCTGACAATCCTCCAGGCCAGGAACGTGAGCCACCGTGACGGTTCTTTCTTCTGCCCAAACTCCCAGTCCTTCCACGCCGTCCACACCGACTCAGGCGTGAAGCAATTATGTTGATCAGCTTTTTGCCTTAGTACGCTAGCCATATTCAGCAGTCTGTCATCACCGCTTAGCCACTCGAATTTCGAGAGTACTTCAAGAACATGCAAAATGTCGTACCACACAAATGGCGCCTTGAGTTTCCGGAAATCCTTCCCCATGAAAAACATGTACGGATGTCGCACCAGACTGGCACTCCACAACTCCAGAAGTGCGTTTGTTCCAGCGCGGACTGCCACATTGTCGCGATATGCGCCAACTTCTGAGAGCACCTTCAGCACGGCAAGAGTGGCAAACGGACAGGGATCGTCCTTCCGGCCCGGTCCACGGAACTTGCCGAGCTCGGGCGAGACAGCACAGGGCCAGCCGCTGTCGCGGACCAGGGCGGCGAGATACTCGATGGCCTTGACCACTCGAGGTTCGTCTTGCAGTCCGAACTTGAGTAACGCGTAAGCGACCAGTGGCGCATCGCACAATGCCCACGCCAACTGATCTTCGCCGGTTCCTCCGTAGCGCGAGGGGATGTTCATCACGACCCGAAAAGGACCTTCAGGCGACTGATGACCTAATATGCGGCCGACGATAGTGTTGATGCCCGGATCGTCTATTGTGATTCCTAGATCGGCTATGAAGGTCAGCTTATGCAACAACTGGCCGGCGCTCTTGTGACTCGACACCGCCGGGCCTGGCCAGGCAGAAAGCTCCTCGATGATGCGCTTGATTCGCGGATCGTCGAGCATCTCGAGCCTGGCAGCGCGGACTCGGGGCTCGTCCTCCGACTCGCCCAGTAGATCGCGCCTGGTGCGGTATTCGATCCACGGCTCACCATCCAGCAGCCAATCGATCGGGGCAGTCACGGCACCATCCTTGCTCGCGCGTTCGCTACGGGCGGCCTCCGGGGCCAGGGCGGCACTGCGCCTCAACTCGGCCGCGGTGGCGGTGACCGGCGAGCGTGAGTGGGCAGCTAGCCCAGAGGGAATCCGGCACTCCAGGTCCGCGAGCTACAACCGCCAGCTCAGGCAGCAGCCACCGAGGAAGCGCGGGCGAGATAATGCGCTCTCGCCCGGGAGTCGGCAAGAAAGCGCCTCTATTGCGACGGCCTTGCCGCGAGTGCCGGCTACACCGCCGCCACGGCCCGCTATGGGGCCGACCTCACTCGCCTTGGGGTGGTCTCGCTGTCACTGAGGTAGTGCGGCCTTGCGCTCCCATTGCTCGCGACCGGACGCGGCGGACGGCGTAGCCGACGGCGGCCAGCGGCAGAGCCAGGGGCAAGATGACAATGCCAATCCAGATGGCCAGATCGCCCAGGATGCGCAGCACGACAGACAGGGCGCCGGCCGCCTGGCGCGCCGTCCGTTCTGGCTGCCAGGAGACGGCTGCCGGCGTCGGGGTGGGCGTGGGCGCCCGATCAGCCTGACCTAGCACGACCTCCACGGTCGAGTACGCCGCGCTCTGGTTCAAGTACTGCAGTCGCCCCTTGAGGTTGCTGATCTGGCCCTCGATCTCGGTCAGCTGACTGTTTACTCGCAGGGCCTCCTCGACCGTGCGCGCCCGATCCAGAAACTCGCGGACTCGGGCCCGCGTGGCCTCCAGGTTGGCGATCTGGCTCTGCAGATCAACGTATTCCTGACTGGCGTCACGCCCGCTTGCCGCATCCTCCGTGACCCGCAGCGCCAGTCGACGAATGCGATCCATGAGCGCCTCGAAGTTGTTCACTGGAACCGCAATGACCAGCCTGGCACCGCCGTAGCCCTCATCGCCATAGTCGTGGGTCTCAGCCTCTATCACATAGCCGCCCAGTTCGACCGCTGCCGCGGTCACCTGGCCAACGGCCAGGCGGACATCCCGGACCTCGATGACCACCGAACCGTGCTTCACGATCTTGCGCAATCCAGCCTCACCCAGGGCCTCAGCTCCAGCCACAGCCGCGCCAGAAGTCGGCTGCGGGACCGCAAGAGCCGGTTCGCCAGCTCGGAGGCCTTCGTACGCCCTTTCGCCGGCGCCCAGCCGCAACTCGCCAGCCGGCTGCCTGGCCTCAGGCACCATCGCCTCGCTCGACCCGCTCTCAGCCTCCCTGAGCTCCCCGGACAGGCCAACCGACTCAGCCGACTTCAACCCCAGCGTGTATGCCAGAGCATCCCGCGCTGCTATCGGGCCAAGCGCCGGGCGGCTACGAGCAATATCGGCTTGCGAGTCCCGATCACGTACGGCATACAGCCAGCCGAAAAGCGCCACAGGGGCCCGCCTCGGTATGCCGGTAAGGGCACAGGCAAATGCCACTCCACCGATGGCCAGCGCTGCCATGGCCAGGCGCCGTCTGGTCGGCCGCAGGCGAGGCAGACCGAGCCGGCGCAGACCGCGTTCCCGCCTGGCTGCGCTCTCGCCGGCTGACACCGCGGCCGCCAACGATGGCGCTTGGGCAGCTGCCAGTACAGCAGCGCGCTGCTCGGAAGACAGCCCGGCCTGTGCTTCAGCCCGCAAGCTGGCTGCAATCAGAGCGCCGGCCTTTCGAATCGCCGCTGCTTCGGCGGTCAGTTGCTCGCTCTCTTCGATGGCCGCCCGCAACTCCGGCTCTAACCGTTCGCCCAGCGCGTAGGCCGTCAGCCTCGGATCGTCCTCACCGATCTTCATTGCCAGCTCCTTCCACCAGTTCGTTACCTAGATGGCGGCGCAGCGATCCGATAGCCGTGTGGATCAGGTAGCCCACGTTCGTCTCGCTGAGTCCGGTAACCTGGCTGATCTCCCGGTAGGACAGTTCGCCAAGGAACCGCAGGCGCAAAACCTCCTGCTGGTTGGCCGGCAAGGTGGCCACCGCAGCCAGTACCCGCTGATAAAGAGCGCCTCGCTCGGCCGCTTGCGGGGGCGACGGTTCGGGAGCCGCCGTCGCCACCAGCTGCTCATCGCTGACCGGCATCATGTGCTGCTCCTTTCGCCAGTGGTCCACCGCCCGATGGCGACAGACAGTGAATAGCCAGGGCCGCAAGGCTTCCACAGGAATCTCCGGACCGCGACGGCAAAGTTCCAGGAAAACCTCCTGGACAACGTCTCGGGCGCGGTCACGCTCGCCAAGCAGATAGGCCGCGTAACGCACCAGGGGCTTCTCGAAGCGCTCCATGGCCGCCTCAACCCGTCTCACCATGTCGGATGGCTCTGGCTGGCCATCGCTTGCGGGCCCGCCGCCTACCTGTCTCGCAATGGCTGTGCTCATCGTTCATCCCTTACTACGCGCGACGACCGCCCTTTCTTAGGCGCCTCGGCGCCGGTCGAGCCGGGGGGCTCAGAGCAACGCGCTTTCTTGCCACCGACGGGCGCTACCACGGAGCAGACGGTTTAGCGAGTTGACCGGAGATCGGGCTAGCCGTTTCGGTTTTCGGACCCCAGAGGCGTCAATCGGCGCCGTCTCGAGCGACGGCCGTTTCGATTTCCGGGCCCTTCAAGCGTCAAGTGGCGCCGTCTCGAGCGACGGCCGTTTCGATTTCCGTGCCCCAGAGGCGTCAATCGGCGCCGTCTCGAGCGACGGCCGGCAGGAGGATGCTCGGCTGAGGCTCGAAGAGCCCTATTGTCTGGTCGATGGCGACTCCGCGATGTACCGACCGGACACCACTGGGCCATTGCACCGTTACCTCGACGGGGCCGGACCAGGTACGAAGACCGAACTCCACCGGCAGGCTGTCTTGGGAGGCGAAACCTGAACCGCCGCTGATTTCCCTTACCTGTGCCTTCTCGCTCCGCACCGTCACCCGCGCACCCATTGCCAGGCGATTGGAGAGGCGTCCGACCAGCCGCACCGCCAGCCAGTGCCGGCCGGCGAGTCCACCGTTGCGCCACAGCCTGTTGGGCTGACCGGTGCCCTGGTTGACCACGTAAAGGTCCAGGTCGCCATCGCCATCATAATCGGCCCACGCACTGCCCCGCGCATCGAGCCGGTTGGTGACGCCAGCGGCCTCGGTCACGTCGCGGAACGTCGGCGGCGCGCCGCCAACGTTCTCGTAGAGCGCATCGTCCGGCTCGTAGCCCGGTTGGTCGGCGTTGGCCACGTGCAGGTCAAGGTCGCCGTCGTTGTCGAAGTCGCCCCAGGCACAGCCCATGCTCCAGCCATTGCCGGCCACCCCGGCCTGCTGCGCCACCTCCTCGAAGCCCGTTCCGGCGAGATTGTGGTAAAGACGGTTGGGCCCCTGGCGGGTCACGTATAGATCGAGCCAGCCGTCGTTGTCGTAGTCACCCCAGGCAGCGCCGAAGCTCGATCCGCTGCCCCCGGCCAGGCCCAGGCCAGCGGCCGCCTCGGTGAAGCGGCCGAGCCCCACCTGGCGGTAGAAGGCATCGGGTCCCCGGGCATTGGCAACGAACAGGTCGAGATCGCCATCGCGATCGTAGTCGGCCCAGGCCACGCCTTCGCCATTGCCCCTGTCAGCCACGCCCCAGGCACCGGCCACATTCCGGAACTGAAGATTCCCCAGGTTGTGAAACAGCCGATTAGGCTCATTGTTCGGGGCCGGTGCACCGCTGTAGTTCGCCACATACAGGTCCACTCGCCCGTCACGGTCAACATCGGCCCAGGCCACGCCCTCGCCCATACCCCGCGGGTCGGCGACGTTAGCCTCAACGGCCAGATCGCTGAAGCGCCCGCGCTCGTTCACGTAGAGTTTGTTGGCCCCCGGCCTGTTGGCCACGAATAGGTCCAGATCGCCATCGTTGTCCACGTCGGCCCAGGCCGCTCCAACGCCTGGGCCAGCATCCCCCACCCCCGCCGCGCGGGTCACATCAGTAAACTTGCCGCAGTCATTGCGCAATAGAACGTTCGCCTCACCGGCCCCGGCCGCCCCCAGGCCTACGACGTACAGGTCCTCGTCACCATCGCCATCGTAGTCCCCCCAGGCGACGCCGGTGCCGTAGCCTGGCACTGCTGCAGAAACGGCTTCGGCTACATCTTCGAAGTGCGGCCCGTCATAGTCCGTCGGGGCAGCCGCCAGCCCCTCCTTGGACACTTTCGGCCCAGCGCTGGGATCGTCTGCCTCGGCCGGGGCGGAGGGAGCCGCGGACAGCCTCGCCCGTTGCCCGTCGACAATGCCGGCCGCTGGCCCCAGGCACGAGAGCGCCAGGCTAAGCACGCCGATGCTCGCCAGCCACCTCATGGTGCGGCCGACTGGAGAAGGAGTCGAGCGGCCCGTGGCCGAGCTTCCGCAACGTACGTTAGGCCTCATTGTCGGAGTATGTGCGGCAGGTAAGCGACGGTGCCGGCGGGTTGAGCGGGCGGCTCCGTTGCTTCTGCGGTTGCGGTTGGCGACGACACGCTCGGCGTCGCCGAAGCCGAGGGGGTTGCTGTCGGCGGTAGCGAACCCGTGGTGACACTCACTTGCAGCGGATTTGCCACTTGCTCCACCAGCTGCTCGGCGGACAGCGGATCCTCCAAACGCAACGGAAATAGCGACAACACCACACCCGACTCCACCAACGCCTTCACAGCACTAGCGCCAACCACCTCGATCCCATTGTCGCCGAAGGACCGACGATCACCAGTGTCCTCCCGGTCAATCCGCTGCTCGTCCCGATAGTAGGTTCGCAAGCCGGCCGGCACGCCCACCCCGGGGCCGACGTAGTAGAGTGTTACCAGGCGACCCTCAGCGAACACGACCTCCCGCCAGGCGGCAGGTGCTGCCGGCACCCTATCCTCACGGCCATCGATCGGCACGCCTGCCGGAACGTTGGCATCGCGATACGTCGCCGGCAGAGCGTCTTCGCTGAAGTCCCACGACAGGCGAGCGCGAGTGATCACATCCACCTCGGGCGGCATCGTGAGGCCGCCGAAGTGCAGCCGCACCATCAGTCTGTCGGGGTAGGCCATCACCCAGCCGTTGTCCTCGACCACTACCCGCACCGGTCCTACTATCGGCGGCGCGACAGCCATGGCGCCAGGCCCGAATCGAACGTTCTCCTCGGTGATGTTGAGGTCGAAGGTGTCTAACCGGCCGGTAGCCCGTAACTTCAACCGGTCCAAGAGATCGGTCGCCCCGCCAAACAGCGATAGACGTTTCACGCCAAGAAAGTCATCAGTCAGGATGTCTGCAAGGCCCAAGGTATACGAGTCGCTGCGGACCTCGTTCGTCGCCGCATCGAACTCGATTAGACGCTCATCGGGCACTGGTGCCGCGATCGATGATCGGAACAGATAGGCGAAGCGCACCTGTGCATCAAGATGGTCCGTGACCCGAATGATTAGCGGCGCATGCTCATGTGGCACGTCTGGCGGCCACGCGCCCGGCGGCGCGTCGGCACCGAGATCAGAAGCCAGGAAGACCAGCTCATCGTTGTCATCCAGGCTGCTGTCCTCGGTGGGCCGGAAGTAGCCCTGCTCGTTGCGCTCGTCGACCTGGAATGGCAGTGCACGCCATTGCCCGTCAGCCCATCGCCACAAGCGCAGCTCGTCGATACCCGCGCCGCTGAAAGCCGCTAGCTCGGCGCCAGGTATGACGACGGGTTCCGCGGGGCGCCGCAGCGGGCTGTCTTTGGCAGCACCGGAAGCGGCAATACGAAGCAAGCAGACAACCGCGCCTATCCCCAAGGCAACTTTAGTCGACATTGCGTTCTCCTCCCCCTTGATAGCTCCGGCGCCAAACTCTATGACCGGCCTCGACCCGATCGCCCGAAGTGCCACCTTCGCGAGCCGACGACTCCGATTCCCCACCAGGAGGTGGATAGGCCTGCCGACCGACGAGATGCCGGTCTACCGGTTGACTCCGGAAGCAGCCAATCCGGGCACGGGCAAGCGCGCTAAGTGCGCTGACCCAACCTCGGCTTGCATACTCTACTCTCTCTTCGCAGGTCGAACCAGGGCGGCGTCAAGTAGTGCATGGTCAACCCGACAGCCGCGTCAGCTCGTCGGCAGAGGCCAAAGATGCCTTGAACTGCCCGCGACCGGCGAGACGGCTCAGGCAGCGCGGCACCGGCCAACAAAGACCAGGCGGCCAAGTCCCTGCCCCGGCTAGGTCGCCAGCCGGCGCCCAGCCCTCGCACCATTTCGCCGTGCCAGCTGAGGCCGGTGCCTCCGGCTCCAGGTCGCTCCGCCCTCCGGGCGGCCCTGGCCTGGCCCTACGTCACCGGCTCCATTCGGCCACCAGGTCTCTGACCTCCGGCTTTGGCCAGCCATGACTCACCACCACCACCTCCAAGTCAGCGTCCTGGTGCAGAAGCAGCGCCCGCCTCATTGCCGAAACGATCCACTCCGTTGGGTTGCCGAATGCCCCGCCGCCGAGTAGTGTCAGGAACACGCGGTTAGTACCGCCATCTTCTGCATTCAACATAGCAGCACACAAGGTTGACTCATAAGCAGCTTCCAAAACAAGCCGGGCGAACTCCGTCCACAATTCAGGCGGATGAGAGCAATAGGCAATCGGCAACGCAGAGCAATATGCTTGAGAAACCAGATGCTTGCAGTCACCTAGAGTAACCTGCGTATTGCGCTGAATGCCGATCCGCAGTCTACCTCTTATGTTGTCTATCTCTTTCTCACTCGCCATGCGTAGGCATCTCGAGATTTCAATGAGTCCCTCGCGTGAAGCCAGTGCGTAGCCGTTCTGCATGCGCCACAGTCTACTGCCTTCATTGCCTAACGCCTCGCCAACGTCCGCCAGACAATCGATCTGGTTGTCGGCGGTTTGGCCAACCCGGCCATTAACGACCACGAAGTAGTTTCTGTATATTGTCCCGGCGCCGGCAGCGATCGCGCATGCAGGCCCCTGAGTGGGATCGTTCTCATAGATGCCAACACCGTCTTCGGGAGTCACTTCTGGGGAAACCATTTCCAGAAGATTGAATTGCGACGCCACCTGGAACAACGCTCCGGCATTCGAGGGATCCATGTGCAATTCCCTGACGTCCGCGACCACTTCTCGCAGCGACAGGCGACCAGATCCCGGGCCGGCGGTGCGGGCGCGTTCCCCGAGCTCCGCCAGGGATGGCGTCTCGAGCTCGCCACAGATCCACTGCCGGCCGTTCACATGGGATCGCAACGTGTTTCCCGCGACGGACAGGTGAGAGCGCACTTGCTCCGGGGACTCTTCGCGAAAGCCAGTCAAGCGCTCAAACCAGTTCATGTATCACCCCCCGAAGTTAGGAGTACCCGAAGTACACGGCAAATGATGGGAAGACCGGCGTGCACGGCAGCGGCACGTTCGGATGGAGCCGGTCAATGGCCTGCGCTGCTGGCGCCCACGTGGGTGTGAAGGCTACTCTGCCGGCTGCCACAGGCCCAGCTGCACCCCACCCAGGAAGTAGATGGCCCACACTCCGGTCGCTCCTTGCCGCGTCGGCGGATAGGCGATCACGCCGCCGGCGCCTTCGATGACCCTCTGCGCCGCGGCCATGTCCTCAACCTCCAGGTAGGCCCGGCTGATCGGCTGCTCGTGCTCGGCCAACGGAGCCCGCACGCCTATCAGGCTGCCATCGATAGCCCGCGCCACCCGTGCCTGGCCCAGATCCGGTTCCGGTGGACCGAAGGTCAGCCCGTGCAAGCGCTCCAGAGCCCGGCATTGCCCCTCGACGTCACGACAGACGATTTCCAGGTAGTGAATGCGCATCGACAGCTCCTCGTTGCCGCGAGTCAGTCTATCACATGCCACGGCTCGCTTCACGCCGGGCTTGGGACAACCGCCGTCCCGGCGCGCAGGCGGGCCGACGCCGGGACCGGGACAATCGCCGTCGCGGCGAACATGCGGCCCGACGCCGGGCCTGGGACAACCGCCATCGCTACGCATGCCAACCCGACGTGGGGCCTGGGACAATCGCCGTCCCGGCACACACGCGACCCGACGCTGGGCAGGCGAGCGGGCTGGCTCAGGTGGCCTCAGGCCAGTCGGCCGGGCAGGCGAGCGGGCTGGCTCAGATGGCCTCAGGCGAATCGGCTGGGCGGGCCCTCGAGCTGGCTCTGATCAGCGTGTTGTGCGGCTCTCGCCACGCCCGGGCCGTTGGCCTTCGGTCCGGCGTCTCCTCCCCTGGGCGCGCACCGTGGCCTCCGCCAGCAGTCGGAACGAACCCAGCTCGCGCCGCGACTCGGTGCACATTGCCACGGCGTCTGCCAGATCAAAGGTGTCAGCCTGCTGCTCCGCCAATGATCGTTCGCGCCGACCTTCTTCCTCCCACAGCTCGATGGCCAGATAGCGTCGTGGATCTTCGGTGTCGCGCAGCAGGATCGTGCCCCGGAATCCCGGACAGTGCGCTAACCGACGGCTCCAGGCACCCCCAGGACCGAACAGAAGCTCAAATTCGCCGCGGGCATCCTTCTTCACGACGAACTCCTGGACAAACTGGATCACTCTAGATGCGCCTCTCCGTGGTACGGCGCACGCCAGTCAGCTGCCTATTTGACCAAGCTCCGGGTGGTCCGACCAGGCCTCGATAATGGCACGATTCGCCGGGACGCATTGGCGGAAGCTCAGCCGCATCCCATCATCGGTGATCTTGTCACATCGTTGCTCTAGCTCGCGATACGCGCCTTCTAGTAATCGGGCCGCGCGAGGATCGCCGAGGGCAGTCAGCACCTGATAGCACATCAGGTAGACCTCCGAACGATAGTGACTGCCGTCGAGCGTCCTCGTCCTGAGGTGGTCCATGATCGCCTCGACATGCTCCACCGCCCGGTCGGGCTGGCCCCGCAATAGACACACGGCGGCCAGACCCGCTAGCGCTGGCGCAGTGCGGTGGGCCCCGCCGGCAAGGCGTTGCAGTTCCAAGGCGCTGCCGTAGGCCTCGGCTGCCTCTTCGACCTGCCCTAGGTGCAACGAGGCTCGCCCCTGGCTCATCCAGGCACGAGCCAGCGCCGACGGGTCGCCAGTCCGCCTGGCGATGTCCAGAGCTGCCGCGGCGTAGGTCAACGCGGCAGCGTTGTCGCCTCGGCAGTGGGCCAGCAGTGACATGCCGCACAGTGCGCTCGCCTCGCGCAGCACGACCCCCTGCACCCGAGCATTTTCCAGGGCCAGCTGCAAGTACGCCTCGGCCTCATCGTAGGCACCAACTTCCAGACAGAGCTCACCCAGGTTGATGTAGTTAGGGCCCAGGGGCCGGCCCACCGCTTCGGCTAGTGTCAGCGACTCGGCATAGCGCTGCTGCGCCAGCGAGTAGTCACCCTGCTCCTCGGCGATCACGCCGAGATTGCCCAGCGCCACCGCCTCGTCAGACTTGTTGCCCGCACGGACACACAAACCTCGCATCTGCAGGAGATAGCCCTCGGCCGACGGCAGGTCGCCCTGGCGCCAGCACAGCGCCGCCAAGTCGTTCAGGCACCGCCGCTCCAGCCATGTCAGGTCCCCTCCGCGCTGTTCGGCGGCGGCCGCGCGATCGCGCTCCAGGGCCCGCTCCAGATGCTCCCGCGCCGACTCGAGCTGGCCCTGCCCTCGGCAGGCTGCGGCCAGCTTGAACTCGGCCTCGGCTTCGCACCGGTCGTCGCCCGCTGCCCGGGCAAGGGCGATTGCCTGGGCGGCGATCTGGGCGGCCTCATCGTGCCGCCCCCGCCGCAGAGCGAATTCGGCCTGCTCACTGCGGAGACGAGCCGCCAGCCGAGCGGCCGCGGGATCGTCGCCAGCCACGGCCCCCACCTGCTCGGCGGCACGGCCCATCAAGTCCTCGGCCTCCGGAAAGCGACCGCTGAGGAAGAGATAAACCGACAAAGGGCGCACCGCGTCGCCAATCGGACCGTAGTCGCAGGCAGCAACGGCCTGCAGCCACGCGGCCCGAACGTTGGCGTACTCGGCCTCGATGGCCGCGACGGCCGCCTTGGTGTCGTTGGACGACAATCCGGCGGCGTGGTCGTGCAGCAGCGCGAAGTAGTGTCGGCGATGCCGGCCGAGTGTGGCCGCCTGCTCCGTTTGGTCGTCGGCCAGCCGCTCAGCCGCCAGATCGGCCAGGAGGGCGTGGAGGTCCAGTCGCCCCGAACGCAAGCGCCGCACGAGGGAGCGATCGGCCAGCCGCGCCAGCACGCTGATGTCGGCCCCAGCGACCGCTCGCGCCGCCTCTGGGGTGAAGCCATCACGAAAGACGGACAGCTGACGGAATGCCGCCCGCTGCTCAGGCGACAGCCACTCATAGGAGCACGCCAAAGTGCTACGCAGAGTGCGGCTCTGCCCACCCGTATCGCCGGGCTCGTGAAGAGACACCGGGCTCTGCGCTATCTGTTCGGCCGTTTCGTGGCATGACAACACCCGCACCCACGCCGCAGCGAGCTCGATACCCAGCGGCAGGCCCGACACTAGACGGCATATCCGCACCACGTCGCCGACGTTGCCAGGCGTGAGATCGAAGCCCGGAGCGGTCTGCTGAGCAGCGCGGACGAACAGCCTCACCGAGTCGAATGACGCGGCCGCCTGGGGGGTCAAGGTGGCCTCCTCGGGGACCGACAAGCCGTCCACCTCGACCACCCACTCCTCGCGCCGGCCCAAACGGGTCCGCGACGTGACCACCACCTTCAGCCGCGGCGCGGAGCCGAGAACTTCGCTGACAACCTCCGCCTCGGACACCAGCTGATCGAAGCTGTCCAGCACCAGGAGCGCTTCTTTGTCGCCGCACGCGGCGATGATATCGCCAAGCGCGAACTCGCGACCCGACGACGGGATGTCGAGTGAGCTGGCCAAGGCGCACGTCAAACCCTCCACAGAGGCGACCTCTGAGAGGGGGACGAACCAAACACCGTCCTGCCACAGCGGGGCTTCGCGCTGGGCCACCTCAAGAGCCAAGCGCGTCTTGCCGCTACCACCCGGCCCGTGGATCGTGACCAGGCGCCGGTCTCGACTGGCCAGGTGGTTGCGGATGGTCGCGATCTCGGTTTGCCGGCCGACGAGTCGCGTTCCCGGCAGCGGCGTCGTCCCCGCCGAGCCCCGCAATCCCGATACCGGCAGCCTGCCTGAACGGATCTGGGCCTCCAGGCGGCGCGTCGCGTCCTCGGGCTCGACACCCAAATCTCGCAGCAGGGAGGCGCGGAATGCCCGGTAGTGAGCAAGGGCTTCGTTGCGGCCGTCGCTCAACGCCAGGGCATGCATCACGATGCGTTCGGCCGACTCGTTCCACGGATCTTGCTGCAGAAGACGAAGAGCCACCAAGAACGCGCTCTCGGGTCGACCACATGCCAGATGGCGGTTGGCCACGGCGTGCATCGCCGCACAGGCGCGCATCTGGAGTCGCTCACGCTCGATTGCCAGCCACTCGTCGAATGACGGGTCACCACCCGAGAGACCAAACCCGTCGAGCAGCGCCCCACGGTAAATGGCAATGGCCGCGCCCAAACGCTTCAGGCAGGACGGGCAGGCCTCCAGGCGCCGGTGCGGGTGCCGCGCCGCCTGGTCCAGCAGGCCCTCGAATGCCTCTACGTCAAGCCAGTAGTCGCTGGTGCGGTCGAACTGGACCTGGTGCGCTGTAACGAGAATGTGCGGCGGGCTGGCCTCGCTGTCGCGGATGGCGCGGCGCAGACGGGTCAGCAGCTGGCGCAGGTTCTGGTTGGCCAGGTGCTCCGGCTGATCGCGCCAGAACTTGGCGGCCAGTCCCTCACGCAGGTGCGGGCGATCGCCCTCCAAGACCAGCCAGGACAACAGGGCGAGCGCCTTGCTGTTGACGAGACCCGCGACTGGCGCTCCGTCCACCGTGACAAGCGGCGTGCCCAGGAGGCGGATTGTCAAGCGCGCTCTACCGGCGGCATATGAGTCCCGCCGCCTGCTGCGGCTGCCGCCCAGGGTTGGCGATGTCACGGGTGTGTCACGCTCAGGCGATAGAATAGCACACCCGTCGACCCTCAGCCCGTCGCAGCCACATCGCAAGCGACAAGTGGCCGGTCCGCAAGCCGGATGCGGCCATGCGCCGCCGCCGTCGTCGCCCTCGGCAAGCTTGTGGTGGACTCGCGGCGCTCACGCTCTTGCTGGCCCAAACCAGTATCCTGGCTGCCGAGGCCAGCCAAACTCCGGCGGCCAAGGCGCCGGAGGCGCCCGGCCACGGTCTGTTCGCCAAACGGTGCACGTTCCTCGTCCGGCTGGGTCTCCCGGAATCATATCCTTGACATCGTCTCTAGCACCAAAGCTCTAGTCCCAACAGTAGCAAGCCACAACCGCGCGTTAATGCAGAACATGACAAATCCGTCAGCAGGATTGCGCGGAAGAAGGGCACTAAATGCCCCGCGAAACAGTCATCGCGGGTAAAGACCAGAACCCGCTTCGACAAATGTAGACGAAAACAATAATCAACTCAAGGATTGCGCGGAATGCTACTAGACCGATCCACCGACGCCGGCTGGCCCGCGTGCGCATGAAAGCCACAAGGGCCAAAGCTGCCCGGATAGCCACTGCAATGATTCCCGCGCCGAGAAGATCATTGACCGCCACGGGTCGGTGACCATGAGCCGTAGGAGCCTGACACCCGCAACACGTTGACTGCATTCAACACGGACCACACGCTAAGTGCTCTCTGCCGAGGATTGATATGCACCTGATTGTCGTTTTGTATTTCGCAGCCTGAGCGCCGCAAGGTACCTATTTCTCGATTCTTGGATGTGTTGCTAGGTTCGCAATGAGTTGGATAACAAAAAGGCAAAGCAGAATGATGCCGCCTGTCAAGGAATAGTATTTCCAAGTCATTGCCACAAATCCATAATTCATCGAGAGGTAGAGCGCTACATATGGCCCTAACTGTTTCCAATCCATTCTCTCTCGGAAGGGAATCTTACATATCCAGTCATAAAGACCTTCGATAATCAGAAATGCCAGAAATATCCCCAGAAAGACGGTATACTGCGAGGCCTTCTGTTCCTGTTGGACGAGGAACATTGCATAGATGGCTGGAATCGCTAACAACAGGTACACCCATCCGATTCGTTTCAGAAGAGCAAGGTGATTGTTGCGAATAACAAAGATGAAAATCAGAAATACATTGTTCGCAAGACCTAGCGCGAAAAAGAATGGCTCAAGCATTTCAAGTGCCTCCCGTTTCTATTGCACGGTGGCTGTCCCAGCTTCGGATTGGGCCGCCCAACGGCCTGTTGGTCTGCTGGCGACGATCCTTAGTTACACGGCGTCAGAGTCACCTAGCTTACGCCGATCTTACCCACCCGCAAGGCGACACGCTTTGCCTGCGGCAAACACCGCGATCACCGCCGTCGGCAGAACCACTATGGAGCCGCAGCTGCCAACCCACGCCATCAGCACGAGAGACCGAGGCAGCGACGGGAATGGCGCTGGGCCGGCCGCGTCGACGCGTGCGTGTGCCGTGAAATCCTTGGTCTCGAGTAGGCTCTGTCCTGTCGCAAATAGGCTCGTGGCGAGCGCGCGAAGGTCCGACCGCAAATAACGAGGACCGCCCTTTTCACCTATTCCGTAGTAGAGGTTGAGGCCGTCGATGCAAGCCACGACACCTTCCATTGGGCCTACCACTGCGGAGAACGGGCGTTCTACCTTGATTTGCCTGGCCCGCGGAGCTGCTATTACGTCAGCCCTGGCAGGGTGAGTAACCCTGGCGCGGACGATTCCCCGCGGGGGGCGTTTTCGGCCTCGCATGGCTCCATGGCACCGGTGATGAAGGTGCACCGCGTAGCCGCCTAGCCCGTTGCCGCTCAGCCGCTAGCGGCATCGGCAGCAGCCGTGACTCATCCTGCCCGCGCGCGCCGCTCGTCGCCTGCAGCGGCATGCCAGGCCCCGTCGCTCCACATCGCCATGAGTGCCCGGACTGCCGGTCCCAGGTCGAGCGGCAACTCCGTGCTCGCTCTCGTCGGCGTGCCTGGGTGGCCTTCGGCCCGGGCCCCTAAGCCCCGATCGCAACAGGGAGTCCGGCTCACGGTCCGAAACGTAGGTCGTGCCAAAGTGCCTCCCACCGGCAACCGCAAGGCCGCCCCGGCCGACTTGCGTATGCGACGATCCTTGACCGCTCGAGCGAGCACACCACGCACGTCACCCTCGGCCAAACCGTGACGCTCGATCAGCACCGTACGCGCCCCGCATCCGTCTCGAACCGACCAGCCAAGCAACGGCGCCGATGCGCCCAACGGTTGGTGTGAGCCGCGCCCACCCGCCGCCGCTGGCACAACATACCTGAATCACCGGCACCAGCGCAGGCAAGGCCACCCTGAAAAAAGCGCAAGGGTGGGCGTCGGCTCCACACAGGGTTGGGCAGCGTCCTCCCGGTTACTCACCACCGCACCACCAGCGGCAGGTAGACATGGTAAGGCTCGCCGCCACGAATGGCGTGGCCGATGGTGTCGGCATTGACCCAGCGCACCGTATCGCCGACGCCGATGGTGACCGTGGGCGGCTCAAAGCCGGTGGCGGTGATAGAAACAGAAGTGACGGATGTTGCGTTCGGCATGAGCAGCGTACCCGCCGTGGGACTGACTACCACCGTCCCCCGCAGGTGCGGCATGTAGCCGTCGTAATAGGGATAGACGCCCGCCGTGGAAAAGGTGTGCTCCCAGGTTTGACCGGGGGGCCAGGTCGGGCGGGGCCAGGCCGAGGATGGTTGCCCAGGCGTGGCCCGCCACTTCGCCAACCGCCGCCGTCAGCCGGTAGTGGCCGGGCAGGTTGCCGGCGGTGTAAATCACCTGCGTCCCCATCGTGGCGGCCGCGGCGCGCACCATGCCGCGGGAAGTAATCGTGCCGCCGGTGGCTGACCATATCGGCTCTATGGGCACCTCATTATTATTGGCATCAAAGCCCCTGGCAGTGAATTGTTGTTGTTCCCCTACCTTCAAATTAGCCTCTCCCGGAGTCACCTCGATTCGGGCTAGCTCAGCTGGTTGTGTTGTCTGCTGATATATCTGTGAACCATAAGATGAAAGTGTGACAAAGATAATCCATGTATTGGGTTGAGTCTGACTCGGGTATACTTCGAGGTTTTCTACGGCTACGCCATATATTGCGGCAATCTGTTTGAGCGCTTGCTCAAGATCAGAGGCGTCGAAGACATAAAGACTACCGGCAGCATAGAGATATTCAGCGGCGAGTTGAATGTCCTTTAGGTAACTGCCTTTAAGGTATTCTCGTGCCAAAAGGAGGGGACTCTGAGGGTTGGTCAGATCAAAGCATTGGAGCCACGAGTCAGTATCCCTGACGCTTGCGAGACAGAGACGCGGGGTTCGCTGGCGAATCGTGGCGGCGGAGACGGCATGGGCGGCAAAGCCTGGGGGCGAGGCAATTGGGGCCAGGGCGAGGGGATGAGCTGGGTCGGTGACGTCGATTACGCGGACACCCGCCGTACCGGCTGCAACGTAAGCAAGCGAATCGAGAATGACGAGCCTTCGGGAGTCGCCGGGTGTCGTGAACATGCCCACTTCAAAGGGTGCGGCGGGGTTGCTGACATCAAGGATGCGCAGCCTGTCGGCAAGAACATAGGCGTGATCACCGACTGCGAAGACATCGCGGACAGGAGCTCGCAGGAGATACTCAGCGCTGACCGCCGGATTGGCCGGGTCGCGGACATCGATGATTTTCAGGCCGGCACCGCCTGTCGCCGCATAGACGGAATAGCCGTTCGGAAACAGCCGGACCCCGTCAGCGTAAGGCAGGGGACATTTCCCCAATGGGAAGGGAAGCAATGGATCGAGCAAGTCTACGACCCAGAAGCCATCGCCGGCAAGATATCCGAACCGGCCGTCGGCGCTCACCCGCATATCTGTAATGTAGGCCGGCACGGCGAACGTACCCAACGTGCCTGGACTCGTGAGATCACTGGCATCCAGAATACGGAGTTCGTTATTGCCCAACACGTATACAGTATTGCCTTGCATTGCTACCTCTTCGGCAGACCACGCGCCGGCGGCGGTGTAGATTGGCGTGATGTCTCTGGGATTGCTTACATTGAGGACCAGCAGGCCTGTGCTACCATCGGCCACATAAGCGGTTTCGCCTATCACCTTCACGTCGGAGACTGAGCCCGGAGTATCGTAGATGGTCAGTTGTGCCGGTTTCCTTGGATCTGTCACATCGAGCACGACAATGCCGGTCGTCCCGCAAGCGAGGTACGCTTTTCTGGCTGCAACGGAGATCGCGAGGGTAGCAGCTGCTGGAGGAGTGTATGCTTTGAGCAAAGCAGGCTTGCGCGGGTTGGTGACGTCGATGACTTGCAGGCCACCGGCGGCATCGGCGATGTATGCCACACGATCTGCAACGGCGACGCCCAGAGCATTCTTGGGGGTGTCATAGCTGCCGAGGCGGACGGGGTTGGCGGGATCGCTGACGTCGATGATTTGCAGGCCTCCGTCCCAACCATCCGCGATGTAGGCGGTAGTCTCGACGATCTGGACGGCGTTGGCCGTCCCGGGCGTCTTGTAGGAACCCAGCGGGACCGGATGAAGGCCGTCCGAGATATCCACGATCTGCAACCCAGTGCCGTTGGCGAGATATGCCACGGAGCCAACTAAAGCGATGCCGTTCACATCCCCGCCGTCTGGAAAAGGCAGGCTCGCGGCATGCCGGATCCGGCTCGGGTTGGAGATGTCCAACGCGATGAAGCCGCTGCCTTCGCCAACGTACACGGTGCTCCCATTCTCCGGGACGGCCACAGTAGCGAGATAGCCCCCGAAGTGACCGGCGATTTCAACGGTGCTCTCTCTCTGTGCAAAACTACTGGGCGAGAAACACGCGGGAGAAAGGATCAACACAATGGCCATTAGGACCTTACGCAGCGAAAGAGAATTGCGAAGGAAATAGGCATTTGATTTCGACCAATCGATCCTCATCGTATCGCCCTCCTCTCTTTTGGGGGCCTCGGTTCGCAGCCAGCCCGCGGCACCCTAGCGAGCGGTTTAGGCGGACCCCCTGCGGCACATGCCGGCCGTGGGAATTCGGGCGTCGATTCCGCCGACAGGTGGCCAACTAAGCGCTCGGTGTGATCGGTAACGCAAGGATGCTCGAGGTTCGATAGGAGGTCAAGGCGGTTTGGATCGCTACCTTGTGGGCCCTTTCAGCAAATGGCGAAGGACCTACGGAGGCGCGTGGCCGGGACAGGCACGCGCCGGACGCGCCAGGGCATCTGGATGCCCAGTGGGGCAGGCCAAGACATACATGACTCGACGCGGCGAGAGGTTGGCGCAGGCAAGCACTCTCTGGCGAACGGGCGCCGCCCCAGGGCACCGGCAGCTCCTCGAACCTTCGCCGGGCGGTGATAGCCGAGCGGACCCGCGAGCCAACGGTCGAGGACGGCGCAGATGCCGGATCCGAAGCCGCGCCCAGTTCAGGCCGCGCCGAGCTCAGGACAAGAAGACCGCGGGAATCGCAGCCCGAGGAAGCCGAACTGGCATGCTGGCGCTGCGCCTCGACTTCGGCCGGTGCCTAAGTTCCCGCCGCCGGCCGGCCCTCAGTGGTGACGGCCACCATCAACCGCCGCTCGAGCTTGGCAAGCCACTCGCTCGGCACTCCATCCAGGGGCATGGAAACCTGATGACGCCCGATTCCGGCCTCGGGCGGCAGTCTTGCCTTGAGTGCGATCCGATCCAGCTCGTGATTGCCGGGCCAGGCGATGGCGACCGCATCTCCCTGGCGCTGTATGCTACTCGCGCCAGCGCGGTGTGCCAGGGCGCGTGGCCGGAGGATGACCAGCAGGTTCTGCACACTGGCCGGCGGCTGGCCAAGGCGATCGGCGAGTTCGGCGGCAACCCTGTCGACGACCGTCGGCTGTTCGCGGGCCATCAGGAAGCGGGCAAGCATGGCCACCCGAATTGGAAAGGCCCGCGAGCAGCTGCTGAAGGTATTTTAGTGTCGCTGAGCCGACACCGTGGTCGGGGCCAGCACGGCCACCTACCGCCCCGCCATGACACACTTGAAAGCGGCCGGGATCGCCACTTCCGTCTTGCCACAGCCCGCATCGCCCACCACCAGCCGATCCATGGGCTGCTGGCCTTGCATGTCGCTTGGCTTCCTCGATGGCCTGCAGTTGGTCTTCCGTCTCCAGCTAAGGGAAGGCCGCTTCCAGTTCATGCACCAGGCCATGTCGGCCAGACACGGCGCCCGGCGAGCTACTTCGCGCTGAGCGTAGAGCTCCAGCAGCTCACGGCGATGCTCTCAATCTGGCGCCGGGCCTGGCTGCGGGCCCGGTCCCGGTCGGCCGATCCAAGCCGGCTGACAACCGGCGGGTCATCGCTTCAGCTCCCGCGGCACGCAGGCCGCATGACACCCTGCTCATCGACTGGCCAGCTCGCCATGCCACCGGACCACTGCTGGGCCTGCGAGCCCCACCTGCCAGGGCGGTTACTCGAGCTGGCTCTGGTCAGCGTGCTGTGCGGAGCACGCCGCCTGGATCACTCTAGATGCGCCTCTCCGTGCTACGGCCCGCGCTGAGAGCTATCGCGTACTCGGTCGGTGAGCTGAGTGCGGGGGCGACCTGAGTGCGGCGTTACCTCGGGCGACAAGCCATCGTCCCAGCTGTGGGCGGTAGACGCAGACCACGTCGTCAGGGCCGCCCAATGGCCCCGTCAGGCCCGGCTGAGCCCAGCGCCGCGGCGGCTGCAGGAGTGGCAATCCCGCTAACCCTGCTGCCTTCTACCGCCCCGTTTGAGCAACTCGAGCGCCTGACCAATCCGACGTCGCCGCGTCTGATCGCGCCTCGCTTCCTCGATCCACTGAACGTACTCCTTCCGGTGGCTGTACGGGAGCTGGTCGAAGGACGCTTTCGCCTCGGGGTCGCCCGCGAGCGCGTCTCTCAAGTCATGCGGTATTATGATCTCCCTTGGCTCCGTATCCTTCTCCACCGTGACCTCGATCTCATCCCCGAAGCTCTTCCCGATCTGGTCGCGAATTTCCATGGGCACGACCAGGAGGTGACACGGACCACCCATGCGGACGAGGGAGCCCCGATACGAGGAACCATCTATGGTCGCCTTGACCCCGACACGCTTCTTGCCAAAAACCTCTTCCACGTCGAACGGGATCCTTACAAACGCACTCCCGTTGTCGGCTTTTTCGATGACGGCCCGAAATGTCTGCTTCTCACCCACCATGCTGCTCCCATTGGAAGAATGCGAACTCAACGCGCATGACGTGAACGCCCGTCGCACCCGGTTCGTTGCTGTCTGCCGGACCGCGGAGCGGCCTGATGACCGACGCTGAGAATGCGCTGCTGTCTATTGAATGCTACTGCCTCGTCGGAATCCGGCTCTGAATACGCCCCGTCGTACTCGGCAAGGCTCAGAGACTCGTCTTCCGGGCACAAGCAGGGCATCCCTTCAAGCTGAGCAGAGTCCAGCTGCTCAGGAGAGGAGACACATTCGAGCGACCGCGCAATCGTTTCAGGGGACTCGGTAGCGACTTGCCCTGAGGCCGGTGCAGCCCCGCCCGCCTGGCCTCGCCACGGCGCCCCCTTAGCCCCGACTGTGGCCAGTCTCACTGTCCTGGCAGTAGGTGCAGCCAGTGGCCATCGATGAGGGTGCGAAAGTGGGCCACCACAGCGCCCGCCAGCGCCCGATCGCGGACCAAGAGCCCGAGCTCGATGTTCCGCTCGAAGGCAGCGTCGGTCAAGTTGGCAGACGTGACAAATACCGTCTCCTCGTCGGCAACCACCGCCTTGGCGTGCAACACCCCGCCACGGCCGTCGAGTTCCAGCGCCCGTGGATCGTAGTAGACGCGCGGGCGCACCGAGCCCGGCCAACCGACGCTCCAGAAGCGATCGGCGAAGTGCCTGACCAGCGCCTCGGCAGAAGTGGTGTCGCCGCGCCGGCGCTGGATGTTCAACAGCAACGTCACCCTCAGCTCTGGCACCTCCGCCATCCGTTGACCCAGCACGGCGAAGGCCCGCGAGCCGTCCGAAAACACGTATGTGCTTAGCCACAACGACCGCACGGCCGATCCCAGAAGCTCCTGATAGACGCGGCGTGTGTCGCGAGCGTGCAGGCCCGGCACCTCGGGCCCTGACCACACAAGGTCGGTGCGCCGCCAGACCACATCCGGCAGCCGGCGGGCGTGGAAGTCGGGGTCGATAGGCACATCCTCGCCGAAACCGTCCGGCGCGGCTATCAGCGCCTCCAGCTCCACCTGCTTCAGCGGCCGGTCCTCCGCCGAGCCCGGCTTGCGGCGCCTGATAGCTCTTAGAACCTCATCGTCCTCGAAGGGCGCCAGGCGGTCAGCAACATGCGGCCACTTCTTCACCACCGCGAGTTCCGACGCCTTGTCCACAATCTGGAGGTGATCCCACAACTCGGCGACGGCCGTGTCGACCGCCTCCCCGCGGTCGGGCAGCGAGAGCACGCCGAGCACCTGGGGGAAGTAGGCGTTCGAAGCCGTGCGAGTGAGCAGCCGGCTCGGCTGCTGGCACGGCTCGGCCATCCGGCGGCCCAGCCAGGGCCGCGCCCCCCGGCATGTGCCGAGCGGCCGGTTCTCGAGCAACGTGGCTTCGAACATACTGCGTTGCCTGCCACATTCGCAGCGCACCACCAGCTCAGCCAGATCGCCACTCGTGCCCCGCTCATCGAGCCACAACTGGCGATGGCAGGTGTCCTCGAGACGGTGTCAAGAACGTGATTCCACAAGGCCGAGCCGCAAGGCGGGTGGGCGACGGGCGGCCATCCAGCGGCTCGGGTCACTGACAGCGGAGAGCAGCGCGTGCAAGCAGCCCGTTACTCGGCGCGGGTTCGCCGCCTGAGGCGCTGCGGGCGGTGTGTGTTGCGGACGCGGGCTCTCCGCCTGGCCCCAAACCAGTGTCAGGTTGGCCGCCGCCGCTGCCATGAGCAGCTGGAAGCGGGTCTTGTGCCCTCCGAAGAACCTGCTTTGACGAGCGCCCAGCTGGACCAGACGAGCGATCCGGTGCTCCGCAACCTGCCGCAGGCGCTTGTATTCAGCAAACGCTGGGCTGCGCTCGAGCTCCCGCGCAGCTGCCAACTCGGCTGCCTGTGGATGCAGCTGGACGCTCCGGCCAGCCCTGATTGCTCGCGTGCACCGCGGCCGCAAGGCACAGGCCTGGCATTCCTCAGCCGAGAAGTGGGAGACCTCGAAGGCCGGCACTAGCTGCACGGCCTGGAAGAATGCCACCTCGTCCCGTATGCGAAGCGCCTCCTCGTGCGGCACCGCCAGGGCGAACGCCTGGGACAGCTCGCGTACCCCGCGCGTGAATCGCTCCCTGCCGTTCTCCTGTGCGAGGATGTGTGCTTGCGCAGATGGCAGGATGCCGAGTCGCTCCTGGGGCGTGCCGGTCGTCCACTTCGAGCGGTCGAAGCCGTGGTAGAGTCCGCGGCAGACCTGGTACTTCTTCAACATGAGCGCGACCGCCTCTTCCTGATGGAGCGCCGTGCGGCCTGTGCCCCCGCTCTCGGTGTGGGTCGCGAGCCCCGCCTCCAGCTCATGGGCCAGACCCAGCTAGTGCACCACGAGCCCGCAGGGCTGGTCCCGGAACACGCGGTTGACGCGCGATCGCCTGCCTCAGGCCGTGCCCGCGCATCGGTTTGTCCACCTACATCGTGTGCAGGCTCGGCGCGGGGAAGCCCGTACACCACATGTCGCGCACGAGCACCATCCCCAGCGGATCGGCGGGATCGCGGAACCGGTTGGCCAGCGCCTCACGTCGCGAATTGTTGCGGAGGTGCGGCTGCCAGCCCGGCGGGTCCGGGGCCCAACCGGTCATCAAGACCTTGATGGCACCCCTCTCGTCGGCCTCGTCGTGCCAGCCGGGCCCGAGCTTGACGATCTCTTGATAGAGCTCGAAGCAGATGCGCCAGTTCATGCAGACGACCATCCCCTTGCCGTCCAGCGCCTTGACCTGCCTCTCGAAGTGCTACACGATCGCCCGCGCCACAGGCGCCAACCGCTTCTCGGCGCCGACCACCGCCTCGAGCTCCGGGCACTTCTTCTTTAGCTTCTCCTTGCGCTCGACCTCCTCGCCCTCGGTGACCTCCTCGAAGTCCGGGTCGATCCTCGGGCGCTCGACCTCGTCAGGGCGAGCTTGGCGAGCCGGCTCTCGTAGTGGATTGGCACCGTCGCCCCGTTCTGGACGACACGCTGGATGTCGCAGGTGGAGATGTAGTCGCCGAACACGGCGTGGGTATTGGCTTCGGCCTTCTCGACGGGCGTGCCGGTGAAGCCGACCTGCCCGCCGGCAGGCAGGTGAACGCTGAGTGCGACAGCGCTATACGATCGCTACACGTCGCTGATACACCTCTGCGATTTGCTCCGCACACGCGCCGGGATCCTTGAGGATCGTGCGTCCCCAGTAGGTCAGGACGCTCCAGCCGTGCGCCTGCAGGAAGTTGCGCTTCCTGGCATCGAGCTCCAGGGTCTCTGGATTACCGTGAACCGCGAAGCCGTCACAGTAGACGGCGAGCTTCACATCGGGCCATGCAAAGTCGGGAACCGTGACTAGCCGACCCTCCTCGTCGCGTACCTCGTAATCGCGCTCGGGCGCTGGTAGGTCGGCGATGGCCGCGAGAGCGGTCCGCAACGGCTCCTCGATCTCGCCCTTTGGGTACCGCCGAACCGAAGGATCCTCGCCAGCCGCCCGACCGGCGAGCATGCGCCCGAGCATTGCGAGGCCGCTGCCCGGTTCTCCCTCCTCGGGCGACACCGGATCCTGCTTGGAGAGAATGAGGAGCAGATCGCGGACGGCATCCTTGTCGAAGAACGGATGCCAACGCTGGTTCCCGTAGTGCATGAGGCATAGGTAGCATGCCTTCGAGCATTCGTGGCCAAAAAGCCGCTCCATGGCCGCCTCGGCCACCTCCGGCAGACGCGACGCCATCGCCTCCAGGTAGCCCGCTCCTCCTGGTACCGTCTCGTAGAACACGATCTGTTCACCGAGGGCGCCCTTCGGGCGCCTGCGCGCAAAGGCAGCAAGCTCGCCGGGTTCGAGCTCCAGGAGGCTGGCTGCCCCGACGAGAAGCGCCTCGGCCAGCGTCGTGACGGAAGGCGAGAGCGACGAACGGCCGATTCTCTGCAGGTCGTCACGGCTAGGCAGAGAGAGAACCAGGCAGTCCGTCTCGAACTTGTAGGCCAGCACAAGGGGTGCCGGCTCGCCGGAGCAAAATCGAGCGTGGTACCTGCGCCAGTCTTGTACCTGGCGGGCCCGATGCGGATCGTTGGGGTCGTGAGGCAGGTGCCTGCCGCAATCGGGGCAGAGCCAGAACTTGCTGCCTCGCCCGGTCTTGCTTTCGAGCCGGCCCCAGTTAGTGACCAGCACCTCGGCGAGGCTTACCAGCTCGACCGGCATCAATGGATAAGGATACAGCCGCATTTGCGCCCCGGAACCCGCGAGCAGGCTCTCGCGCCGCTCATGGCTCTGGCGCTGGCGGGTTTCCTCCTCGGAGCTGATCTTGAGGTTCTCCTCGGCCTCAAAGGCATCGACGAACACCACGTCCGTCACGGCCGGAAGGGCTTCGCCGCACTGCGGACACTGGTTGGTGCCCGCCTCGACCGCCTCCTCGCACTGCTCGCAGAAGTGAAAGGCCTGCAACCGCCCCGAGGTCTCGGCATCCGTGCTCCCCCGAGCGCCCGCTGGCACCCCGGGACCGCCGGGGAAGAGTACGCGTATCGAGCGGAGCTTGTGACCGTTGGCGTAGACGAAGTTCCCCGGCGCGAACTCCTCGAGCGCGATTGCCGAGGGGCGGTGGAGGGTCGGGGTGTCCGTAACACCCGGGTCCAGGCTGAAAGTGTCAAGGGGGAACTGGTAGGCAGGCAGAAGCCCCCGGGTCGCTAGGTAGTTGAGCGCGTAGGCGCGCTCGGGATCCTGGGTGATCTCAAAGTAGGCCCGCTTGCGCGCCGCGGCCTTCTTTTCGTCCTGCCGTGGCGAGCCGACTTTGGAGAACTCGCGGAACTCGCGGTCCAGCTGGCGCACCCGCTCCCACCAGCCCTCAAGCACCCGAACAAGATCACTCTCGAACCCGTCTACGATCGTCCGGGCGTCGTCGGCGCCGTAGCGATCGGTTCGTCCGGCGTGCCGGTCGTCTTCCATCACGGCGGCGAGACGTTCGATGAGCGTCTCCCTCCGATCGCGCACCTCCACGAAGAGCTCCGCCAGATCCTCGGTCGTCCACCGTGTTGGCGTGAGCAGGTCGTCGAGGAGGTCCCCCAAACGAGCCGGAAGTTGCGCTTCGAGGCACTCCAGCAGATACGAACGCAGGTGCCGCAGGACGACCTTGGGATTGTCGAGCCTGAGCCGCGGCGGCTCGAAGCGGCCACTGATCAGCCACTCGGGCCGCTCGAAGGCGTGCCGGTCGTGCGGCCCTCCCGCGCAGAACGTCGAGAGGAAACCGATCCGCAGTCGCCGCCCCGCGCGCCCGACGCGCTGCGCGTAGTTGGCGGGGGTGGGCGGTGCGTTGCGAAGGACGACGGTGAGCAGCGGGCCGATGTCCACGCCCAGCTCCAGGGTCGGCGTGCACATGAGCACGTCGAGCCGTCCTTCCTTGAAGTCGGTCTCGCGCTGAGCCCGCTCCTCCCCCGAGATCTGTGCGCTGTGCTCCGCGACGGCCAAGCGCCGGGGCAAGCGTTCCAGGTATAGGCGCACGTAGTAGTTGTCGCGGTCGAGAGGGCTCTCCACCAGTCGTCCTTGCGAGCATCGGGGCGTGGGGCAGGTCGGCACGTCGTAGGGCCGCCAGGCCTGGCAGGCGTTGCACCGGTAGCTGCGCTCGGGCGGGCGCAGGCGAATGACGCGCGGCGCAATCTGGAGTGCGCGCAGCCCGTGCACCCGCTCGCCGCGCGGGATCGGGAAGTTCGGAACGACGACCAGGATCTCCTTGTCGAGCAACAGCGCGACGAGGGCCCGCAAGAACCGCTCGCTGCCGTCCCGGTCGCCGACCAGCCGCATGACGATCTTCTGGGTCGCCGTGAGCTGACCCGCCCGCGGGTTCTCCTGGACGAAGCCCATGAGCCGCCCTGATTTGCGGATGTGATCCGGCCGGTCTAGAGCGAAGGCCCGCGGGGAGCGGTCCCGATCCGGGAAGCGGACGCCGTAAGGCTCGGCCTCCAGCTCCCGGTAGCGCCGGTTGCGATTGGGATCGATGTACTCCTGGAAGAAGTCATACGCCAGGGCGCGGTTCTTCCGCATCGCATCGAGCACGGCCCGCGCGAGCGCCAGGGCCGTCGAAGTCTCGAGGCCCGCTCGGCGGGCCGCCTCCTGGAAATCGGGCTCGGCCTCCAACTCGGAGAGGAACTCGTAGTCCACTGCAATCAGGCCAAGATTCTCGAGCGAAGCGCGCTGCCGGCTGTAGCGAGTGAACTCGTTGGCCACCTCGTGGGTCAGGACGTCGAGCCAGCGCTCCCGCTCGGGCCGCGTGGGTCGGCGCGGCATGATCCCGAGCTCGCGGTAGTGATCGAAGAGCCGCTCCGGAAGCTCCTGGAGGTACACGCCTCGTTCGCCGGCGTCTTGCACCGCGCGGGCCACGGCATGCCGCAGGGCGAAGGAACGATGCTTGTCGGCCGTGTAGCCAGCCTGGTGGGCGACGTCCTGGCGGTTGTCACCGAAGACGAGTAGCTTCCGATCGGGCCCGTCTAGCCGGTCGAGGTGGTGGGTCGCGAGCACCGAAACAGTGGACGCCGTCCCAGTGCGCAGCGGGGTGACGATGTCGCCGCGCGTATAGATGTCGCCGCAGGCCAGGCACGTGGAGAGCCTCCCGCGGTGCATCAGCATTGGGATCGCCGCCCGGTTGCACGCCGGACAGGCGGCCCCCTCGCCAAGCAATCTGCCGCAGCCGAGGCAGACGCCGGTGGGCGTGAGGCGCCCCTCCGTCTCCCACCTGCGTCGTGAGCGGGGGGCGCGCTGGCCCTCCGCCCCGTTTTCCACTTCCTCATCTTCCGTCCCCGGCCCCTCGGGCAGCTCGCGAATCTGATGCGTCAAGAAAGCTGTGTTCTCGTCGCTGTAGAAGTCCCCCGTACCGACGGGGCGATCGTCGTCCTCCCGCTCGAAACGCACCTTGACGAAGTCCTGCCCGCAGGTGCGGCACAGCGCCGCCGGCCGGGCCACGGATCCGCAGCGCGCGCACTCGGCGCCGCCCTGGGGAACGAGCGCCCGGCAGTCGGGGTTGAGGCAAAGGGCGACATCGTAGACGCCGTGGAAAAAGGTGTGGAGCTTGGGCCGCAGGCGTGGCAGGTGATCCTCGTCCCCCACGCTCCCCACCAGGAGATACGCCTCGATCTCCCGGCGCACGTCCTCCGCCGGCAGCTCCGCACGCCCTTCCACACGCATTTTCAGGGCCTCCGCCGCCCGGTCGAGGGAAGTAGGCTCGGCGAAGATGTCCTCGAGCGCCTGAACAACCCGGTTTCCATCGAGAACCGCCGCAACCCGATCCGCGATGGGCCCGTCAGGAGGGCAGACTCTCCCGGTCAGCCGCTCGGCGAGGGCGACGACGGAGGCGTCGTCGTGGGGATCGAGCGCTGCCAGACTGGGCTCGTCGAGGCGCGGCGCGACAGGAGTCCAGCTCCCGCTCTCGGCGGGGCGTGCCGCGTAGCGCTCCCCGAAGACGTCCTCCGGAGAGACCCTCTCCCCGAACAAGGTCGTCGCGAATCGGGCGAGGCGCTCAAAGCCGCCCTCTCCCGACGCGACGGTCGCCGAGGTCCCGATGGCGACCAGTTCCCCGGGCCGGAGACCGGCGTGGGCCTTGAGCCGGCGGATGAGGCAGGCAATCTCAGTGGCCAGCGCGCCCCGGTAGCTGTGGATCTCGTCCAGGACCAAGTAACGGAGCGACCTGGTGAAGAGTCGCCGGTCCTCACGCCGCACGAGCAGGAACTCAAGCTGCTTGTAGTTCGTGAGAAGGACGTCGGGAGGCTGGCTCCGGATCGCGGCGCGGGTCAGTCGCTCGGCTTCGGCGGGCTCTTCCCCGAGGCTCTGCGCCGTCGCGTCGCTGTCGCCCGTGTAGAGCCCGAAGGACAGGTCGAGACCGCTTCCGCGCAGCAGTCTCCGCAACCGCTCGAGCTGGTCGTTGGCCAGCGCGTTCATCGGGTAGAGGAGGACTGCCTGAAGCCCTTTCACCCCCTGGGCCTTGCGCCGCAGAATCCCGCCTAGGACGGGCAAAAGGAAGGCTTCCGTCTTGCCGGAGCCGGTGCCGGTGGTGACGACGAACGAGCGTCCCGCTCGCCCTGCCGCCAGCGCCTCCTCCTGGTGCCAGAACAGGCGCTCCTCCCCGAAGGGCCACCTCGCCTCCAAGAGGTCCGGAACCAGCCCTCCCGCTCGGGCGATCTCGGCAAGCGTCCGGCCCCGTTCGAGGTCCCGCGCGAGCGTCACGTACGGGCCGCGGACGATCACGTCGGTCCGGTCGAGATGCTCCTCGAACTGTCGGCGCAAGCGCTCGTCGAGGAAGCGGTAAGAGGTTCGGAGAAACCGCCGGTACTCCGCGATGAGCTCACGGACGCCCTGGGGGATGTTGGGAGTCATGGGTCGAGCCTCCGGGCCATGTGAACGCCCCGGGTGGTGCATTTCGGGAAAAGGCCGGTCAGGAATGCGTCAGCGGCGCATTGCGAGCATGCGCCGTGCATTCCGCAGCGGTGGCCTGCGACTTGCCGCCAATTGTGGGGCTCCACTGTCGCCGCCTCGAAGACGTAAGGCTCTGAAACGCGGCGGCCTTCAACGCCTCCGGCCCTGGACCTCGGAGAAATGAAGCACATACTCCGCTTCATAACTTCATTTCCCGGCCACAGTGCCAAGGCGCGGACCAGGCCGGTAGCGCGCGCCGCGCCTCTCGCCTTCGAGGGCGAGGTAACCGTCCTCCACCAAACGTCGAAGCTCAACGACCGCCCGGTACCTGGGGACATCGAACAACGTTCGATAATCGGCGTTCTTGAGGGACCCGTGTTGGGCGAGAAAACGCCGGAGGGCCGGGATTCTCGATTCCAGCCACTGCTTCGCCTGAAGGACGCCCGGCGCCACCCGGTACCGGGCCCCCCGCCCCGCCTTGTTTGGAGCGAGGACGATCCCCATCTCGATCATCTCCTGGATGTCCCGGTACGCTTGGTCGCGGTCTACATCGCGATTGACGTCCCGATAGTCCTGCTTCGTGAACCCCGCGGGCCGCAGGAGGAGGACGCGCTTCTGAGCACCGCTCAGCGGAAGCTGGTCCACGATCCGTTGCCACTCGGCGCTGACGCCTTCGAAGATCGGCGTGTTGAACAGCGTAGCGACGAAGAGACCCTGCCTCTCTCCGAACGTCGGGGGCTTGAGCAAGACCGCCTCAGTCTCGTCGTAGATCCGAGGAATGCCCTCTCCCTCCTCGCGCATGATGCCGGCTTCCACGAGAACGCGCACGATCACCGGGTTGCGGCTCGCGTGCACAGGCTGGCGCTTTCTGAGGGCGTCGATTGTCACGGGTGGAACAACGCCCCCTGGGCTCAACACCTCCATTCGATCCTCGTAGAACCAAACCTCGATGCCTAGGGCCTGATTGCCGTAGTCGCGATGGGCCACGGCATTCACGATAGCCTCCTGCCACGCGAATTCGGGGTACTCGGGCATCTCCCGGAAGAACAGGTCGTGGAGTCGCTCGGACTTGCGGATCTGGGAAGCGGCGTAACGGTGGGCCTCGGTAATGATTCGCGCGATGGGCAGCTCGATCCGTTCGAGCTGGGCGACATTTCGGCGCGGCCCGTGGCGCCGTTCCTTGCCGTCCACCTTGAAGAAGCGGATGTCCGGGTGGGGGTGCCACCGCGCAAGCGGGCCTTTGCCGAACAGCAGCAGCGCCGCGTTTGTGATGCGTGGGCCCTCGGGCCCGCGGTGGAGCAAGGCGTAGCTCTCGAGCGCCTCCTCGACGGTGCGGCCCGCCCGCACGGTCTTGGCCAGAACGGATCGAGCCAGGTCGAGGTCCAGATCGTCGAGAGTCGCTTCGCCACGGATGATCTGCTCGAAGCCGACCCGGCGGTACGCCTCCTTGCGGGCGTTGATCGCCTCCTCGCTCTCGCGGACCACCCGATCCCCGACGCGGTACGGGAATCCGTTGCCTTCGACGAGGACGGCCCGCTCGGCGGGAGGGACATGGATCAGCAAGATCTCGTTGTTTCCGATGTGCGCCCTCTGCGTGCGTACGGCCACGGGCGGACGCAGCCGGCGCTGGGCGACCCGGAAAAACTCCTCGATCGCCTCTTCGGGATACCCGTGCCCAGTCGGTTCGCCGTCGTCCTCCGCTCCGAGAAGAAGGTCGCCTCCGTCGGCGTTGGCGAAGGCAGCGACGCACTCGGCGACGAAATCGCGAACGGCTCGCCGGTCAAGCCGCCGAGGATCAGGACCGCTGCGATCCCACAGGCTCTTCCGTTCGAGAAACTGGCCCTCGTCGCGCTCGAGAAGTTGACAGATTTCTTCCTCGGAGTAGAGATCATGACCTCTCCCTCCGCTCGGCAGGCAGAAGGTTCGTCTTGCGCAAACCCTCAAGCGCGTCGGCGATGCGGTCGAGAGAGAACTCCTCCCGCGACAACTTCGGCTGCCACTCGGGGACAGAGTCGATGTAGACCCGGATACTTTCGGGCGTGACCGCCTGACCCCGGCGTTCCAGTTCCACGGCCGCCAGGTGCACCGTGGTCCAGCGCTCCAGAGTTTCAGCTTTGAAGGCACGAAACTCTTCGAGCACCCGCGCGGCGAGGGTTTCGTCCAGGTACCGGGCGGCGTAGCGCAGGGCCTTCGCGACCCCAGGGCCGGGCTCGAAGTGGCTTTCGTCCGGCATGACGAGCCAGCGCTGCTGCCGGACGGCGATGTCCTCGGGTCCTTTGTAGCGCAGCCTCTGGTCGTAGGGCCCGGCGGCTTGCTTGCGAAACTCGGCAAAGAGGCCCCTCTCCGTGGCGGCTTCTATCAGGTAGAGCAACTTCTGCACCCGGAAGCGGCTCACCGGGTAGCCCGGGGCATGGAGCTTCTGGACGACCCACGCCAGGATGGCCGCCTGCTTAAACTGCGCCGGGGCCTTCTTCGGTACCTCCGGGGGTCGGTTCCGTCCGTACGGCGAGGCCGCCTCCGCGGCTCTTGCCAGAGCTTTCCGCTCCGGCGCGGCGTACACGATTCTGGCCACCGGCGCCGCTCCCACTTCTTTTTTCCACTCCGCCAGGCGCTCGCGGAGGTAAGCGTAGAACATCGGCCGCTTGCGGGCGAAGACGGGGAAGGTGGAGAGGATGTGCTCGAAGTCGTCGGGCCCGAGGCCGTAGGCCTCGGCAACGGCGCGGTTGGCGAGCCAGACCGGGTTCCAGTGGTTCTCGATGTCTGAGATGTGCTCGCTTGGCAGCCCAGCCACGCTGAGCGTTTCGCACAAGGGAACCGATCGTGCCACGGAAGGAGCAGGTACGGCGAAACGCTCGACGTACGTGAAGTTCAGGTGAGTGCCCACTGTCCTCAAGCGCGCGGCGAAATCCAGTGCGAGGGAATTCAGCACCGTTGCGCCCAGACTTGCGCTGAGATCGGTGGCGATGCAAGGCAGGCTGTTCCCGGCACACGACCGCTCTGGCAGTACCGCCGCGATGCACGTGCGCTCGTTGGTGTTACTCGCGATGTCGCGGAAGGCAAGCTTGGGACCGGCGTCGGGGAGCCCGCCGTAGTTCTTCTCGCATGCCTCGAGGCTCACCCAGCGCTCGATCGGCTTTGTGTCAAGCAAGAACTGCTCGATGTGCTTGCCCTCATAGAGCGGCCAGAACCCTTTCTCCGCCATGCGCTGACGGATCTCGGGCCACTCCGCCGGATCGTAGTACGGCGGGCGGTCCGTGGTGCCCGGGACGGGGCCGAGGATCTGGCGGGGGTTCCAGAGCTTGCCCGTGCGCGGGTCGGTCCAGAGGTCCCGGTCGGTGGTCATGTTAAACTCGGTGTAGAACCGCGCGTTCCAGGTGTCGGGGCCCTGGTCGCCGAGCAAGGGGCGCGGGGAGACCGCGTTTCCGTCCGCGTCGTAGCCATACATTTTGAGCAGGACGTCGCGATCGCGCGGGCTTCGGTACTCGAGGTAGGCGAGCGTCCCGGGAGAGAGGCGCTCAAGCTCCCGCCGCCGCGTGGGCACCATCCAGGGGGCAGCAAACGGCTTCACCTTCTCCTGCCCCGGCTCCCGGTAGCGGGCGGTGGCGTCCAGCTCCTCCAGGCCGTGGCGCATGAAGGCGGCCTGGAAGCCGTCGGCCGCAGGCCGACCCTTGCGGAAGACGAGGCTGACGAACTTGTAGCTCGAGTGGATCGGGAAGATCTTCCTCCGGTTCTCGAAGGCATAAAAGCGCTCGACCGTCGCCTCTTCGAGCAACAGGTGCCGCAGACCCGTGCAGCCCTCGTTGTTGTAGATCGCGGACGGAACGACGAAGCCGACGCGTCCGCCCTCGGCCGCCACGCACCAGGCGCGCTCGACGAAGAAGTTGAAGACATCCGGGTCGCCACCGGTCGACTTGCCGTCGATTTCCCAGTCCTGGAGGCGGTAGTCCCAGCCCTTCTTGAGGCAGGCGGCGAGGGTCTTGACCCGGGTCTCGTGGGCGCGGAACGCCTCGTCGAGACCCGGGCGCTCGCCGTGCAGGTCCTGGATGCGACGGTCGAGCTCCCCGCCCACGAAGGCGCGGATCAAAGAGTCGTGGCGGGCGTAGAATTCCTTCTTGTCGGGCTTCACCTTGTCCCAGGGCGGGTTGCCGAGCACGGCGTCGAAGCCGGTCCGCTCGGAGTCGAGGAAGACCTCGGGGAACTCCAGCTCCCAGTGGAAGAAGCGCTCGCGGTTGCGAACGGCCTGGAAGGCCTCCCACCAGGGGCGATTCTCGGCATGGCGGCGAAGGCGATCGGAGGAGTCGACGAGGCTGCAGAGGGTCTCCCACTCGCGCCAGATCTCGGGCACGAAAGCGGAGGCCGAACGCAGATCGAAGAGGAGCCTTGCTGCGGCGAGGGTCTCCTCGGCCCGGCGGCGCAGTTGCTCCTTGAACTCCTGCTCCTTGATGCTCTCGGGTTCCACACCTTCCCGCCGAAGGTCTTCGGGCCGGGCTTCGTCGATCGTCCGGCGCGCGCGGGCGGCTTCCTGGATGGCCTGACGCAACAGATTCTGGAAGAGCCCAGCTTTCGTGTGGCCTCCCGCCGCCCGCCTTCTCCCTCTTGCCTCGATTGGCGGCGCCTCCAACCGCGCCATCCACGAGCCGAGGAGCGAGTTCCCGCAGCGGACATGGTGCTGGAAGTAGGTGAGCGGGCGGTCGCCCGTCACCGACTCGATCCAAAGCGCCACGCGGGCGAGCTGGACGGCCGTAGGGTTCAGGTCCACGCCGAAAAGGCATCGCTCGGCGATCCGCCGCTTGCACCAGGCGCGGGCCTCGGAACTAGCGACACGGGCCTCCTCGTCCGAGGCGCGCCAGTTGTCGTCCCAGCCCTGGCCGGTGGTGCTGCGGAAGCCTGGCGGCGGCTTGCCGGCGTGCTCCTCGGCGTAGGCCCGATGCAGGGCCTGGCCGAGGAAGCGCATCGCCTCGACCAGGAAGTGGGCGCTGCCGCAGGCCGGATCGAGAATGCACAGGCGCTCGATCTCTGTGGCGGTCTTCCCTTCCACGAGCGGACCCAGCGTGTGGCGCACGAGGTCTTGCACGAGCGGGCGGGGCGTGTAGAAGGAGCCCGATCCCTTGCGGCCGGGACCGGGAACAAAATAAAAGTCGCCCGGCTCGAGGCGGCGGACCAGGCGGGCGGTTGCGCCCTTCTTCACGCCCTCGTCCTCGGCCTCCTCGTCAGTCTCCGTCTCCTCGCCCGCAGCCGCTTCGGGCTCCTCGATGGGCCTTTCTTCCTCGTCGTCCTCTGAGGGCGCCTCCGGGTGAAGGCGCTCGGCCTCCGTCCCCGCGATCAGGGCGAAGTCGCCCTTGAGCACGAGGTTCTTCTCCTCGCACAGGCGCACGACCTCGGAGGGCGGGAGAGCGTAGGTGCGCCCCTGGACGCGCACCTCGAGGGTCGTCTTGCGGGCGATGCGCGGCTCGTACTCCAGGAGCCCCTCGTAGACGGCACCCAGGTTCTCGATGTCGAGCTCGCGGAAGGACACCCGCTCGCGCCCTACTCCGCGGCGCGGGGCGGTCGTGGCGAGATCGAGTACGAGAGCGACCACAGCCCGGTCTGGGAGGCGCGCCTCGGCGAGAAGCCGGCCCTCGCGCGTCGCCGAACTGAAAAAGTCCCCGCCGCGGGGCGGGATGTTCTCCCACGGCGTGATCGGGGGCAGCCCCTCGTCGTAGATGCAGAAGAGCGCCCGTAGCCTTTCCCACAGGGAACAGCGGTTCTCAGGCCAAACCCGGACCGGATCGTGGAGGACCTCGTCCAGGAGCCCCTGGGCCGAGTAGGAGTCCCGGTAGAGGCGGTGCCCATCGAGGCGCGGGTCGCGAGCCTCGGCGTAGAGGATAAAGAGGATCCGGTAGAGAGCGAGTAGAGCGGCGTCGCGGTAGACACCGAGGTCGTTTTCCTTCAGACCCAGAGGCGAGGCGATCCCGCCGCGCGCGACGGCGTCCGCGATCAGCCCCGAGACCAGCGCCTGGGCGGCGTTGAAGACCGCCTCCTTGAGCTCGTCGGAGACCTTCTCGGCGTGGGCGCGGCTCTCGCGCTCGACCTCCTCGATCGGGGTGCGGCCCTCCGCGTCGCGCAGAAAGCTCGACACGGAAAAAAGGCGATAGAAGGCGGCGAACGATTCGCGATCGTCTTCTTCGGCGAGGCCCGCGAGGTCAGCTTCGAGGTAGGCTCCGCGAGGGCCTTCCTCCGCCGCCCGCACGAGTCGCACCCGCTCGCCCGTGACGAGGAGGCCGTAGCGAAGACCGAGGTGGCCGAGGGCGGCTTCGATCCGGCGGGCCGGCTGGGCTGCTCCACGCCCGGTCTCGAGATCCTCGTCCCAGCCGCCGCAGTAGCAGGCGAGAAGCGGGCACTCGCGCGCCGCTTCCACCTCGGCGGAGGCAAAGAGCAGATGGATGCGATCCTCCCCCGCTCCAAGGTGGAATCCGAGGACGTCCCGCAAGAGCGGCCGCACCAAGCGCTCGCGGCATTGGGCGGGATCGGCGGTGCGCCCTTCCGCGCGCTCGCGGATCCGCCGGAACCGCGCGTAGGCGAGATCAGTTTCACGGTCGGAAAGCTGGCGCCGGCGGCCGCGGCCCGTCCCGCGCCCGAACACGCTCCCCAGGTAGTAGTCGGATAGGAAGCCTCGGGCGTTGCGCAGGTGGCGAAAGGTCATCTGCCACCTCCATGCGGCACCAAGAAGAGCGCGCCGAGAGGGTGAGGCGCCTCGGGAGCCCTGACCTCCTCGAAGGCCGCAATCTCCTCGCGGCGCGCCGCTTCCGCGGCTTTGACCGCTGCCCGTCGCGCCTCGAAACCGCCGCGCCCCACCTCGTCGGGAAAAAGGCGCTGCTGACCGGTCTCTTCGATGAGGCCCCGCGAGCGGCGCTCCTCGTCGTCGATCTCGCGGAGGCGATCCGCGATGTCCACCTCGAGGTCGCGGCGCAGCACGTTCGCTTGCTCGCGGCGACGCGCGCGCAGCGCCTCAGCGCGTTCTTCGAGCCAGCGGCGCGCGGCGTCGGCGGCGCGTTCGCGCATGGATTCGAACCGAGAAGCGAAGAGCGTCTCGATCATCGCCGCCGCGACGTCCCCGACCTCCTGCGACTCGTCGAGAAACGAGAGGTTTCGATCGGGATCCCCGTGGAGAGCGCCGTCAGTGTCCACGCGAACGGCAAGCATGCGCTCTTCGAGGAGCCCGCCGCCGCCTTCGATCGCTCCGAGGAACGTAAAGATGATCGAGGGCGGCTCCGCGGCCGGAACGGTCCGTGCCGCCAGGCGCCGAGGCTTGAGGCCGCGCACCTGCGGATACACCTGGAGGAGCCGCCTTCGGGCGTCCACGGCGAGGGCCTGCACCAGTGGGTGGAGCGGGGTCAGGTACTCGACATCCTCTGGACGATAGCGCACCGCAACCGAGCGCCGGAAGGTCGCCACAGGGTAGACAGCGGCGACGCCGGGTCCCCGCTGGACCGGCGGCACTTCGATCCGGAACACGCCCTCGCGCGCGGGGTCCGGCACGGAGGCTGTCGGCCCTAGCGTGGCCAGGACGATCCGCTCCAAGTGCGCGTCGTCCGGCAAGAGCGGCTCTGCCGTGTCGAGAAGGCGTAGGATCCGTTCGTGCTCGGCCGCGGAGTCGGCGCTTGATACCAGCAGGGACTGGACATTGCGGACGAACTCGGCGGTACGATCCTCGAACAGACGCACGAGCGCCTTCTTGCGGCTCTCGACGTCGGTGGCCTCCGGATCGAGCTCGGTAAGGCCGTCGGCGATTCGCCTCTCCCCGGAGACAAGGCCGAGCACGTCGGGGGTCGATATTTGATCCGCCGCCATTCGCTCGATCTTGCCGATGAGCTGGGCGAGGACGTCCTCTTCCGGGCTGTCGGGGTAGTAGAGGTAACGGATGATCGGCTCGCGGGTCTGGCCGTAGCGATCCACGCGGCCGTTGCGCTGTTCCATACGGTTCGGATTCCACGGCAGCTCGAAGTGGATGATGCGCCGGCACTGCCGCTGGAGGTTCAGACCCTCGCTGGCGGCGTCGGTCGCGAGCAGCAGGCGGATCTCAGGACTCTCGAAGGCGTCCTGGCGCGCCAGCCGCTGGCGGCGCGTAAGTCCGCCACGGAGGACGACGTACCGTCCGGCCAGGACACGGTCACGATCCATCCGGCTCTGGATGGCTTCCAGCGTGTCCCGGTACTCGGTGAAGACGATTGCCTTCTCGGTCAGATCCTCGGCAAAGACCCGACGGAGCTCGTCGATCAGGGCCTCGACCTTTGGGTCGTTCGCCGGAAGTGTCTTCAGGATCTTCCGAATGGCGTTGAGCGCGCGGATCTCGCTTCTGCGCCGCCGCTCGTCGCGGGGGATGGCGGAGCGCAAGATCCGGCGTGCGGTCCGCTCCGCCGCCGCTTCGCCCAAGGGAAGGTCCGCCTGAAGGTCGCGCAGCTCGCCCCGATCCGGCGGCTCTTCCCTGGCTTCCTCGTTCCGCAGCGCATCGAGCCGGTGCTCGATGGTCTTCGCCAGGGCTGCGCGGCTCGAGAGCGCCCGCTTCTTCACAATCTGCATGGCGAAGCTGATGAGCTCGGCATCGTCGGTTCCGGCGGCGCTGCGGGCGGTGCGCGAGCAGTAGGAGCCGACCTTTCTGAGGAGATCCTTCTCCTGCTCGGTCGGGAGGCTGACCGGGATGCCTTGCACCCTCCGCGGTGGGAAGACGGGCTCTTCCCGTCCATCGGGCAGCCCGCGACGGATCTGGGCCTTCATGCGCCGCAATCGAGCGGTCTCGATGCGCCGCCGGACCTGCTCGGGCGAGCCCGTGAGTGTGGCCAGTGTCGGCTCGACCAGTTCGATCAAGGAGCGGAAGGAGTGGGAGTAGCCGTTGTGCGGCGTCGCCGTAAGAAGTAGCAGCCCGCGCGTGGACTCCCGCAGGGCGAGGCCGAGGCGCGTCCGCTGGGTACGGTACGGGTTTTCGGGCGTACCCGACTCCGCAAGGGCGTGGGCCTCGTCCACGATGACAAGGTCCCAGCGTTTCCGGAACGCCCGGTTGCGAACCGTCTCCTTCTTCAGATAGTCGAGGGAGGTGATGACGCGGGGAAGCGCGTCCCACGGGTTCGTGCCGGCCGGAAGGTTCGTCTGCTCCCGGGCGAGCCCGGCGGCATTCTCGATTAGCGTGAACTCCAGACCGAACTTGTCACGCAGCTCCTCCTGCCACTGATCCATGAGCCCCGGCGGGGTCACGATCAGGATCCGGGAAGCCCGTCCCCGGACCATCAGTTCCAGCATGGCCAGCCCTGCCTCGATCGTCTTTCCGAGGCCGACATCGTCGGCGACAAGTAGCGCCGGTCGTGGCTTCGCTAGCACGCGCAGGGCGGGTGCCAGTTGGTAAGCTTCGAGCGCCACCCTGCCGAATCGCGCGCCGGCCAGCAGCCCGGTCTCGCGCACTAGGGTTGCGCCAAGCACGAGGTGCGCCCTGGACCAGGAGGCGAACGAGTCCAGACCTCCCATATCGAAGGACACGTTCTCGTTCGGGAGTCGCTCGAGCTCCTCGGGCGGTATGGCTACCGAGAGCTGCGAGGGCGAATCACCGTCCAGGGCTTCGATCTCGACGATGCGTCGATCTCCTCCGGCTGCGGTCACTTTGCGGACCCGCCAGGGTCGATCACGGAGTCGGATGCGGTCGCCGGAACTCACGGTCATCGTCGACGTCCTCATCTCATCTCCTCAACTCCAGGCGCCAGGGGTTCCGCAATCGCCGCCCAAACCAGAGGCCTTGAAGGGCGGATTGGCGAGGATCGGTCGGCTATGAGATCGGGGAAGCCGTCTTGGGGAAGCCCTTGGGAAGGACGCGGTGCAACGACGGGTTGTCGCGCTCGATCGCAGCCATGGCGTTGTGCACGAGCCGCCCGACGGTGCGCTGGCGTGCGTGGGACTTCAGGGGGTCCCAGCAGGCCTCGGGTCGGACCCAGAGACGGTGTCAAGAACGTGATTCCACAAGGACCTGCCACGAGGCGCGCGTGCGGCCGACGGCTATCCAGCGACTCCGGTGACTGACATCGGAGAGCGGCGCGTGCAAACAGCGCGTCAGTGGGCGCCGGTCCGCCGCCTGAGGCGTTACGGGCGGTGCCTCTTGTGGACACGGTCTTTCCGCCTGGCTCCAAACCAGTGTCAGGTTAGCCACCGCCGCCGCCATGAGCAACTGCAAGCGCCTCTTCCGGCGTCCCAAGAACCGGCTTTGACGAGCGCCCGGCTGGATCAAACGAGCGATCCGGTACTCCGCAATCTGCCGCAGGCGCCCATATCCACCAGACGCTGGGCTTTGCTGCAACTCCCGCGCCCCTGCCAGCTCGGCCTCCTGTGGCTGCAGCTGCACGCTCCGGCCAGCCCTGATCGCTCGCGTGCACCGCGGCCGCAAGGCGCAGGCCCGGCATTCCTCAGAAGGCAAGTGGAAGACCCCGAAGGCCCGCACGCCTCCCCGCCCATCAACGACCTTCCTGCTGCGCAGCATGCCTCCCGTCCGCCCAGCTGGACAGCGGCACATCCCCGCGTCGAGATCGATCGCGAACTCCTGTTTGGAGAAGAATCCATTGCTGGACCCCTCCGGCACCTTCGCCACCAGAGTTCGGTCTGCGTGGCGGAAGTCCTCTCGTGTGCCCGTGTCCCCGTAGGCGCAGTGGCCGATACTCCGCTCTACCACGAGACCGGCCGCCTCACGCACCGATTGGTGGGCCCGGCTCTCGGGAGTAAATCCCGCTCGCACCGCACGGGGGACCTCGAGCAGCCGGTCGGCATCGCCCACGATTCCCGCCAGGAATCCCCGCCGCTGGCTGGCTCCACTCAATCGATGCCTGGCCCTTGATGCTGCCGTAGTAACGTTCCAGCCCGTTCTCCCTCACCCATGCCTCGCCCTGCTGGCCCGACCACCGCGCCAGGGCCGTCGCCAGCTGCCGGATCCCGGTGGCCAGCGAGTTGTACGTGTCCTCACCTGCACCTGGGTCGAAGACGGGTGTCGTGCCCAGGACCATCTTGGCCTTCGGTCCCCGCTTTGGAAGTACCCCAGCCTGACCCAAAATCCACACTCTGGGAGGTGAGACGGCCATTTCACGGGCCTTTCGGCTAATGCTGTGCCCTTTTGGGTCCCTACGGGCTCATGTCCATCGTCGCACCGGGGTCATCGGCCGGCTCGGTATCCCCAGTGTCTCGTAGATCTGCTGGTGAATCGGTTCGGGCGTTGTGTCGCGGCGAATGCGCAAAGTCCGGCCGCTCGACGTCGCTAGTACCACCGTCACCACCTGGTGGGTCGCCAACGGCTCCCGTATGTATCGTCCGGATACCACACCCCAAGTTCAAGGCTCTCGACAGCTCCGAGTATGGACTCCCGCGGAATGAACCGGCCGGCGAGGCGCAGATTGACGTGGTACGTCCAGAGGACACGTCCGCGTCGGAAGCAGTCCTGAATGAATCCAATCGGATCACCGGGCAAGAGCCGCTCAGGAGCCACTGCGTCATCTCCGTGACAGGCCTATCTCCATTCGCCGTACGCTCAGCACGCAGCGGCGGCGCGGAGCGCCGGCCGCTGCATGCTTTTGCTAGACCGCCCGCTGCAACATCCGACGAAACTCGTCATAAGGCAGTTCGTCTTCGCGGTCCTCCAGTCCGTGAATCACCTTGGCGATTACCTCGCCATCGTTTGTCACTCTGAGCAGGTCCTCGTGCTTCTGATACTCCGGCGGCTGGTACGGCAGAAGAGCTTGGAATGCCTCGAGAGTATCGTTCGGTGTTGCCATATCCCGAAGGGTCAGAAACACGACTAGCTGCGCCAGGGCTTCGCCAAGGGTATCCCCGAGGACTGCAGATGTGTGGTAGCCCACGGCGTGGCGGACGCAGTGATGGGCGAACTCGTGCAGCAATACCACGCGGAACAACGATCGCCGATCGATACCAGTGTCCGCAGAGCAGCGAGTGATGGCCCGCTCGTGAATCCTGATCTCGTGGTCCCTATAGTCGCCGCGGCCGCCGTCGATCTGCCAACAATGAGATGACGTGAGAAGGCCGGCTTCCCGGGCGGAGTATCCTTACAGATCTCCAATCTTATGTCGGGCTCGAAGCCCAGAAGAGAAAGGGAAGCCGACCATGCAGGAGAATACCACGGTCTCGTCTGTAGCGGCCATTGGGATCGACATCGGTGACAGGGTAACGCACGTGGCGGTTATCGACAGCAGCGGCGAGTGGCAGGAGTCGACAGCCATGCCAACAACGCCTGCGGCGTTCCGTCGGGCGTTCGCCGCCTACGAAGGGTCGCGAGTCGTCCTTGAGGTGGGCACACACTCGCCTTGGATCAGTCGGCTGCTCGCGGAGCGCGGCTTTGACGTGGTGATCGCCAATCCCCGGCGGGTGCGGCTGATCGCCGCGGCGCAGCGCAAGA